>Ga0308171_1001671_pt1 | contig 27814 bp, 24 predicted proteins | sample PhyGR1_FD_202135 | JGI IMG/M metagenome (GOLD analysis project Ga0308171, IMG submission 202135) | Phyllosphere microbial communities from UC Gill Tract Community Farm, Albany, California, United States - DLSLSG.R1 | ecosystem: Host-associated > Plants > Phyllosphere > Unclassified | place: USA...
CCCATTTTAAATATCATCAAGCAGCGCCCGCTCTCAGTCCTGACGCGCTTCGCCAAACTCGCAGAAAAAAGAAGGGGTCCGGGGAATTCTTTCCCCGGCCTTCTCCTGTCTCCAAAGTCCGTCACCTGAACCGGCAGCCAGCGGCACCCCTGCGCTTGCCGCCCCTGCCGGGACCTGAGCGGTGAGCTGGCTAGGACCCCTATCGCAACCGCGTGCTTGCGGCGGTGCGGAGGCGCGGCGTATGCCCCTCTCATGCATGCTGTGCCTGAGTTCCCCTGATGCCGGATTACCTGCTGGAGATCGCTGCGGGCGGCCGCGTGGCGGGGGTGGATGAGGCTGGGCGTGGCCCGCTGGCTGGCCCGGTGGTGGCGGCGGCCGTGGTGTTCCATGCCCCGCCGCCGGCGGCGCTGGCCCTGCTGCTGGACGATAGCAAGAAGCTGGATGCCAAACGGCGGGAAGCTGCCTTCGCGGCCTTGCGCGCCGCGATGCTGGAGGGGGTGCTGGATGGTGCCGTGGGTGCCGCCAGTGCGGTGGAGATCGGCCGGCTGAACATCCTGCGGGCGACGCACCTGGCCATGGCGCGCGCCATTGGCCGGCTGCGCCTGTTGCCGGATTTGGCGCTGGTGGATGGCAACCAGCCGCCGCACCTGCCCTGCGCCGTGCGCTGCGTGGTGAAGGGGGACAGCCTCAGCCTTTCCATCGCTGCCGCGTCCATCCTGGCCAAGGTGACGCGGGACCGGGCGATGACTCGGCTGGACCCGCGCTGGCCCGGCTACGGCTTCGCCCGCCATGCCGGCTACCCCACGGCGGCGCACCGGGAGGCGCTGGAGCGGCTGGGCCCCACCCCGCATCACCGGAAGGGATTCGGTCCCGTGGATCAGATGCTTCTCGCCCTGTCTTGACGTGCTGACTCACGCCGACGCATTCTCGGCGCTTCGAGTCGCTGCGGTCGCGCCGGGCCGGTTCATGACCGCCTGGCGGCGCTTCGGGGATTATCATTGGCAAGTGAATCGCCGCCGGCCTTGCCGCGGCCGATGGCGTCTACGGGGGTTTCGACGGCGTGGGGACGGGGTTGGATCTGCCGTTGGACTGCATCCTGGAAGGGGATTGCATCGAGATGCTGCGGGCGTTGCCGCCGGCCTCGGTGCACGCCATCTTCGCGGACCCGCCTTACAACCTCCAATTGAAGGGCGAGCTCCGGCGCCCGGATGAAAGCGTCGTCGATGGCGTTGACGATGACTGGGACCGCTTCACGAACCTCGCCGCCTACGACGCCTTCACCCGCGCCTGGCTGACCGAGGCGCGGCGCGTGCTGCGCAAGGACGGCACGATCTGGGTGATCGGCAGCTACCACAACGTCTTCCGCCTCGGCGCCGCGTTGCAGGACCTGGATTTCTGGATTCTGAACGACGTCATCTGGCGCAAGGCCAACCCGATGCCGAACTTCCGCGGCCGCCGCTTCACCAACGCGCATGAGACGATGATCTGGGCCTCGCGCGGGCAGGAGAGCCGCTACAAGTTCAACTACACCGCCATGAAGTCGCTGAACGACGACACGCAGATGCGCAGCGACTGGTTCATCCCCCTTTGCACCGGCGGGGAGCGGCTGCGGGACGAGAAGGGCCAGAAGGTCCACCCGACGCAGAAGCCGGAAGCGCTGCTGCACCGAGTCATCCTCTCCTGCACTTCGCCCGGCGATGTGGTGCTGGACCCGTTCCTCGGCTCCGGCACCACGGCCGCCGTCGCCCGCCGGCTCGGCCGCCGCTACATCGGCATCGAGCGGGACCCGACCTACGCCGCCGCCGCCCGCGCCCGCATCAACGCGATCGAGCCGCTCTCCGAATCCGCGATGCTGGTGACGCCGACGAAGCGTGAGCAGCCACGCATTCCCTTCGGCGCATTGGTGGAGCGCGGCATGGTGCCGCCGGGCAGCCGGCTGGTGGACCGCCACCAGCGCTTCGTCGCCCAGGTCGGCGCCGATGGTTCGCTGCGCTGTGGCGCCGCCAGCGGCTCCATCCACCAGGTGGGCGCGGCGGTGCAGGAAGCGCCATCCTGCAATGGCTGGCTGTTCTGGCATGTGGAGCGCCGCGATGGCTCGCTGCGCCTGCTGGACGAGTTGCGGACGGAAATCGCCGGCAGCATGGGGGCCTGAGGCCGGGCAGGGCTTTTGCCTGTTTGCCACGCTGCGCATGACGCTGCGACGCCGCCATCGCAATCCCGCCGCCGGTGCTCTGAAGTCATGCGGAACCGCTGCGGCGAACCCTCGGGGACATTGGGAGGAAAGGCCGGGGAAGGAATTCCCCTGGCCCCTTCTTTTTTCTACCAGTCTTTCGGGCGTGAATGTGGCGGCGTCAGCTTTCTGCGACAAGGCCAGAGCGACTCCAGGGGCTACTGGTTCAGCCCAGGTGGCGCATGACCTTTCCCAAGGCCGCACCTGAGGCCGCACCTGAGGCCCGCGCCAACTGACAGAAAAAAGAAGGGGTTTCAGGGAAATTCCTTCCCCTGACCTTCCTTCTCTCTTCAGCCTGAACATCGATCAGCGCCGGGCGGCACGATGTCAAAGACCTGGATACCGAGAGAAAACCGCCCCCGCCTTCCGCGTCAGTGGTTACGGCCGCGCCCCGTGCTGGCCTGCAGCGCATCGATCCGCTTGCTGGCTTCCGCTTTGGTCAGCGAGGCATCGAATTCCTCGCCAGCTTCTTCGCACAGGGTTTGCAGGTAGCTCGCCTGGGCGCCGGTCATCGTCTCGTCGCCGGTGGTCCAATTCTCCGGGTCCTTGACGGTGTTGGTCGGCACGTCGGCGTCCGGCGCCTTGGAGGCGGTCTTCGGATCAGGAGCGGTGTCGCGAGCCATGGCGGTTTCCTTGTTCTCTATCCGTTCCATAACGGACCAGGACGGCCGAGGTTGCGTGATACCTCCGGCAGACCGAAGGCCTGCCAAAACCGATAGATAAAGGAAGCGGGCCCAGGGAATTCCTGCCCCAGCCTTCATTCCTTAGCCACCAGCCTCCCCAGCCAGCGCATACACGCGCACCGCCTCGCCCAGCCGTTCCGCCGCCCGCCGCAGTGCCGGCAGCGCGTGGCCGGAGAAGCCGAGGACGAAGCCATCCGTGGTGGTCTGCTCCATCCTGGTGTCGCTCAGCAGCCAGGCCTCGATGCCGGCGGCGGCGCGGATCTGCCGCGCCGCACCGGGCGCCCAGCCCGCCGGCAACAGCGCCAGCAGGTGCAGGCCATGGTCCGGCACATCCACCCGCAACAGCCCGCCAGAAGCACGCTCAATTGTCTCGGCCACCAGGTCCCGCGCGGTGCGGTAGCGGGAGCGCATGCGGCGGATATGCGCGGCGAAGCCACCGCCGGTCATCAGCTCCGCCACCGCACTGCCGAGCAGGGTGGGCGGGAAGCGGTCGCTGACCATCCGCGTGGCGGCGATGCGTCCCAGCAACGCCGGTGGCAGCACGACGTAGCCGATGCGCAGCCCGGCGAAGAGCGTCTTGGAGAAGGTGCCGAAATACAGCACCCGGCTATGCCCATCGATGCCCGCCAGCGCCGTCAGCGGCGGGCCGGCGTAGCGGAACTCGCTGTCGTAATCATCCTCCAGTACCCAGGCATCGGCCTCCCGCGCCCAGTCCAGCAGGGCGATGCGCCGCGCCATGCTCATGGTGACGCCGGTGGGGAACTGGTGGGAGGGGGTGACATAGGCCAGCCGGGCCCCGGGCGCGCGGCGGCGGCCCTCGGCGGCGTCCAGCCCGGCGGCGTCCACCGGCACCGGTACCGGGCGGGCGCCCACCGCCTCGAAGATGCGGCGCGCGGTGGGGTAGCCGGGGTCCTCCATCCAGATCGGGTCGCCCGGCCGCAGCAGCGTCTCGGCGCAGAGCCGCAGCCCCTGCTGCGTACCGCTGGTGATCAGGATGCGCCCGGGCTCGCAGCGTATGCCGCGGGTGGCGGCCAGGTGCGTGGCGATGGCGGCGCGCAGCTCCTCGCTGCCGCGTGGGTCGCCATAGCCGAAATGGATGGGGTCGGTGGCCAGGCGGCGCCGCACCGCGCGGCCGAACTGCGCCAGCAGCGCCGGGTCCGCATGCGTGCGCCCGACGGCGAAGGCGCCCTGGCCGGGGGCGGGCGGCAGGCCCGTGGCCTCAGGAGGCAGGCCTTCCACAGTGTCCGGCACTGGCCCGCTGGGCACCAGGGCGGCCACGTAGGTACCGGCGCCGATGCGGGATTCGGCTAGCCCGTCGCTCAGCAATTGCTCATAGGCGGTGACCACCGCGTTCCGCCGCACGCCGAGCTGGCTGGCCAGGGAGCGGCTGGAGGGCAGCCGCAGCCCCGCCGCCAGCCGCCCGCCCAGGATGGCGGCGCGCAGCCCGGCATGGACCTGGCTGGATTGCGGCCCCGCCGCGCGGTCCAGCACCAATGGGATGTCCAGCAGGTCGCCCGGCTTGTCATGTGAAGTGGTTGGCATATCGCGCCCCGGATTGGACCTCGCAGCAACCACTTTCCCGGCGCGAAGATGCGTTGTCAAAACTTTGGCGCGGCCATGCCCCACCCCGGGCGGCACCCGTGCCGCCCGATAGAGGCCTGCCATGAGCACCACCGACGCCCCTGCCTATGAAGTTGATGCCCGCAACCGGGTGAAGCGCCGCCACGACCGCGGCTTCTATGACCATGAGACGGTGCACGCCCTGCTGGACGCCGCCGCGCTTTGCCACGTCTCCTACGTCATCGACGGCCAGCCCTACTGCACGCCGACGCTGTTCTGGCGTGAGGGTACCACCCTGTACTGGCACGGCAGCAGCGCCAGCCGCATGCTGCGCAACCTCTCCACCGGCGAGCCCGCCTGCCTGACGGTGACGCATCTGGACAGCCTGGTCCTGGCCCGCTGCGGCTTCAACCACTCGGCCGACTACCGTTCCGTCATGGCCTTCGGCCAGGCCAAGCTGGTCACGGACCCGGTGGAGAAGCGCCGCGCCCTGGTGATGATGGTGGATCGCTTCTTCCCCGACCGCACCGCCAGCCTGCGCCAGAGCACGGACCAGGAGATCAAGGCCACCGCCGTCATCGCGATGGAGATCGAGCGCGCCTCCGCCAAGATCCGCGCCAAGGGCGTGGCGGATGACGACGAAGACTACGCGCTGCCCATCTACGCCGAGCGCCTGCCCATCCGCACCGTCATCGGCGCGCCGGAACCCTGCCCGCGCCTGATGCCCGGCGTGGCGCGCACCGCCGACCTGGCCCACTACCAGGCCGGCCGCCTGTTGGATGATGCGCTGACGGACGCCTACGCCGAAGCTTACAAGGCCTGACCACACGGGCCGGTGCACTCACCGGCCCGCATCGGCCCGGCGGGAGGCAGCCGGGCTATGCCCGCCCAGGGCGTCCCGGCCGGGCCGGCCTCCGTGTCCAGTCGGATTGGGCTACACTCGGGGCCAATGCCCGGAGCGAGGAACCCCATGGACCAACGGACCCAGAAGCAGCGCATGCTGGCAGGCGACCTCTACATCGCCGACTGCCCGGAGCTGGCCGCGGACAACCAGCGCATCTCGGCCTGGATGGAGCGCTACAACGCCTCCCGCACGTTGCCGGCGGAGGCACGGCACGCCTTGCTGCGGGAAGCCTTCGGCGCGGTCGGCGAAGGCGTGAACATCCGTCCGCCCTTCTTCTGCGACTACGGCTACAACATCCATCTCGGCGCCGGCGCCTTCATGAACTTCAACTGCGTCATCCTGGACGTGGTGAAGGTCACCATCGGCGCCGGCACGCAGATCGGCTCCGCCGTGCAGATCCTGACCGCCGACCACCCGCGCGACCCGGCCCAGCGCGCCCAGATGCTGGAATTCGGCCGCCCGGTAACCATCGGCGCCAATGTCTGGATCGGTAGCGGCGCCATCATCCTGCCCGGCGTCACCATCGGCGACCACGCGCTGATCGGCGCCGGCAGCGTCGTCACGCGGGACGTGCCCGCCGGCACCACGGTGGTCGGCAATCCGGCGCGGCCAAGACCTTGAGTGGGGGAGCGGAAGGCTGGGGAAAGGATTCCCCAGACCCCTTCTTTTCTTTCTTCCAGTTACGGGCGTGGCTGTTGAAGACGCGGTCTTGAGGACGGCAGGGTGCGCCGGAGCTCCTGGACCTCCAGCGACTGCCGGTTCAGCCCTTGTGGCCCATGATTAAAATCATCAAGCAGCGTCCGCTCTCAGTCCTGACCTGAAGCGCAACGCCAAACTCGCAGAAACAAAAGAAGGGGTCCGGGGAATTCATTCCCCGGCCTTCGCTATCCCTCCCGCAGCGCCCCCACCGAAGCCGCCAGGTCCAGCAGCTTCTGCATCGTCCCTGGCAAGGCGGCGCGGGCGGCCTGGGGGGTCAGCCATTCGCCGTCCGGCGCGTCGCTGTTTGGCAAGGTGGCCACGCGCAGGGCCATGTGCAGTTCGAAGTGGGTGAAGCCGTGCTTCGCCTCGCCATCCAGTGCCCGCCAGGTCAGGCCGGGGAGGGGGGCGAAGGGGGGGATTTCCGCTTCGGTCCAAGGTGTCTCGCGCCAGGGTGTGCCGGGCAGTTCCAGCATGCCGCCCAGCAGCCCGGTCGGCGGGCGGCGGCGCAGCAGCAGGCGGCCGGCGCCATCCAGCAACAGGAAGTGGACGCCGCGCTTCAGCGGCCGGGCTTTCTTGGCGGCCTTGCGCGGCAGGGTGGGGGCGATGCCGCTGCGCTGCCCCTCGCAGCCTTGCAGCCAGGGGCAGATGGCGCAGGCCGGGTTGCGCGGCACGCAGATGGTGGCGCCCAGGTCGAACAGCGCCTGCACGAAGTCACCGGGGCGGGCGCGGGCGGCCGGCTGCTCCATCCAATGCTGCGCCAGGCGGTTGAGCCGGGGGCGCGCGCCGGGCAGCGGGTCCTCGATGGCGGCGAGGCGGGCGGTCACCCGCTCCACATTGCCATCCAGCGGCACCACCTCCCGCCCGAAGGCGATGGCGGCGACGGCGGCGGCGGTATACGCGCCGATGCCGGGCAGTTCGCGTAGCCCGGCCTCGGTGGTGGGGAAGCCGCCGCGCGCCACGACGGCCTTGGCGCAGGCGTGCAGGTTACGGGCGCGGGCGTAGTAGCCGAGGCCGGCCCATTCCTCCGCCACATCGGCCCAGGGCGCGGCGGCCAGCGTGCCGACATCGGGGAAGCGAGCCAGGAAGCGCAGCCAGCGCGGCCCGACGGCGGCCACGGTGGTCTGCTGCAACATGACCTCGGAGAGCCAAATGCGGTATGGGTCACGCGTCGCCTCCCGCCAGGGCAGGGTGCGGCGGTGGCGGTCGTACCAATCGAGCAGCAGGGAGGCGGCGGGCAACACGGATGCAGGAAGAGGGCCAAGGGCGCCGCGGATCAACCCCCCCGGCGCGAAAAGATGCGAAAGCGGGCGGCGTGGCGCCGGCGCGGGCGAAGGCTGCGGCCAAGGGCGCGGCTTCTGCCACCGCGCCGCTGAAGAATGGCGCGCTGCGGGCGCCGCCGAAGCCGGCCACCCCGGCCGCGCCGGTGGCCGATACAGGCCCGGCGTGGCGGGCCGATCTCGGCCTGCGTTCGGTGTCCGCACTGTTGCCGCGCGTCACCCGCCCGGCCTTCAAGAAGCGCAGCCCGGCGGCGGCGCAGCTGATCGCGGACTGGCCGGCGGTGGTCGGGCCCGTCATGGCGGCGCAGACCCTGCCGCGTGGCCTGACCGGCGGCACGCTGACCATCGCCTGCTCCGGCCCGGTGGCGATGGAGCTGCAGCACTTGGCGCCCCAATTGATCAGCCGGATCAACATGGCGATGGGACAGGGGCTGGTGGAGCGGCTGCGCTTCGTCCAGGCCACGCTGAAGGCGCCGCCGCGCCCGGCCCCCAAGCCAAAGCCGGTGGACCTGCCCCAGCATGTGACCGCCTCGCTGGAGGAGGTCGCGGACCCTGATCTGCGGGAGGCACTGGCAAGATTGGCCCAGGGGGTCTATCGGGGGCGCCGATAGCGCGGGCTGGGGTGCCCTGGCGGCGGGGCTGGCCCGCCACCATCTGCCTGCCTGTGTCGCCAAGCCCGTGCCAGTGCCAGGCCCATGCCAGGGCGTGCATAGGTTGGCGAATGCATGTTGATGACGCCGTGTCCGAACCGCTTGCCCCGACAGGAGGCTCCATGACCCTTTCCCGCCGCTCGATGATCCTTGCTCCCGTGGCGCTCGCCCCGGTCGCCTTTGGCCCGGTGCTGTTCTCCACCCCCGCGCGGGCGCAGGACGCCGATCCGCGCCTCGGCGACCGCAGCGTGGGCAAGGCCGACGCCAAGGTGGCGGTGCTGGAGTATTTCTCCCTGACCTGCCCGCATTGCGCCGCCTTCCATAAGGATGTGTGGCCGCGCGTGAAGCAGGAGCTGGTGGGCAACGGCACGGTGCGGATGGTGTGGCGTGACTTCCCGCTGGACCAGCTGGCCCTGGCCGCCGCCCAGGTGGCGCGTGCCCTGCCGGCGGACCGCTACGAAGGCTTCATCAGCGCGCTGCTCGCCAGCCAGGACCGCTGGGCCTTCGCCCGCGGTGCGGACAATGTCGGTGAGATCGCCAAGATCGCCGCCCTGGCCGGCATGACCCGCGCCCAGGTGGACGCGGCGGTGGCGGACCAGGCGCTGGCACGCGGCATCCTGGAGATGCGCGCCAAGGGCCAGCAGGAATTCAACATCAATTCCACCCCCACCTTCGTCTTCGGCCGCCGGCCGCAGCCCGGTGCCGTGAGCTTCGAGCGCTTCCAGCAGCTGGCGAACGACGCGGCTTGAGCCGGGCGGACGAACGGGACAGCGGAGCGGACGACGCTTGAGCGAGAGTGACAAGGCGGCCCTTTCCGCCCGGACCGAGACCCCGGACCAGGAGACTGGCCCGGACACCGAACAGCAGCCTGCCCAAGCTGCCGCCCCCGCGGCGGCGGCCGGGGCGGGCAATGCCGGCCCTGGCGCGACCCAGGGCCAGGATGGCCCCGCCACCGATGCCCCCCAGCAAGCTGCCGTTCAGCCTGCCCCTGGTCAGCCCGATCCTGGCCCGGACGAACCCGCCCGCGATGCCGCCACCGAGGCCGCGGCGCGGGAGGCCGCGTTGCGCGCCACCCTGGTCCGCCTGCGCATCGCCGGCTTCAAGAGCTTCGCCGAACCCACCATCGTCGATGTGCTGCCCGGCCTGACCGGCGTGGTCGGCCCCAATGGCTGCGGCAAGTCCAACGTGGTCGAGGCCCTGCGCTGGGCCATGGGCGAGACCAACGCGCGCGCCATGCGTGGCGGCGAGATGGACGACGTCATCTTCGCCGGCACCGCCACCCGCCCCGGCCGCAACCAGGCCGAGGTGACGCTGATGCTGGAGGATGCGGCCGGCCTCGCCCCGCCGCCCAACCAGCAGGTGCCGGAGCTGGAGATCACCCGTCGTATCGTGCGCGGCGAGGGCACCGGCTTCCGTATCAACGGCCGCGAGGCGCGGGGGCGGGACGTGCAGACCCTGTTCGCCGATATCGGCTCCGGCGCCCGGTCCTCCGCCATGGTCAGCCAGGGGCGCGTCGCCGCCCTGATCGCCGCCAAGCCCGAGGAACGGCGGCAGGTGCTGGAGGAGGCCGCCGGCATCGCCGGCCTGCGCGCCCGCAAGCACGAGGCCGAGCTGAAGCTGCGGCAGGCCGAGCAGAACCTGACCCGCGCCGACGACCTGAAGGGTCAGCTGGAGGTGCAGCGCCAGTCGCTGCAGCGGCAGGCCCGGCAGGCGGCGCGCTACCGCAACCTCTCCGGCCTGACCCGCCAGGCGGAGGCCGAGCTGTTCTCCCTGCTGCTCGCCCGCACGGAAACCGGGCTGGTCAACGCCCAGCGCGGCTTCGCCCAGTCCCAGGCCGCGACCAAGGCGGCCGAGACGGCGGCGACCGAGGGCGCCACCCGCGCCTTCGCCGCCGAACGCGCCCTGCCGGCGCCGCGCGAGGCCGAGGCCATCGCCCGCACCGCGTTGGAGCGCCGCCGGGTCGAGGCGGAAAACCTCCAGGCCGAGGAAGGCCGCGCCCGCGCCGCGCTGGCCGAGGCTGAGGGCCGGCTCGCCCAGTTGAAGGACGACCTGGAGCACGCCACCCGCCAGGAACGCGATGCCGCCGAGGCCGAGGGCCGCCTGGGCACCGAGGCCGCCGCGCTGGAGGCCGTCCGCGCCGCGCTGCCGGAGCGGCTGGACGCCGCCGCCGCCGAGCAGGCCGAGGCCACCGATGCCGCCGCCGAGGCCGAGCGCGCCGCCGACCGGGCCGCCGAGGCCGCCGCCGCCGCCAGCGCCGAAGCCGCCCGCATCGGCACCGAGCTGGCCGCCGCCGCCCAGCGGGCCGAGCGGCTGCGCAAGCAGCACGCATCCCTGGCCGCCGAGCACGAAGCCGCCGAGCAGCAGCGCCTGCCGGACGGCGCCATCCCCGCTGCCCGCGACGCCCGCGTGGCCGCCGATGCCGCCCTGGCCGCCGCCCGCACGGCGCTGGAGGACGCCGAGGCCCAGCGCGCCCGGGCGCAGGAAGCCCACGCCGCCGCCCGCCGCGCCGCCACCGAGGCCGAGACCGCCCGCGCCCGCGCCACCCAGGACCGCGACCAGGCGGCCGAGCGCGCCCGTGCCGTGACCGCCCAGCTCGCCCGGCTGACCGCCGAGCGCGACTCGGCCGCCGCCGAGCGCCCCGCCGCCGAGAAGCTGGCAGCCGCGACGGCCGCGACCGCCGCCGCCGAGGCCACCCTTGTCGCCGCCCGCGAAGCCCTTGCCACCGCCGAGGCCACCCGCGCCGCCGCCGCCGCCGCGCATTCCGAAGCCCGCAGCGCCGCCAGCGCCCGCGATGCCGAGCGTGCCCGTGCCAGCGCCGAGCGCCAGGGCCTGCTGGACCTGCTGCGGTCGCGCGAGCGTGGCACCGCGGCGCCGATCCTGGATGCCATCACCGTGCCGCCCGGGCTGGAAGCCGCCCTGGGTGCCGCGTTGGGCGAGACGCTGGAAAGCCCGGCCGATACCGGCGCGCCACGCCACTGGCGCGTGCTGCCGCCGCTGGGCGCTCCCGGCGCCGCCCCTGCCGGCACCACCGCTTTGGCGACGTTGATCGAGGCACCGGCGGAGCTCTCCCGCGCCCTGGCCTGCATCTTCCTGTTGCCGGACGGCGCCGATGGCACGGCGCTGCAGCCCTCGTTGGCGGCCGGCCAGAGCCTGGTCTCGCGCGATGGCGCGCTGTGGCGGTGGGATGGCCACGGCGCCAAGCCCGGCGCGCCCAGCCCCGGTGCCGTGCGGCTGACCCAGCGCAACCGCCTGCGTGCCGCCGAGGCCGCCCTGGCCACCGCCGAGACCGCCGCGACCACCGCGCGCGAGGCGACCGAACAGGCCCGCCGCGCCGAAGCCGAGGCGGCGGCGGCCGAAGCCACCGCCCGCGCCGTCCGTGGCGCCGCCGAGGGTTCGCTGAGCAAGGCACGGGAAGAAGGGCAGCGGCTGAACGCCCGTGCCGCCCAGGCCGACAGCCGCATCGCCGCGCTCGGCCCGCAGCTGGAGCGTCTGGCGGCCGACCTGGCCACCGCCGAGGCGGCGCGCGACGCCGCCGCTGCCACGCTGGCCGCGCTGGCCGACCCCGCCACCAGCCGTGCCGCGCGCGATGCCGCCGCACGGCAGGAGGCCGACGCCCAGGCCGCCGAGGCCGCCGCCCGCAACGCCCGCCGCCAGGCCGAGGCGGCGCTGGAAGCCGCCCGCGGCGAGGAGTCCCGCCTGGCCAACCGCGCCGCCCAGGTGGAGAGCCGGCTTTCCGCCCTGGCGCCGCAGTTGGCCCGCGTGGCCGAGGAACTGGCGGAGGCCGAGCGGTTGCTGGATGCCGCCCGCGCTGCCGAAGGGCAGCAGCCCGACCTCGGCAAGCTGCGCGCCGGGGTGGAGGAAGCCCGTGCCACGCTGGCCGCCCTGCGCGCCCGCGCCGCCGCAGCACGCAACACCGCCGCTGCGCTCGCCGCCGAGGCGGAACGCGCTGCCTCGCGGCTGGAGGCGATCGGCGCCGAGCGCACATCTTGGTTGGAACGTGCCAGCGGGGCGACGGCGCAGCGCGAACGCCTCTCCGCCCGCTCCGCCGAGGCGCAGGCGGCGCGTGAGGCCGCGCTGGCCGCGCCGGAGGAAGCCGCCGCCCGCCGCGCCGCCGCCGGCCGCGTGCTGGCCGAAGCCGAAGCCGCCCACGCCGCCCTGGCCAAAGCCCTGCGCGATGCCGAGGCGGAGGACCGCGCCGCCGCCGAGAACCGCCGCACCGCCGATGCCACCTTCGCCAGTGCCCGCGAGGCGCAGTTGCGGGCCGAAGCCGCCGTCCGCCAGGCCGAGGCCGCCGCCGAGGCGCTGGCCGCCCGCATGGCGGAGCGCCTGGGCGAGGCCGCCGAGTTGCCGCCGCCGCCCGAGGACCTTTCCGAGGCCGCCGAGGAGCGCGCCCGCCGCAAGGCCGACCGCCTGGCGCGGGAGCGCGAGGAGATGGGCCCGGTGAACCTGCGCGCTGAGCAGGAGATGCAGGAGATCGAGGAACGCATCGGCGGCATCGACCGCGAGCGGGACGAGATCGGCCACGCCATCGCCAAGCTGCGCGGCTCCGTCGGCCACCTGAACCGCGAGGGGCGGGACCGCCTGCGCGCGGTGTTCGACCGGGTGGATGCCGAGTTCCGCGCCCTGTTCACCCGCCTGTTCGGCGGCGGAAGGGCACACCTGGCCCTGGTGGGCAGCGAGGACCCGTTGGAAGCCGGGCTGGAGATTTATGCGGAGCCGCCGGGTAAGAAATTGTCTGCCCTGTCGCTGCTCTCGGGCGGCGAGCAGGCGCTGACCGCGCTCTCGCTCATCTTCGCCGTGTTCCGCTGCCAGCCCGCCCCCGTCTGCGTGCTGGATGAGGTGGATGCGCCGCTGGACGACGCGAATGTGGAGCGGCTGTGCCTGCTGCTGGAGATCATGGCCACCGAGTCCGGCACCCGCTTCCTCGTCGTTACCCACCATCCGCTGACCATGGCGCGGATGCACCGCCTTTATGGCGTGACGATGCAGGAGCGGGGGGTCAGCCGGCTGCTCTCGGTCGATCTGGGCGCGGCGGTGGAGATGGTTGAAGGCGGCCACTAGAGCATTCTGCGTGCCCATTCATTCGCGCAGCATACCCTAGGTCTTTGTTTGGACACGTGATTCAGTTTTTTGGCGATTCCACGCCACGCCATCGTGCTCTCAGCGTGCCCGGCGTGGTCTGGGCGGGCCGAAGGTGTGGCGCAAGGCTGCGCGCCGGCCTGCCGCGTCGGCCCGTTACAGCCAGGCTCTGCGGCTTATCTCAACGCTTTGGCAGTAACGGGCGGGCGCGCTGGGTGCGGCCGAAAGGGGGGGGCGCCACCAGCTTCGGCGAACGGTCGGACCCTGCGGCGTAAGCCCGCTGCGCGGGTCGGCGAACCGCCTGGGCGCAGCCGTGTCGCGCGCGAAGCCGGGCTCCGGGCCAGGCGGCGGCCGGGAGTGAGGCTGCCGCGTTAACCGCGTCTTCACGGGTGGCACGCAGGTTGGGGAGGACCGCACCTGTCTCGGGCGGTCTGCCTCAGGAGTCCGCCTGGATGCGCCGCCGCCCATTGCTTTGCATGTTGACCACCTTGTCCTTCCCCGGCGCCGCCCATCCCACCGCCGCCGCATCCGACACGATCCTGACATTGCAGGGCCAGGTGCGGCATGGCCGCCAGGATTTCTCGCTGGCGGCGCTGGAAGCGCTGGGCCTGGAGCATCTGGCCACCGTCACGCCCTGGACGCACGAGGTGCAGTCCTTCTCCGGCGTCACGCTGGCCCGCCTGCTGCGGGCGGCCGGCGCCGATGCCCGCGCGCGCCTGCGGGCGGAAGCGCTGAACCGCTACGGCACCGAATTGCAGCCCGAGGATGCGGCCGCGAACGGCGCCCTGCTGGCCACCCGGCTGGACGGTACGCCCATGCGGGTGCGGGACCGTGGGCCGCTCTGGCTGGTCTTCCCCTGGTCCCAGCGGCCGGACCTCGCCAGCCCGCAGGTGTACGAGCGGTCCATCTGGCAGCTACGCCGCATCGAGATCGGATAGCGCCATGTCGGAATGGACCGGGAGCGCAGCCCCGCCTCCGGCTCCCTGGTGGAGCGGGGGGGCGGTGCTGCAATGGATCGTCGCGCATGGCGGCCGCCGCCGTGCCTTCCAGGGCGGGCTGGTCATCGCCGCCATGCTGTTCGTGCTCTCCCTCGGCGTGTCCCTGGCGCGCATCAGCGAGCAGTACCGGCTTGAAGCGCGCATCCAGCGCAGCGGGCTGTGGATGGCCGCCCAGGCGCAGGTGGAGCTGTCGCGCATGATGTCGGTGCTGCACCGGCACATGCTGGGCGACCCCGACGCCGGCGATGCCGCGGTGAAGCTGCAATACGAGATCCTGCTGAGCCGGCTGAACCTGTTCAGCAGCGGCAGCGGCGCCACTGAGTATGCCGAGATGGGCCGCCTGCAAGACCGCATGCCGGACATCCACGCATTGCTGGCGCCGGTGGAAGGCTGGCTGGCGCGGCTGATCGACGGCGACCAAGAGATCGACGCGCAGATCGACGCCGCGTTGGAACGGCTGGAGTCGCTGCTGCGGCAGGCCGCGCAGCAACTGCATCTGGAGCGCCAGTCAGCCGCCGCCGATGCCATGGGCGGCCTGCGCAGCCTGCATTGGACGCTGATGGGCTGCATGGCCGGGCTGCTGGCCTCGGTGGGGCTGCTGCTGCTGTTGCTGCGGCTGGAATCGCGCCGCGCGCACCGCATGCTGGTGAATGCCGAAGCCGCCGCCCGCCTGCAGCGCCAGGCCGAACGGACGCTGCGCGTGCTGATCGACAGCCTGCCCACCATGGTCAGTGCCTATGACCGCCAGGGCCGCTACCTGTTCTTCAACGAGGCCTATGCCCGCTTCCACGGTCTGCGGGAGGACCGGCTGGTGATCGGCTGTACGCCGGAGGCGCTAGGCGTGCCGATGGATGCCGCGCTGGAACTGGCGCTGGGCCGCCAGATGCCGGCGCCCTTCATGGAGTTCGAGGCCACCGGCGCCAATGGCGAGGTGCGGACCCTGCTGGCCACCGCCGCCCCGGTGGCCGACGACTCCGGCGGCGCCGGGCAGGTGGTGCATGTCGCGCTGGATATCAGCGACCGCAAGGCGGCCGAGCAGCGGGTGCGCCACCTGGCCGAGCATGACGCACTGACCGACCTGCCCAACCGGGTACTGTTCGCCAACCGGCTGCGCCACGCGCTTTCCAGCGCGCGGCGGCAGGAGGAATGCGGCCTTGGCCGTCGCAGCTTCGCGCTGCATTGCATCGACCTGGACCGCTTCAAGGACGTGAATGACAGCCTGGGCCACCAGGCGGGGGACAGCCTGCTGCTGGCGGCGGCTGAGCGTATGCGCGCCTGCCTGCGGCGCGGCGACACCCTGGCCCGGCTGGGCGGCGACGAGTTCGCCATCCTGCAGACCGATGTGGGGGAGGAGGAGGAAGTGGCGCGGCTGGCCAACCGGCTGGTGCGCGTGCTCGGCCTGCCCTTCGTCATCGACGGCTGCACCGTGCATACCGGCGCCAGCATCGGCAGCGTCATGGCGCCGCTGCACGGCCGCTCGGCGCAGGAGCTGCAGCAATGCGGCGACATCGCCCTGTACCGCGCCAAGTCCGAAGGCCGGGGCCGCGCCGTGCGCTTCTCGCCCGAGATGGCGGCGGCGCTGACCGAGCGGCGGGAGCTGGAGGCCGACCTCCGCGTCGCGCTGCGGGGGAGCGAGGAGCTGTTCCTGGTCTACCAGCCGAAATTCGACCTGGGCCGCGCCGACCCGGTGGGGTGCGAGGCGCTGCTGCGCTGGCGGCACCCGCGCCGCGGCATGATCTCGCCGGCTGTGTTCGTGCCGATCACCGAGGAAGCCGGGCTGGCGGCCGACCTCTCCCGCCTGGTGCTGCGGCTGGCCTGCGGGCAGATCCGCGCCTGGATGGCGCAGGGGCTGGAGGTGCCGGTGGCGGTCAACCTCTCCGCCCAGCATTTCGCCGGGGACCAGGCACTGGTGCTGGTGCAGGAGGCGCTGGTCGCCGCCGGCGTGCCGGCCCGGCTGCTGGAGGTAGAGGTGACGGAAGGCGTGTTCATCCGCAATGCCGATGCGGCGCGGGAAGCCCTGGCGGCGCTGCGGGCTCTGGGGGTGCGGGTGGCGCTGGACGATTTCGGCACCGGCTATTCCTCGCTCAGCTACCTGCAGCACCTGCCGTTCGACGTGGTGAAGATAGACCGCGCCTTCGTGCGGGACCTGCGGCCCGGCTATGGCAGCGGCGTCCGCGTCGTCGATGCCATCGTCCGGCTGGCGCACGGGCTGGGCGCCCAGGTGGTGGCGGAGGGCGTGGAACTGCCGGAGCAGTTGGAAGCGCTGCGCCGCCTTGGCTGCGATTCGGTGCAGGGCTTCCTGCTCGGCCGGCCCATGCCGCCGGAGGAACTGGAGGCGCTGTTCGATGCCGGGAGGCAGGCGGCCGGCAAGGTCGCCTGAACCGGGCGCGGCCCGCCGGGTGGGTGCCGGGGCGCCTGCTTCCGGGCCACGGACCGCCCGTGTGGATGACCGCAAAGCCATGCAAGCCTGCCACGCGGACTTGACATGAATTTAACCCGCCCTTACGAGCCGCCCTGCCTGCCAGCGGGGATACCGCAGGAGCAAGGGTGAGCGAGCAAAACGATTTCGAGCGGCGTCTCCAACAGGCCCGGCAGAAGCAGGGACTGGAACAGAAGCCAGAAACGACAGCCAGTGGCGCCCTTCCGGGCGGCGGGTGGCGGATCGGGTTGCGCGCGGGGACCGAGGTTGTCTCGGCCCTGATTGCTGGTGCCGGTCTGGGCTGGTTGCTCGACTGGTGGCTTGGCAGTTTTCCCTGGCTGTTCCTGGTGTTCTTCGTGGTAGGTGGCGCCGCCGGGGTGCTGAACGTCTACCGACTGATCAACCCCCGCAACAGCGCCCGCTAGCGCCCGCAGACCAAGATTACGGGAGAGCCACCGTGGCCGCCGAAGGCAAGACGATCGACGCGCTGAGCCAGTTCGAGCTGACCCACGCCTTCGGGCCCATCGGCGCGGCGGTGAACTTCACCCAATCCAACGCCCACATGCTGGCCGCCGCCGTGGTGATCGTGGCCGTGATGGCCATGGGCATCGCCCCGCGCGCCGTGGTGCCGGGCCGCCTGCAGTCGCTGGCGGAAATGTTCTACGAATTCCTGGAGAACCTGGTGACAGGCCAGGTGGGCCATGAGGGCAAGCGGTACTTCCCGTTCGTCTTCACGCTGTTCATGTTCGTGCTGTTCGGCAATGTGATCGGCCTACTGCCCTTCGCCTTCACCTATACCAGCCACATCGCCGTCACCTTCGCGCTGGCCGCGATCGTGTTCCTGGTGACGACCATCGTCGCCCTGGCGCTGCATGGTAAGAAGTTCTTCGGCTATTTCTTCCCGGAAGGTGCGCCGCTCTGGCTGGCGCCGATCATCGTGCCGGTCGAGGTGGTGTCCTACCTCTCGCGCCCGATCAGCCTCTCCGTCCGTCTGTTCGCCAACATGGTCGCCGGCCACGTGCTGCTGAAGGTCTTCGCGACTTTCGTGGTGCTCCTCGGCGGCCTGGGTGCCATCGGTCCTGTCGTGGCCGTCCTGCCCCTCGGCGTGAATGTGCTTCTGATCGGGTTCGAACTGCTGGTCGCATTTCTGCAGGCCTACGTGTTCGCCATCCTGACCAGCATCTACCTGCACGACGCGGTCCACCTGCACTAACGGGGCCAGTCCCCACAAGGGGGCCACGTTTCTACAGGTTCGCGTCTCGCGGACTCTGACATCAGGTCAAACGAAGGGATATCTCTGATGGAAATCGTTCTTGCCGCCAAGGCGATCGGCGCCGGCATCGCCGTGCTGGCTCTGTTCGGCGTCGGCCTCGCGCTCGGCAACATCTTCTCCACGCTGATCGCGTCCGTTGCCCGTAACCCGGCCTCGCGCGACGTCGTGTTCCCCATCGGCATCCTGGGCTTCGCCCTGACGGAAGCGGTCGCGCTGTTCGCCCTGCTGATCGCCTTCCTGATCCTGTTCACCTGATCCTGTCGGGCGCGGTGGCGACACCGCGCCCGATGCCTTCAGGCCGTAGAATAACAGGGATGCAGATGATGAAGCCGGTTACCCTCGCCGGGATGATGGCCGCCTTGCTGGTCAATGTCGGCGCCTTTGCGCAGCCGATCACCGACGGCGCCCTGGAGGCCCGCTCCACCGCAGCCGCCGAAGCCTCGGGTGGCATGCCGCAGCTGGATTTCAGCAATCCGCTGATGCTGGCCCAGGTGGTCTGGCTGCTGATCATCTTCGGCATCCTGTATTACGTGCTCGCCAAGATCGTCCTGCCGCGCTTCGACAGCGTGCTGGAAGATCGCCGCAACCGCATCCAGGGTGACCTGGAAGCCGCCCGCGCCAGCAAGGCCGAGGCCGACGCCGCGATGGACGCCCATCGCCAGGCGACCGCCAAGTCCCGCGCCGACGCGCAGCAGGCCATCGCCGCCGCGCAGGCTGCCGCGCAGGCCGATGCCACCGCCAAGGCCGCCGTGCTGAACGCGAAGCTGAACGAGCAGATCGCCGCCGCCGAAGCCCGCATCACCACCGCCCGCGACGCCGCCATGGGCGCGCTGCGCGAAGTGGCGACCGACACGGCCGATGCGCTGGTCAAGCGCCTGTCCGGCCTGAACGAGCCGGCCGCCATCGAAGCCGCCGTCCAGCGTGAGCTGGCCACCCGCGGCCGCGCGTAAGGGAGGGCGAGATGCACCACTACGACCATTTCTACCTGAACCCGACCTTCTGGGTCGCCGTCTCCTTCGTCATCTTCGTCGCCCTGGCGGCGAAGACGGTGTGGGCCAAGGCGACCACGGCGCTCGACGCCCGCGGCGCCAAGATCCGCGCCGACCTGGATGAGGCCGCCCGCCTGCGCACCGAAGCCGAAGCCATGCTGCGCCAGGCCGAAGCCGACCGCGCCGCCGCGCTGGTGGAAGCCGAGCAGACCCTGGCCCGCGCCAAGGTCGAGGCCGAGCGCCTTTCCGCCGCCGCCGCTGCCGAGGCCGAAGCCTCCGCCAAGCGCCGCGAGCGGATGGCGATGGACCGCATCCACGCCGCCGAAGCCAGCGCCGTGGCTGAAGTCCGCAACACCGCCGCCGACATCGCCGCCGCCGCCGCCCGCACCGTGATCGCCGAGCGCCTGGACGCCCAGGCCGACGCGGCGCTGATCGACAAGGCCGTGGCCGACCTGCCGCGGGCCCTGCGCGCCGCCTGAACCCGTCGCGTAACATCACGCTTTTGACTGAGTAGGCAGGGGTCCCGGGAGGGGCCCCTGTTTTGCGTTTGTGGGTGCTGCCGTGGGAAGAAGGCCGGGGAAGGAATTCCCCGGACCCCTTCTTTTCTTTTTTCGAGTTTTCGGGCGTGGCCTGTTGAGGGGTTTGGTCTGGAACACGGTTGGGTGCGCCGGAGGTCCTGGACCTCCGGCGACTGAGGGTTCAGCGCGCGTGGCTCATTGATAAAATCATCAAGCAGCGTTCCCTCTCGCTCTGCAGCGCTTCGCCAAACTCGCAGAAAAAAGAAGGGGTCCGGGGGATTCTTTCCCCGGCCTTCCTCCAAGCCCGACCAAGCTCCCGCCTTTACCCCAGCCCCAGCCGGGCAAAGTGGTCCAGCATGGCCTCGGTCAGTGCCTTGGCGGCTTCGTAGTTCGGGATGTGGCCGCCGCCGGCGATGGTGCCGAGCATGGCGGCCGGAATGGCGGCGTGCAGGGCCTGGGTGGTGGCGGGCGGGACCACCACGTCGCGCTCGCCCACCAGGAGGGTGCAGGGGGCGTGGATTCGCCCGGCCACATCCTGCGGCGTTGCGTCGCGCAACGCGGCGGCGGCGCCGTTATAGCCGGTGCGGTCGGTCCGCAGCAGCATGCGGCGCAGGCCGAGGGAGGAGGGCAGGGTGGGGTCCACCGTCCAGCGCGGCATCACGGCGTCGGCCAGGGCGATGGTGCCGTCGCGCGCCACGGCTGCCATGCGGGTGTTCCAGGTCGGCTTGTCCGGAAAGTCCAGCGCCGTGTCGACTAGCAGGAGGGAGAGCACGCGGTCCGGCGCATCGGCGGCGATCTGTTGGGCGATGCGGCCGCCGAGCGAGACGCCGGCCACATGCGCCTGCCGGATGCCCAGCGCATCGAGAAGCGCCAGGGCATCCCGCGCCAGGCCGGCCATGGCGTAGTCACCGGGGGTGATCTCGCTCAGCCCGTGGCCGCGCAGGTCGGGGCGGATGAGGCGAAAGCGCCGGCCAAGGGTGGAGACCTGGGGAGACCAGATGCTGTGGCAGGTGCCGATGGAGTGCAGCAGCAGCAGCGGCGGCGCGTTGGCCGGCCCCTCCACGACACAATGCAGCAGCGCATCGCCGACCTGGATAAACATGTCCGTTCCACTCGCGCCTGGCAGGGTCGCCCGCCACCGGGCCGGGGCGGCGGGCAGCGCCGGCCGGTGCCGGGCGGGTCTTCCTAGCTAAGGCGAAACGTTTTCGCCATGGTGGCCTCGGGGGCCGGCGGCACCGGTGTGCGGTTTTCCGGTGGCGTGGCGTTTCAGCCGCAGGCGGCGCGCAGGGCCTTGGCACGCTCCGCCACATCGGCCGGCGCGTCGCCCGGCTTGAAGAGGGCGGAGGCGATGCCGAATCCGGCGGCGCCGGCGGCCTTCCAGGGCTCCATGTTGGTGGCGCCGATGCCGCCGACGGGCAGGATGGGCGTGCCCTTCGGCAGCACCGCCAGCATCGCCTTCAACACGCCGGGGGAAGCCGCCTCGGCCGGGAACAGCTTCAGCCCGTCCGCCCCGGCGGCGAGGAGGGAGAAGGCCTCGGTGGGGGTGAAGAAGCCAGGCACCGCCAGCAGGCCGTGTTCCTTGGCCGCGCGGGTCACCGCCGGGTCCGCATGCGGCGTGACGATCAGCCGGCCGCCGACGGCGGCGATGCGGGCGACGTCGGCGGGGTCGATCACCGTGCCGGCGCCGACCAGGGCGTTCTCGCCGAAATGCGCGGCCAGCAGGCGGATACTCTCCAGCGGCTGGGGGCTGTTCAGCGGGACTTCCAGCACGGGAATGCCGTTGCCGACGATCGCCTCGCCCATGGCGATGGCTTCCTCGGGCTTCAGGCCGCGCAGGATGGCGACCAGCGGGCAGCGGTCCAGCCAGGGGCGCAGGGCATTGCTCATCGGATGGTCTCCAGGCCAAGGCTCTGGCCGATATGCCATAGGCCGGTGGCCGCGGCCTCTTCCGGCACTTCGGTGGTGGTGACGCCGGCATGCGCCAGGGCGCGGGCGTAGCGGGCCATCATGCCGCCATCGCCGACCAGGAAGACGTGGCTGGTGCCTTCCGGCAGCGTCGCCGCCACCTCGTGCCCCAGCAGGATACCGGAGAGGTAGGAGGCGGCGGAGGCGTCCGCCAGCTCGCCGAACAGGCCACGCGCGCGCATGCCGAACAGGTGGTGCAGCAGGCCGCCGGGCTGCCTGGCGCGCGCCAGGCCTTCGTCGTAGGCGGCCCAGTCCATCGGCGCCGACTTGTCCAGCGTGCGGGCCAGGATGGTGTGGGTGGAGAGCACCGCGAAGGCCTCCCCGGTGAACTGGCTGAGGAAGGACAGCACGGTGCCGTCCTGCACGATGGCCCATTTGCTATGGCTGCCGGGGCTGAGGATGACGTTGCGGCCCGGCGGCAGCCGGTCCAGCAGGCCGAGGATCTTGGTCTCCTCCCCCCGCATCACCTCGGGCACGCCCTGCTCGTCGCGGGTGGAGAGGCCGGGGACGAGGAAGCAGCGTGCACCGGCGAAATCCACCGGCGTCAGTGCGCGGGCCAGGCCGGCGGCGTCGGCGGGGCAGGGCAGGTAGGCGGCTTCCTTCCAGCCCTGGCGGCTGCCGGCCATGCCGCAGACCAGGATGGTGTCCTCCCCGGCTTGCAGCCAGGGGCCGACCAGTTCCCGCAACACGGATTCGAAGGTGCCGGCCTCGACGGTCAGGATGCCGCGCGGGGCGGAGACGCGATCCAGAATTCCGCTATCCGCGCCCAGGCGCCAAGCCCTGAAGCTGCTGGTGCCCCAATCCACGCCAATCATGCCGCGTCCTTCCTTCGCTCGATTCTTGGCGCGGAGGTTGGCGGCGCCCGGGCCGGGATGCAAGGGCGCCGCCGATCGGTCTTAGGCGATGGCCGTCAGGTGAAGGTGATGCCGGTCTCCAGCATGCCCAGATGGTGCTGGATGAATTCCGGACTTTCGCTGAAGCCGACGATCATGTCGCCGCGGGAGATGCCCTGGCCCAGCTTCTCCATCCAGAAGTTAAAGCCGGCTTCCTCGGGCGCACGGCCCAGCGTGTTGGCGTAGACCACGCGGATCAGGCTGGCATCGTCATTGGCGGCGAAGCGGGCCTGGAATTCGGGGCTTTCGGCGAAGCGGGCGGCGGCCGAGCTCAGCGAAGCGCCGGTGTCGAGATAGTCGATCCAGAATCGCAGCCCGGCCTGCTCCGGCAGCCGGCCGAGCACGGCCTGGTAGAGCCGTGCAGCTTCCACTGCCTGGTCATCCGCGTCCCACAGGCCTGCCCAGAGCTTGCTAGAGGTCAGGTCGCGATTCTCCGGGCTTTCGCTGAAGCCAGCGAGCATCTCGGCACGGCTGACGCCACCGGCCAGCTTGGCCTGCCAGAAGGCAAGGCCATCCGCATCTGCTTCCCGGCCGAGCGCCTGCTGGTAAGCCCGATGAATGAAGCCGGTATCGTCCGGCCGACCGAAGCGGGCCAGGAACTCGGGGCTATCCAGGAAGTTCGCGGCCAGGGAAGCCAGGGAATGGCCCGCCACCAGCGCCGTCGTCGCATCCTCCCGCCCTGCCGCATCGGGCTGGCGGCCCAGCGCGGCCTGGTACAGCCGCATCACCTGCGCAACAGGGTCGTTCCCGTCATGGACCAGCCGGCCGTCGACGAATTCGAAGGTTTCGATGCCGTTGAAGGTCGTGGTTTCGCCAGGACCTGTCAGCGTGCCTCTGAAGCTGCTGTGACCTGGCCCGTTCCACGCACCTTCCCAGTTGGAGTACTTGCCGGTGATGCTGGCCTCGGAGTGGAACAGTTCCGTCAGCAGCGTGTCGTAGCCGTCGCCGCCGGTGACGGTGTTGGTGCCCTTGCCGGCAGCCAGCAGGTCGTTGCCATCGTTGCCCGTCAGGGTGTCATCGCCGCCCCAACCAAACATCACATCGCGGCGGTCGCCGCCGGTCATGGTTTGGTTGCTGTTGTCGCCATCATGGCGCAAGCCGTTGAGAGCGGAATCCCAGCTCCAACGGATATGTAGCGCGTCCTCGGCCTCCTGGGTGCCGTACACATAGCGGACCGCTTCCACGTCGGCGCTGCCCAGGCCGGTCGCCTTGGGGTTGCTGGCGCTGTAGGCCGACATCACTGTTTCACGGAACAGGCTCTCGCTGACGCTATTAAACCCAAGGGCATAGCCGATGGTCAGCAGCATCGCGGCATAGCCTTCCGTGCCTGGCGAGACGGAAATGTTGCCATATGTCTTGTGAAGGGTGATGTCGCCGCCGCTTTGAGGCGAGGCGACGCTGTAGGAACCCCAGCTGGGGGAGCCGAGGCGGACTCGAACATCCACACCTTCACCACCGACAACATCCGGCATCTCTACAAAATGCAGGCCGGAGACGTTTTCCCAGGCGCTCAACGCCATGCGGAAAGTGGCTTGGTGCCCGGGGGAAAAGGGCACGGTTTCGCTGCCACCAGCCATAAAGCCGCTACCTTCAGTGGCGAAGCTGTAGGTCAGGACCGTCGGCTGATGGCTGCCGTTGTTCCAGGTGCGATAGTCTTCGCGCAGCAGTGACTGCGCCGTCGAGGAGAGAGCCAACGAGGGAGATCCTTGGAGCCGGCACCGGTGCCACTCACCGTTCCGCACCTCGCGATTACCCGAGCTTCATGTCGCCGTAAATTGTGCTTTAATCGTAACGGTAATCGAATCTTTGCCAGGCCGGATGACCTTTCTCTTGACGCAGAGAAAGGCCGTCGATCGGTGTCAGGTGAAGGTGATGCCCGTCTCCAGCATACCGAGATGGTGCTGGATAAATTCCGGACTCTCGCTGAAGCCGACAATCATGTCGCCGCGCGAGATGCCGTCGGCGAGCTTCCCCATCCAGAAGGCGAAGCCGGCTTCCTCGGGCGCACGGCCCAGCGTGTTGGCATAGACCACGCGGATCAGGCTGGCATCGTCGCTGGCGGCGAAGCGGGCCTGGAACTCGGGGCTCTCGGCGAAGCGGGCGGCGGCGGAGCTCAGCGAAGCGCCGGTGTCGAGATAGTCGATCCAGAAGCGTAGTCCGGCCTGCTCCGGCAGCCGGCCGAGCACGGCCTGGTAGAGGCGGGCGGCTTCCGCCGTCTGGTCATCTGCGTCCCACAACCCGTTGGCGAGGAGCGGGGCGGTGAGGTTGCGGTTCTCTGCGCTCTCGCTGAAGCCGGTCAGCATTTCGGCGCGGGTGACGCCGCCGGCGAGCTTGGCCTGCCAGAAGGCCAGGCCATCCGCGTCGGCCTGCCGGCCCAGCGACTGTTGATAGGCTCCATGGATGAAGCCGGTATCGTCCGGCCGGCCGAAACGGGCCAGGAACTCCGGGCTGTCCAGGAAGTTCGCGGTCAGGGAAGCCAGGGAGTGGCCTGCCTTCAGCGCCGCTGTCCCATACTCTCTCCCCGCCGCATCCGGCTGGCGGCCCAGTGCAGCCTGGTAAAGGCGGACGACCTGCGCGACCGGGTCGGTATCGTCATAGACCAGCCGGCCATCGGCGAACTCGATGGCCTGGATCTGCGAGAAGGTCGTGTCTTCCCCGCCGCCGGTCAGCCGCCCGGCGAAGCTGCCGTAGGATGTGCCATTGCTGAATTCCCGCCCGGTGCTGGAGACGGAGAGCCCAGCCTCCAGCCGGAACAGGCCGGTCAGCAAGGTGTCGTGCCCCAGCCCGCCAACGACCGTGTTGGTGCCCCAGCCGGCCGAGATGACGTCGTCCCCGCCATAGCCGTTCAGCACGTCGTTGCCGCCGGCGCCGACGATGATGTCCCGCAACTCGGTGCCGTTGATGGTCTGGCTGCTGTCGTTGCCCTGGTGGCGGATGCCGTGGCGGGTGGCGTCCCAACTCCATTGGATATGGAAGGCATCTTCCGCCTGCTGGCTGCCGTAGAGGAACTGGATCGCCTCGATATCCGCGCCGCGCAGGCTGGAAGGCGGCGTCTGGCCCCACCGTAGATAGGCCATCACGGTGGTATTGGTATTGTCCTCGGCGGCGCTCAGGTTGGGGGAGCCGTCGAAGGGGTGCTTCAGGCCGAGCGCGTGGCCGATCTCGTGCAGCAGCACCCAGTAGCCTTCGCTGCCGGGCAGCAGGCTGTTCCCGCCATACGTCCTGTTATTGAGGGTGACGTCTCCGTAGGTCGGGTACGTCGCCTCGCCCAGCGTATCGCCGCTCATCATCCACGCCATGCGGAAGCGCAGGTCGATGCCGGTGCCGGCATAGACGTCCGGCACCTCGACGAAGTGGATGCCGGAGACCGAGCCCCAGGCATCCAGCGCCTGACGGGCCGCCTGCTGCTGGCTGGCGTTGAACGGGATGCTGGAGCCCGTCGCCTCGCCCACGTAGTTGAAGCCGCCCCCCGCCGAAGCGAAGCTGAAGGTCACCAGCGCCGGCTGCAGGCTACCCTTGTTCCAGGTGTAGTAGGGCCGCGTAAGATCGTCGCCCGCAAGGAGGGTCGACGCGGTGAAGGACAAGGCCAAGTCTCATCTTCCTTAACGAGAGCCACGGGAGCATCCCGCCATCTCATTAAGAGGAAGAATAGTTAATAGAACGTAAACAAACTACCTATTATCGTTAAGCTCACGCCCCGCCCATCGGGCTGACCTGCTGCTCGGCCTGCCCGCGCATCGCCCAACCGGTGGTGCGTTGTTCCACCATCACCGCCAGGGCGTACATCAGCACGCCCATCACCCCCGTCACCACCAACCCGGCGAAGACCAGCGGCACGTCGAAGCGGCTGGAGGCCACCATCATCAGGTGCCCGATGCCGGAATTGGCCGCCACCGTCTCCGACATGATGGAGCCGACGAAGGCGACGGTGATGGCGATCTTCAGCGAGGCGAAGAAATACGGCATCGCCCGCGGCAGCCCCACCTTGCGGATGATGTCGACCGGCCGGGCACCGAGCGCCCGCAGCACGTCCCGCAGCTCCGGCTCCACCGTGGCGATGCCGGTGGCGACGTTCACCACGATCGGGAAGAAGCTGATCAGGAAGGCGGTGATGATCGCCGGCACGGCACCGATGCCGAACCAGATGACCAGAATCGGCACCACTGCCACCTTGGGCACCGAGTTGAAGCCGATCAGCAGCGGGTAGAGCCCGTGATACAGCAACGCGGAACTGCCGATCGCCACCCCCAGCACCAGGCCGAACACGATGGCCAGCGCGAAGCCCACCAGCGTGGTCAGCAGGGTCTGCCAGGCATTGTCCAGCAACGGCCACCACCACTTCACCATGCTGGCGCCGATGGCGCTGGGCGCGGGCAGCACGAAGGCCGGGATCTCCATCGCCATCACCACCGCCTCCCACACCAGGCAGGTGCCCAGCAGGATCAGCCAGGGCAGCAGCGTCTGCAGCCGGCGGCGGCGGCGTGCGGCGGCGATCATCGCCTCCACACGGCGGGCATTCGCCTCGCCCTTGCGCGGCGTGGCGGCGGGCGCGGGCATGACGTCACGCGGCATCGGGGATCTCCTCGCCCTTGCGGGCGGCACTGATGTGGTCCCGCAACTCATGCACCAGGGCCTGGAACTCGGGCGTGTAGGTGTCCTCCAGCCTGCGTGGGCGGGGGAAGGGCACGCGCCGCTCCGCCAGGATGCGCCCGGGGCGGGAGGACATGACCAGCACCCGGTCCGCCAGGAACACCGCTTCCTTCAGGTCGTGCGTCACCAGGATGACGGTGGGCTTCAGCGTGACGCAGACCTGCTGCAGCTGCTCCCACAAATCCTCCCGCGTGAAGATGTCCAGCGCGCCGAACGGCTCATCCAGCATCAGCAATTGTGGGTCATGGATCAGCGCGCGGCACAGGCTGGCACGCTGCTGCATGCCGCCGGACAGCTCATAGGCGAACTTCTTCTCGAACCCGGCCAGGCCGACCATGGCCAGCAGCTTGCGCGCCTTGTCTTCGTACATCGCCCGCTGGGCGCGCAACTGGCGACGGTGCGGCTCCACCACCTCCAGCGGCAGCATCACGTTGTCCAGGATGGTCCGCCACGGCAGCAAGGTCGGGTTCTGGAAGGCCATGCCGGCCATCGACAGCGGCTTGTCCACCTCCCGCCCCGCGACGATGACGCTGCCGGCGGAACACGGCCACAACCCGGTCACCAGTCGCATCAGCGTGGACTTGCCGCAGCCGGAGGGCCCGACCACCGCCACGAACTCGCCCCGGCCGACATTCAGGCTGGCATCCTTCAACGCCAGCGTGCCCTCGGTGCCGCCATACCGCATCGAGACGCCGTCGATCTCGACGAACGGCCGTTCCATCGCTGCCATGCCCATCCTGCTCCCGGCCCCAACAGGGTGGCCTGGGCCCGATCAAGCAAATGCCACGCCACATGGTGCATGGGGTGAAACAACGAACACGCCGCGATAGTACGGCATGTCGCTGCCCAAGCCTTGGGCAGGGCGCCCGGCGTGATGGCACCTCGGGTGCTTGCTGACTCAGGGGGAGAAGGCCGGGGAAAGAATTCCCCGGACCCCTTCTTTTCTTTCTGCGAGTTTGGTGTGGTGCTGCCGGACCGAAAGCGGACGCTGCTTGATGATTTTATCAGTGGGCCACGCGAGCTGAAC
>Ga0308171_1001672_pt1 | contig 27810 bp, 30 predicted proteins | sample PhyGR1_FD_202135 | JGI IMG/M metagenome (GOLD analysis project Ga0308171, IMG submission 202135) | Phyllosphere microbial communities from UC Gill Tract Community Farm, Albany, California, United States - DLSLSG.R1 | ecosystem: Host-associated > Plants > Phyllosphere > Unclassified | place: USA...
CGAGCCCGAAGACACCGGAGCACCACCGCTCTACGACACCGCCCTCAACGCCGAGGAAGGCCTCTGGATGCGAACCGGATGGGCTGGACGAGGATGACACGCCCGAGCCATCCACACGTTCTTGCCTTTAAGCCCAATTCTACGTCTGAACGAGGTCGAGCCGCCGTACGCCGAAGGCCCGCCGAGAGAACTCGACGGGCCTTCGAACGACCTGGGGTGGCTAACGGGACTTGAACCCGCGACCCCCGCGACCACAACGCGGTGCTCTACCAACTGAGCTATAGCCACCATGTGTCCACCGGAGCGGACAACTGAACAATTATGTCATACGTACTGAGCGAACGACGACACGGCCGAGGACGCGACGGCCTTCGCCTCGTCGCTGGTGGGCCCGGGCTGCGGCACGAACACGGCCTCGCGGTAATACGCCAGCTCGCGGATCGACTCCAGGATGTCTGCCAGCGCCCGGTGTCCGCCGTTCTTGGCCGGAGCGTGGATGTAGGCCCGCGGATACCAGCGGCGCGAGAGCTCCTTGATGCTCGACACGTCGACGTTGCGGTAGTGCAGCCACCGGTCCACGCGGGGCATGTACTTCGCCAGGAACATCCGGTCGGTGCCGATCGTGTTCCCCGCCAGGGGAGCCTTCCCCTCGACGGGGGCGAAGCGCTGGATGTACTCCAGCGCCTGGAACTCGGCATCCGCGAGGCTGACGCCATGCGGGATCTCATCGAGCAGTCCCGAGGAGCGATGCATCTCGGTGACGAACTCGCCCATGTTCTCCAGTGCGGAAGCATCGGGCTTGATGACGATGTGGAAACCGGGATCGAGCACGTTCAGGTCGAAATCCGTGACGACGACGGCGATCTCGACCAGTTCATCGACCGCGAGGTCGAGTCCCGTCATCTCGCAGTCGATCCACACGAGCCGGTCGTTCACAGAGGCGCCTACCATCCCCTCATCCTAGTGAGGGGGTCGGACACGGGATCGGAGTCCCCCAGACACGATTCGAACGTGTGACCGGCGGATTAGAAGGCCGCTGCTCTATCCACTGAGCTACTGGGGGTCGCTCACCAGGATATCGAAGCCGTCCCCGACGCTGCACGCACCCTTGGATCTGCGCGTCCGCCCGATGCCACACCCTGGTGTCGACGGGCGAGCGGGCGTACTCTGCGGCCACCGAGAGCAAAGGAGCACTCATGTCAGAAACGGTGACGCGACGCCTGTGGGTCGCCTACGGTCCCGGCGGTGTCGTCGGGAAGATCCAGAAGGATGCCTCCGGCTACGGCGTCCACATGGCAGGCAAGGACGAGCCGCTCGGCGTGTACCCGACGATGGCGATCGCCAAGAACGCCCTGCATTCGCATCTGAAGCCCGGCAGTGATCGCCCGGAGTTCCGCGAGCACTGACCGCCGAAGCGGTGCTCGCCATCCGGGCGGGCACCGCTCTCACACGTGGGCGGGAGCTCGTCGAGCGACGTCCCGCGTCGTCAGGAGCGGCAAGGCCAGGTGTACGAGGGGACCGATGCCGAGCGCGAAGATGACGGTTCCGATCCCGACCGTGCCACCCAGCAGCCATCCGAGCAGCAGCACGGAGCCCTCCACGCCGAGCCGGCACGCCCAGATCGGCCATCCGAAACGGGCGTGGAGGCCGGTCATCAGCCCGTCCCGGGGACCGGGACCGAAGCGTGCACCGATGTAGAGACCGGATGCCGCAGCCACGACGACGACGCCGGCGACGAGCATGAGCAGCTGCAGCCAAAAGACGTCCGGGTGGGGGAGGAACGACAGGGCGATCTGCATGCTCGTTCCCACGAGCAGGATGTTCGCGACCGTGCCGATGCCGGGTTTCTGCCGCAGCGGGATCCACAGCAGGAGGACACACAGACCCAGGATGTTCGTGATCCAGCCCACGCCGATTCCGGTCAGGCGAGCGAGGCCCTCCGCGAACACGGTCCACGGATCGACCCCGAGGCCGGCGGCGACCGTGAGCGCGCACCCGAAGCCGTAGGCGACGAGACCGACGAAGAGGCGAAGAAGGCGCTGGGACATGCATGAAATCCAATCACCGAATTGGATTTATGCAGGGAGGCCAATTTGGATATGGTGGCTTCATGGATTCCCGCATATCTGCACGCGCCCTCGCCGAAGCGCTCGGTGGTTGGCGCGGGAACGGGCCCGCCTACGAGGCGCTGGCCGATGCCGTGCGGCTGCTCTGTTTGGACAACCGCATCGCTCCGCGCACGGCCCTGCCCGCGGAGCGGGAACTTGCCGTCGCGCTGTCGCTGAGTCGGACGACCGTGGCAGCGGCGTATCGGAGTCTGCGCGATACGGGACACATCGAGAGCCTGCGGGGCAGCGGCAGTGTGACGAAGCCCCTCCCGCGAAATGACCCCGGCGGACACGCCGCCGACAGCGGCGCGATCGACCTGCAGCAGGCGAGCCCGGCCGCGTGGCCCGGTCTGCCCGCGGTCATCGCCGAGGTCACCCAGGATGTCAGCGCCCTCGTGGCACGAACCGGTTACGACGTCATCGGGGCGATCGAGCTGCGCGAGGCCATCGCGGCGCGATACCGCACGCGCGGCGTGCCCACCACGGCGGACCAGATCCTGGTGACGACCGGCGCGCAGAGCGCGATCCACCTCGTCGCCTCGGTTCTGCTCAATCGTGCGGACCGCGTGCTCATCGAGACGCCGACTTACCCGCATGCGGCGGAGGCGTTCCGGTACGTCGGCGCCCGCCTCGTGGGCGTCCCGGTCTCGACGACGGACGGATGGGACCTCGACCGTGCCGCGCAGACGTTCGCGCGCACGCTCCCGTCCCTCGCGTACCTCATGCCCGACTTCCAGAACCCCACGGGGCGCTCGATGACCCCTGCCGAGGTCGCCGCTTTCGTCGCGGGGGCGGAATCGGCGGGGACCTTCCTCGTCCTCGACGAGACGACGGCCGAACTGAACATCGACCGGACGACGGAAGAAACCCGCTTCCCCGAATCGGACCTCGTGATTCGGATCGGTTCCCTGGGCAAGACGGTCTGGGGTGGGCTCCGCGTGGGGTGGGTACGGGCCGAGACCGACATCGTCCGCCGACTCGCCAGTGGTCGCCCCGTGCACGACCTCGGGACCCCTGAGCTGGAGCAGATGGTGGCGACGCGCGTCGTGCCCCGGCTCGACGAGATCGCCCTCCAGCGGGGGGACTTGCTGCGCGCCGGTCGCGACGCCCTCGTCGCCGGGCTCCGTGCGACGTTCGAGCAGTGGGAGGTGCCCTCGCCCGCGGGCGGGGTCTCCCTCTGGGTGGGCATCGGCGAGCCGGTCAGCACACCCCTCGTGATGAACGCCCGGGCACGGGGACTGTTCCTCTCTGCCGGGTCGCGTTTCGCCACCGACGGCGGTCACGATCGGCGCCTCCGCGTGCCGTTCACCGCGCCGCCAGCCACCCTGGAGCGGGCGGTGCAGACCCTTTTCGACGCCTGGACCGACCTGCACGGCGACGGCCGCGCCATGCGGTTCGGCGAACTCTCCGCCGTGGTGTGACGCGCGCCGGCCCCCGCGAGGGGGGTCAGCGCGCGTACCGCAGGCACTCAAGCGCCTCCGCGGACGACCAGAACTCGCCCAGCCGGCGGAAAACCCCCGACCCGGAATGGAAGCGTTCGGCGGCGTAGCGCCACCCGCTTTCCGACGCCGTCGCACGTACGTGACCGACCACGATGCCTCGGAGGTCGGCGATGCGCCACAGGCCCGCGGCGACGTGTGTCGCCGCTCCCCACCCGGCCGGACGCGGTGCCGGGGCGAGGTCGTTCCAGAGTGCGGTGCTCATGGCGACACGGTACGACGACCCTCCGACATTGCCGTCGGGGACAGCGTGCACTCCTCCTCCCCACCGCGGGAGTCTCCTTCTCCGTCCACGATTTCGCCGTTCTCCGGCCCGGAAGCCGAGGCGGCGCGGGCAGTGTGGGCACCGCTCCGGTATCCGTTGGGCACACGGATGCCGGAGCGCACACACCGAGGAAAGGACATCATCATGAGCGACCACATCACCCTTGTCGGCAACGTCGTGGGAGACCCTGAGGAGCGGGCGACTCGCGGCGGCGATTCGATCGCCGCCTTCCGCCTCGCCGTCAGCGAGCGCCGATACGACCGCGAGCGAAACCACTGGGTGGACGGCCACACCAACTACTACGCCGTGTCCGTCTTCGGCGACCTGGGGCGCAACGCCCTGGCATCCGTGCGCAAGGGTGAACGAGTCGTCGTCTCGGGCCGACTTCGTCTGCGGGAGTGGGAGAACGAGACGAAGCGAGGTGTGAGCGCCGACGTGACGGCCGATGCGATCGGACACGACCTGCGCTGGGGCGTGACGCGCTTCGTGCGCACCCCTCGGGGCGACACCGTACGCGATTCCGACGCGCGGGAGGACGCAACCGAGACGCCGACGGCGGGTCCCGAGGCGTGGGCGATCCCGGGGGACAGCGAGCAACCGTCGTCCGCGGGCCACGGCGAGGACGAGGGCGAGGGCATCACGGCCAGGCGCGAGCCTGCCGACGCCACGCCCTTCTGATCGGTGGGCGTGCGGCAGCTCGACGGGTCGTCGCGGAGGGAGGCTCAGGGCGGGGTACGTACAATCGAGCACGTGCCTCGTCCTGCCCGTCATCTGCTCGCTCCGATGGCATTCGTCGCCGTGATCGCCTTGAGCGGGTGCATTGCGGGCTCGCCGACGCCCGCCCCCGCGACGTCCGCCCCGGCTGCTACCGGCTCATCGACGGCGCAAGCGACCGCCGCCCCCGCCGCCACCTTCGCACCGAGCGGGACCGCGTCCGACAACCTGGCGTACTTCTCGAAGATCGTCGGCGACGTGTGGGCGGGACCCGATCAGGTGGCGGGACGTGCGTACATCGATGCTCTCGTCGCGGGCGGCTTCGACAAGACGGCGATGCAGGTGACCCCCGATGAGTCCACCATCGGCAATCCGGCGGAGAGCATCGAGTTCTCCGTGCGCAGGGGAGAACAGTGCCTCGTCGGGCAGGTCGGTCCCTCCATCGGCTCCCCGGTGACCGCGGTGATGCCCGTCCTGAACGACGGAGCGTGCCTCATCGGACAGACGCGCGCGATCGACTGGTGACGCCGTAAGACGCTCCGTGCGACCCCGTCTCGCGCGGCCGCCCCTCTCGCCGCCCGTAGACTGGACAAGTTATGGCGGAATACATCTACTCCATGGTCCGCGCGCGCAAGGCCGTGGGCGACAAGCTGATCCTCGACGACGTCACGATGTCGTTCCTCCCGGGTGCCAAGATCGGCATGGTCGGGCCGAACGGTGCCGGTAAGTCCACGATCCTGAAGATCATGGCGGGCCTCGATACCCCGTCCAACGGCGAGGCGCGGCTGAGCCCCGGTTTCACCGTCGGCATCCTCATGCAGGAGCCCGAGCTCGATGAGAGCAAGACCGTGCTGGAGAACATCCAGGACGGTGTCGCGATCAAGCCGAAGCTCGATCGGTTCAACGAGATCTCGGCGCTCATGGCCGACCCGGACGCCGACTTCGACGCGCTCCTCGCCGAGATGGGCACGCTGCAGGAGGAGATCGACGCGGCCGACGGCTGGGACCTCGACTCCCAGCTCGAGCAGGCGATGGACGCTCTGCGCACGCCGCCCGCCGATGCCAGCGTCGTCCCGCTCTCCGGCGGTGAGCGCCGTCGTGTCGCCCTCGCCAAGCTCCTGCTGCAGAAGCCCGACCTGCTTCTGCTCGACGAGCCCACCAACCACCTCGACGCCGAGAGCGTGCTCTGGCTCGAGCAGCACCTGAAGGCGTACAAGGGTGCCGTCATCGCCATCACCCACGACCGGTACTTCCTCGATAACGTCGCGGAGTGGATCGCCGAGGTCGACCGCGGCCACCTCTACCCCTACGAGGGCAACTACTCCACCTACCTCGACAAGAAGGCCCAGCGACTCGACGTCCAGGGCAAGAAGGACGCCAAGCTCGCGAAGCGTCTGAAGGAGGAGCTCGAGTGGGTCCGCTCCAACGCGAAGGGCCGTCAGGTCAAGTCCAAGGCCCGCCTCGCGCGGTACGAGGAGATGGCAGCTGAGGCGGAGCGTACGCGCAAGCTCGACTTCGACGAGATCCAGATTCCCGCGGGTCCGCGCCTGGGCAGCATTGTCATCGATGCCAAGAAGCTCGAGAAGCGCTTCGGCGACCGGTCGCTCATCAGCAACCTCAGCTTCAACCTGCCCCCGAATGGCATCGTCGGTGTCATCGGCCCCAACGGTGTCGGAAAGACGACGCTGTTCAAGACGATCGTCGGCCTCGAGCCCCTCGACGGCGGCACGCTCAAGATGGGCGAGACCGTCAAGATCAGCTACGTCGACCAGTCGCGCGCCAACATCGATCCCGAGAAGACGCTGTGGGAGGTCGTGTCCGACGGACTCGACATCATCACGGTCGGCAAGACCGAGATCCCTTCCCGCGCGTACGTGTCGAAGTTCGGCTTCAAGGGTCCGGATCAGCAGAAGAAGGCCGGTGTGCTCTCCGGCGGTGAGCGCAACCGTCTGAACCTCGCGCTCACGCTGAAAGAGGGCGGAAACCTGCTTCTCCTCGACGAGCCCACGAACGACCTGGACGTCGAGACCCTGAGCTCGCTGGAGAACGCGCTGCTGGAGTTCCCCGGCTGCGCCGTGGTCATCACCCACGACCGGTGGTTCCTCGACCGCATCGCCACGCACATCCTGGCCTACGAGGGCACCGAGGAGCACCCCGACCAGTGGCACTGGTTCGAGGGCAACTTCGAAGCCTACGAGGCGAACAAGGTCGAGCGCCTGGGCGCGGATGCCGCGAACCCTTCGCGTTCCACCTATCGCAAGCTCACGCGTGACTGACGATTCAGCCGTGCCCGCGGGCACGGCATCCCCCGACGAGGGTCCGGTCCCGGCCGGACCCTCGCGGGTGCACGTCCCCATCCATCTGCGCTGGGGCGACCTCGACGCGCTCGGACACGTCAACAACACTTCCATGCTGAAGCTGCTGGAGGAGGCGCGTCTGCGGGCGTTCTGGCACAGCGACGGCGAGGGTGAGCCCCTCCCGACAGCCGTGTTCGACATGGACGTACTCGACAGCGGCGGCGACCGGGCCACGCTCATCGCGCGGCAGGAGATCGAGTACCTGCGCCCCACCCCGTATAGCCAGCGGCCCCTCGACGTGCGGATGTGGATCGGCGCGATGGGCGGATCCAGCGCCGACATCTGCTTCGAGGTCTTCAGCCCCGTCGGCGACGCCGAACCGGTGCTCTACGCCCGGGCGACGGCCGTGGTCGTGCTGGTCGACACCGCGACGGGGCGCCCGATCCGCTGGACCGAGCGCGAGCGCAGCGCCTGGGCCCCCTACGTCGGCGACCCGATCGAATATCGACGACGCCCGGGCCGCGCCTGACCCGCGCCGACCGCGACGGGCCTTTCGGCGATCGCGGGCGCCGGGCGGCGGCATCCGGGATCAGTCCCGCGGCACCCGCACCATGACCTCCTGCGCCACGCTCGCGACGAGCGCGCCCGCGCGGGTGTAGATGCGTCCGGTCGACAGACCGCGTCCGCCGCGGGCGTTCGGCGATTCCTGTACGTACAGCAGCCAGTCGTCGACACGGGCGGGGCGATGCCACCACATCGCGTGGTCGAGGCTCGCGACCTTGAGCGACGGCGCGCTCCACGGCACGCCGTGCGCGCGGAGGATCGGTTCCTGGATGGTGAGGTCGCTCAGGTACGCCAGCGCGGCGCGGTGGACCGACGGATCGTCGGGAAGCGTGCGGCGGATGCGCATCCACACGGCCTGACGGGGCACGTGCGGACCGTCCACCGACGCATAGATCGGCGACGGCACGTGCAGGACCTCGACCGGGCTCTCGGAGAACATCCGGCGGCTGAGCGGGTGCAGTCCCGACGGGTCGAACGCAGGAAGGTCCTCAGGAGCCGGGATGCCGTCGGGGAAGGGCTCCGCGTGCTCAAGGCCAGGGTCCTCGTCCTGGAACGAGGCGATCATCGAGAAGATGGGGACGCCCCCTTGGAACGCCTGCGTGCGCCGCGTCGAGAACGACCGGCCGTCGTGGATGCGGTCGACCGAGAAGGTGATGCCGTCGGCGGGGTCCCCGGGGCGCAGGAAGTATCCGTGCATCGAGTGGACCGTGCGGTCGGCCGACAGCGTGCGGGAGGCGGCGACAATCGACTGCGCGAGCACCTGGCCGCCGTAGACGCGGCCGAACGGCATGGCCTGCGACACGCCCGTGAAGATGTCCTCCGTCGTCCGCGCACCCACGTCGCGGAGGTCCAGCACTGCGAGCAGCGAAGCCACCGGATCGAGGTGATCGGTCACGTCGGCTCCCGTTCCGGCGCGGCGAGCCCGCACCGCTTGATAGTTTAGGGCGGGTGTCCGCGCGCCTGTTGTTCCCCGAACCGCAGGCGGCAGCCGACCTGCTCACCTTCGCCTCCCGGGCCATCCGGCTCGGTGACGGCACGGTCCGTCTGCGAGCCGACGGGGGAGTCCTCGTCACGACGGCTGCGCCCCTCGCCCCGCGCGGGCTCTTCGACACGACGCCGACCGTGCTGGGCCTGCGCGTCTCGGCGATCGACCCGGAACTGGCATGTGACCTGGTCGTCGAGGCATCCGCTCTCCTTCCCGCACCCGACGACGCATCGGCGGTCGTCCTGCCCACCACCGCGACGTCGCCCGCGTGGGCCGGCATCTCACCCCCGCGCGGCGGGTGGGAGCAGGCGGATGCCATCGACGCGGCGGTCCTGGCATCTCGCGCGCAGTACGGTGTCGCCGCCGTGGCGGATGCCCTGCCGGCGGACGCCGGTGAGGATGTGGTGCGCGTCGTCCGCGCCCAGGTGTGGGGCCAGCCCGACGAGGCGCTCGGCGGCCTTCCGCTCGGCACCGCCTTCGCGGCTTTCGCGCTCGGTTTCATCGCGGGCGGCGAGCTCGCCCCGGTGCGCACGAGCGGCTCCTGGACGCGCGTGACGCTCGCCCGCGGCCACGTGCTCGTGCGAGGACCGGTGCGCTCAGGACTCACCGCGGTGCGCACGACCGGCAACGATCCAGCAAGCGCATAGGCGGGCGACCTACGCTGATCGGAGCAAGGGGAGTACTCCCGTCGCGATGCATCCGTCATCACGAGGTCACCGTTGGCCTCCGGGTGCACCGGTCCGGTCCGGGCGGAGGAGACCTTGACGTCGCAGCCGCGCGCTGCCCGTCGAGAGGTACTTCCATGGTCTCGTTCTCCCGCCTGTTCGATCTCGCCTCCAAGGCCATCGACAAGACGTCCTCGTCGTCTTCTCAGGGCGCGACGCCGCGTCCCGGCTCCGGTGGCAGCCGCGACTGGCGCGACATGGTCCGCTCCGCGGCCGACGCCGTCACCGGCGATCGTCGTTCTGCTGCCGGCCCCGCGCCGGCGCACACCGCCACCGCCCACACCGGCGCCCCCACGCGTCGGTACGCACCGCCCGCCGCGGCCGGATCAGCCGCGGCCCTCGCCCCGGACGACCGCGCCGCCATCGCCCGGTACGACTACCTCCTGCGCACCGCCGACCCCGACCGCGTGGAGCAGATGCATCGCGAGGCGTTCGCCCGGCTCACCCCGGAGCAGCGCGCGCACGTCCGGGCACGCATGGATGCCGAACTCGCTCCGCACGAGCGGCCACGGTCGGACGCGCCCGACGATCTGGCTCGCACGGCCGCTCGCGCCGAGGCGGCCCGCCCGGGGCGTATGTCGACGCTGCTGGCGAAGGCCGGTCGCGGCGGTCTCATCGGCGCCGGAGTGGTGGGAGCCGGTGGTCTTCTCGCGGCCGTCGCCGGCGGTGCCGTCCTGAGTGCCGTCGCAGCGCCGCTGCTCGCGCAGGCCGGCCAGATCGGCGTCGACTTCACGGGCCTGGCCGAGGGCGTCGACCTCGAGGCGATGGCATCCGGGGTCGACCTGGAGAGCCTCGCGTCCGGAGCAGCCGGCGAGTGGGTCGGGGGAGCGCAGGACGCAGCGTCCGGCCTGGGCGAGCAGGTCAGCGGGTTCGGCGACAGCCTGTCGAACTTCGAGATCCCGGGGCTCGGCGACTTCCTCGGGCGGTGACGAACGGCGCGGGCCGATCCCGCGTTGCGAGGATCGGCCCGCAGACCCGACCGACGTGGCGCGCAGGAACCCTCGGATCAGCCCGCCGTCTCGGCTCAGTCGCTCGCGCGCATGGGCAGACCGGTATCGGGACGCCCGTTCTGCTGCGGACCGATGCCCCGAGGCTCGAAGGTGTTGACCATCGCGTGGGCCGCCCGCTCGAGGTAGTCCCAGAGCGGCGCCTCGAACGCCGGCGGCAGCGCGATCTCGTCGACGGCGGCACGCATGTGTCGCAACCACCGGTCGCGCGCATCGGGATCGACGTGGAAAGGCATGTGGCGCATCCGCAGGCGCGGGTGGCCGCGGGTCTCCCCGTAGATGGACGGTCCGCCCCAGTACTGCGCGAGGAAGAGCGTCAAACGCTCGGCGGCAGGTCCGAGGTCCTCCTCCGGGTACATCGGCTTCAAGACCTCGTCGGACGCGACCCCGCGATAGAACGCGTCGACGAGCCGTCGAAAGGTGTCCATCCCGCCGACCTGGTCGTAGAAGCTGATCGGCTCGGTCACTTCGCGTCTCCCTCGTCGGCGCGGACGGCCGGTGGCGTGGGCTTGGGTACATCGGCGCCGGGGTCAGCGGGGAGATCGACCACCGCGGTCGGCGTGTCGTCGCGCACGGTTTTCTTCTTCTTGACGCGCGGCGGCGCCTCGGCGACGGCGGCGTCGTCAGCCCCGGTCGCCTTACGCCGTCGCGGGCGCCACACCGGCCGCTCCGCCGCCGTGGGGACCGGGGTCTCCTTGGTCCTCGGCGGGTGCGCTCCCCGCACGCTCTGCGCGCCCTCGGCGCCCGTGAGCACGATCGAGTTCAACTGCGGCAGAGCGATACCCATCGCGTCGATGGTCTTCTTCAACCGCGCCCGCAACTCGCGCGCCACGTCGTCCTTGGCGCTGGAGCGGGTCTTGATGACGAGCCGGATGACGAGAGCGTCGCCGCTGATCGACTCCAGGCCCCAGATCTCGGGCTGCTCGATGATGCGTGAGCGCCACTTCGGCTCTTTCGACAGCGTCTTCGCCGCGCTGAGCATGGCCGCTTCGACGTCGTCGATGTCGGCATCCGTCGGCACGGCGAGGTCGATGATGACGCGCGACCAGCCCTGCGACATGTTGCCGATCCGGGTGATCTCGCCGTTGCGCACGTACCAGAGCGTGCCGTTGACGTCGCGCACGTGGGTGATGCGGACGCTCACGAACTCGACGATGCCTGTGGCCAGGCCCAGGTCGACGACGTCGCCGATGCCGATCTGGTCCTCCGCGACGATGAAGATGCCGTTCAGCACGTCCTTCACGATGTTCTGCGCGCCGAAGCCGAGACCGGCGCCGATGGCCGCGGTCAGCAGGGTCAGCGAAGCCAACGCGTTTGGAGCGACGATGCTGGCGATCCAGACCAGTGCCACGATGACCAGCACGACGTTGACGATGTTCTGCAGGATCGTCCCGAGCGTGCGCGTGCGCTGCACGAGACGGACCGCGCTGAGGGGCGACCGGTCCAGAGCCTGCGTGTCGTCGACGCGGGCTTTGACCTTCGCCCCGTTGACGATGCGGTCGACGACGCGGCGGATGATGACGCGCAGGAGCCACGCGGCGACGGCGACACCGACGATGATCCCGACGATGCGCAGGATCACCCCACCGAACTCCAGCGCTTGGCCGCCGAGCCACGCCCAGAAGTCCAGGCTCGTGACGTCGGGAGGCGGGGTCGACGAGGGGGACGGCTCGGGGTTCGCGGCGAGAACAGACATCCCCTCCAGCGTAACGACGGATGCCTCGGCGCCGGCTGGGCGTCGAGGCATCCGTTGCGGATATCGGGTCAGGCGTCCCGCGCGCGCAACGCGACCCATCCGAGCACGAGCGGCGCGAGGGCCCACACGGCCAGCGTGATGCCACCCGTGGCGAGCTCGTCGCCGCCGGGGGCGGTGAGCATGGCCGCGGCGTTGACGGGAAGGTACTTCGCGCCGTCGACGAGCCACTGCCAGCTCGCTCCCGCGAACGAGAAGAGGCTGAACACGATCGGAAGCACGAACAGCACGCCGACCGTGGCCGCGATGGCCCCCGCACCGCTGCGGATGAGGAAGCCGAAGCCCAGCCCGATGAGCGTGAATGCCGCCATCGAGACCACGCCGAGGGCGAGCGGCACGATCGACTGCGCGGGCTCCGACCAGTCGAGGCCCTCGGTGAGCAGCGGGGCGGTCACCGCGATCGCCACGGCGTAGATGACCACGGTGGTCGCGGCCATCACGAGCGCGACCACCACGGCCTTGGCCAGCAGCACGGCGCCGCGGCGCGGCTCGGCCGTGAGGGTCGAGCGGATCATGCCGGTGGAGTACTCCCCGGTGATCACGATCGCCCCCAGGATGCCCGCGACCAGCATGGTGAACTGCGTCGGAGAGAGGATGACGTTGGCCGCGGCGAAACCGCCGCCGAAGTCGCGCGAAGCGGCCGCGATCAGTAGCGAGATGCCGATCGACAGGACAGCGGTGACACCCAGCGACCACCACGTCGAGCGCAGGGTGAGGATCTTGATGAACTCGCTCTTCAGCAGGTGGGCGAAGCTCAGGCGGAAGGCGGGAGCGTGCGTGGCACGCCGCGGCGCCGCGGCGACGGCGGTCATGCGATCTCCTTGGTCTTGTACTCGACGGAGTCGTCGGTGAGGGCGAGATAGGCGTCTTCGAGCGAGCCGGCCTTCGGCGTGAGCTCGTAGAGCGGGATGCCGTGGGCGGCGGCGAGATCGCCGACGGTCTGGGCGGTGACGCCGGTGATCTGCACGGCGCCGGGTTCGAGCACCGAAACCGTGGCATCCGGGATCCGCAGCGACGAGACGAGCTCGTCAAGGCGAGGGGAGCGCACGACGAGGGTCGTCGATGTCCAGGTGCTCACGAGCTCGGGCAGCGGGGCATCGGCGAGCACGCGTCCGCGACCGAGCACGATGACGTGGTCTGCCGTTTGCGCCATCTCGCTCATCAGGTGGCTCGAGAGCAGGACCGTGCGGCCTTCGCTCGCGAGGTGCCGCACGAACTGACGGACCCAGCGCACGCCCTCGGGGTCGAGGCCGTTCACCGGCTCATCGAGGATGAGCGTGTGCGGGTCGCCGAGGAGGGCGGCGGCGATGCCGAGACGCTGCCCCATGCCCAAGGAGAACCCGCCGGCGCGCTTGCCCGCGACGGAGCCGATGCCGGTGAGCTCGATGACCTCGTCGACGCGGGCGCGGCCGATGCCGTGCGTCGCCGCCATCGCGCGGAGGTGGTTGCGGGCGGAGCGTCCGGTGTGGATGGCCTTGGCGTCGAGGAGCACGCCGACCTCGGTGAGGGGCGAGCGCAACCGCCGGTAGTCCTGGCCGCGCACGCTGACGTGGCCGCTGGAGGGACGATCGAGCCCGACGATCATGCGCATGGTGGTGGATTTGCCCGCGCCGTTCGGACCGAGGAAGCCGGTGACCCGGCCGGGCGCCACGGTGAAGGAGACGTCGTCGACGGCGGTCTTGTCGCCGTACCGCTTGGTGAGGTGCTCTGCAACGATCATGTCTCCACGCTAGGGAGGCGCGCGGGCAGCCAGCATCCTTCGAGCGGATGAGATCCGGCGACCGGAGGATGATCCGAGGAACGACCACACCGGCTCTCGGGTGGTCGAGACCGATGATCAGGCGCGTCGTCGTGGACGTGCGGGCGGCGCGTCGGAGGCCGGACCGACTTCCCCGGGGGAGCCCGTGGTACCCCGGGGCCACGAACGACGGATGCCTCCGCTCCCGCGGGGGCGGAGGCATCCGTCGAGGGGGTCAGGCGGCGTCGCGCTCCTGCACCGCGAGCGCTCGCTCGACGCCCGCGAGGTTCTCGCTCACGAGGCGCCGCAGGGCCGGCGGGGCGTCCGCGTGCTCCGCGAGCCAGCCACGGGTCGCGTCGCGCAGCTGGGCGCTGGCCAGTGCGGCGGGGTAGAGGCCCACGATGAGGTACTGCGCGATCTGGTAGGTGCGCGACTCCCAGATCGGCAGGAGCATCGCGAAGTAGGGCTCGACGAAGTCCGCGAGCGCCGACACGGTCGCCGGGTGCGTGAACCCGAGCGCGGCCGCGCGCACGATCGTGTTCGGCGCGTCGGCGCGGTCGATGAGCGAGCTCCACGCCGCGGCCTTGTCATCGTGCGTGGGCAGCGCCGCCTTGGCCTGTGCGGCGAACTCGCCGCCCTTCGCGGTGTTGTCGGCCGCGCGGGCGGCGTCAATCTCGTCGGCGCTGACCGCGCCGGCGGCGGCGAGGGAGATGAGCAGCTGCCACGAGAGGTCGGTGTCGATCTCCAGTCCCGCCAGCGTCGTCTCGCCGCTGCGCAGAGCCCCCACGATCTCCGCGTGCGCGGGCATGGATGCCGCCGAGGCGAACGCCGTGACGAACTGCAGCTGGCTGTCGCTGCCGGCCTCGGCGGCCTGGGCGAGCGCCCAGAGGCCGTCGGCGACGCGCTCGCGCGCGGCGTCCCGGGTGGCCGGAACCACGTAGGAGTTCGCCGCGAGCTGCAGCTGCGCGAGCGTGGTGCGCACCGTGGTGGACTCGGTCTCGGAGCCGATGTTGCGCAGCACGAGGTCGAGGTAGTCGGTGGCCGAGGCCTCGGCATCCCGGGTCTGATCCCACGCCGCACCCCAGACGAGCGAGCGGGCCAGCGGGTCGGAGATGTCCTTCAGGTGAGCGATGGCGGTGGCCAGCGACCGCTCGTCGAGACGGATCTTCGCGTAGGCGAGGTCGTCGTCGTTGAGGAGCACGAGGTCGGGACGACGGATGCCGCGCAGCTCGGGCACCTCGGTGCGGTCGCCGTCGACGTCGAGCTCGAGGTGGTGCACCCGCTCGAGAGCGCCGTCCTCGGTGAGGGAGTAGAAGCCCACGCCCAGGCGGTGCGGGCGAATGGTGGGGTAGTCGGCCGGTGCGGTCTGCACGATCGCGAAGCGCGCGATGGTGCCGTCGGCGGCGTCCTCGATGAGCGGCGAGAGGGTGTTGACGCCCGCCGTCTCCAGCCACTTCTTCGACCAGTCGCCCAGGTCGCGACCGCTGGTCGCCTCCAGCTCGCTGAGAAGGTCGCCGACCTCGGTGTTGGACCACTGGTGCTTCTGGAAGTACGCCGCGACGCCCGCGAAGAACTGCTCGATGCCCACCCACGCGGCGAGCTGCTTGAGCACGGAACCACCCTTGGCGTAGGTGATGCCGTCGAAGTTGACCTGCACGTCTTCGAGGTCGTTGATCTCGGCGACGACGGGGTGGGTGGAGGGCAGCTGGTCCTGACGGTAGGCCCAGGTCTTCTCCATCGCGTTGAAGGTCGTCCAGGCGGCTTCCCACTCGGTGGCCTCCGCCGTGGCGATGGTCGACGCCCACTCGGCGAACGACTCGTTCAGCCACAGGTCGTTCCACCACTTCATGGTGACGAGGTCGCCGAACCACATGTGGGCCAGCTCGTGCAGGATGGTGACGACGCGGCGCTCCTTGACGGCATCCGTCACCTTGCTGCGAAAGACGTAGGTCTCGGTGAAGGTCACCGCCCCGGCGTTCTCCATGGCGCCCGCGTTGAACTCGGGCACGAACAGCTGGTCGTACTTGGCGAAGGGGTAGGGGAAGGCGAACTTCTCCTCGAAGTACGCGAAGCCCTGACGGGTCTTCTCGAAGACGTAGTCGGCATCCAGGTACTGCCAGAGGCTCTTACGCGCGAAAACGCCGAGGGGGATGACGCGGCCGTCGGAGCTGGTGAGCTCCGAGTACGTCGCCTCGTAGGGGCCGGCGATGAGCGCCGTGATGTACGAGGAGATGCGCGCGGTCGGGGGGAAGTCCCAGCGGGCCGTGTCGTCGGAGAGCGCGACGGGCTCGGGGGTGGGGGAGTTGGAGACGACCTTCCACGCGGACGGCGCGGTGACCGAGAACGTGAACGTCGCCTTCAGGTCGGGCTGCTCGAACACCGCGAACACGCGCCGCGAGTCGGGCACCTCGAACTGCGAGTACAGGTAGACCTCGCCGTCGACCGGGTCGACGAAGCGGTGCAGGCCCTCACCGGTGTTGGTGTACTCGCAGTCGGCCTCGATGACGAGCTCGTTCTCGGCCTCGAGGTCGTCGAGGGGGATGCGCGCGTCGTGGAAGACGGTGGGGCGGATCTCGCGGCCGTTGAGGCGGATCGCGTGCACCTCGCGCGCGATGAGGTCGATGAACGTCGTCGCCCCCGGCGTGCCGGAGAACCGCACGACGGTGCGGGAGCCGAACACCTCGGGACCGCGCGTCAGATCGAGCGCGATCTCGTACTCGTGCGTGTCGACGAGCGCGCGACGTTCTTGCGCTTCGATGCGGGTGAGGTTCTCTCCTGGCACTGGCGTACTCCCGGTGATGTGAAAGGGATGGTCGCGGATGGCGCTGCTGGCGCCGACGACAACCGTATAAGCCTAGTCACGAGATAACCTGCGCCCGGGCTCTCCGGGCAGGTGGGAGGATTGTCGGGTGAGCACGACCGACACGGACAGCACCCCCGAGACCGTCCTCTACGCCTCGCCCGCCGCGGCATCCGGACCCAAGTGGGTAGAGACGCCCGTCGCGTACGACGGCATCCTCCTCGCCGGCTTCGGCGGCCCCGAGGGCCAGGACGACGTCATCCCGTTCCTGCGCAACGTCACGCGCGGCCGCGGCATCCCCGACGAGCGCCTCGAAGAGGTGGCGCACCACTACCGCCACTTCGGCGGCGTCAGCCCCATCAACCAGCACAACCGCGAGCTGAAGGCGGCGCTGGAGGCGGAGATCGCCCGGCGCGGAATCGGCCTGCCGGTCTATTGGGGTAACCGCAACTGGGCGCCCTACCTGGAGGAGGCCGTGACGGAGGCGGCCGAGGCCGGTCACACCACGCTCCTGGCGATCGCCACGAGCGCGTACAGCTCCTTCTCCAGCTGCCGTCAGTACCGCGAGGACTACGCCCGGGTGCTCGAGGCGACGGGCCTCGGCGAGACGGTCACGATCGACAAGGTGCGTCAGTTCTTCGACCACCCCGGCTTCGTCTCGACTTTCGTCGAAGGCGTCACGGATGCCGTGAAGACGTACATCGCCGACGGCATCGCGCCCGAGAAGATCCGCGTGCTCTTCTCCACCCACTCCATCCCCACCGCCGACGCGCAGCGCTCGGGCCCCCGCGACGTCGACTTCGGCGAGGGCGGCGCGTACGAAGCGCAGCACAAGGCTGTGGCGGCGTTCGTCATGGCCGAGGTGGCCGCAGCCGTCGCCGACGTCGAGTGGGAGCTCGTGTACCAGTCGCGCTCCGGTCCGCCCACGCAGCCGTGGCTCGAGCCCGATGTCAACGACGTGATCGCGGAGCTCCCGGGCCGCGGTGCCGAGGCCGTGGTGATCGTGCCACTGGGATTCGTCAGCGATCACATGGAGGTGCTCTGGGACCTCGACACCGAGGCGATGGAGGCCGCCGAGGAAGCGGGCATCCGCGCAGTCCGCACGCCGACGCCGGGCATCGACCCCGCGTACGTCTCGGGGTTGATCGACCTCGTCGAGGAGCGCCTGAAGGGCACTCCGAAGAGCGAGCGTCCGCACCTGACCGACCTGGGCCCCTGGTACGACGTCTGCCGTCCCGGCTGCTGCGAGAACATTCGCGCGGGTTTCAAGCCCGTGGCCGCGGGACTGCGCCCCTGACGCACACCGACGCCGCCCGCTTCTTCGAGGAACGGGCGGCGTCGTCGTTCCGCCCGTGTGTCGGTGCGCCTCAATAGGATGAGCGCATGCGTATCCACATCGGCACCGATCACGCCGGTCTCGAGTTCTCCACCCAGATCCAGCACCACCTCGCCTCGCAGGGGCACGAGGTCATCGACCACGGGCCGGTCGAGTACGACCCGCTCGACGACTACCCGGCGTTCTGCATCCGCGCCGCGCAGGCGGTCGTGCGCGACCAGGCCGCGGGCATCGACGCCCTCGGTGTCGTGTTCGGCGGCTCCGGCAACGGCGAGCAGATCGCCGCGAACAAAGTGCTCGGTGTGCGGGCCGCGCTCGTGTGGAACATCTCCACCGCCGAGCTTGCACGTGAGCACAACGACGCCAACGTCATCTCGATCGGCGCGCGCCAGCACACGTTCGAGGAGGCGTCGTCGTTCATCGACCGCTTCATCGCCACGCCGTTCTCGGGCGAGGAACGGCACGCACGTCGCATCGCGCAGCTCGCGGCTTACGAGCAGGACGGCGTGCTGCTGCCCGACCCGCGTGCCGGTCAGAGCGAGAAGACGATGACCGACGCCAGCGACTCCTTCGACCCCGAGGCAGGCTGATGCCCGAAGGGCATTCCGTTCACCGCATCGCGCGGCAATTCGACCGCAACATCGTGGGGCGCACGGTTTCGGCATCCAGTCCGCAGGGCCGGTTCGCCGAGGGCGCTTCCGTCCTCGACGGGCGCGAGGCGCTCGAGGCCCGCGCGGTGGCGAAGCAGATGTTCCTGCGCTTCGACGGCGACGTGTGGCTCCGCGTGCACCTCGGCATGTACGGCGCGTGGGACTTCTCCGGCGAGGTCGCGGTCGACGCGACCATCGCCTCGGCCAACGGCCGCATGGGCCACACCAACCAGCGCGGAACGGTGCTCGAGGAGGCGCCGATCCTGGATGCCGCGGGCGAGAACTCGCTGAGCTCGATCGGGGCTCCCCGCCGAGCGCGCGTGCGCATGTCCGAACAGACCACGGGTCTCGACGAGTCGAGCGAATGGCCGCCGCCGGTCGTGGGCGCGGTGCGGCTGCGCCTGCTCACCGAGGCGACCTGCGCCGACTTGCGCGGACCGACCGCGTGCGTGCTGCAGACGCCGGACGAGGTCGCCGCGACCATCGCGAAACTCGGTCCCGACCCCCTCGTCGACGACGTCGCCGAGGGGGAGGAGCGCTTCACCGCGACGGTGAAGAAGAAGCCGACGGCGATCGGCCTGCTGTTGATGGACCAGTCCGTGGTCAGCGGCATCGGCAACGTCTACCGGGCGGAGATCCTGTTCCGGGCGCGGCAGAATCCGCACACGCCCGGCCGCGACGTGCCCGAGGACATCGTGCGCGGCATGTGGCGCGACTGGGTGCGCCTGCTGTCGATCGGTGTCGAGACCGGTCAGATGATGACGATGGACGACCTCGATCCCGAGTCCTACCGCCGCGCGATGGCCCACCGCGACGATCGGCACTGGGTGTACCACCGCGCGGGGCTGCCGTGCCGCGTGTGCGGGACGACGGTGCTGATGGAGGAGGCCGCGGGCCGCAAGCTCTACTGGTGCCCGAAATGTCAGGCGTGACCGAACGCGGCGAGAACGGGGGTGCCGTGCTCCGCCCGTGGACGCGGGAGGATGCCGCCGTCCTCGCCCTCGTGGCGGGGAGCGCCCCGGACCTCGCGACGCAGATCCCTCCGGAGGTCTCCGCGGGCGGCGCGGCCGCCGACGAGCACATCAGGACGGTTCTTCGGTTCGAGGACGATGGGAAGAACTGGGCCATCGTCATCGACGGCGTTCCCGTCGGCAATGTCGGGGTCACCGGGATCGAGTTCCGCCACGGCACGGCCTGGATGTCGTACTGGTTGGCCGCGGGCGCGCGGGGGAGAGGCCTCGCGACGGCGGCCCTGGTCTCGGCGAGCGCGTGGGCGTTCGACGCCGGCTTGTACCGGCTCGAACTCGGGCACCGCGTGAACAACCCCGCGTCGTGCCGGGTGGCCACCGCGGCCGGGTTCCTTCCCGAAGGGATCGAACGCCGCAAACTCCGCTACGGCGACCAACGGTTCGACGTCGAGACGCATGCGCGCCTGGCCGATGACCCATGGCCGCGCGTCTTGGGACTGCCCTTCGCGGAATGAGCGGGGTGCGGCGCCCGACCAGTCGATGCGGCGTCGGCGCGTGAGGGGCGCCCGGTTCGGCGTTTTAGGCTGATCCGGTGCGCCAGAATCCCAGCTTCGCGATGACCGATGTCGGCGAGATCCGTCGGCTGATCGAACGTCACCCGTGGGTCACCCTCGTCAGCCAGAGCGAGGGCGGTCTCGTCGCCTCCCACTACGCCGTCATGCTCGACGACGAGCGCGACGACCTTACGGTCGTGGGCCACGTGGGAAAGCCCGACGACGCGATCTTGGGACTCGGCGACCGGGAGCTCCTCGTCATCGTGCAGGGCCCCCACGGTTACATCACGCCGCGGTGGTACGGCGACGTGCCGGCCGTGCCGACCTGGAACTTCGTCTCGGCGCACCTGTCCGGCATCCCGGAACTGCTGAGCCCGGCCGAGAACCTGCGCGTACTCGAACGGCTCGTCGCGCGGTTCGAGGGCGACGGTGCCGACGCGCGCGGCCTCTACGCCCTGCCCAACGACGCGGAGTTCGTGGAGCGGCTCGAACGGGGGACGGTCGGCTTCCGGCTGACGCCGACGCGTGTCACCGCCAAGCGCAAGCTCAGCCAGAACAAGAGTGCCGAGGTGGTCGAGACGGTCATCGCGGGGGTCTCGGCGGACAATCCCGAGCTCGCCGCCGAGATGCGTCGGGCCGCGGACGCGCGGGTGCGCCCGTGATCGGGGAGACGGTCGGCTTCATCCGCGGGGTGCGGGTCGCAGGGCCCGGCCGCGAGCTGCTGCCCACCACCGAGCCGGTCGACCTCGTCATCGCGAACGGCACGATCGCCGACATCGCCCCCACCGGCAACCTGCGCCCGACCGGCGCGGTCGTGGACGGGGAGGGCGGGTGGCTGCTGCCCGGGCTCTGGGACCATCACGTGCATGTGCTGCAGTGGGCGCTCGTCGCGGACCGTGTTCCCCTCGGTGAGGTCGGGTCCGCGCGTGCGGCCGCGGCGGTCATGGCGGCCGCCCCCGTGTCCGACGGGCGCCGCATCGGCTCGGGTTTCCGCGACGGTCTCTGGCCCGACGCCCCCACTCTCGAGCTCCTGGATGCCGCGACCGGCGAGGTTCCGACCTACCTCGTGAACGCCGATGTGCACAGCGTCTGGATGAACAGCGCCGCCTTCCGTCGCGAGGGCTTCGAGCCGGTGGCATCCGGAATCGTCCGCGAGGAGGACGCGTTCGAGATCTCGCGTCGCCTCAACGCCGTGGAGCCCGACGTCGCCGATCGTGCCGTCCAGCGCATGGCGCGAGCCGCCGCCGCGCGCGGGATCGTCGGCCTCGTCGACCTCGACATGACCTGGAACGACGAGCCGTGGCAGCGGCGCGTCGCCCGCGGGTTCGACACGCTGCGCGTGTCGTACGGCACCTACCCGCAGCACCTCGACCGCGCGATCGCCGAGGGCCTGCGCACGGGTGACCCCGTGCGCGGATCCGCTCATGACCTCGTCCGCGTCGGGCCGCTCAAAGCGATCACCGACGGCTCGCTCGGCACGCGGACGGCCGCGTGCGCGCACCACTATCCCGGGGAGGTCGGCAACCACGGTCTGCTGACCATCGCTCCCGACGAGCTCGTCGACATGATGACGCGGGCGACCGCAGCGGGGCTGGAGTGCGCGATCCACGCGATCGGCGACGTCGCGAACGCGCATGCGCTCGACGCGTACGCGCTGACGGGTGCGGTGGGCACGATCGAGCACGCGCAGCTCGTGGCGCACGCGGACATCCCGCGGTTCGCCCGCCTGGGCGTCGCCGCGAGCGTGCAGCCCGAGCACGCCCTCGACGACCGCGACATGACGGATGCCATCTGGGCCGAGCAGTCCGCCCAGCCCTATCCGCTGCGGGCGCTGGTCGACAGCGGCGCGAACGTCCGCTTCGGCTCCGACGCGCCGGTCGCGGCGCTCGACCCGTGGGCGGCGATGGCGTCCGCGGTGTTCCGCACGCGCGATGGGCGCGAGGCCTGGCAACCGCACCAGCGGGTCGACATCGCGACCGCGATCGCGGCATCCACCGCCGGCGGCTCGACAGCATCGGCCGAGATCGCGCCCGGGGCCCTCGCCGACCTCGTCATCGCCGACGCGGACCCCCTGACCGCCGACGAGGCGGCACTGCGGGCCATGCCGGTGCGCACGACGCTGCTCGCCGGTCGCGTGACCCACCACGCCTGACCCGCCCGCCGCCGCCCCCACCCGCCGCGTGCGCGTGCGAGTCGCCACGATGTGTCGCCTCGGCCCCGACGACCGCGACACATCGTGGCGATTCACGCGAGGGGCGAACGACGACGGGGGCGGTGCCGAAGCACCGCCCCCGTCGGAGAGAGAAACGATTACGCGGCGAGGTGCGCGAAGAGGAACCAGCGGTCCTTGTCGAGGCCGCGCTTGATCTCGATCGCGACGTCCTGGCTCGACATGTCGATCTCGTCGAGGCCCTCGATGGCGTTCTCGATGTCGACGAGGACCGCGTCGATGTCGGCGATCACGGCGCGGATGACGACGTCGGACTGCGCGAAGCCGGCGGGCACCTCGGTGGCCTTGGCCTTGGCGGCGACGGTCGACAGGCGCGAGTCGATGGGAAGACCCAGGGCGACGATGCGCTCGGCGGCGAGGTCGGCCCAATCCTGCGCGTGAGCGACGACCGTGTCGAGCAGCTCGTGCACGCCGATGAAGTTCGAACCGCGCACGTGCCAGTGGGCCTGCTTGCCGTTGACGACGAGGGCCTCGAGGCCGATGACGACGGGGGAGAGGAACTGGGCCGTGCCGGCGGCCATCGTGGGGTCGACGGTGGTGGCGGGCGGGGTCTGGACGGTACTCATTTTTTGCTCCTTCAAGCGACGTGCGAAGTCTCGATGGATAGAACGCTACTCACTCCCGCGCATTCCGCAAGCAAGATGAGGCTCGGCTAAATCCCAGATGAATAGGCAATCCTCACCTGACCTCGCCGCCCGCAACCGCGGTTCTCGGAGTCGGCTCGGCGCGGAGCGAGCCCGTGTCGGCCATGCCAGGATCGGAGCATGCACCGCCACGCCACCGACGTCCGGGTCTACGGCGCCCACCCCGACCAGTGGCTGCGTGCGAACGGTGACCCTGCGGTATCCGTCTGCATCTGCTTCGTTCACGGCGGCTACTGGCGACCTCGCTACACCGCGCAGCTCATGGAGCCGCTGATGGACCGACTCGCGGGCGACCCCGCCGTCGCGACGGTCAACATCGAATACCGGCGTGAGGGCGACGCCGAGGCCATGCAGGACGACGTGCGCTCCGCTCTGCGTCTGACGCGCCAGCTCTTCCCACGCGCGATGCGGGTGGTCGTGGGACATTCCGCGGGAGGGCATCTCGCGCTCGTGACGGCGGACGAGGCCGAGCTGGTCGTCGCCCTCGCCGCGGTGACCGACCTCACCGGCGGGTACGCGGCGGGCATCGGCTCGGGCGCCGTCGCCGCGCTCCTGGGCGGGTCTCCGACCGAGCGTCCCGCCGCGTATGCCGCGGCCACCCCGCACCCGCCCGCCGTTCCGACCCTGCTCGTCCACGGCGTCGACGACGCGGCCGTGCCCGTGAGCCACTCCCGCGGCTTGGCGCGTGCCGCCGAGGCCGCCGGCGCGCCGGTCGAGTACCGGGAGTACGTCCACCTCGATCACATGCTCCTCATCGACCCCGACGGCCCGCATTGGCCCGACACCTGGGCCTGGGTCGACCGACACGTCACCGACTCCCGAAAGGACCGCCCATGAGCGTCGCCGCGGATGCCTCGATCCTCGCCCTCCCCGATGCGACCCCGACCGTGTCGGACGACGCGTTCGTGGCATCCGGCGCCCGCGTGATCGGCGACGTCACCCTGGGGGCCGGCGCGAGCGTCTGGTACAACGCGGTTCTGCGCGGCGACAGCGCGGCGATCGTCGTCGGTGCCCGGTCGAACGTGCAGGACAACGTCTCGGTGCACGTGGACCGGGGCCGACCCGTGACGATCGGCTCCGACGTCTCGATCGGACACAACGCGGTCGTCCACGGGTGCACCATCGGCGACGGCTCGCTGATCGGCATGGGAAGCGTCATCCTGTCCGGTGCGGAGATCGGAGCCGGATGCCTCGTCGCCGGGGGCGCGGTGGTGCTCGAGGGAACGGTGGTCCCGGCGGGCTCTCTCGTGGCCGGGGTCCCCGCAAAGGTCCGTCGCGCGCTCACCGACGAGGAGCGTGCGCGCATCCGTCGCAACGCCGAGACGTATCTCGGGCACTCCGCGCGGCACAGCGGTGTCCGCGCGGTGGAGGACGACGGGGCGTTCCGCGGGGAGGACTGAGCCGATGCGGCGAGGACCCGTGCCGTACCGACGATGTGTGGAGGGGCTGACGAGAATCGAACTCGCATCATCTGTTTGGAAGACAGAGGCTTTACCACTAAGCTACAGCCCCGAATTTCCGCGGATCATCACGAGGATGATCGTGAAACCGGACGGCATCAGTCTACGACACGTCGGCGGTGGCGACGAACGCGACACCGTCCCGCGCGTCCGCAGACCGATCGACTAGACTTCTGACGGTCGTTTCGTCGAACGCGCGCTGCGCGTCGCCCCGGGGCGTAGCTCAGCTTGGTAGAGCGCCCGCTTTGGGAGCGGGAGGCCGCAGGTTCAAATCCTGTCGCCCCGACGTGACGGCCCCCAGACCCTAGGCCCAGCCGGCCCCCGCGTGCGCGCGGGCCACACAAGGAGAACACACCGCATGGTCAACAGCACCGTCGAGAAGCTCAGCCCGACCCGGGTCAAGCTGCACATCACGGTCTCGCCCGACGAGCTCAAGCCGAGCATCGCGCACGCCTACGAGCACATCGCGAAGGACGTGCAGATCCCCGGCTTCCGCAAGGGCAAGGTCCCCGCTCCCATCATCGACCAGCGCATGGGCCGCGGCGCCGTGATCGAGCACGCCGTCAACGAGGGCCTCGACGGGTTCTACCGTGAGGCCGTGGAGGCGCAGGAGCTGCGCGTCATCGGCCGCCCGAGCGCCGAGATCGTCGACCTGCCCGACCTGAAGGACTTCTCCGGCGACCTCGTCGTCGACGTCGAGGTCGACGTGCGTCCGGAGTTCGACCTGCCGGCGTACGACACCATCACCGTGACCGTCGACGCGGCCGAGGCCGACGAGGCCGGCATCGACGCCGAGCTCGACCGCCTGCGCGCCCGCTTCGGCACGCTCGTCACCGTCGACCGCCCCGCGGCGAAGGGCGACTTCGTCGAGCTCGACCTCGTCGCCACGATCGACGGCAACGAGATCGACCGCGCCGAAGGCGTGTCCTACGAGGTCGGCTCCGGCGAGCTGCTCGAGGGCATCGACGAGGCCATCGACTCGCTCACCGCCGACGAGGAAACCACGTTCCGCTCGAAGCTCGTCGGTGGAGACCACGCCGGCGAAGAGGCCGAGGTCTCGGTCAAGATCACCGCGGTCAAGGAGCGCGAGCTCCCCGAGGCCGACGACGACTTCGCGCAGATGGCATCCGAGTTCGACACGATCGCCGAACTCCGCGAGTCGCTCAGCGAGCGCGTGTCGCAGCAGGCCGTCTTCACGCAGGGCTCGGCCGCGCGTGACAAGTTCATCGAGGCGCTGCTCGAGGCCGTCGAGATCCCCGTTCCGCCGGCTCTGATCGAAGACGAGGTGAACAACCACCTCGAGGGCGAGAACCGCCTCGAAGACGACGCGCACCGCGCCGAGGTCACCGAGGCGAGCGAGAAGCAGTTCCGCACGCAGATGGTGCTCGACAAGATCGCCGAAGACGCCAACGTGCAGGTGTCGCAGGATGAGCTCACCCAGTACCTCATCCAGTCGGCCGCGCAGTACAACATGGCGCCGCAGGACTTCGTCAACGCGCTGCAGCAGGGCAACCAGCTCCCCGCGCTCGTCGGTGAGGTCGCCCGCAACAAGGCCCTGGCCATCGCGCTCGGCAAGGTCACCGTCGTCGACACCAACGGCAAGCCCGTCGACCTCACCGGCTTCGTCGCCGTCGAGGGCGAGGAGCCCACCGAGGCCGACGAAGAAGAGGTCGTCGAAGAGGCGCAGGAGATCGCCGACGCGGCGGCCGACGCCGACGCCGTCATCGAGGCCGAGGAAGCCGCCGCCGAGGAGGCCCCCAAGAAGGCCCCCGCCAAGAAGCGCGCTCCGGCCAAGAAGAAGGCCGCCGACAGCGAGTAAGTCGTGACGAGGGGGCGGGTGCTGCGGCATCCGCCCCCTTTCGCGTTCCTGCTCGCGGTCGCCCGTTGAGCGTCCAGAACACCCGGATGATTTTTCGAGGCGTCCGGGTGTTGTGGACACTCGACGATGGTGCGGCGAGGGCGGGCAAGCGGGCGCGGTGCGGTGCGGCGCGGGCGCAGTGCGGCGGAGCGCAGCGGCGCGGCAGAGAGGGAGAACACGTGGACGACTGGCAGGACAGAGTGGATGCCGTGTGGGCGGACGACCGCCTCGACCCGGCCGAGGTGATCCGGCGGATCGATGAGCTGGCGGGGGAGCGGCCCGCGGAGGACGCGGTGGCGCTGTTCGAACGCGCGGGTGCCCGCGACTCGGCGGGGCTCGAGGAGGAGGCGGAGCCGCTCTACCGACGTGCGCTCGCGCTCGGCCTCGACGACGACCGGCGGACGCGGGCGACGATCCAGCTGGCCAGCACGATCCGCAACCTCGGCAAGACCGACGAGGCCCTCGGAATGCTCCGGGTGGAGTACGAGCGCGAGCCCCGCGGCCCCCTGCACGACGCGGCCGCGGCGTTCTATGCGCTCGCGCTGGTGTCGAGCGGAGCGCCGGAGCGGGCGGCATCCATCGCCCTTCAGGCTCTCGCTCCGCACCTGCCGCGCTATACCCGGTCGGTGACCGGATACGCGCGAGAAATCGCCGACGAGTCGCGCTGATCCGCCCGCGGCGAACACGGCATCCCGTCCCGGAACGCGCCGGTAGATTCGTTGCAGATCACCGGAAGAGGAGCACTAATGCCCGAACCCCTTATGGCAACGAGCGTCTTCGACAGGCTGCTGAAGGACCGCATCATCTGGCTCGGTTCGGAGGTGCGCGACGAGAACGCGAACGAGATCTGCGCGAAGATCCTCCTGCTCGCCGCAGAAGACCCGCAGAAGGACATCTACCTCTACATCAACTCGCCCGGCGGCTCGATCACGGCCGGCATGGCGATATACGACACGATGCAGTTCGTGCCGAACGACATCGTCACGGTCGGCATCGGCATGGCGGCGTCGATGGGGCAGCTGCTGCTGACCAGCGGCACCAAGGGCAAGCGCTACATCACGCCCAACGCCCGCGTGCTGCTGCACCAGCCGCACGGCGGATTCGGCGGCACGTCGAGCGACATCCAGACGCAGGCGCAGCTCATTCTCGACATGAAGCGCCGCCTCGCCGAGATCACGGCGAACCAGACCGGCAAGAGCGTCGAGCAGATCAACGCCGACGGCGACCGCGACCGCTGGTTCACCGCTCAGGAAGCCCTCGAGTACGGCTTCGTCGACCACATGCGCGAGCACGCCACCGACGTCACCGGTGGCGGCGGGACCGCGGCCTGAGGCCGGCAGGAAAGGACACCGACATGACCATCCCCACTTTCGGCGGCACCGCGGCCCACATGCCGAGCAGCCGGTACGTTCTCCCGCAGTTCGAGGAGCGCACGGCGTACGGCTACAAGCGCCAGGACCCCTACAACAAGCTGTTCGAGGACCGCGTCATCTTCCTGGGCGTCCAGGTCGACGACGCCTCGGCCGACGACGTCATGGCCCAGCTGCTCGTGCTCGAGTCGCAGGACCCCGACCGCGACATCATCATGTACATCAACTCGCCCGGTGGCTCGTTCACGGCCATGACGGCGATCTACGACACGATGCAGTACGTCT
>Ga0308171_1001673_pt1 | contig 27787 bp, 24 predicted proteins | sample PhyGR1_FD_202135 | JGI IMG/M metagenome (GOLD analysis project Ga0308171, IMG submission 202135) | Phyllosphere microbial communities from UC Gill Tract Community Farm, Albany, California, United States - DLSLSG.R1 | ecosystem: Host-associated > Plants > Phyllosphere > Unclassified | place: USA...
TGCTCTACGAAACCGTGCTGGCGCTCTCCGAGGCCGCCGCCATCGGCCGGCGCGCGGGCGTGCAGCCGGACGTGCTGTTCCAGGCGTTCTCCACCGGCTCGGCCGACAGCTTCGCGCTGCGCAACCATGGCATGAAGGCCATCGCGCCACAGCACTTTCCCGAAAAGGCCTTCCCGGTCACCTACGCCAAGAAGGACATCTCGTATGCCGTCGCCCTGGGCGAGCAGGTGAACGTCGACCCGACGGGTGCGCGCAACCTGCTCGAGACGCTGCAGAAGGCCATCGACGCCGGCCACGGCGACAAGTACGCCCCGGCGATCAGCCTGGTGTTCGAGAACGGCCCGCAGGGCGGTTGAAGGCGGTTCGCGCACGGCGGCGCGTTTGGCCCGGGGATGTGTTGCAATGCGGCCCTTAGCGGCGCAGCAGCCGCCCGCACCCGCATTCGCCCCTCTTGCCGTGAGCCATCCAGCCCCGCCCGCCGTACACCCGCATTCCACCCAGGAAGACGCCCTCGCCCTGTTCACCGGGGTGCTGCTGATCTCCGTGGGCGTGGCCTTCTTCACCAGCGCCGGCCTGCTGACGGGCGGCACGGCCGGGCTGGCCTTCCTGGCGCACTACGCGACGGGCATCAGCTTCGGCCAGCTGTTCTTCGTGTTCAACCTGCCCTTCTACTGGCTGGCCTGGCGCAAGATGGGGCGCAACTTCACTTACAAGACCTTCGCGGCGGTGCTGCTCTTGTCGGTGCTGACGGAACTGCAGTCGCGCCTGCTGCAGTTCTCGCACCTGCAGCCCCTCTATGCCGCCGTGGCGGGCGGGCTGATCCTGGGCACCGGATTCCTGGTGCTGTTCCGCCACCGCTGCAGCCTGGGCGGCGTGGGCGTGCTGGCCTTGTACCTGCAGAACCGCTACGGATGGCGCGCCGGCAAGGTGCAGATGGGAGTGGACTGCGGCATCGTGCTGCTGGCCCTTTTCACCGTGGAGCCGCTGCGCGTGGCCTGGTCGGTCATCGGCGCCGTGGCACTCAACCTGGTGCTGGCGATGAACCACCGGCCGGGCCGCTATACCGCCGTCTGACGCACGGGTTATTTCGCCCCTTATCATTCCAGCCATGCGCCGCGGCCCCTGCATCCTGCTGCTCCTGATCGTGCTGATGACCCTGCGCGGGCTCGTCGGCCCGGCCATGGCCGCCGGCATGGCGATGCCGCACGGGCCCGCCATGGGCACGTCGCCATCTGCGGCGCAGGCTGCGGCGCAGGTGCTCAAGCCACATTCCGGGCACGCCGAGCATGCCGGCCACGCCCATGACGGCGCCCATGCCGTGCAAGCCTCCCTGGCGCACGCCGAAACCGCTGGTTGGCCCGCTTGCCATGATGATGATGCGGCCTCTGCCCCCGGGGCCGACGCCGCGCCAGCGGCCACGGGCTGCGCGGGCGACACCGCCTCGTCCCATGCCAATTGCGCGGACTGCGACATCTGCCATACCGCCGTGCTGGTGGCCGTGGCCGCAGCCGCACCGCCCCCCGGCCGCCAGGCCGACCGGGCACCCGCCGCCGCCACGCGCTTTGCCAGCGCCGGGGCGGCGCTGGCCATCAAGCCACCCATCTCCTGAACGTTCACGCCCGAGGTGCGCCCGCCGCGCGCCCCACCGGCCTGGCCTGCCCTGGCCGGCCGCGTCGCCCTGCGATGCGCGCCGTGCCTGGCCTTGCCTTGCCGCGTTCGTTGCTCGATGTCCGATCAGGAGAGATACCCATGCGTGCACCGCCACGTTCTTCGCCCGCCGTCCGTCGGCTGGCCCTCACCCCTTCGTCCCGCTGGCTGCCGCTGTGCTGCGCCGCCCTGCTGTCGGCGCCCGGCTGGGCCCAGCCCGCACCCGCCGACGCCGCCGCGCCCGATGCGTCGGCGGCACCGCTGCACGCGCCCGCCTGGCCCGGCGGCGCGACCGGCGTGGAAACCGCCCGCACCGACTGGCGCGCCGCCCATCGGCAGGTGAGCTCCAGCGCCGGACAGGATCACTCGACCCACCCCGTCCCCGCGCCGCCAGCCGCCCCGCCCGCTCACGCCCCCCACCACCACGGGCAGGGCCATGAACACGGGCACGACCGCGGCCCCGCCCGGGAGGCCCGGCCATGAGCGCGCGCCACCACCTGCCCTGGCGCACCGCCACGGCCGTGGCCGCGATGGCGCTGCTCGCCGGCTGCGCCAGCGTGGCCCCCGATGGCCTGCGTTCCGACGTGCAGGCACTGGCGCCGGGGCGCGCCGCGGGCGTGCCGGATGCCGCGCTGCCAGCCGGCGGCGAGGGTGCCCGGGCCGACGCCCAGGCGGCGGTCCAGCGCTGGCTGGCCGAACCGCTCACCGCCGACGCCGCCGTACGCATCGCCCTGCTCGGCAACCCCGGCCTGCAGGCGCGTCTGGCCCGGCTGGGCGTGCAGGACGCCGACCGCGTGCGGGCGCTCACCCTGCCCAACCCGGTGTTCGCCATCGGCCGCCTGACGAATGCGCACGAAAGGGAGATCGAGCGCAGCCTCTCCTTCGGGCTGATCGATCTCGTCACCCTGCCCTGGCGCAGCCGCTGGCAGGGGCAGGCCCTGCAGCAGGCCACCCTGGCCGCCGCCCAGGACGTGGCCCGGCTGGCCACCGACGCGCGCCGCGCCTGGCTGAACGCGGTGGCCGCGCAGCAGGTGCTGGCCGCGCACGAACGCATGCACGACGCCGCCGAAGCAGGCGCCGAGCTGGCCCGCCGGATGGTGCGGGTCGGCCACTGGAGCGCGCTGCAGCAGGCCCGCGAGCAGGCCGCGCTGGCAGACAGCCGCAGCCAGCTGGCGCAGGCCCGCCTGGCCGCCGCCGCGACCCGCGAAGCGCTGGCCCGCACCCTGGGCCTCTGGGGCGAAGGCGCCCGCTTCACCCTGGCCGATCGACTGCCCGAGCTGCCCGCCCAGCCCATGGACGCGGAGGGCATCGAGTCGCGCGCGCTGCGCGAGCGGCTGGACGTGCGCGCCGCCCGGCTGGCGCTCGCGCGCGTGGCCGACCAGCAGGGCACCAGCGGCATCGCCAGCGTGTTCGGCGAGATCGGCGTCACCTACCAGCGCAACACCACCACCGAACGCACGGGCGCGGGGCACGGCGACGTGCAGCGCGGCTGGGAGCTGGCGGTGCCGCTGCCCCTGCTGGACTGGGGCGGCGCGGCCCATGCCCGGGCGCGCCTGCTCACCCAGGAAGGCGCCGCGCAGCTGCAGCACACCGCGCTGCAGGCCCGCACCGAGGCCCGCACCCGCTGGCTCGCCTATCGCAACGCCTGGGACGTGGCCCGGCAGCAGACGCAGGAGGTGGTGCCGCTGCGCCGCTTCATCCAGGACGAAACGCTGCTGCGCTACAACGGCATGCTCGCCAGCGTCTGGGACCTGCTGGCCGAGGCCCGCGCCAGCACCGGCGCGGTCGCCCAGGCCGTGCGGGCCCAGCGCGACTTCTGGCTGGCCGAGGCCGAACTGCAGTACGCGCTCACGGCCGGCTCCGCCACCGCCACCGCCACCGCCGCCGCCACCGCGCCCCTCGATCCGCCCGCCACCGCGTCCGTCGGCGCGGCGGGCCACTGAATGGAACCCCGCACATGAACCGCCGCAACTTCTTCGCCGCCGGCGCGGCCACCGCCGTGGCCGGCGCCACCGTGGGCCGCAGCGCCCTGGCCGCCCTGCCGGACATCGCCACCCAGGACGGCACCGCCACCGCCGTGCCGCCACCGCCGCCGAACGGCCGCCCCTTCCAACCCGTAGTCACCCTGAACGGCTGGAGCCTGCCCTGGCGCATGAACGCCGGCGTGAAGGAATTCCACCTCGTCGCCGAGCCGGTGCTGCGGGAATTCGCGCCCGGCTTCACCGTCCAGCTCTGGGGCTACAACGGCCAGAGCCCCGGACCGACCATCGAGGTGGTGGAAGGCGACCGGGTACGCATCTTCGTGACCAACCGCCTGCCCGAACACACCAGCGTGCACTGGCACGGCCAGCGGCTGCCCAACGGCATGGACGGTGTCTCGGGCCTCAACCAGCCGGCGATTCCAGCGGGCAAGACCTTCGTGTACGAATTCACGGCGCGCCGCCCGGGCACGTTCATGTACCACCCGCATGCCGACGAGATGGTGCAGATGGCCATGGGCCTCATGGGCCTGTGGATCACCCACCCCAAGGGGCCGCATCCGCACATCGCCCCGGTGGACCGCGACTTCGCCTTCCTGCTGAACGCCTTCGCCGTCGATCCCGGCACCCGCACGCCGCGCATCAATGAAATGACGGACTTCAACATCTGGGCCTGGAACAGCCGGGTCTTTCCAGGCATCGACCCGTTCGTCGCACGGCGCGGCGACCGCGTGCGGCTGCGCGTGGGCAACCTGACCATGACCAACCACCCCATCCACGTCCACGGGCATGAATTCGAGGTCACCGGCACCGACGGCGGCCCGGTGCCCCGGAGCGCCCGCTGGCCCGAGGTGACCACCGACGTCGCCGTGGGCCAGATGCGGCAGATCGAGTTCATCGCCGACGAGCCCGGCGACTGGGCCGTGCACTGCCACAAGAGCCACCACACCATGGGGCCCATGGGGCACGACGTGCCCACCATGATCGGCGTGCCGCAGGCCGACCTGGCCGAGAAGATCCGCAAGATCGTGCCCGACTACATGGCCATGGGCAGCACGGGCATGGGCGAGATGGGCGCGATGGAGATGCCGCTGCCGGACAACACGCTGCCCATGATGACCGGCACCGGCCCCTTCGGCCCGCTGGAGATGGGCGGCATGTTCAGCGTGCTGAAGGTGCGGGAAGGCCTGGCGCGAGGCGACTTCCGCGACCCGGGCGACTACGCCCAACCACCGGGCACCCGGGCATGGGAATGGACCGGCGAACCCGCCATGCTGCCGCCCGCCCCGCAGGCGCCCCGGCCGGCAGGCTCGGCGGGCGCACCCGACGCGCAGGGCGCCGCCCGGGCGCGCAAGCCGGGCACGGGCCACCACGCCCACTGAGAAGGTCCGAGACAACCCGCCAAACCAGGGAATTGCTATTTATTTCATAGCTGCATGCGCTCGAACCACCGGCGCTGCAGCCATTTTTCATATCCATTTCACCCGGTCGACCCATCGGAACGACTTCGCCACAGAAAGCCATCCCATGACTCCTGCCACCGTCATACCCGCCGCCCGCCGCGCCTGGCTGCGCCGCGCCCTGTCCGCCACCGCCTTCGCGGCCCTGCCCGCATGGGCGCAGTCCACCCGGCCGTCCACCATCGCCGGCCCGGCCCAGGACGCTGTCGCCGTCGAGGTCTGGAAAGATCCGAACTGCGGCTGCTGCACCGAATGGGTCGAACACCTGCGCAAGGCCGGCTTTCGCGTCAGCGTGCACGACAGCGGCAATGCCGCCGTGCGCCAGCGCCTGGGCCTGCCGGCCGCGCTGGGCTCCTGCCACACCGCCCTGGTCGCGGGCTACCTGGTCGAAGGCCACGTGCCCGCGGCGGACGTGCGCCGCCTGCTGCGCGAAAAGCCGCAGGCCCTGGGCCTGGCCGTGCCGGGCATGCCGGTCGGCTCGCCGGGCATGGACGGCGCCCTCTACGGCGGCCGGCGCGACGCGTACGACGTGCTGCTGGTGGCGCGCGACGGCAGCACTTCGGTCTTCACGCATCACGCGGGTGGCGAGGCGCCCGCGCCGGCCCAGCCCGGTGCAGCGGCGCAGAACCCAGCGCCGGCGGGCGGCGGCGGCGACACCGCGCTGAGCGAGGGCGAAGTGGTGCGCTGGGATGCGGCAGCGGGCCGCCTGACCTTGCGCCACGGCGAGCTGAAGAACCTGGGCATGGCGCCGATGACGATGGTCTTTCGCGTGCGCGAAGCCACCGACGGGCTGCAACTCGCGCCCGGCACCCGCGTGCGCTTCCTGGCGGAGCAGGACCGGTCGGGCCTCGTGGCGCGCCGCATCGAGGTGGTCGGGCCCTGATCTGTGCGGCTTGCAACGGGCGAGGCCGGCGGGGGGCCGCGCCTCATCGGCAGATTGCACCAAAACCGGGTCCGCATAGCGCAGGAGCCGCCGCGTGGACCCACCCATTCCGCACCACCCCGGCGGGCTCCGCCCCTAGCATCGACGGCATACCTATTCCCTCAATCCGCTGGAGCCACCGCCATGAACCGTCTGCTCGTCGACTTCCCTTTCAACGCCCTGGGCGAACCGCGTGAATCCCGCCCTCCGGCGGACCGCGTGATCGAGGGCGACATCGTCTGCCGCAACTGGGACATCGACAGCGCCAAGGACGGCGCAGTGCGCGCCGGCGTCTGGGAAGCCACGCCTGGCGTGAATCACTCCATCAAGGGCGAGACCTGGGAGTTCTGCCTGATCCTGTCCGGCCTGGTGGAGATCACCGAGCGCGGCCAGGAACCGAAACGCTACGGCCCGGGCGACTGCTTCATCATGAAGCCGGGCTATGTCGGGACCTGGCGCACCATCGAAACGGTGCGCAAGGTGTGGATCCTGGCCTGACCTGACCTTAGACGGGGCGCGGCGCAGCAGGCAGCCTTCCTGCCCCGCCCCTTCAACCCAATTCCGGGGCTGCGGCCTTTTTTGGCTTACCCATGGCCGCGCCTGCGCCGCGCGAACCATGCCCCCAAGCCCACCATCGACAGGATGGTCGCCGCGAGCCCCGCGCCCGACAGCGAGGGGACGGCGGTGGTCTGGCCGGGCTGGGCTGGCGCGACCCCGGTACCGAGTTGGAAACCAACGCCGTCTTCCCCGAGGAGATCGAACGACAGTTCGTTGTAAGTGCCCCAGAACTGAACCACGCCACAAGCACGCCGGCTGTTCGATTCGCAGCCTTCATCATTCGAACCACCCGTGACGGCGGGATTCCTGGTGATCGCCTTGCCCGTGACCAGGCCCGTGTTGGTGGTGAATGAGACGGGTGCGGCCGCACCTTCAGCGGTGCGTGCAGGGCTGAAGTCCAAAGTGCTGGAATCTATGCTGAAGAAAATCAGTGTAGGGTTAATCACCGCACTGCCAAAGCTGATTTTTACCCGGCTGGGGTTGGCGGAAGTGGATGTCGCATGACCCAGCATCACGATATCCTTGGTGGCATTCGCGGCTGATGCCGGATAGAGCCTGGCAGAGTTTTGCGGGACATTATTGTCCCAGATGTTGTAGCCCGTGGCTGTGCTGCTGATCACCTGAAACCCAATGCCCTGGGTAGGCGTTCCAGACGGATAGCTCGACGAAATCGTGATCGGCACCGCGCCCAGCGTTCCTGTGATACTTGTGGATGCGCCAGTAGGAACGTCCGTCCAACTTTGAGCGTATGCAAAAGCACTCACAGTTGTGCTCAACGCTAGCACAAGCATTCTATTCAAGCGGTTAGCAGGTCGGCAGATCATATTCACAGCGCCCTCAGAAATTAATAGAAACGTAATTACCCAGATTGTAAAAAACCAGCAATAAATACAGAACTTTGGTGGAACATCAATTGTTAACAACTGACAATTGCTTGGTTTGCACGACATCTACCCCGAATACGGCAGGCCGGCTTTCACCCTCTTCGTTGCGGTGGCTCAAGAGCCGAGCGAGTGCGGACATTCCGTCGCAGCCGCGGTCTATTTCAAGGATCGCGCGGAAAGAGTGCGGCAGTGGATGACATGCGGCGGTGAAGACCGTTACCGCCCCGGTGTGCAGACCGGGCTCAGAGCACCCATGGGCTGATCAGATCTTCTTGCGATATCGTGGCGCCTCGTTTTCGCCTCTTGCCCGTAGCGCATGTCCCTGCTTCCTGCCTCTGAACAGTCTGCCGATGTTCCCGGCTCGCTTACCCGCGTCGCCGGCATCGAAGTCGGCCACTTCACCTTTGCCCGGCGCCCCACGGGCTGCACCATCGTCATCGCCCGCGAAGGTGCGGTGGCCGGGGTGGACGTGCGCGGCGCGGCGCCTGGCACGCGCGAGACCGACCTGCTGGAGCCCACGCACCTGGTGGACCGCATCCATGCGGTGATGCTGGCCGGTGGCAGCGCTTTCGGGCTGGACGCCGCAACGGGCGCCGTGCGGTGGCTGGAAGAGCGCGGCATCGGCTTGGACGTGGGCGTGGCGCGCGTGCCCCTGGTTCCGGCGGCGGTGCTGTTCGACTTGCATGTGGGCGACGCGCGCATCCGGCCCGACGCGGCGGCGGGCCATGCGGCCTGCGAGGCGGCGTCGCCCGCGCCGGTGGCCGAGGGCTGCGTGGGCGCGGGCGCCGGGGCGGCGGTGGGCAAGCTGTTCGGCATGGCGCATGCGATGAAGGGCGGCATGGGGAGCGCGTCGGTCACGGTGGACGGGGTGACCGTGGGCGCGATGGTGGCCTGCAATGCCGTGGGCGACGTGGTGGACCCGGAGACGGGCCGGCCGGTGGCCGGCGCGCGCACGGCGGACGGCCTGCGCCTGCGCGATACGCGCCGCGCGCTGCTGGCGGGCGATGCGCCTCGCACCTTGCTGGCGGGCACCAACACCACCATCGGCGTGGTGGCGACCGACGCGGTGATCACCAAGGCGCAGGCGCGCCGGCTGGCGGTGTGCGCCCACGACGGGCTGGCCCGCGCCATCAACCCCGTGCACACCTTGTCGGACGGCGACACGCTGTTTGCGCTGGGCACGGGGCTGGCGGGCAAGGCGCTGGGGATGATGGTGCTCTCCACCATGGCGGCGGAGGCCACGGCCCGGGCCACGCTGCGCGCGGTGCTGGCCGCACGGTCGCTGACCACGGCCGATGGGCTGCACCTGCCCTGTGCGGCAGACCTGGTCGATCTGGCCGGCCTCGCCGGCCTGGCAGGCCTGGCAGGTGCCACGCGATCCGGACCGGCCCGGCCATGAACGCCACGCTCGCCGCCCGATCGCGCACCGCCGCCCGCCGCCTGCGCACCGCCCTGCTCAACGCGCGCGACCTGTTGCTGTCCGCCGGGCCGCTGGCGTTTCTGGCCGTGGCGCTGGTGGCCTTGGCCTACTGGTGGCTACAGCCGAATCCGCCGCGCCGCGTGACGCTGGCGACCGGCCCCGCGCAGAGCGCCTATGCGGAGTTCGGCCAGCGCTACCAGAAGGCGCTGGCGGCCGACGGCATCGAGGTGGTGCTGCTGGAAACGGAAGGTTCGTCGGCCAACCTGCAGTTGCTGCGGGACGGCGGCGCCGACCTGGCCTTCGTGCAGGGCGGCACGGGCGAGTTGCGGCCGGCGGATGCCGAGGCGCTGGAGTCGCTGGGCAGCCTGTTCGTCGAGCCCGTCTGGCTCTTCTACCGCGAGGACGCCGCCCGCCGCGTCGCGCCCCGGGGCCGGCTGAGCGGCCTGGCGCAACTGCGCGGGATGCGCGTGAACGTCGGCACACCGGGCAGCGGGCTGCCGACCCTGGTGGACAAGCTGCTGGCCGCCAACCGGGTGGATCCGGGCGAGGTCACCCTGACCCATCTGGGGCAGACCCCCGCGACGGTGGAATTCCTGGCCGGCCGGCTGGACGCGGTGGTGTTCGCCTCGGCGCCTGAATCGCTGATGGTGCAGATGCTGCTGCAGACGCCGGGCGTGCGGCTGATGGGCTTTCCGCAGAACGAGGCCTATGGCCGGCGCTTCCCGTTCCTGACGCCGGTCACGCTGCCGCGCGGGGTGGTGGACCTGGCCGCCAACGTGCCGCCGGCGGACGTGCACCTGGTGGCCTCCACCACGTCGCTGCTGGCCCGCGAGGGCACGCATCCGGCGCTGCTGCAGCTCTTCGCGCAGGCGGCGCAGACGCTGCACGGCGCGGCGGGCTGGTTCAATCGGGCGAGGGACTTTCCCAACACGCGAAACAGCGAGGTGCCGATGGCCGCGGAGGGCGACCGGGCCATCAACGGGTCGCCGCCGATGCTGCAGCGCTACCTGCCGTTCTGGATGGCCAACCTCGTCGAACGCATGTGGCTGGTGCTGGGCGTGCTGCTGGCCGCCATGCTGCCGCTGTCGCGCATCGTGCCGCCGCTCTACCAGTTCCGCGTGCGGTCGCGGGTGTTCCGCTGGTATGGCCGGCTGCGAGAGATCGAGGACGAGATGGAGGTCGGCCAGAGCACGCCGGGCGACCTGCGCGGCCAGCTGGACCGGCTGGAAGCCCAGGTGGAGAAGGTGAGCGTGCCGCTGTCGTACGCGGAAGAGCTGTATGCGCTGCGCAACCATATCCATCTGGTGCGGCGCAAGCTCCGGCCGGAGGCACCGGCAGCACCGTCGGCGTCCGCCGCGTCGGTGTAGACAGCCACGGCGGCCTGACCCCGGGCCGCGCCCGCGTTCCCGGTTCGTGATCGTGGTGGAAGGTCACGGCGGTACCGTGACCCAGCGCGTGACTGGTGTGCCACCTGCGCCAGGGTCAGCATCAAGTACGGCTGCAGCGCCTGTTCAGCAAGGCTTTCAAGCTATTATTTCAATAGCATACGCCCCGGCGCCGGATTGTCGTCTCAGCGTGTCGGCGGCGGCGTATCGATGCTGCGCAGCGCGCCTTCGGCCACCAGGCGGTCGCGCATTCGGCGGGTCATGGACTGGGTGCTCCCGTCGGCCGCCGTGAACAGGAAGAGCGCGCCGTTCGGGCTGCACCAGGTCAGCTGCGTGCGCACCACCTGGCGGTCGCGGCTCAGCTCCACCCACTGGCCCAGGGCATAGTCAGGCAACGGCTGCGGTGCCGGCAACTGCTGCGTCTGCGATGGCTGCGACGGTTGCGGCACCGTGGCCTGCGCCGCGGCGGCGGCCAGGGCGTTGTCGGTGCTGTCGACCGCAGCGGCCTCCAGGGCAGCGGCCGCCCCGGCCCCAGGGTCATGCGCATCCACCACCGCTTCGGCCTCCTCCACCGGCGGCACGGCGTCCAGCGCCTGCGCCGCCGCGGAAGTCGCCGCATCGCCCGCGGTGCTTTCGGCCGATGCGGTGGCCAGCACCGGCGCAAGGCCTGCCAGCCGCTCCAGTATGGCGTCGATCTCCGCCTCAGGGTGGCCGATGGACCGCAGCCCCTCGCGCACCGTGGGCAGCAGGTCGGCGATGGCGCGCACCACGGCGGCGGGGTCCTGCTCCACCTGATCGGGCTGGGTGCAGGTCAGCAGCACGGGCACCAGCGTCAGGTAGCCGGACGCGTCGCTGCCCGGCTCGCCCGGCGCACGCATCTGCGACTGCGCCACCACCTCGGCCCACGGCCCGGTGGCGAAGGCCAGCAGGTCGGCGGGCATCTGGGCGGCGCCCGGCATGCGGCGGATGTCGTGGGCCACGGCCCTGGCCAGCACGGCCTTCTGCTCGCGCTGCAGCAGCTCTGCGTCGGCCTGCGCGCGCTGGGCTTCGGTTTCCTGCGCCAGCGCCTCCCAGGCCTTGTGCAGTGCCCGCAGCACGGCCTTGAACGGCTTGGCGTTGCGCGGCTCCGCCGCATTCAGGTGCTTGACGGCGCCGTTGAGCAGGCGCACGAACCGGGTGAAGCCCGGCGTGTCCTCGGCGGTGTAGGCCAGGCTGCGGTCGGTCAGCTCGTCCAGCAGGCGCCGGGCCGGATGGCGCTCGTCGGTGAAAAAGCTGGGTTCCAGCCGTGCGATGCGGCGGATGGGCGGCTCGATGCGCTGCAGGGCGCGGCGCAGCGTGGGCAGCAGCCGTTCGTCGCTGGCGATGCGACGCATCATCTCGGCCACCACCGCGTCCGACTCGGCCTCCTGCTGCGCGATGGCCTGCGCGTCGATGGCGGCCAGCGTGGGCGGCGATGCACCGCCCACCGGCATGCCGCCGGAAGGACCTGCGGCAATAACCAGCGCGCCGGCCCCGGTCACGCCTCCATGGAATCCCGTTGCCGCCACGCGCTCGGCGCCCAGCTCGTCGAGCATCTGTTGCAGCATGGCGACCGTGAGCAGTGCTTCGGTGTCGGACCCGATCGGCATGCCGAGGGTGGACGACACGCCCTGCAGGGCAGTGGCCCCGAAGCCGGACAGCTCCTCACCCAGCGCCGGCCCATGGTGCATGGCATGCAGCGCCCCCTGTCCGGTGCCTGCGGCCGCCATGATCCGGTCACCCGCGGCGGCCACGCCGTAGCTGACGGGGCGCACGCCGCCCTCGCTCAGACGGGCCGCCGCACGCTGGTAGACGACCACCAGCCGCTGGCCCAGCAGGTCCGGCAGATGGCGCATCCAGCGCTGGCGCGTGGCCTCGGGCACGCCGCTATCCGACACCACCTGCTGCAATGCCCGCAAAAAGTTCTCCGGGCGCAGCGGGTTGCGCTCGGGCACCACGCGGGGCAGGCCCTGGGCGGCGCTCATGAGCCGGTCCAGCTCCGCCAGCACGGCCTCGGTGGCGTGGGTCACCAGTTGCTGCGCGCGCGACAACTCCACCTGGGCCAGCACCTGCGCGTCGTCCATCAGGGTGAGCGAATCCCATGCAGGCTGCCCGCCTCCCGCGCGGGCCTGCGCGCCCGTCGGCGCGCCCGCCAGCGAGGCGCCGGCCAGATGCTCCATGAGCGCGATGGGGTAGGCCTGCACCAGCGTGGACCGGTGCGTGCGCAGCAAGGCCAGGGCGTCGCCCAGGCCGTCCTGCTCGCGCTTGTCCGACGCGGCGGCCTGCTGGTCGCGCAGCAACCGGCCTTCCGTGTCGGCGAGCGCCTTCTTCAGCGCCTGTACTCCGTCCCGCACGGCATGTGCCACGCAGATGCGGAAGGCGTTTCGATCGTAGGGTCCGGCAGTGGCCATGGTTGCCATCTCGACAGGAAAGCCAGCGGGTGCAGCAGCAGTGGATCTGCGGGCGCGCAGCCGTTCGCCGCGACGGTCTGGTCGTGGGATCGTCTGAGCGCGCCCTGCCGGAGCTTACTTCAACGCCTTGTAGCGCATGCGCTTGGGCTTGGCACCCTCTTCGCCCAGGCGCTTCTTCTTGTCTGCTTCGTATTCCTGGTAGTTGCCGTCGAAGAACACCCACTGGCTGTCGCCTTCGGCAGCCAGGATGTGGGTGGCGATGCGGTCGAGGAACCAGCGGTCATGGCTGATGACCAGCACGGTGCCCGCGTATTCCAGCAGCGCGTCTTCCAGGGCGCGCAGGGTTTCCACGTCCAGGTCGTTGGAGGGTTCGTCCAGCAGCAGCACGTTGCCGCCCGCGATCAGCGTCTTGGCCAGGTGCAGCCGGCCGCGCTCGCCGCCCGACAGGCTGCCGACCTTCTTCTGCTGGTCGCCGCCGTTGAAGTTGAAGCGGCCCGCGTAGGCGCGGCTCGCCATCTGGAACTTGCCGATGTTGATGATGTCCAGGCCGCCGGAGATGTCTTCCCACACGGTCTTGTCGTCGGAGAGCGCGTCGCGGTTCTGGTCCACGTAGGCCATCTTCACGGTCGCGCCGATGACCACTTCACCGCTGTCGGGCTGCTCGCGGCCGGCGATCAGCTTGAAGAGGGTCGATTTACCGGCCCCGTTCGGGCCGATGATGCCGACGATGGCGCCGGCCGGGATGTTCATCGACAGGTTGTCGATCAGCACACGGTCGCCGAACGACTTCGTGACGTTCTTGAACTCGATGACCTGCGTGCCCAGGCGGTCGGCCACGGGGATGAAGATTTCCTGCGTCTCGTTGCGCTTCTGGTATTCGAAGTCGCTCAGTTCCTCGAAGCGGGCGATACGCGCCTTGGACTTGGCCTGGCGGCCCTTGGCGTTCTGGCGCACCCACTCCAGTTCCTTCTTCAGGGCCTTGGCGCGGGCTTCCTCGCCCTTTTGCTCGGATTCGAGGCGGGCCTGCTTCTGGTCCAGCCAGGTGCTGTAGTTGCCCTTGTACGGAATGCCGTGGCCACGGTCGAGTTCGAGAATCCACTCGGCCGCGTTGTCGAGGAAGTAGCGGTCGTGGGTGATGGCCACCACGGTGCCGGGGAAGCGGTGCAGGAACTGCTCCAGCCAGTCGACGGATTCGGCGTCCAAATGGTTGGTGGGTTCATCGAGCAGCAGCATGTCGGGCTTGGACAGCAGCAGGCGGCACAGCGCGATGCGGCGCTTCTCGCCGCCGGACAGCACGCCCACGTTGGCCTCCCAGGGCGGCAGGCGCAGCGCGTCGGCGGCGATTTCCAGCTGGTGTTCGGAATCGGTGCCTGAGGTGGCGATGATGGCTTCCAGGCGTGCCTGCTCGGCGGCCAGCGCATCGAAGTCGGCATCGGGCTCGGCGTAGGCGGCATACACCTCTTCGAGCTTGGCCTTGGCGGCGAAGACCTCGCCCATGGCCTCTTCCACGCTCTCGCGCACCGTGTGCTCGGCGTTGAGCTGCGGCTCCTGCGGCAGATATCCGATCTTCAGGCCCGGCATGGGGATGGCTTCGCCCTCGATCTCCTTGTCGACGCCGGCCATGATCTTCAGCAGCGTGGACTTGCCCGAGCCGTTCAGGCCCAGCACGCCGATCTTGGCGCCGGGGAAGAACGACAGGGAGATGTCCTTCAAGATCTGCCGCTTCGGGGGCACGGTCTTGCTGACGCGGTTCATCGAATAAACGTACTGGGCCATTGGCTTTCTTTCCTTGGAATGGGTGCGGCGTCGTGCGGGCGGAACGACCGGCGCGGGTCGGGCCGCACGACGCGGTTCAGCGGCGATTATCGGGTGCTTTGAGCCGGAGGTCGCCCGGGGCGGCCGAGGAAACCCTTCTGCCGCGGCCCGCCAGGGCAGAAAAACGCGGCGGCTGCAGGGTCCGATGGGTTGCGGGTGGCGAGTCGTGCCACAATAGCAGTTCAGACGCCGGCTCCAGTGACCGGCGGACTCAGCAACCTGCTGGGGATCCGAAAGCCGCCTTGCGGCGCCTTCTCGCTCCCGATCCTGAAGAATCATCAGCCTATGACTGGCCGCAGCCCCACGGGTTCGCGACAGGCCGATGCCCCAAGCGCCCTGGACAGGGCGCCTCCTTGAATGAACTTTGACGAACTGAACCTGGCCCCAGAGATCCTGAAGGCCGTGCACGAGCAAGGCTACGAGACGCCGACGCCGATCCAGGCCCAGGCCATTCCCCTGGTGCTCGAGGGCCACGACCTGCTGGCCGGCGCGCAGACCGGCACCGGCAAGACCGCTGCCTTCACCCTGCCCCTGCTGAACCGCCTCTCGCAAGGCTCCGCGCCCAAGAGCAAGTTCGGCGGCAAGGGCGTGCGCGCCCTGGTGCTGACGCCCACCCGCGAACTCGCCGCTCAGGTCGAAGAATCCGTGCGCGAGTACGGCAAGTACCTCGACATCAACTCCACGGTCGTCTTCGGCGGCGTGGGCATGAACCCGCAGATCGACCGCATCAAGCGCGGCGTGGACGTGCTGGTGGCCACCCCGGGCCGCCTGCTCGATCTGCAGCAGCAGGGCTTCCTCGACCTCTCCACCGTCGAGATCCTGGTGCTGGACGAAGCCGACCGCATGCTGGACATGGGTTTCATCCACGACGTGAAGAAGATCCTGGCGCTGGTGCCCAAGGACAAGCAGAGCCTGCTGTTCTCGGCGACCTTCAGCGACGAGATCCGCGAGCTGGCCGGCACCCTGCTGAAGAACCCGCAGAGCATCCAGGTCACGCCGCGCAACACCACGGTGCAGCGCATCACGCAGGTGATCCACCCGGTGGGCCGCGGCAAGAAGAAGCAGGTGCTGCTGCACATCATCCAGCAGCACAACTGGAGCCAGGTGCTCGTCTTCACCCGCACCAAGTTCGGCGCCAACAACGTGGCCGAATTCCTGACCAAGAACGGCGTCAATGCGATGGCGCTGCACGGCAACAAGAGCCAGAGCGCCCGTACCCAGGCCCTGGCCGGCTTCAAGAGCGGCGAGATCCGCGCCCTGGTGGCCACCGACATCGCGGCGCGCGGCATCGACATCGACGAGCTGCCGCACGTCGTGAACTACGAGATCCCCAACGTCCCCGAAGACTACGTGCACCGCATCGGCCGCACGGGCCGCGCCGGCGCCAGCGGCGAGGCCGTGAGCCTGGTCTGCATGGACGAAGAAGGCTTCATGATGGAGATCGAACGCTTCACCAAGCAGGAGATCCCGGTGCAGGTGCTCGACGGCTTCGGCCCCGAGCCAGGCGAGAAGGCCGAGCCCATCGCCATGGGTCGCCAGACCATCTGGGGCGGTGCCGGCAAGCCGCCGAGCCGCGAAGTGATGCAGGCGGCCGCCAAGGCAGCCCGCAGCGAGATGATGGACCGCATCCGCACCAACAAGGCCAGCCAGGGCGGCGGCGGCGGTGAACGCAGCGCCAAGCCCGCGGGCGGGGGGGGACAGCGCTCCGGCGGCGGCAGCCGCGGCGCCAGTGCCGGCGCCACGGGTGGCGGCCAGGGCGCGGGCCCCAACGGTGGCGGCCGCAATGGCGGCCCGCGTGCCGGCGGTGGCGGCGGCCCGCGTGGCCAGGGCGGCCCCTCCAACCAGCCCGGCCGGGGCGGCCAGCGCAGCGGTGGCGGCGGCGGTGCTCGCTTCGACGACAGCCAGCCACGCCGCGAGAACGCCCACCTGGTGACCCAGGCCGGCGTGAACCTGGGCGCGGTGCGCCATGGCGGCGGCGGTGCCGGCGGCCAGCCCGACCCGATGCGCACCAGCGTGGACAGCATGGCCGGCGGCCGTCGCGGTGGTGGCGGCTTCCGGGGTGGCAACAGCGGCGGCTACGCTGGTGGCGGCGCAGGCCGGGGCGGCCGGGGCGGCCCACGCAGCGGTGGCGGCGGTTACGGCCGCTGATCCATCGCGGCTCCGATGGGGCACGGGCGCAGCCGGCGCCCCGATCGCGGACACGGCAATCTGATGCTGGCGGCCCAAGGGCCGCCAGTTTCGTTGGTGGGAGCCTGCGCCTCCGCCGCAATCACCCCGTCGAAGAAAAGGGCCTGGAAGCGTTGTGCTTCCAGGCCCTTTTCGTTGGGTCGTCGGGCCGTCCGCCCGGCGCGGCGCCTGCCGAGCCGGGCTGGACGGCCCGTCGCCGCGGGGTCAGGCGAAGTTGGCTTCGGCGAACTTCCAGTTCACCAGCTTGTCGAGGAAGGTCTCGACGAACTTCGGACGCAGGTTGCGGTAGTCGATGTAGTAGGCGTGTTCCCAGACGTCCACCGTCAGCAGCGCCTTGTCGGCGGTGGTGAGGGGCGTGCCGGCGGCGCCCATGTTGACGATGTCCACGCTGCCGTCGGCCTTCTTCACCAGCCAGGTCCAGCCGGAGCCGAAGTTGCCCACGGCGCTCTTGACGAAGGCTTCCTTGAAGGCGGCGTAGCTGCCCCACTTCGCGTTGATGGCGTCGGCCAGCGCGCCCGAAGGCTCACCGCCGCCATTGGGCGTCATGCAGTTCCAGAAGAAGGTGTGGTTCCAGATCTGGGCGGAGTTGTTGTAGATGCCGCCGCTGGACTTCTTGATGATCTCTTCGAGCGGCATGTTCTCGAATTCGGTGCCCTTTTGCAGGTTGTTCAGATTCACCACGTAGGCGTTGTGGTGCTTGCCGTGGTGGTATTCCAGCGTTTCCTGGCTGTAGTAGGGAGCCAGGGCGTCGATGGCGTAGGGCAGCGGCGGCAGGGTATGTTCCATGGTGAAGTCCTTCGTGGGTTGATTGAAATTCTGAGAACGCATCGCTGGCGGGCGCGGGCGAGCACCCGCACGCGGCGAACAGCGATTGTAGGAACTAAACCGGCGCCTTCCGTGTAGGCGAGGCGAGAGACCTGCGGGCACCGCCGCCCGGCCTACAGCAGGCGCCGTTGCGACACCGTGAGGTCGATCTCGCCCTCGGCCAGCCGTCCGACCAGCGCGTCGCCCGGGCGCACCTGGCCGGGCCGCGTGACGGGCTGGCCCCCTGCATCGGTCAGCAGGGCGTAGCCGCGCTGCAGCACCAGGCGCGGATCCAGCAGCTGCAGCCGCAGCGCAGCGCGCTCCAGCCGGTCGGCGTGGACCCCCAGGCGCCGCTGGGACGCCACAGGCAAACGCGCCCGCAGCGCTTGATGTTCCTGGGCCATGCGCTGCAATTTCAATAGCACCGCATGGCGCATGCGTTGACCGTGGCGCGCCAGCTGCAGCTGTTGGCGGGCGACCAGACCCGAGGGCCTGCCCAGGCGCTGCGCCGCTGTGTCGAGCCGCTGGTGGCGCAGGTCCATCTGGCGCTGCACGGCGTCCTGCAGTCGTTCGGCCAGTAGGTCCAGCGCGCCCAGCCACACGGCCCGCGGCTGCGACACCAGCTCCGCCGCCGCCGTGGGCGTGGGGGCGCGCAGGTCGGCGCAGAAGTCGGCGATGGTGAAGTCGGTTTCGTGCCCCACACCGCTGATGAGCGGCACCGGGCTGGCCACGACCATGCGCGCCACCTGCTCGTCGTTGAAGGCCCACAGGTCCTCGATGGAGCCGCCGCCGCGCACCAGCAGGATCACATCGATGGGTACGCCGGCGCGGGCGTCTTCGGGCGTGTTTTCGGCCTCCGGCGCCCGCCCCGCCTGGGCCTGCCGATACAGTTTCGATAGCGCCCCGCAGATCGACGCGGGGGCCTGCGCGCCCTGCACCAGCGCCGGTGCCAGCACGACCGGGATGTGCGGCACGCGCCGCCGCAGCGCCGTCACCACGTCGTGCAAGGCCGCCGCGCCGGCGGAGGTCACCAGCCCGATACCGCGCGGCATCAGCGGCAGCGGCCGTTTGCGGGCGCTGTCGAACAGGCCCTCGGCCTCCAGCCGGGCCTTCAGGCGCAGGAACTGCTCGAACAGCGCGCCCTGCCCCGCGCGCTGCATGCTCTCGACGATCAGTTGCAGATCGCCACGTGCTTCATACACGCCCAGCCGGCCTCGCACCTCCACCAGTTCCCCGTCCCGGGGCTGGAAGTCGAGCAGGCTTGCGGCGCGGCGGAACATTGCGCTGCGGATCTGCCCCTGGGCGTCCTTCAGCGTGAAGTAGCAGTGCCCGCTGCCCGCCCTGGAGAACCCCGTGATCTCTCCGCGCACCGCTACCGGGTTAAACCGCGCCTCCAGCGCATCAGCAACGGCGCGGCAGAGCGAGCCAACCTCCCAGATACGCGGCGCGGGGCCTGGGTTCGCGCGTTCAAACATAAGCGGGGCGCGGGCTGGCGGCTGACTGGGCGGTTGGATTAGTCCACAGCGCGATGCGAGCGGCAGGGTAGGTACCCGGGAGGCCCGAAACCCCCGGCAGCGCCAGCAAATCGGCGCAAGCCTTTGATTTCAAAGCATTTTTCACTGCGCGATTTTTCATCAATCTGTCAAAGTCGTGATCTGGCGCCGTCTGGCGGGCTGTCGCAAGGGGGTTGCCCACAAAGTTATCCACAGTTTTTGTGGGCGAACGTTTCAAGTAGGGGCTGGGAGCGGGCACGTGGGCGAGGCGGCTGTCGGCACACCCCCGATACGCCCTGCGGCCGGAACGGCCTGGGCCATAATCGCCGGCTGGATGTCACCCGCCCGGAGAGAGCATTGTTTTCGATCATACAAGCCGCAGGCTGGCCCATCTGGCCGCTGATAGCCTGCTCCGTCATTGCCCTGGCGCTGGTGCTGGAGCGCTTTCTCGCCCTCAGGACGTCCCGGGTCGTTCCGCCCAAGCTGCTGGACGAAGCCATCTCCGTATCCTCCCGCACCCTGCCCACGCCGGACGTGGTGAACCAGCTGGCGCAGAACTCGGCCCTGGGCGAAGTGCTCGCCACCGGGCTGCGCACCCTGAACAGCCACCCCCAGAGCAGCGAGGCCGACCTGCGCGCCGCCATGGAAGGCGCCGGCCGGGCGGTCGCCCACCGGCTGGAGAAGTACTTGAGCGCGCTCGCCACCATCGCCTCGGCCGCGCCCCTGCTGGGGCTGCTGGGCACGGTGATCGGCATGATCGAGATCTTCGGCTCGCAGGCGGGCGGCGGCGGAGCGGGCCAGGCGATGGGCGGCGGCAATCCGGCGCAGCTGGCGCACGGCATCTCCATCGCGCTCTACAACACCGCCTTCGGGCTGATCGTCGCCATCCCGACCCTGATCTTCTGGCGCTACTTCCGCAGCCGGGTCGATGCCTACCTGCTGGCGCTGGAGCTGGCGGCCGAGCAGTTCGTGCGCCACATCAGCCGCCTGCGCAAGTGACCCCGCCCTCGCCCGCCACCGGAGTGCGCCGCCCATGAACTTCCGCCCCCGCGCCAAGGAAGAGCCCGAGATCAACCTGATCCCGTTCATCGACGTGCTGCTGGTGATCCTCATCTTCCTGATGCTGTCCACCACCTACAGCAAGTTCACCGAGCTGCAGCTGACCCTGCCCGTCGCCGACGCCGAACAGCAGCGCGACCACCCCAAGGAGATCATCGTCTCCGTCGCGGCCGATGGCCGCTATGCCGTGAACCGGACCGCCATCGAAGGCAAGGGCGTGGACGGCGTCGCCCGGGCGCTCAACGCCGCCGCCACCGCCGGGCGGGACAGCGTGGTCATCATCAGCGCCGACGCCTCCTCTCCCCACCAGGCGGTGGTGACGGTGATGGAGGCCGCGCGCCGCGCGGGCCTCTCGCAGATCACCTTCGCCACCCAGTCTTCCTTCGGCGGCGCGGCGCGCTAGAGCAGGGCATGGCCCCGCCGCTGCAAGAGGCCTGGTCGCATCGCGGCTGGCTGGCCTGGGCGCTGCGCCCGCTGTCGCTCGTGGTGGGCGGGGCGGCGGCCGTGCGGCGCATGGCGTACCGCGCCGGGCTGCTGCGCTCGCACCGCCTGCCGGTGCCGGTGATCGTGGTCGGCAACGTGATCGTGGGCGGCGCGGGCAAGACGCCTGTGACCCAGGCCATCGTGCGCCATCTGCAGGCCAGCGGCCGGCGCCCTGGCATCGTCTCGCGGGGCTACGGCCGGCGCACCCGCGATTGCCGGGCCGTGCTGGCGCACAGCAGCGCGGCCGACGTGGGCGACGAACCCGCCCTGCTCGCCCGCAGCACGGGCGCGCCGGTCTTCGTCGCGGCGCGGCGGGCGGAAGCGGGCGTAGCGTTGCTGGCTGCCCACCCCGACGTCGACGTGATCGTGTGCGACGACGGCCTGCAGCACCTGGCTTTGGCGCGCGACATCGAGATCTGCGTGTTCAATGACGACGGCGTGGGCAACGGCTGGCTGCTGCCCGCAGGCCCCCTGCGCGAACCCTGGCCGCGCCCGGTGGACGCCGTGCTGCATACCGGCCCCCGCCCCGCCGGCGGCGACGCGCCCGCCTTCAGCCTGCAGCGCGGCCTGGCGGACGACGCCGTGCGGGCCGATGGGAGCCGCGTGCCGCTGGCGGCGCTGCGGGGCGAGCCGCTGCACGCGGTGGCCGCCATCGCCCGCCCGCGCGATTTCTTCGCCATGCTGCGGCAGCGGGGCCTCGCCCTCGCCCACGAGGAAGCGCTGCCCGATCACTATGATTTCGATAGCTGGAGGCGCCCACCCGACGGGCGCCAGATCCTGATCTGCACAGAAAAAGATGCCGTCAAGCTGTGGCCGCTGCACCCGGATGCGCTGGCCGTACCGCTGGCGGTGCGGGTCCCGCCCGGATTTTTCGCATTGCTCGATGCGCGACTGGCCCGGATCGCCACGCCACTATCATCGGCGGGCCGGGCCTGACGCAGGCCGCCGATTCCGCTTCTCCGATCCGCACCCATCGCCCCACCGGGGGCGCCGACGCCATGGACTCCAAACTACTCGACCTGCTGGTCTGCCCCGTCACCAAGGGCCCCCTCGTCTTCGATCGTGACCGCCAGGAGCTGGTGTCGCGCAGCGCGCGCCTCGCCTACCCGGTGCGCGACGGCATTCCCGTGCTGCTGGAAAACGAGGCGCGCACCCTGACCGACGACGAAATCGACGCGGCCGCATGAGCGCGGTCGCCTCCGCTCCCGCATCCGCCGCCGCCCCGGCGGCCCTGCCCGGCTTCACCGTCGTCATCCCGGCGCGGCTGGCGTCGACCCGCCTGCCGAACAAGCCGCTGGCAGACATCGCCGGACTGCCGATGGTGGTGCATGTGGCGCGCCGTGCCGCGCGGAGCGGCGCGACGCGCAGCGTGGTGGCGGCGGACGACGAACGCATCGTCGACGCCTGCCGCCGGCACGGCGTGGAGGCCCTGCTGACCCGTGCCGACCACGCCAGCGGCAGCGACCGGCTGGCCGAGGCCTGCGAGCTGCTGGGCCTGGCGGGCGACGACATCGTCGTCAACGTGCAGGGCGACGAGCCGCTGATGGACCCGGCGCTGATCGACGCGGTGGCGCGGCTGCTGGCCGACCGGCCCGATGCCAGCATGGGCACCGCCGCCCACGCCATCGATTCGGTGGCCGACTTCCTGAACCCGAACGTGGTCAAGGTGGTGCTGGACGGGCGCGGTCTGGCGCATTACTTTAGCCGGGCGCCCATTCCCCATGCCCGCGACCAGGCGGCCGGCACGGCATGGTGGCAGCCAGCCGGGTCACCCGCGGGGCTGCCCGCCGGCTTCGCGCCGCTGCGGCACATCGGCATCTACAGTTACCGGGCCGCGTTCCTGCGGCAGTTCCCGCAGTTGCCGCCCGCGCCCACCGAGGCGCTCGAGGCGCTGGAGCAGCTGCGGGCGCTGTGGCACGGCCACCGCATCGCCGTACACGTGGCCGCCACCGCCCCGGGCCCGGGCGTGGACACGCCGGCCGACCTGGACCGCGTGCGCGCCCTGCTCGGCTGACCGGGGGAAAGCTGCCGAGCGGGCGTGCGGCGACGCTGCCGCCGGCGGGCGGGAAAGAGGCTGCCGCCGGCGGGCGGGAAAGGGGCTGCGCCACGCCTCTCGGGCCTCCAAGTCGCCGTGATGACGCGTCAGGAAGGCGAAGGTGTCGCATGCTATCCTCGACCGGAAACATGGCACCCGCGCGGCGCACGCTCGCCTGCGGCCGGTTGCCCGCCGAATTCAACATCGAGAGGAGATTCATGAAGCTGATTCTTTTGGGCGCGCCTGGGGCGGGCAAGGGCACGCAGGCCACGTTCATCTGCACCAGGTACGGCATTCCCCAGATTTCGACCGGGGACATGCTGCGCGCCGCCGTCAAGGCCGGCACCCCGCTGGGCCTGGAGGCCAAGGCCGTGATGGACGCGGGCGCGCTAGTCAGCGACGACCTGATCATCAACCTGGTGAAGGAACGCATCGCCCAGCCCGACTGCGCCAAAGGCTTCCTGTTCGACGGCTTTCCCCGCACCATTCCCCAGGCCGACGCCATGAAGGCGGCCGGCGTGAAGCTGGACTACGTGCTGGAAATCGACGTGCCCTTCGACGCGATCATCGAGCGCATGAGCGGCCGCCGCTCGCACCCCGCCAGCGGCCGCACCTACCACGTCAAGTTCAATCCACCCAAGGTCGAGGGCAAGGACGACGTGACCGGCGAAGAGCTGATCCAGCGCGAGGACGACAAGGAAGCCACGGTCAAGAAGCGGCTGGAGGTCTACAGCGCCCAGACCCGCCCGCTGGTCGACTACTACTCGAGCTGGGCCCGGCAGGACCCCGCCAACGCGCCCAAGTACCGCGCCATCAGCGGAACCGGGTCGGTGGAAGAGATCACCCAGCGAGCGCTGCAGGCCTTGTCCAGCTGACCTTCCAGTCCTCTGGCCCGACGCCCCGCTCTGCGGGGCGTTTTCGTTTGTGCGGCCCCGGCCTGCGAGGGCGTCGTCGTTCGTGCGGCGGCCCACGCCCGGCGCCGTCAGGCGCGGCGGGCCGCCAGGAGTTCGAGCAGCAGCGACACCCGCGTCTTCACCGCGCCCAGGCCCTCTGCCTCGGCACGCAGCGCGTCACCGGGCCGTGGCAGCACCCGGCCCAGCGGGCAGCGGGAAGTCACCCGCACCGCCACTCCGGCCGCCTGGGCCCGCAGCAGCGCGGCCTCCAGCGCCTGGTGCACCGTGCCATTGCCCGTCGCCGCCACGACGACGCCATCGACACCGTCGGCCACCAGCAGGTCCACGATGCGGCCCGAGGCAGCGGCGTGGCTCAGCACGATCTCGACGCGGGGCCAACGGGCCGCATCGCCGGCCTCCCCCGCCTGGGGGTGGAGGGCTTGCGGCGCCGGCCAGTCCCGTGCGAGCCGCACCACTCCTTCTTCCACCCAGCCCAGCGGGCCGCCGTCTCCGGAATCGAACGCATCGACCCGGTACGGATGCACCTTGCGCACCTGACCGGCGCCATGCACCGTGCCGGCCGCCACGGCCAGCACGCCACGCGCACCGGCAGCGGTGGCAACGGCCACCGCATCGAGCAGGTTCTGCGGCCCGTCCGGCGCCAGCGCGGTGGCGGGCCGCATCGCGCAGGTCAGCACGACGGGCTTGTGGGCATCGAGCACCAGCCGCAGAAACCAGGCCGTCTCTTCCAGCGTATCGGTGCCGTGGGTGATGACGATGCCGCGCACCTGCGGGTCGGCCAGGTGCGCGGCGCAGCGTGCGGCCAGCCGCTGCCAGATGGCGTGCTCCATGTCCTTGCTGTCCACCTGCGCGACCTGCTCGGCGACCAGGGCGCCGCCCGCCGCCTTCGCCAGACCGGGCACCGCCTCGAGCAACTGCCCCACGCCGACCTGGGCCGCCGTGTAGCCGATGTTGTCAGAAGCATCCCCCGCGGTGCCCGCGATGGTGCCCCCCGTTCCCAACACCACGATTTTTTGAGCCGCCACTTGCATCCCCGAAGAAACTGGTTAAAAATACAGGTACTGGATCAAACCCCAGCTCCGCAGTCGATCCCTTTGGTCATCGCAACGCACTGGAACCTCGCCATGCTCGACAGCCCCAAGCTCACCGCCCGCCAGCAGCAGATTCTGGACTTGATCCAGATGGCCATCGCTCGCACCGGCGCGCCCCCCACCCGTGCGGAAATCGCCGCGCAACTCGGTTTCAAGTCCGCCAATGCGGCGGAAGAACATTTGCAGGCCCTGGCGCGCAAGGGGGTCATCGAGCTGGTCAGCGGCACGTCGCGCGGCATCCGCCTGCGCAGCGAGACCGTACGCTCCATCAACGCCGCCCGCGGCACCCAATTCAGCCTGCCCATTCCCGGCCTCTCCCAGCTGGTGCTGCCGCTCATCGGCCGCGTCGCGGCAGGCTCCCCGATTCTCGCGCAGGAACACGTCGACCAAACCTATAGCGTGGAAGGCAGCCTGTTCCAGCACAAGCCCGACTACCTGCTGAAGGTGCGCGGCATGTCCATGCGCGACGCGGGCATCATGGACGGCGACCTGCTCGCCGTGCAGGCCACGCGCGAGGCCCGCAACGGCCAGATCATCGTCGCCCGCCTGGGAGACGACGTCACGGTCAAGCGCCTGCGCCGCAGCGGCAACGCCATCGAGCTGCTGCCCGAAAACCCGGATTACCCGGTGATCACCGTGCAGCCGGGCGAGCCCTTCGAGATCGAGGGCCTGGCGGTCGGCCTGATCCGCAACACCATGCTCATGTAGCGCTCACGCGGCTGCCCAGGTGGCGGGCGTCTGGCGGTGGTGTGGGGGAGCGGCGCACAGTTCGCCTTCCCAAAGCCCTACACGCCAACCCTGCGGCAGGCCGCTCAATGGCAATCCTGCCTGTGTTCAATCCTCCGTGCCCTCGCACGGGGCCGGCGCACCCCCCCGGGTGAACCGATGGCCATCGAGGCGCCTTCGGGCGGCTGCTCCCTTGTCGGGACCGGCCCCCTCCGAGGCCCGAGCCCCGATCTCCATGTGGTTCGCTACCCCGGATGCTCCGGCACTGTTCTAGGCACTGGCCACGATGGAGTTTTCACATGGGAATTGCCCTGCTCGCGTTTTCGTCCTTGTCGCATCCCGTCAAGGCGCTCACCCAATGGTTCGCCCGCCCGGGCCGCAGCGCCGGCCCGTCGGCGTCGATGGCCCGTCGGCACCCGCCCGCAGGCAGCGGCACTGATGCTCAGGCCTTGGTGGCGCCCGGTGGGCCGGAGGCAGGCGGGGTCGTCCCACCGGCTTCGGCCAATGCGGCGTCGATGGCAGGCGCTGGCGCCCCACACACCACGGCCACCCCTGCGTGCGTGGTTCCCATGACCCGCGTGCCCGCAGCCACGGTGGCAGCTGGGCCGGCATTCCATGCGCTGCGGGTGCAGTCCGTGCGCACCAGTCTGGCATTGCCGTCGGCGGCGGACCGAGCGGCCAACGCGGCGTCGTTCCATGGCGATGCGGAGCTGGCCGCCCCTGGCCGGCGGCGCCCGGTCCTGCGGGTGCTGCGCCGCATCCAGGTGGCAGACCCGACCCGGCTGGTGCTCTCGGGCCGCATGGCGGACGTCTGCGCCGAGCTGGACCGGCTCGCCGCGTCGGAAGCCGCCCTGACGGCCTGAGGCGCGCTCCCGGCCGGCTCCTGCTGAAGTCACCAGGACATCGCACCGGCCGTCACCGGCTTGCCGCCGGATGCGGGCGCCGCCGCCTGCTTGGCCAGCCGATGGCCCCTGCATTCAGCCCGGCCCGCTCCCCAGCCTCGCTGCCGCGCCACTTCTCGGCTTTGCGACTTCCTTCAGCGTTTGCAGGAGCATCGGCCGGCCTCGGCGCTCGGCGCTCGGCGCTCGCCGGTCGCCGGTCAGGCGTTGATCTGCGCCCACAACTTGTCCAGCCGCTTGATGCTTACCGGCTGGGGCGTGCGCAACTCCTGCGCGAAGAAGCTCACCCGCAGTTCCTCCAGCAGCCAGCGCATTTCCTGCATGCGGGCATCGACCTGGCCCTTGCGCTCGGCCACCAGGCGCCAATAGCGCTGTTCCTGCGGCCGCAGTTCCGCAAGCCGTGCGGCGTCCCGAGCCGGGTCGGCGCGGTATTTGTCCAGGCGCTGGGTGATGGCCTTGAGGTAGCGCGGAAAGTGCGCCAGTTGCGGCCAGGGGGCCGCCGCCAGGAAACGACCGGGCATCAGGCGCTGCAGCTGCTGCTGGGCGTCCTGCGTCGCATCGGCGGCGTTCTTCGTGTCCTTGATCTTGCGCACGGCGGCGGCGTATTCCGCCAGGATGGTGCCGGCCAGCCGGGCGACCTCGTTGGCGATCAGGGTCAGGCGGCCCCGGCCCTCCTCCACCCGGCGCTTGAAATCGGCTTCGCCCGTGGGCAGCGGGTCCTGCAGGAAGGCGCGCTCGAGCGCGATGTCGAGGATCTGCTGGCGCAGCTCTTCCTGGGTGCCCAGGGGCATGTAGGCCACGGCCATCTTCTGCAGGTCGGGCAGGTTCTTTTCCATGTACTTCAGCGCGTCCTTGATCTGCAGCGCGAACAGCCGCCGCAGGCCGGCGCGGTGCTTTGCGGCGGCCACTTCCGGTTCATCGAACACTTCGATGGTGACGGCATCGCCGCCGTCGATCAGCGCCGGAAAGCCGATCAGCGTCTGCCCGGCCTTGCGGATTTCCATCAGCTCGAGCAGCTCGCCGAACGTCCACGCGGTGTAGCGCTGCCCCGCCGGCGCCGCGGCACGGGGCGTGCCGGCCGCAGGCGCGGCAGCGTCTTTTGCTACACCTTTCATAGCTGCTCGCGCAGATGGATCGGGCGCCGGAGCCTGATTGGGTGCCGGAACCGGTGCTCCAGCCGCCAGCTTCAGGCCAGCCAGCGCCTGGAAGGCGCCGCGTGCCTTGGCACCCCATTCGGCCTTCAGGGCCCCCAGGTTGCGCCCCTGCCCCAGTTGCCGGCCGTGTTCGTCGACCACGCGGAAATTCATGAACAGGTGCGGGGACAGCATGTCGAGCTTGAAATCTGCGCGCTTCACGTCCAGCGACGTCTCGGTCTGCACCTGCTTGAGCAGCACATCGGTCAGGCTGCCGTGCCCGAAGCGCTCGGGAGCGCTGAACAGCCCTGCCAGGCGTGCGGCGCTCTCAGGCAGCGGCACGAAGCGGCTGCGCGGCCGCTGGGGCAGGCTTTTCAGCAGCGCCTGGATCTTGCCCTGCAGCATGCCCGGCACCAGCCATTCGCAGCGTTCGTCGTTCACCTGGTTCAGCACGAAGAGCGGCA
>Ga0308171_1001675_pt1 | contig 27741 bp, 30 predicted proteins | sample PhyGR1_FD_202135 | JGI IMG/M metagenome (GOLD analysis project Ga0308171, IMG submission 202135) | Phyllosphere microbial communities from UC Gill Tract Community Farm, Albany, California, United States - DLSLSG.R1 | ecosystem: Host-associated > Plants > Phyllosphere > Unclassified | place: USA...
GCGCGCATTCCACACGCGTTCGCTACTACTCATTTACTTGGCTCCCATCAACAAATCAGGCAATACGGTCGCGATGCCCGGGAACATGCACAAGAGCAGGACCGCGAGAAACATCAGCGCCAGGAAAGGAATCGTACCCTTGATGACATCGCCCAGTGCGATATCGGGTGCGATGTTCTTGATCACGAACAGATTCAGCCCCACCGGCGGGTGGATCAGGCCCATCTCCATGACCACCGTCATGACGATGCCGAACCAGATCAGGTCGAAACCGGCGGCTTTCAGCGGCGGGAGGATGATGGGCGCGGTCATGAGGATGATCGACACCGGCGGCAGGAAGAAGCCCAGCACGATCACCATGCCCAGGATCACGGCCAGCAGCAGCCACTTCGACAGGTGCAGGTCGACCACCCATTGCGCCGCCGACTGGCTGATGTGCAGGTAGCTCATCACGTAGGAATACAGCAGCGACATGCCGATGATGAGCAGCAGCATCCCCGATTCCTTGATGGTGGAACTGAGGAAGGGCGCGATCTCTTTCGGCTTGTAGATGCGATAGACCACCGCGATCAGCACCAGCGCCAGCAGCGCGCCCAGGCCAGCGGTTTCGGAGGGCGTAGCCAGGCCGCCATAGAGCGCCACCATCACGCCGATCAGCAAGATCAGGAAAGGCAGCACGCGCGGCAGCATTTCCACTTTCTGGGCCAGCGTGAAATGTTCGTCATCCAGATAGGCCGACTTGGCCCCACCGGCGGTGTAGACGGCATGCGCCAGCTTGTATTCCTTGCGCGCCCGGAAGACCGCATAGCCCGCAAACAGGATCACCAGCAGCACGCCCGGCCCGATACCGGCCAGGAACAGGCGTCCCAGCGACTGCTCGGCGGCCACGGCATACAGGATCATGGTGATGGACGGCGGCAGCAGGATGCCCAGCGTGCCGCCGGCGGCGATGATGCCCGCTGCAAACCCCGGTGAATAGCCACGACGGCGCATCTCGGGAATGCCCGCCGAACCGATGGCCGAACAGGTCGCCGGCGACGAACCGGCCATGGCGGCAAAGAGCGCGCAGGCAAACACGTTGGCGATGCCCAACCCACCCGGCACCTTGTTCAACCAGGCGTGAATGGCCGAATACAGGTCCTTGCCCGCAGGGGATTTGCCGATGGCCGCCCCCTTCAGGATGAAGAGCGGAATCGACAGCAGCGTGATGGAAGCGATTTCTTCATAAACGTTTTGCGTGATGGTATCCAGCGACGATTCCGGCATGAAGAAATACATGAAACCGGTCGCCACCACGCCCAGCGCAAAGGCGATCGGCATGCCCGAACACATCACCAGGATGGTGACCACGCCATAGAGCACACCCAGGGTCAGCGGACTCATTGCGCACCTCCGGACGTTGCAGCAGGCACGGTGCCGGTGATGCGCGTGAGCACCTGCACCAGCAATTGCAGCGTCAGCATGCTCATGCCCAACGCCATCAGCGAATAGGGAATCCACAGCGGCGGCGCAAAGGTGGACGACGTGGTCTGCCCTTCCACCCAGGCTTCATGGAACAGGGTCCAAGATTTCCAGGTGAAGAAGGCGCAGAACAGGAAGGACACCGCATCCACGATGAACATGCGCACCTTGTTGGCCAGCGGCGAGAGCAAGCCGGCCAGCGCCTCGATGCCGATGTGCCCGCGCAGCGACTGCACATAAGCCGAGCACAGGAAGATCACGCCAACCAGCATGAAGACCGAGGCTTCATCCTGCCAGTCGGTGGGCTGATGGAAGAAGTAACGCACCACCACCGAATAGGTGAGGATGCAAGAGGTGACCAGCAGCGCAATCATCCCCAGGAACACGGCCACCCGGTGGTAGCCCTGCAGGAAGGCCGCCAGCCAGGCCACCGGGGCGCTGGCCGGCACGGCCGGGCGCGTGGCCGCCGCGCCGGGCATCTCGAAGCCGTGGCTCATACGGTCTTCTCCGCCAGGGCCAGCAGCTTGGCGCAGTTGGCGTTGCGGGCCGCGAAGTCCTTCCAGGCGGTATTGCGGGCGATGTCCTGCCACTTCTTGACGACCTCGGCGTTGAGGTCAACCACCTTGGCACCGGCCTTCTGGTAGACCTGGGCCACGGCGATGTCGTCGGCCTGGGCGGCCTTGGTGGCGAATTGTTCCATCTCGGCACCGACGGCCATGATGACGGCCTGCTGGTCCTTGGGCAGGCGTTCGAAGACGGCCTTGGACATCATCAGCGGCTCGAACATGTACCAGTAAGCCTTGTCGCGCCCGGTCGTGAGGGACTTGGCCACCTCCTCCAGGCGGAAGGACATGAAGGAAGTCGACGACGTCATCGCCGCATCCATCGCGCCGGTCTGCATGGCGGCATAGATTTCATTGGAAGGCAGGGTCACCACGGCGGCACCCGCTTCCTTCAGGATCAGGTCCATCTCGCGTGAACCGCCGCGCACCTTCATGCCCTTGGCATCGGCCGGATCGACGATGGGCTTGCCGCGCGAGGCCACACCGCCCGCCTGCCAGATCCAGCTGACGATCACTACGCCTTTCTCGCCCAGGATGCGGGCCAGTTCCTTGCCCACTTCGGCATTCTTCCAGGCAGCGCCCTGCTGGTAGGAAGTCACCAGGCCCGGCATGAGCCCGATGTTGGTTTCCGGGACTTCGCCGCCGGCATAGTTCAGCGGCACCAGCGACATGTCCAGCGCACCCTTGCGCAGGGCGGAGAACTGGGCGTTGGTCTTCATCAGGGACGAGCCGGGATAGATCTCGAACTTCAAGGCGCCTTTGGTCTTTTCGTTCACCTGCTGGGCGAACATGCGCACCAGGCGGTCTCGGAAGTCGCCTTCTGTCAGGGTGCCACCGGGAAACTGGTGAGAAATCTTCAGGCTGCCCGTTTGCGCCCAGGCGGCGGGCATGGCGGCGGCAAGCGGTGCAGCGGCTAGGGTGCCAAGGAAATGGCGACGGGTGAATGCGGTCATGCTGGTATCTCCTCCAGGAATTGATGGAACTACTGTGTTTTTATGCTCTCATCGTGTATACAATTTCAGGCGAAACGCATACATTGTCAAGCATTAATCCCGTGGAAGCCCTTCCCTTTACAATGCTTGTTTTAGAGGCAACACACCATGGACACGCCAAAGACCCGTTCTGAAACCCTGCGCGAATCGATTGAAGAGCTGATCGCCGTCGGCAAGCTGGCACCGGGCCAGCATCTGGATGAAACCTCGCTGGCCGAGGAATTCGGGGTTTCGCGCACGCCCATCCGGGAGGCGCTGATCCAGCTGGCCTCGATGGGCATCGTCGAGATGCGGCCGCGCCGGGGTGCCATCGTGGCCGAGATCGGCCCGCAGCAATTGATCGAGATGTTTGAAGTGATGGCCGAATTCGAAGCCATGTGCGGGCGCCTTGCGGCGCGCCGCATGACGCCGGCGGAGCATGCCGAGCTGCTGGCGGCGCACCAGGCCTGCCAGGCGGCGCGCGATGCCAGCGATCCTGATGCCTATTTTTACCTGAACGAGGCCTTCCACGATCACATCTACGCCGGCAGCCACAATGGCTTCCTGGCCGAGCAGGCGCGCGCCCTGCACCGCCGCCTGCGGCCGTATCGCCGCCTGCAGTTGCGGGTGCGGGATCGCCTCAAGATGTCCTATGACGAACACCAGGCCGTGGTGGATGCCATCATCGCCGGCGACCCGGAACGCACCGTCGAGGTGCTGCGCCAGCACATCATGATCCAGGGGCAGCGGTTTGCTGACCTGGTGGCTTCCCTGCATCAGCTCAAATCGGCCGCCTGAACTGGGTTAGCGCATCGGCTACAGGCTGCGCTGGCTGACGAAATGCCGCTCGCGGCCATCGAGCGGATCGATGAAGAACAGGGAACGGGCCAGCAGTTTGAGGGGCTTGTCCAGATCATCGGCCACGCCCACGGGCACGGCGTGCGGATAGAACAAATCGTTGAGGATGGGAATGCCCAGCGAGGCCATGTGCACCCGCAACTGGTGACGCCGTCCGGTGACCGGTTCCAGCTGGTAGAGGCCGAATTCTCCCCGCTGCTCCAGCAGGGAAATGTGGGTTTCCGAATTGGGCGTACCTTCGGCCTCATGCATCTTGAAGAACTGTTCAGGGATCTCTTCCACCCGGCTGCGGTGCACCCGTGGCAACGCCAGATCCGGCCGCAGCGGGGCAATCGCTTCATAGACCTTGAACATGGACCGTTGCTGGAACATGGACTGATACTTGCCCCGGCTGGCAGGCTGATGCGAAAAGACGATCACCCCGGCCGTCTCCCGGTCCAGGCGGTGGATGGGGACCAGGTCCTGCAGGCCGGTGGCCTTCTTGAGTCGCACCAGCAGGGTTTCCTGCACGAAGCGGCCAGTCGGGATCACCGGCAGGAAATGCGGTTTGTCGGCTACCAACAAATGGTCGTCCAGATGCAGGATCTTCTCTTCCACCGGAATGCGCGCTTCACCCTCAGGCAATTCGCGGTAGTAGAAAATGCAATCGCCGCTGCGATAGGGCGACTCCGGGCGCAATGCTTCACCATGCTGGTTGCGCACCTCCCCCCGCAGCAGGCGCTCGCGCCAGATCGATTCGGGGACGGCCGTAAAGCGCTCGGCCAGGAAGGACAGCATGTCGCGCCAGGGCCCCGGTTGCAGCCACAGGTAGCTGGGCGACAAGCCCTCGCGCATGGGCAGGGTGGGCGTGGGCCTCATGCGCCCTCCCCGTCGGCAGGCTTCCTGCGCGCGGCGCGGCGGCGCCAGGCGGCCACGCTGGCGTTGGCCTCCAGATGCGCCAGCAGCTTGCCGCGCTGGGCGTCGGTAAAGGGGAGGCTTTCGATCAGGGACGGCCATTGTGTCATGGCGCGCTCGACCGTCTCCACCAGCACCGCCTGCAAGCGTGGCTCCGGCAGCCGCCAGAGGTTGGCGAGCTGGCGCAGGATGGCGGGCGTGAGCAATTGCTTGCCCTTCTGTCCCGGTACGAAGGCCAGCGCATGGCCATCGCCACCCACGTAAGCGGCGTAGGCCACGATGTCATAGGCCGGCGACAGCGCGGCCTGCTGGGGCGTGTGATACAGCAGGCTGAAATTCTTCAGGTGCGCATCGAAATTGCCGAGCAGCTCGTTGACCTTGATCCGCCGCAGCAATTCGTAGACATCCTCGGCCCCGCGCGTACTGCGCTCCAGTAGCACTACGCCGATGGCCGCATAGGTGCCGACATACTTGGCCGCCGGCGCGGTACCGGTGACCTGGGCGAAATCTTCCATGTGCAAGCGTCCGGTCGGCGTGGGCGCATCGCGGTCGAAGCGCTGCACCAGCAGGAAGCGGTTGGCGTCATTGCGCAAGCCGAACGGCAGGTGATCGCCGATGGCCGACAGCGGCTCCAGGCTGAACCGGCAAGTCTGCACGCCAGCGGCAGCGGCCAGGGTGAGCGAAGCAAACTCCACCTGCGGCATGTTGGGATAATCGGTAGCCGGCAGCTTGGCGATGAAATGGCTGCCCTGGCTATCCTTGGAACGCATGACGTAGCGCCCCCCCCTCTCCCGCACCAGCGCCAGCTTGGGCTGCACGCCGGAGAGCGATTCCCCGCCGGGTACCGGCAACTGGCCGGAACTCATCTCGTAGCTGTCATGACCCTGCCCCAGCAGGCGGCCGAGACCGCGTTCATCCAGTTCTTCAGCCAGCGCCGAGACATCGCCGGGCAGATCGCGTCCGCAGTAGGCCAGCAGGCCAAATTCATCGTCCGGAGCGAGACCGGCACGCTGGATCAGGTGTTTGCGCAACTGCCCTTCGGGCAGGAGATTCTGGAAGAAGGGAGGCAATCCGCCACGGCCATCCCCCCGGTTGGCCGCCAGCGTGGGATCGAGCAACTGGGCGCGGGTACGCTCTTCGCTGGAGGCCAGGTAGAGCTGCGAGAGGACGGGACGATCGTCCCCCTGCAAGGCATAGGCGTCATCGAAACGGAAATAGCAGCGCCCGTCATCCAGGGAGAACAAGGAACCCACCTCGGTCTGCCCGAGGCGGATGCGCAGGGAACGCAGCATGCTCATGCCCCGCCTCCTTCGCCCATGAGCGCTTGCAGCCGCGCCCCCAGTTCGGTCTGGCTGCCAGCGCCTTGCGCCTCGGCGGCGCGCAGCGGCGCTGCTTGGCGCGGCAACAGCAGCAGGTCCAGCTCCAGCTCCTCGCACAGGGCCAGCAGCTTGACCAGTTCGATGTTGCCGCGCCCGGTTTCCAGCGCCAGCAAGGTGTTGCGGTGCATTCCGGCCAGCGCGGCCAGCGCGACAGCCGTCATCCCCCGTGCTTTACGCGCGGTGCGGATGCGACGGCCGATGTCTTGCAGATTGGTCATCAGAAGATCCAATTAAATGGTTCTTTTTACATATAACCATTATATTGGTCATCCGCACGAAATCAAGAATAATAAATTGTGCATCTAATTAAACGCACAATCTATTGTTCTTTCGAAGAAATGGCAGAGGGGCGATCCGACGATGCGCACAAAAAAAAATCGCAGTCCGGCAAGGACTGCGATTTCAAGAGGACGGTGTTCAGGCAGTGGTATTGACGTTGCGCCCGATGTTCGGGTTGGCCGGCAACGGCGGCAATGCCTGCAACAGGCCCACGGCGGCAGAAGCCTGGCTGTCGAGCGCTTTCTTCAGCATCAGTACGTTGACCGAATCCGAAGTCTTCGCCGCAGCCATGCTGGTGGCCAGTGATGCGATTTGATTGACATCCATGGTGCTCTCCTTTTGGGGGATACCGGGAAACAGGATGCGTCGCCCGGTGCCTTGATTACGGCATTGGACGCTGTTTCTTTACATCAATCAAGAAAAATTTCGAGATACTCACACGCGAACGTCGACTCGTATCAAGGTTGTTCGAGAACCTCCCACTAAAAATCGCAGCCAGCCAGCTATTTACCTGAACAGGTATAGCCTGCTACGATGTTTATCAATGAGAAACCACTCGAATGGATCGCGAGCAGCTACAAGGATCTGCTGGCATTGCCAGCGGAAGTCCGCCAGCGTTTCGGCTTCGCATTGTCGCTGGCGCAGATGGGCGAGCGCTACGAAAAAACCAAGATATTGAAGGGTTTCAGCGGTGCCGGCGTGCTGGAGATTCTGGAAAACCATATTGGCGACACCTTCCGGGCTGTCTACACCGTGAAGTTCGAAGAAGCCGTGTTCGTACTGCACTGCTTTCAGAAAAAAAGCAAAAGCGGAATTGCCACACCCCAGACGGACATGGAAATCATCCGGACCAGACTCAAGATCGCTACTGCCAGAGCCGAGGAGCTACGTCATCATGCAAAAAACAATCGTTGAGGGAACCGACATCCTCCGCAGCAGCGGCAATGTCTTCGCCGATCTTGGTCTGCCGGATGCCGACAAGCTGCGCATCAAGACTGGTCTGGTCATCGAAATCCGCAAGGCGATGCGTGCACTGGGACTGAGTCAACAGGCGGCGGCGCAACGCATGGGGATTCCACAACCAAAAGTGTCGGGCATGATGCGCGGCGACTTCAGCAACCTGTCCGAGCGCAAGCTGATGGACTGTCTGACACGGCTGGGCTACGACATCGAGATCCAGGTGCGGCCTGCAGCCGCCTCCCTCGGATGCCTGACCTTGACCGTAGCCTGAAAAGCCCCCAAAGCCCGCACAAAAAAATCGCACCCCGAAGGGTGCGATCAAGCGAACGCCAAGGCAGCAAGCCCTGGCCGCCTAGACGATGGTATTGATGATGCGTCCAATGTTGACATTGGCCGGCAGGCGCGCCACGGTCGTCGCGACACCTACCACATCATCCACCGCCGCCTTGGCGACCTTGCCCAGATCGATGCCGACGGACTGCGCCGCCTTGTCGACCAGCCAGGCCGTTGCTGCACCGCTGGCGATAGTTGCTAGCTCCATATGAAACTCCTTGTCTGAAGTGCAACCGGACCATGGCGTCAGCCTGATCTCGCATGTTTCCACATCCCCCCACCATGGTTGATCAGGCTTTACGTCATGGGTAAATGTGTTAGCGGCAGGCAAGCAGACAGTCTTGACGGGAGTTGCCCCGTCCTTACCCGCTTTTGCATGTGTAAACCTCAAGTCGGAACAAGGTCCGCCGTAAGGTGTTCAGCGTGACGGCGCGGGCGGCAATGGCACCAGTTGCTCGTAGACCGAACTGGCAATGCGCGACAGTTCAGCGCGTGCAACGCCGCCCGACAGCGCATAACCGAACTGGCCATCGATCCAGTAGAAGACGTTGACCTTGCCTTCCTGAGCGAAGCGGAAGCCGGTCTCGCTGTTCTGCACCTGGTCGTGCGAGACATACAGGGTCAGCCGCTGTCCGGCCGCATCCTGATACATGAACTGCGCCACCGGACCGCTCTGCCCCGGCAGCAGCCGGCCACCGATCAGGTCGTACCCCAGCGGTGCCAGCTTGGGGGCGCGCACGTTCACGCCCAGCCGGCGCGACAGCCAGGTCACCAGGGCCTGTTCCTGGTCGGCCCCGACTTCCACCGGCCGCCGCAAGTCGGCACTGAAGACGGTATGGGCCACCGCGGCCTGACGCGCCAGCATCACGGGCGCGGATGCCAGCGTGCGGGCGCGGCCGCCGCCGGTCAGGTCATGCGCCAGCCAGCCGCCCGCAGCCCCCGCCAGCGTGAGCAACAGCATGGCCGCATAACGCCACCAGAACGGTCCATTGGCCGCCCCCTCGCCAGCCTCATCGCGGCGGCGGTGCGGTTCGCCCGCCCCGGCCAGCACCGCTGCAGCCAGACGCGGCGGCAGGGGCTCTTCGAGGACCGGGTCGTAATGAGCATGCAAGGCGCGGTTCTGGGCGCGCCAGGCGCGCACGCGGTGCAGATCCCCGGCGTGTGCCGGGTCTTGCTCCAGCCAGGCGGCCATCTCGCTGGCACGCGCCGCCGGCAGCTGGCCGTCGGTGTAAGCGTGCAAATCTTCTTCGGGGAATGCCGGGGTCTTCATTTCACCACCTTCAGGGTCGCACCGGCTTCACCCTGCCCGCCGGGTCCCTCCATCCATTGCCGCAGACGCTCGCGGGCGCGCGACAGGCGGGACATCACGGTCCCGGTCGGAATGCCCAGCGTGGCCGCGACTTCTTCATAACGCATCTCTTCCAGCACCACCAGAAGCAGGACTTCCCGCTGCTCCGCCGGCAGCAGTTGCAGGGCCGCTTCCAGATCCAGTGCCAAGCCGTGTTCGGCCAGCGACGCCGGGGCCGCAGCGTCTGCCGCCTGCTCCAGGTCCACCGTGACCAGCGTCGGCTGACGGCGCTGGTCGGCGTGCAGGTTGTGCATGATGGCAAACAGCCAGGGCCGCATGTCGCTGCCGCGTTGCCAGCTGTCGAGCTTCTGCCAGGCGCGCTCCAGGGTGTCCTGCACCAGATCGTCAGCACTGTCGCGCCCGCCCGTCAGCGCGCGGGCGTACCGCCGCAGGCGCGGCAGGCAGGCGAGCATGGCTTGCTCGTCGGCCAGACGTTCCCGTTGCTGGCGCTGCAGCCTGGCGGTGCGTCCGAACATGGCGGGCCGGAGGGTCTGAAGGACGATCAGGGCTTGACGACGTGCCAGACGTCCTTGAAGTTGTCGCCGGTACGGTCACCCGGCTTCTTGTCGGCCTCGTACAGGTACAGCGGCTTGCCCTGGTAGGCCAGCTGGGCGCTGCCATCGTCGCGCGTCACCGTGGAATACGGCGCGGCCGGCATGCCCATCGGTGCGACCGGCGGCCACAGCTTGGCACAGGGGCCGTTGCAGACGCTCTTGCCGCTGTTGGCGGTGTCCTTGTCGAAGGTGTAGACGGTCATGCCGCTGGCGTCGACCAGGATGCCGTCCATGGTCTTGACACCGGCGCTCTGAGCCGAGGCGGTGAAAGAAACCGAGGCGCAGGCCAGCGCCAGCAGGGAGGTTGCGAGCAGTCTCATGATGTTTCCTTTTCGTGGTCGGGTTGCGCGATGTGCCATACCCATGCCGACGTATACGGAAGGCGGCCCTGCTTTATTCCCGCCGCCACAAAATATTTTTTTGCTATCGGCTGACCGTCTCGCGCTGCATGGGTGCCAGCAGCGCCAGCAGGCGGTTCTGGGTGCGGGAGGGGATGCCATTCTTGTCCATGGCCAATTGCAGATCTTCCACCAGGGCATTGAAGTCGGCATTGCTCAGTTTGAGACCCTGGTGCACTTCGCGCATGGGATCGCCGGTGTAGATGCAACCACCGCCGCTGAGCTGGCAGAACTGCTCCACCAGCTTTTCCCTGACGCGCTTGACGTTGGAATTGTCGAAGGTATGCCGGATGCGGGCATCGGCCAGCATGTTGTCCATGAAATCCTGCACCACCCGCTCGATCACGGGCAAGCCGCCCAGTGCGCGAAACAGGCTGTCATCGGGCGTGGCCGGAGTCTGGGCCTGCGCCAGGCCGAGGACACAGGCCAGGGCCAGTCCGAGCGCGGCTTGCTGCATTCTGAACTTGTTCATCGCGGCTCCCGTGCGCTCAGAAACCGGCCTGCAGCGACAGATAGACGCCGCGTTGCCGCTTGGGGTTGTAGACGGTAATGTCGCCCAGCGCCACGTAGGCCAGGGTCATCGACAGGTTCTTGCTGGGGAACCAGGCCAGGAAGGCATCGTAATAATCCTTCTCATGGTCGGCCGCCAGGTTGCGCGGCTTCATGCGGTATTCCACACCCAGCGCCAGCTTGCGGTTGATCATGTAGGCCGCCGAAATCTCGCCCATCGCCTGGTATCGGTCATTGAGGTCGCCGCCGAAACCGAGCAGTCCCATCTGGTTGGCCTTGGTCAGCCGCAGCGTACCGTTGAGCAGCAGGCTCTGCTCCAGCAGCAGCTTGGTGGCCGAGAGGTAATAGTCGATGCCGGCATCGCTGGCTGCGCCAAGCTGCTTGACGCTGGTCACCGTGCCCAGCCCGCCGATGCCGTTGTTGTGCTTGAACATGGCACCGACGGCGATCTGCGGCAGCCAGCGGTCCTGATCATAGACGGCGTCACCGGCCAGCTTGAGCTTGATGCCCACGATGTCCTGCGTGATCTTGAGATCGGCCAACGGGGCCAGGCTGCCGTAAAACTCCTGCTTGGCCAGCGACAGTTCCAACCGGTCCAGTATCCCCACGGCCACGCCGTAGGATTTGAGCGTGTAGTCCTGGGTCGACAGATAGGTGTAATGGGCGTTGGCACCATAGCTGTCGCGCGTGCCATAGCCTGTGATGAGCGCCCAGGGCGTCAGACCACCGCCGCCGGCCCCCTCGACCTGGATCACGCCGCCGGTGGCGGTGAGCTTGCCGAGGTCGGGCATCCAGCGTGTCTTGTCCTGATCGGCAGCGGGTTCGGGGGCAGTGGCTGCCGCGCCGGAACTGACGGGGCCCGGCGCGGCGCGCATGGCCTGAGCGGCCTTGCGCTGCTGGGCCTGCATCCAGGCCTCGCGGTCGGCATCGCTGAGCTGCGCCCAACCCGGCGCAGACAGCGTCGCCAGCAACGCGAACGCGCCACTTTTGGTGATTTTCTTCATGCTGTCCCCTGCCCCCCTCTTGGTGATTCTTTGCTGGCGCGACCCCTCGCGCCATCCTTCATATTGCGACGTTTTCCGACTGATCCAGCATCTCCGGCGCCCGCCATTGCTGCAGCCACTCCAGGAAGCGCTCCACCGGCATCGGCTTGCCCATGAAATACCCTTGTCCCTGGTCGCAGCCCATCTGTCGCAGCAGGAACCAGACCTCTTCGCTTTCCACCCCTTCGGCCACCACCCGCAAGCCCAGGTTGTGGCCCAGGTCCACGGTGGAGCGCACGATCTTGGCGTCATCCTGATCCTGCGCCATCTTCATGACGAAGGACTTGTCGATCTTCAGTTCATCCACCGGCAAGCGCTTGAGGTAGGCCAGCGAGGAATAGCCGGTACCGAAGTCATCGATGCTCAGGGCAAAGCCCATGGCGGCCAGGCGGTCCAGCGTGCTCTGGGCGCGCGCCGGATCATCCATGATGGCGCTCTCGGTGATTTCCAGGCAGAGCGCGGCGGGCGTGAGGCGATGGCGTTCAAGGATGGCCCCGAAAGCGTTCGGCAACTCCTGGTCCAGCAAGTCGCGCGTAGAGAGGTTGACCGAGAACTTCAGGCGCAGCCCCTGCGCCTGCAACCGGGCCGACAGCTCCGCCACCTTTTCCATCATCCAGATGGTCAGCATGCGGATGAAACCGGTGGTCTCGGCAAACGGAATGAAATTGTCCGGACCGATGAAGCCCTTCTCCGGATGCACCCAGCGCACCAGCGCTTCGCCGCCGACCACGGCACCCGTGGCCAGGTCCAGCTTGGGTTGGAGATAGAGCATGAATTCGTCGCGTTCCAGCGCACGGCGCAGTTCGGACAGCAGCGACAGGCTTTCCTGGCTGCTCTGGTCGATGGCCGGATCGTAGATCGTCACGCCATTGCCCTTGCGCTTGGCGGTATACATCGCGACCTCGGCCCGGCTGAGCAGAACGTCACTGCTGTCACCGTGGGCCGGATAGCCGGCCACGCCGATGCCGGCCCCCAGGTCCACGGTCTGTTCCTGCAGGGACAAGGGCTGTTCCAGCGCACGCAGAATGTGTGCCGCCTGATCCAGTGCGCCATCGAGATCGACGCCCGGCAGCAGGATGGCAAATTCATCTCCGCCCAGGCGCGCCACCTTGGCCCCCGGATACAGCAGCTGCGCGGCCAGGCGTGCCGCCACCTGGCGCAGCAGGTCGTCCCCGAAGCTGTGGCCGAGCACATCGTTGACCTGCTGGAAGCGGTCCAGGTCCATCATGAGGATGTGGCAGCTGCCTCCCGGCAGCGCCTGCGCCTGGCCGATCGCTTCGCGCAGCAGGTCGCCGAATTGCACCCGGTTGGGCAGGCCGGTCAATTGGTCCTGATACGCCAGCCGGCTGATCTTGAGTTCACGGCTGGCGATTTCCGAGCGCATGGTTTCGAAGGCCGCACCCAGACGGCCGATTTCATCCTGCCGGCGAATGTAGAGCCCTTCGCTGTAATCGCCCTCCCCCAGCCGCTTGGCCACGGTGGCCAGCTCGCGCAGGGGACTGGTGATGCGGCGCGCCATCACGGCGCTGGCGACCGCCGCACCGAGCACGCCCAGCACGGTGATGCTGAGCAAGATCAGTTGCAGACGCTGATATGGAGCCACCGCCTCGCTCACCGAGCGCTGCAATACGGCCACCGCTTCCTGGCCATTGCTGGCGCGTGCCAGCGGCAGCACGCGGGCACGATACTGGTTGCCGTCGATCTGCAGGTCGGTGGCACCCGCCTGGCCCATCTGCGGGCTGCTGGCCTCCTTGGCCATCATCTGCGCTTCTGCCTTGGGCAGGGTCGATACATCGGCCGTCCAGCCCGCGCTGCCACGCTGGCGCACCAGGATGGAGACCTGCAGTTGCGACAGCGCGCGCATGTCGTTGACCAGGTCGCGGTCCACCGGGAAGCCCATCACCACCCAGGCGATGGTGACCGGAGCCTTGATCGGCACCGCCACGATCTGGAACAGGTTGTCGCCGACCACGGCACTCTCGGCCGCACCATTGCCGTTGCCGGCCTTGCGGACCAGTTCCAGGCTGCTGCGCTGCAGGTCGGTATCGGGATATTCGAGGGTGGACGCGTGGATGAGGCCATCGGTGCCGACCAGCATGCCCATGGTGGCACCGATGCGCGCCCCGTGGTTGGCCAGTACCGAGGCGATGGTGTCGCGGTCATCGGTGCCGATGGCCTGGCGGAAGCCGAAATCGGAGGCCAGCAGACGTGCCCCCTGGGTCAGCTTCTGGGCATTCTGGTCCAGCAGGCGCGTGAAGACGCGCTCGCCAATGATCAGCTCCTCGCTGATGGCGCTGCGCGCATTGCGATCAATGGCGGTTCGGATCGCCACGAAGCCGGCCAGTTGCACCACCACGATGAGGATGATGAACAGCGCGACGATCTTGCTTTCCAGACGGTAAAGACGCACCCCGGCCCCGATTCCTGTTGTTCAGATTGGCGTGATGCCGCCGCTTCAGAGCGGCACCGCCTTGACGTTGAGTTTGATGACGGCCCGGCCGTCTCCCTGTACTTCCAGTGGCTGCTCTACGGCGGCCTGGTTCGGTCCCATGGTGAAATACCAGGCCTTGAGCGTGTAGCGGCCATTGGCGATGCCGTCCAGCTTCACCACGCCGTTACGTTCGCTCACGCCGAAATGCGGAGTGTTGACCACCTGCACGTAGGCCACCATTTCATCGTGGATGTTGCAACCCAATACCACGGTACCGGCCTTGTCGAACACTACCGGACTGCCCGGCACGCCCGAATACAGCTTCAGTTCGAAGGTCTTGGCCGGGGAAAACGAATAGACATGGTGCCGGACATTGTCATGGTTGGGGAACAGGATCGCTGTCCCGGTCTGCACCACCGTCACCAAGGGAATGAAGGTCTTGTTCTTCTGCTCGATCTCGACCTGCCGCGCCGCCTTGATGGCTCCTCCGCCACCCGCCGGTTCGGCATAGACCACGGCATTGGGCACCGGCTGGCCGGCGCTGTCGAGCACCTGCACCGAGACGGCGGCCTGAGCGCTCAAGGCCCACGTTCCTGCCCACAACAGGAAGAGAGTCAGGAGGGGGGCGCGGCGCATGTTCTTTTTCTGCATATCGCTGTCATTGAAAGAAAAGGGCAATGAAGATGACCGGCGGCGACCGTGGCAACAGCGCATCCTTCCAGCCTTCCATCCCCGCACTATACGGAAGCCCTGCGGGATGGATATCGGGGAGTTTCTGACTTGCCTGTGCGCAATATTCCAGGATCAGCGGCCTTCCCGCCCTCGGTGGCCGCCTCGATCCCCGTTTTAATCTTCACTCTGGCAATTATGCCCGTGAATTTCAATACTGGATGCCCCTCAGCAACCAGATCATTTGATGTCGCGCTACTGACTGCGCGGAGCGGTCAGATAGCCGATCACGGCGGGCAGGATCTCGGTCCGCACGCTGGCCGGGGAGACGCCGCCATAACCGGTCAGCACCACCGCCTTGATGAGCGCCTTCAGCATGCGCTGGACCACGAAGGTCGCCACGTCCAGATCGGGCGGCGTGATCGCGGCACGGTGCTTTTCCAGCACCCGGCGGATGGAATCGAAGAAGCCCTGGCGGATTTCCTGCGAGACCGGCAGGTTGAAGGCCGGAAATTCCTCTTCGAGAATGCGATTGAGTTCCGGCTCCAGCAGGTGTGCCGCCACCAGTGCGTTGATCAGTTTCTCGAAATCGCCCGAGAGCGTACCGGAGGCATCGATGTGCGCCACCACGTCTTCGAACAGCGTGAGCATGCGCGTGCTGTGCCGCTCGCGCAGCGCGAAGATCAGCGCATCCTTGTTGGGGAAATACTGGTACAGCGAACCGACGCTGATGCCGGCCGATTCGGCCACGAGATTGGTATTGGTCTTGGCATAGCCACGCTCGACGAGCACGCGCGACATGGCATCAAGGATGGTATCGACCATCGCCCGGGAACGTGCCTGGCGTGGTTCTTTTCTGGGTTGCAGTTTCATTGGCAGCTTTGGTGAGGAATTCGCCCGCCCCCGACGCGAATTCGCAACGTGAGTGATTGTTCGTATATCGAAGTATAATACGAAAAATGAGTTTTTACTCGCCCGACCCCGTCATGGTACTCGTAAATCCAGGCAAGCGCTGCCTGCCCCATCGGCCCGGTCCTGCGAGTCTTCGCGACTGAAGGCCGTCTGGACGTCGCGGCGCGTATCGCAAAACTCGAAAAACAACTCGTATCGCCAAACATTCTTCGTGGAGAATTCTATGCAACGCATCATCTCGCCCGCCACCCGGCCGCGGGCGAAGGCAGCCTGCGCCGTGCTGGCGGCGCTGATCGGGGCCATCGGCCTGGCGGGCTGTGCCAGCTTCGAGGGCATCGGCAGCGACAAGCAGCTGGCCCAGGCGCGCGACTTCAGTACCGCACGCAGCCTCTCCGATCCCAATCCCGGCGCCCCCAACGGGCAATGGCCGGGCAGCGACTGGGTTCGCCAGTTCGGTGACGCCCAGCTCACCGCATTGATCGAGGACGCTCTCGCCGCCAATCCCGGCCTGCAACAGGCGCGCGCCCGCATCGGTGCAGCGGCCGCACTGGCTGAGTCGCGCGGCGCACCGCTGCTGCCGACCGTGAACGCCGAAGCCTCGGTCATCCGCAATCAGTTTTCCAGTACCTCGATCTACCCGCCGCCTTACGGTGGCAACTGGTACAACGAAAAAAAGGCTGGCCTGAACGTCGGCTATGAGCTTGACCTCTGGAACAAGAACCAGTCTGCCCTGGAGCAAGCCATCTCCAGCGAGAAGGCGGCCCAGGCCAGCGAGCAGGAAGCGCGCCTGGCACTCACGGCCTCGATCGTCTCGGTCTACAGCCAGCTGGCGGCGCAATATGCGGTGCAGGACATCCTGCAGCGCACGGTACAGCAGCGCAGCAATCTGGAGACCATCACCGCCGACCGCGTCAAGACCGGTCTGGACAGCCAGATCGAACGCAACCAGTCGCGCACCAGCAGTGCCGATGCGCGCGCCCAGCTGGAACAGAATGCCGGCCAGATCGTGCTGCTGCGCCAGCAGCTGGGTGCGCTCAGCGGCAAGGGACCGGACCGCGGCCTGCAACTGGCCCCGCCCGCCATGCAGAACCTCGCCACGCCGGGCCTGCCGGCCGACCTGCCGCTGAACCTGCTGGGCCGCCGTCCTGACATCGTGGCCGCGCGCTGGCAGGTGGAAGCCGCCAGCCGTGGTGTCGATGTCGCCAAGGCGCGTTTCTATCCGGACATCAACCTGAGCGCCATGATCGGTTTCGACAGTCTGGTCGATGCCAATCCCTTCACGGCCGCCAGCAAGAGCATCGCCTTCGGTCCGGCCATCACGCTGCCGATCTTCGAAGGCGGCGCACTGCGGGCCGGGCTCAAGGGCGAATACGCCAACTATGAGCTGGCCGTCGCCACTTACAACAAGACCTTGAACGATGCCTATGCCGATGTGGCGCGCCAGATTGCGGCAATCCACTCCATCGAGCGCCAGCTGCCGATCCGCCGTGAAGCGCTGCAAGCCGCCGAGCGTGCCTACGACCTGGCGCGCGAACGCTATCGCCTGGGCCTGGTGTCGCAACTGACGCTGCTGTCCTCGGAAACCGGCGTGCTGGCCCAGCGCCAGTCGCTGGTGGCGCTGGAAGCCCAGCGCCGTGAACAGCAGGTGGCGCTCTACAAGGCCCTGGGCGGCGGTTTCGACGCCCAGCAGGCCGGACTGGCGGCAGCCCCGCCGCCGTCGCGATGAGCCTGCCCCAAGACGACCTGAGCCAATGAACTGAACCCAGCCCGCCACCGGCTTCTCCACCCTGCCGCCGGTGACCGGGACGGCCCCGCTGCTGCGGCGGGGCTGATCGACCGACTAGAAAAAGATAGAACGGAGTCCTCCATGAGTGACAGCACCACCCAACAAAACCCGCAAGCCAACAGCAATGGCAATAGCAATGGCAACGGAAATGGCAACGGCAAGCGCAAGCGCCAGCTGATCCTGCTCACGCTGGTCCTGCTGGTGATCGCCATCGCCTGTTTCCTGTACTGGTTCCTGCACGCCCGCTTCTTTGAAGAAACCGATGACGCCTACGTCGGCGGCAACGTCGTGCAGATCTCCGCCCAGGTTGGCGGCACCGTGGTGGCCGTCAAGGCCGACGACACGCAAGTGGTCAAGGCCGGCCAACCGCTGGTAGCACTCGATGCGGCGGACACCAAGCTCGCGCTGGAGCAGGCCCAGGCCGCACTGGCCCAGGCCGTGCGCCAAACGCGCCAGCTGTTCCTGAACAACGACACGCTGGCCGCCAATGTCGCCGCAGCCGACAGCAACCTGGCCCGTGCCCGGGAAGACCTGCAGCGCCGCCAGGCTGGCCTGTCTTCCGGTGCGGTCTCGCAGGAAGATGTCTCGCACGCGCGGGACGCCGTCAAGAGCGCCGTCGCCGCACTCGACCAGGCCCGCGCTGCTGCAGCCGCCAACCGCGCCCTGACCGACCACACCAGCGTGACCGAGCACCCCAACGTGCTGCAGGCGGCCACCGCCGTGCGCAATGCCTACCTGAACTATGCCCGCGTGAACATCGTGGCACCGGTCTCCGGTTTCGTCTCCAAGCGTTCGGTGCAGGTCGGCCAGCGCATCGCGGCCGGCAATCCGCTCATGGCCATCGTGCCGCTGGAACAGATCTGGATCGACGCCAACTTCAAGGAAAGCCAGTTGCAGCACATCCGCCTGGGGCAGCCGGTGGAAGTGATCGCTGACGTCTACGGTTCCAGCGTGAAGTACAAGGGCACCGTGATCGGCTTCTCGGCCGGGACCGGTGGCGCCTTCTCGCTGCTGCCGGCACAGAACGCCACCGGCAACTGGATCAAGGTGGTGCAGCGCGTACCGGTGCGCATTGCGCTCGATCCGGAACAGGTGCGCACACATCCGCTGCGCATCGGCCTGTCCACCACCGCCACCGTGGACATCCATGGCGATGGCCGTGCGCTGGAAGCGGTGCCGACCAATTACCAGACCAATGTCTATGACGACCTCGGCAAGCAGGCCGATGCCATCGTCGAGCGCATCATCAGCGACAACGCCAGCGGCCTGCCGCAGGCGCGCAAGAGCAAGGCGGCCGCCGCACCGGTGGCGGTGCCGCACACCTGATGGGGTGCGGCTGTCCTTACCCGACCTTCACCGGACATTGATCAAGCCTTATGGCCACTACTCCCCCCAAACCCTACACGCCGCCACCGCCGCTGACGGGTGCCAACCTGGTGCTGGGCACCTTGTCGGTGTCGCTGGCGGTGTTCATGAACGTGCTGGATTCCTCCATCGCCAACGTCGCCATTCCGACCATCTCGGGCAACCTGGGTGTGTCGGTCGATGAGGGCACCTGGGTCATCACCTCGTTTGCCGCTGCCAACGCCATCTCGATCCCGCTGACCGGATGGCTGACGCAGCGCCTGGGCGCGGTGCGCCTGTTCGTGACCTCGGTGCTGCTGTTCGTGCTGGCCTCCTGGCTGTGCGGCCTGGCACCCACCCTGCCCATCCTGCTGGCCGCGCGCGTGCTGCAAGGCCTGGTGGCCGGCCCCATGGTGCCACTGTCGCAATCGCTGCTGCTGGGGGCCTACCCCAAATCGAAATCCTCCTTCGCCCTGGCGCTATGGGGCATGACGGCGGTGGTGGCACCGGTGGCCGGCCCCGCGCTGGGCGGCTGGATCACCGACAGCTACACCTGGCCCTGGATCTTCTACATCAACATCCCGGTGGGCCTGATTGCCGCTGGCGTCACGCTGGCCATCTACCGCTCGCGCGAGACGCCGATCCACAAGCTGCCCATCGACAAGATCGGCCTGGCACTGCTGGTGACCTGGGTAGCCGCCTTCCAGATCATGCTCGACAAGGGCAAGGACCTGGACTGGTTCTCCTCGCCCACCATCGTCACGCTGGGCATCATCGCGCTGATCGCCTTTGCCTACTTCGTCGTGTGGGAACTGAACAATGACCATCCGGTGGTGGACCTGCGCCTGTTCGGCCGGCGCAATTTCGCCGGCGGCACCATCGCCATTTCCATCGGCTACGGGGTCTTCTTCGGCAACCTGGTGATCCTGCCCCAATGGCTGCAGCAATACCTGGGCTATCGCTCGATCGACTCGGGGCTGTCGACCGCACCGATCGGCATCTTCGCGGTGATCCTGATGCCGCTCATCGGACGCTTCCTGCCGCTGGTGGATGCGCGCAAGGTGGCCACGGCGTCCTTCATCGGCTTTGCCATCGTGTTCTGGCTGCGCTCGCGCTACAACCTGCAGGTGGATCAAATGACGGTGATCCTGCCCACGCTCCTGCAGGGCATTCCGACGGCCATGTTCTTCGTGCCGCTGACGGTGCTGCTGCTCTCCGGCCTGCCACCGGAACGCATCCCGGCGGCGGCGGGGCTGTCGTCCTTCGTGCGGGTCTTCTGCGGCGCGGTCGGCACCTCCATTTCGACCACGGCCTGGAACAACCGCACCATCATGCACCACGCCCAGCTGACCGAACACGCCACCCCCTACAGCCCCTGGCTGCAGGAGACCGTCAACAACATCAGCAGCACCTTGGGCCTGAACGCCGAGCAGACCGCAGGCATGCTGGAGCGGACCATCACCTTCCAGGCGGCGATGCTGGGCATCAATGACATCTTCTATGTCTCGGCGGTGATCTTCATCGTCATCATCCCGCTGATCTGGATCATCAAGCCCTCCAAGGGCGGCGCGGGCGCGGCCGAAGCGTCGGCGGCACACTGACCGGGCCGGCCTGTGGCGGCTAACGCAGCCGCGACAGGCCGTGCTGCAGGCGGATGATGTCGATGAGCTTGCGCAAGGCCGGATGCGCATGGCGCCGGCTGCTGTAGTACATGTGAAACGGCTCGCTGGGGGCCGCCCATTCTTCCAGGATGGCTTCCAGCGAGCCTTCATCGATTTCCTTGCTGATCCTTCCCTCCAACAGATAGGCGATACCCACCCCGGCCTTGGCCGCCGCGATGGTGGCCGCCGTATTGTTGATCGTCACCAGGCCCGGCACGCGGATGCGCTGGCGGTGCTTGCCTTTACCGAATTCCCACTGGTAGCTGGAGTTGTCGCCCAGCAGCAATTGCAGGCAGGTGTGCTGCTGCAGGTCTTCCAATGTGAGTGGCCGTCCATGCCGATCCAGATAAGACGGCGAGGCCGCTGCCACCCAGCGATGCGCGCGCGTGAGCGGCGCGGTCACCATGCCCTCGGGCACGTAGTGGCCGTAGCGGATGCCGGCGTCATAGCCTTCGCTGACGATGTCGATGGGCTTGTCATCGACCACGATGGTGAGCTTGACCTTGGGACATAGCCGCACGAATTCGGGAATGGCCGGTTCGATCAGCAGATGGGCGGCGTCGGCGAAAACGTTGATGCGCAATTCGCCCAGGCTCCCCTCTGTCGAGCTTTCCAGCTGAGCCAGCGCCTGCGCGATCTGCTCGAATCCTTCTTCCAGCCTGGCCGCCAGTTCACTGCCGGCCGCCGTGGGCGAGATCGCGCGGCTGGACCGGTACAGCAATTGGGTCGACAGCCGCTCTTCCAGCCGCTTCATGGCATGGCTGGTGGCCGAAGGCGTCAGGCCAAGCTGGATCGCGGCGGCCTTGAAACTGCCGGTGCGCAGGATGGTGACGAAGATCCGCAGATCGGAAAATTCGATATGGTCGAGGAGGGACATGGATGAATTGAAATCACTTCAGGAATGAACCTGGCTCATCTTAAACCAGCCACCCTCGCGCGTGGTGCGCGGTATAACTACGGCTTTTGGAATGCTCAGAAGGAGTACCGGCATGAAATCAAGACGCTTTGGCCGCACGGGTGCGGACGTTTCGGAAATCGGATTTGGCGCATGGGCCATTGGCGGCTCGTGGGGTGACGTCTCGTCCCAGGATGCCAAGGCCGCGCTGCATGCCGCACTGGATGCGGGCGTCACCTTCATCGACACGGCCGATGTCTATGGCGATGGCCGCTCCGAGCAGTTGATTGCGCAGGTCCTGAAGGAACGCGGCGGCGCACGTCCGTTCGTGGCTACCAAGGCCGGACGCCGGCTCTCGCCGCATGTGGCCAGCGGCTACAACAACAAGGACAATCTCACCGCCTTCGTCGACCGTTCGCTCAAGAACCTGGAGGTCGATTGCCTGGACCTGGTGCAACTGCACTGCCCGCCCACCGAGGTGTATTACCAGCAGGAAGTGTTCGCGCATATGGATGAGCTGGTGGCGGCCGGCAAGATCCGCCATTACGGCGTCTCGGTGGAGAAGGTGGAAGAAGCCCTCAAGGCCATCGAGTACCCGAACGTAAAATCGGTGCAGATCATCTTCAACATCTTCCGCCAGCGGCCCATCGGGTTGTTCCTGCAGGAGGCGCAGCGCCGCGACATCGCCGTGATCGCCCGCGTGCCGCTGGCCTCCGGCCTGCTGACCGGCAAGATGAATGCGCAGACCACCTTTGCCGCCGACGACCATCGCCAGTTCAACCGCCATGGCGAAGCCTTCGATGTCGGCGAGACCTTCTCGGGCGTGCCATATGAGGTCGCACTGGCCGCCGTGGAAAAGATCCGCGCGCTGCTGCCGCAGGGTGTTCCCATGGCGCAATTCGCGCTGCGGTGGATCCTGATGGAAAGCGGCATCAGCACCGTGATCCCCGGTGCGCGCAACGTCGCGCAGGCGCAGTCCAACAGCGCTGCCAGCGCCTTGCCGCCGATCACGGATGAGGTGATGCAGGCGCTGCGCGAACTCTATCTGCACGACATTGCCCCGTACGTGCATCAACGCTGGTAATCTGTGGCCCCTCCCCCTTTCATGTAACCAATAATAAACAAGGACACCATGACACCCATCCAGCTCGCCATCGCCGGCGTCGGCAAGATCGTTTATGACCAGCATGCCCCGGCCATCGCCAGCAATGCAGATTTCAAGCTGGTCGCAACCGCCAGCCGCAACCACAGCATCGAGGGCGTGACCGCCTACAAGAGCATGGCCGAGATGCTGGCCTCGGGCACGGCCATCGAGGCGATCTCCCTGTGCATGCCGCCGCAGTACCGCTATGAAGCCGCACGTGAAGCGCTGAGCGCAGGCAAGCACGTATTCCTGGAAAAGCCGCCCGGCGCCACCCTCTCCGAAGTCGAATCGCTGAAGAACCTGGCGGCGGAAAAAGGCGTGACCCTGTTCGCCAGCTGGCACTCGCGCCATGCGCCGGCGGTGCAGGTGGTCAAGCGCCATCTGCAGGAACATGCGCCGCGCCAGGTCAAGGTGATCTGGCGTGAAGACGTGCGCCACTGGCATCCGGACCAGGAATGGATTTGGCAGCCGGGCGGCCTGGGCGTATTTGATCCGGGCATCAATGCCTTGTCGATCGTCACCGAGATCCTGCCGCAGGCGATGTTCCTGAAGCAGGCCACGCTGGAAGTACCTGCCAACCGCCAGACGCCGATTGCCGCCCGCCTGGCCTTTACCGATGCCCTGGGCACGGATGTGCAAGCGGACTTCGACTGGCGCCAGACGGGTCAACAGACCTGGGACATCGTCATCGAGACCGACAGCACCCGGGTCCACCTGAAAAAGGGCGGACATGAACTGTGGATCAACGATGCGCCGTGCGATCTGCCGGTGGAGGGGGAGTATCCCTCGCTGTATGCACATTTCTGCAAACTGGTCCGCAGCGGATCGTCCGATGTGGATGTGGCGCCGCTGCGGCATGTGGCCGATGCGTTCATGCTGGGGGAGCATGTTGTTACTGACGCGTTCGTCTGATTACATGACGGCGGCCCAGGGGACGCCGGGCTTCGACGAGACCGGCCCAATTGGGCCGGTTTTTTCATTGTTGACGTGGCCTTCGAATACACATGATCCGATATTAAAAAAAACTTGGTGAGCAGCTGTACAAGGCAAATGCACACCTAAAATCAACTTCTTACTATAGAGCACAGCGTACATCTCGCGTAACTTTCCAGATTTTCATCGATGGGAAAGCTGCCGTGCATCCTCTGATCTCAAGCAAGAACGACTCCCCATTCCGCTTAAAATCCGCCGACATGATGATGCGGGAGGCCTCGTGAATATCCGGGGCTGGATCCGGCAGGGCGACGTGGCAGCCTGCGGAGCAAGCGTGATTGACGGTGTTCAGACGTGCTCCAGTTACGGCCGCGCTTACACGTATCAAGGAGCAAGCATTGCATGCAGCAAGCGTTGCGTCATTGCCGAAGGTCTCCCCACTAACGTACTGCCGAACGGTCGACCACGGGTTCTCCATGGAATGCGAAGCAGCCAAGGTTGTCCACTCATTTCGACCCTGAACGGCACGGACGGCATCTCGTCCGAATCCACCATCTTTCCGGCGTTTGTGCCGGACGGAGAGGGCGAATGGCGTGGCATTGCCCCTCCTGACACGTCTCACGAGAAAGAATTCGACGAGTATTTCATCGTTCTGGAGCAAGAGACGGGAAAGCCTGCGCGTCGACGGTTCTATCGAATCACGCTTGATACAGGGGAGATAATCGAGGGATATACCGATGAGCAAGGCAGAACAACATACGCACAGGCAGACAGGCGGCAAGCCCTGAGGCTGGAACTGGGACCTCAGCGTGAAATTGAGGTCGGGAAATGACGGCTGTTGAAACCGGCAAACTCAAGCTTATTGGCAAGTCGCGAACCAGCCCCACAGAAATGAAGCAGGGAAAAGTTTGTTATGCAGATGTTTTCAAGCTTACCGATCTTCCCGACATCATGGAGAAAGCCGAGTGGAAACGTGGCGCCACACTGATGCGCAAATGGCTATCGTCGGACGCCTACGCGATGTCTGATGAAGAAAAGCGTGGTTTGACTGATGCCCGGCTTTATCCAGCGGCTCTGACGGACTGCTCCACGCTCACGATGGAATGGCTGCGCTCCTTTCCTCGCGCAAAAAAAGAGTATGACCTGATTTTCGGAAAGAAAGCTTGGATTCGCTCTACCCCGCCCTTGTACGAGAGCGAGCCGGCTCGCAGAGAACTCGTCAAGAAATTGGTGAGAAGTGGAAAGTTCTCAAATCGGCCAGAAGCCTTCGGTGACTTTAAAGACGCCGTCACGGCAATCAATGAACTTTCGCAATTCCAAATCAAGAAAGTCGGCGAAAGAGATTTCAAAGTGCAATCTTATGGCGCAGCCGCGATGAATGAGCTCTTTTTCAGCGATCCGGATCTCGACGATCTCTGGGTGGCATGCGCAGATTTCCTGTTCAAGATTGCCGGCGAGGGCGTCGTTATTCCAGGCGACACGGCCTCCCCTCAGGAACAACAGAGCTATCGCTCTCCCGCGAAATGGTAGGAGGTCGTGGTCAATAACATCGGTGTATTCGCAAGGGACACCTATGACTTCAACGGAACTCAATATCTCGGGCATTGGAGAAAGACCAAGCAACCCTTTGTTCGGCTGTATGCTCTGGGCGAATCACGAGGAACTTGTCCGGATGACTATCTGATCGTAAACAATCAAAAATTCACAGCGCACAGGGAGGAGACTGGCAAAGGAGGCGACCTGATGGTCTTTAGCGATATCAGGACCACCAAACTCAGGACGCCCTATCGATTCAGGCTGACGTCAAAAGACATCCAGTCGATACTGCTTCAAAGCCATGCCAAATAAACGTTCCGGAACACTATTTGCATGCATGGTCATAGTGCTCCTGGCGAGCTATCTCCTTTTACGCAAAGTCCCTCAACTGATCCGCCCCGCCATCGAACCGCAGACCATTCTGGTCAATCCGGGGGCCAAGTGCGCCCTGATCGAATACGCATTCCGCGGCGACGAAAGGTGGTCTTGGCTGGATCCTTACGCCCTGTTCACGCTCTCCGACGGCGATGCGTTTTACACCGTCGTTGACCTGCGGTCCAAGAAAGTCGTGAGAGACAGTACCTGGCCCATCATTCCGATTACCGCGTATTCCCAAGGGTCGGTCGGGATGGGCCGCTCCGTATTTTTCTGGAGTGCCGATGGGAGAAGCGCAGCTTTTCCCGGCGGCGAAGGTCCAGCCTATATTTGGGAAAACATCCACGAGTGTGCGGGCGAGAAGTCGACATCACCTTATTCCAATCTCGAATGCTCCCTGGACAAGCAATCGTCCCAATGCAGCGCTATCAGAAACATGATTGAGTGAATTTTCAGCCTCACGATCAGCTGGTTTTCTCTCCTATCTTCTGGTCAGGATGTGGCACTCAGCTGACAGCTCGCGGATCAATCCACCATGCCATCAAAGAAGTACAAGGTACCGTGCCGCCAGGTCTCCAGCAGGTAGCCAAACCTGGCCTTCTGAAAGCTGCCGCTGCGGCCAATGCCGTCGAACTGATCACTGACGCAGAGATAATGCTTGCCCTTCTCCTGGAGCAATGACCACTCTGCCAACGCAACCGGAATCCCCGGCCGTTCCCTTGATCTTGTCTGCGGCAACTTGGTTGCCCGCGGCAGCGGATAGAGCCTTCCGCGATACAGCAGCGCATCGCCGCGACGCGAGTGGGCGCTCCCGATCTCCACACCCCCATACAAAAGATATTCGGCTTGGTATCCCGGCTGGTAATCGTCCTGAAGATAGAAAGAAGCAGTTTCAATCGCGGTTCGCGATACCCCCTTACCGGCCGTGCTGGAGAGACAACTTTTGACGATATCCTCTGAGGGTGCGGCAAGCGCCGTCAACGAGACCAGCCACAAAACAAATGGAAGCGGCCTCATTGACTTGCCCTTCCTTTGAAGTCACCACAAGAAATCCGGCTTGCCAGGAGAATCACGGAGCACATCGGCCCTCCTTTGAAAATCGACAAATTAAACGAGTAGCGCCGCAAGACCTATCGTTGCATGACGATTTCCGTACGTCCGGATAAGGGTTGGGATCCGCGTAGTCAATCAATCACAGCAAGCGTGCAGCAGTTCAAAAGTGAACATTACGGGTCTGCAGAGCATGTGGAAGGACGGAAGAAAAAATAAGGGCTGACGATGTTGATCGTCAGCCCTTCATTTCAGCTCAATCGAGTTCAAGCCATCAAATTCGCATGATGGAATCGCAAATGATCTTCCACAAAACTCTCAATGAAGTAATACCCGTGGTCATACCCCGCATGCCGGCGCAAGGTCAGCGGCTGTGAGGCTTCCTTGCAGGCCGCTTCGAAACGCTCCGGTTGCAGCTGCTCGGTCAGGAATTTGTCGGCCAGCCCCTGGTCGATCAGGATGCCCTGAGGGAACGGCGCATAGAGCTTGCCCATCAGCTCGCTGGCGTCATGCGCCAGCCAGCTCTGCTGGTCATCACCCAGGTAGTGACTGAACGCCTTCTGCCCCCACGGGCAATGCACCGGCGCGGCAATGGGTGCAAACGCCGACACCGAACGGTAGAGATCGCGATGGCGCAAGGCCAGCGTCAATGCCCCATGTCCGCCCATCGAATGCCCGAAGATCCCCATGCGCTGCGGATCGGCCGGAAAGCGGTCCAGCACGGCGCGGCGCAGGTCCTCCACCACGTAGCTTTCCATCCGATAGTGCCGGCTCCAGGGCGCTTGCGTGGCATCCAGATAGAAGCCTGCGCCCACGCCGAAGTCCCAGTTGTCGCTTTCACCGGCAATGCCCGCGCCGCGCGGACTGGTGTCGCAACTGACCAGGATCAGCCCCAGCTCGGCTGCCACGCGTTGCGCACCGGCCTTGATCATGAAGGTTTCTTCCGTGCAGGTCAGCCCGGCCAAATAAAACAGCACGGGCAGCTTGCCGCCGCCCTGCCCGGCCTGCGGCGGAACGAACACCGACAAGCGCATGTCCAGCCCGATGGCGGGCGAGGCATGGCGATAAAAGCCCTGCACGCCGCCAAAACAGCCGTGCTCGGAGAGAGTCTCCAGCATCGCGCTCTCCTCAGAACTCGACCACGGAGCGGATCGACTCGCCGCTCTTCATCAGGTCGAAGCCCTCATTGATGCGCTCCAGCGGCAGCTTGTGCGTGATCAGGTCATCAATGTTGAGCTTGCCTTCCATGTACCAGTCGACGATCTTGGGCACGTCGGTACGGCCACGCGCGCCACCGAAGGCCGAGCCCTTCCACACGCGGCCGGTCACCAGCTGGAACGGACGGGTCGAGATCTCCTGGCCGGCTGCGGCCACGCCGATGATGATGGACTGGCCCCAGCCCTTGTGGCAGCACTCCAGCGACTGGCGCATGGTGGTGGTGTTGCCGATGCACT
>Ga0308171_1001676_pt1 | contig 27735 bp, 22 predicted proteins | sample PhyGR1_FD_202135 | JGI IMG/M metagenome (GOLD analysis project Ga0308171, IMG submission 202135) | Phyllosphere microbial communities from UC Gill Tract Community Farm, Albany, California, United States - DLSLSG.R1 | ecosystem: Host-associated > Plants > Phyllosphere > Unclassified | place: USA...
GTCGCCAAGGGTTAACTTAATAGACACGGCTACGCATGTAGTACCGACAGCGGAGTACTGGCGGACGGGGGTTCAAATCCCCCCGGCTCCACCATTTGATCAACTAAAGACGTCCACGGACGTCTTTTTTTGTGCCTGAAATCCAGTGAAATCAAGGGTTTCAGGGCCATTGGCTTCCGTAGGCAGATTCTGATTTCCACTCGTTTGGGTATTCCAAATGGTATTCCAAGCTTTCTGGTGCTAATTTTTGGAATACCAAAACGGTATTAGAGGTAGCTCTCATGCCTGCTCAAGCCCACCGCCTATCCGACCGCCAACTCAAGGCGGTCAAGGCAAAAGACAAAGATTACGTCCTCAGTGATGGTGAGGGCCTCCAGCTCCGCGTCCGGAGCAATGGCTCGATGCTGTGGAACTTCAACTACCGGAATCCGATAACCAAAAATCGCATCAATATGGGACTGGGCACGTACCCAGAGCTCTCACTTGCGAACGCCAGGAAAAAGGTGATTGAAGCGCGCGAACTGCTGGCACAGGGCATTGATCCCAAGGTGCAACGCAAAGCTGAAAATGAAGCCAAGCGAGCGCAGACGGAACACACGCTAGAGAATGTGGCCAGCGCCTGGTTCGAGTTGAAAAAACACTCTGTGACCCCGGCATACGCCGAAGACATATGGCGCTCACTCACCCTGCATGTGTTCCCCAGTTTGAAAGCCACGCCGCTCACGGACATCACAGCACCGATGATCATCAAGCTCCTACGCCCGATCGAAGCCAAAGGCAGCCTGGAGACGGTGAAGCGACTCTCCCAGCGCCTCAATGAAATCATGGCCTACGGCGTCAACTGTGGGCTGATCTTCGCTAATCCACTCAGCGGCATTCGGGCTGCTTTCAAGAAACCGGTTAAACAAAACATGGCGGCACTTGCCCCCGAAGAGCTGCCCGAACTCATGGTGGCGATTGCCAATGCCAGCATCAAACGCGTCACCCGCTGCCTCATCGAATGGCAACTGCACACCATGACCCGCCCAGCCGAGGCAGCCGGAACGACCTGGGCAGAGATCGACTTCGACAAACGCATCTGGATGATTCCGCCGGAGCGCATGAAAAAACGCCGTGCACATCTAGTCCCGCTGAGTGACCAGGCGCTCGCCGTGCTGGAGACACTCAAGCCCCACAGCGGCCACCGTGAACACGTGTTTCCGGCCGACAGAAATCCACGCACCCACGCCAACAGCCAGACCGCGAACATGGCGCTCAAACGCATGGGTTTTCAGGATCGATTGGTCAGCCACGGCCTGCGATCAATGGCCAGTACCATCCTCAACGAACATGGATGGGACCCGGAATTAATTGAAGTCGCCCTCGCCCACGTTGATAAAGACGAAGTCCGAAGCGCGTACAACCGAGCGGACTACATCGAGCGCAGACGCCCGATGATGGTTTGGTGGAGCGAGTACATTCAAAAAGCCGCCACCGGCAATTTGTCGGTGACGGCCATTCAGGAAAACACAAACGGGAACGTCATCCCGTTTCGTTAATCAGTTCCTGCTGGCGACAGCGGCGACACTGGCGACATCCCACGTATTTAGCGGTCCTTCGTAGGGCGACAACCTGGCGACCGTCGCCACCATCGGCATCGCCCATAAGCTTTTAAGGCCCAGCCCCTGAGGGCAGGAAGGCTTCGCCTTCCCGTCCTCAGGGGCTCACTTTAAAAACCGACGAACGGCCAATCCTCCATTCAAGGCCACCTTCTTCCAGGCACGTCCAACGCCTATAAAGTCCACCGCACACCGGGTTGACCAGCGTCCGAGCACGCGTTACACCAGAGCCTTACAGCGCTGTCATCGACAGCATTGCCCAAGTAGCCAGGGACCTTAAAGGCTACGCCCTACAGTGGTGGTCCCAGCCCATGCGCGCTCGCTTCCAATCAGGCGCGCAGTCACGCCCAACGTGATCGAAGCCAACTTATCCACAGTGCAATTGCGGCAACCCATGCCCGTCTCTTTTCTCTGGAAAGAGACGGGCATCAATACCGCTGCCGCAGCCCTTGCCGCACAACCCATTGCGGCTTTTGTCCCAGTGACAATCGGCGTGACAAACCTTGATGTCACTGGCTACAGCAATGCAGAGGATGGTGCCGCAGCTCACGCAAAGGGTTGCACCCGACTGACAGTCAGGCATGCCCCGGTCATCACATTGCTGTCTGCCTATAACTCTGGATCTCGCGGCGCTGGTCTCGTCAGCCAACGCAGCCTCCACCCGCCCACTTCAAGCGAAGTGCTCAGGAGGCCAGATCATGAGATGCCCAAGCTCCCGGCCGTAAGGAGCCGTCCGTCCCGCGTCAGAGGGCAACCCTCACAGGCTGCAGGGGCCTTGATCCCTGATAACACTCAACCACCGTGGCGGGAAGTGTGAGGGAATTGCGACGCCACTGGGAGAAAGGCAATGCAATTGTGCGAAACGCTCGACCTGCCTCGGCCTTTGTTGGAATACCGACCGACGCCGCTGACCTATCCGGTCGACGCATTGGGACAGCTAATGGGTCCAGCCGTGGAGCGCATGTCCGACGTTATCGGCGTGCCCTGCGCCATGGCCGCGCAATCCGTGTTGGCCAGCGCCGCGCTGGTGAGCCAAACCCATGCCAATGTGCATCTGGATGGGCGCGTCTATCCGCTGTCGCTGTACCTGCTGACGGTCGCCTTGTCCGGTGATCGCAAAAGCGCGGTGGATCAACTGGCGCTGACAGCCGCACGTGAATGGGAGCGACGGCAATGGTCGCTGTACGCGCAGAGAATGAAAACCTATCGCGCCGCTCTGCACAAAAAAGCCGAAACCCAAGGGCTGCCTGAACCCATGCCTCCTCGGCTGATATCAGCCGAGCCCACCATCGAGGCGCTGATCAAAAACCTGTGTCTTGGACTGCCCAGCATGGGGCTGTTCAACGATGAAGGTGGACAGTTCCTGGGCGGTAGCACCATGAGCAAAGAGAACCAACTCAAGGCCATTACCACCCTGTCGTCACTTTGGGATGGCAGCCCCATCGACCGAGCGCGCGCCATGCCCGGGGAAAGCCTGCGGGCCTATGACCGTCGCCTCAGCCTGCACCTGATGCTGCAACCTTATCTGGCCAATCAGCTACTCACCGACCGAATGATCAATGGCCAAGGCATCCTCGGTCGCTGCTTGATCAGTTGGCCCGAACGCCTGGTGGGGCGACGCCTGTACAAAGCCGTCGACCTCACGCGAGATGCCAGGATTCAACACTATCAGACACGCATCAGCACTCTGCTGGAAAAACCGTGGCCGCTGCATAAAGACGGTTCGCTCAACCCGGCCCAGCTTGAATTGACGCCCAACGCTCGTACCGCCTGGATTGATATTCACGACACTATCGAATGCCAGTCAGGCGAGTTCGGCGAGCTGGCCGGTATTCAATCCGTCGCCGGCAAAGCAGCGGCCAATGTGCTGCGTATCGCCGGCGTGCTGGCCGTGATCGAAGACGCAAACGTGATCGACGAAGCCCATATACAGCGCGCCTCGACCCTGATGGATTACTACCTGGCCGAGATCCAGCGACTGACCGAACAAGAGCCCATCAACACGGTACGCGAGGAAGCGGATCGACTGTTGCGTTGGCTGACGCAAAAAGGCTGGACCCGCTTCACCATCCGCGACCTGAACCGCAACGGCCCCCGCTTTGCCCGCAAAAGCAGCCATCACACCGCTACGCTGCTGACCGAACTGATCCTGCATAACTGGCTGGATTGCCGTGATGCAAGGACCTTCGAGGTACGCCATGTTCCGCCTCAATGACGCCGTGCGTCGGTACCAGGCGCAACATCCAACACGTCCAGCACTGCGATGCGTCGCCACGTCCGTCGCCGCCATGTCGCCAGCCTCAACCGCCGGTCCCCCTCAGCTTGTCGCCGCTGTCGCCGTGGTCGCCACACCTGACCTGGAGCCCGACGTCGTCAGCCTGTTGATCCAGCAGTTGCGCGAAGACGGAGCCCAATTGCAGCAAAAGAAAAATGCCCTGCTGATCCGTCCCTCACACTGGCAACAGATGAACAAGATCGGCCCCCACTGGAAAGCCGTCCTGCGCTTTCTGCAAGACCACGAAAACGGTGACGCCAATGGCATTGGTCGGCCGGCGTGATGGACGCAACTTTGGCTACGGCCGTCAGCTCAGCTATGCCGGCCCACAAGCGCTGAAAGATATGTTTGCCGGCGGCCACTTCGCCACGGTCAAAGCACACAGTGATCGCTGGCAGGCGTTTGTGAAGTGGTGTCGATCGGCACAAGGCCCTGGTTACAACGATGCTCGCCAGATCGATCGCAGCACCCTGCACAGCTACGTCGCGCATCTGCGTCAGCAAATTCGGAAAGGTGACATTTGCATCGCCACCGCGCAAAACCGCCTGAGTAGCGTCAACCGCACCCTCGCCGCGCTACGCGGTGATCAGTACGTGAAAATCGCCAGCCCGAGCAAAGCGCTGGGTATGCAGCGATCAAACGTACGCACCCGAGTACCGGATGGCCAAGATCACCAGCAGGTCAGGCGAGTGATTGACGCCCTTTGTGAGCATCAACATCACCGGGTTGCTGCGATTGTCTATCTGGCACGAGCGACAGGCATGCGTCTGCGCGAAGCGATCCTCGCGAACCTGCCGCGCTTGCAGCGTGAGGCTGAGCGTTTGGGTCGCATCAATATCCAAGACGGTACCAAAGGTGGCCGGGCGGGAGCTTCGGCGCCACGCTGGATCATGGCGGATAAAGAGGTGAAGGCGGCGCTGCAGTTCGCGCGCGAGACGTCGCCGAAAGGCAGTCGTCACTTGCTCTCGCGAGAGGAAAGCTACGCAATGTTCTTACAACAGGCAGTGCGACCTGCGCGTGAAGTACTGCAGGAACATGGGCTGAAGGGGTTTCATGAATTACGCGCTGCCTACGCCTGTGAGCGTTACGAGCAGCTCACGGGGCAAGCCGCACCAATCAACGGAGGTCGCTGCAATCGCGTTGATTACAGGCTTGATCAACAGGCACGGCAGCAGGTCAGCGTTGAGCTGGGGCATAACCGGGTCGATGTTATTTCGGCTTATATAGGAGGTCGGACATGACCAAGCCCTTCGATATGACGCTTTTTTTGAGCGGAGCCCTGACCGGTTCGAAAACCACTCAGCTGCGCCACCTACGGCAAGCCCAAATCATGCAGGCGGCCATTCAACAGCGGTGGCACCTAGACAATCCCTGGACCTGGCAGTTAAAACATCTGCGCTGGTTTCTAGCTCAACACCTCAAAGATCGCTCTGGCACCACTTGTTATTACTACCGACTCACCGCATACCTAATTATGAAAAGACTAGGCCGGAGCTGGGTTTTGTTTTGAAATCGCACCTGTTTTTTCTGCTAAACAACGCCGACCCTGCCGCTGTGCTAAGGACCAAGCTGAATTCTGCACGCGGTGCGCTCCAAATCGGAAAGCCCACTTCAATTAGCCAAACTCGCCTTCCGTAGCGGGATCAATATCGGTCAACTCACGCTCAATCTGTTCAATACTCGGTAGGCTGGACTGCAGATCAATCGGCAAGGATTCGAGCAGTTTGAACTCAGCAATGCCCATCGGCTGGCTCTTATCACCTAGGGCATATTCAGCCACTACCTTGTTTTTGCTCTTGCACAACAACAGGCCAATGGTGGGATTGTCGTGTTCGTTTTTGACCTGTCGATCCACAGCGGTCATATAAAATCCAAGCTGCCCCAAGTGCTCGGGCTTGAACTTGCCGGCCTTGAGCTCGATCACCACATAACAACGCAGCTTGAGGTGATAGAACAACAAGTCGATAAAGAACTCGTCGCCTCCCACATCCAGCAGTATCTGTCGTCCAACGAACGCAAAGCCTGCGCCCAATTCCAACAAAAACTCTGTAACGTGCTTGACCAGCGAGCGTTCGATCTCGCGCTCGTGCGCTTCATTGCTCAGACCAAGAAAGTCAAAGCGATACGGATCTTTCAGCGACTCGCGAGCCAGATCGGACTGCGGTTTGGGCAAGCTCACATCGAAATTCGTTACCGCCGTGCCACTGCGCTCCAACAGCCGGGTTTCGATGTGGATATTCAATACATTACGTGACCAACCGTGCGCAATCGCACCGTGAGCATAGGCCAGGCGTTGCTGCGTGTCTTTCAGCCGGGTCAGCAGTACCAGATTATGCCCCCACGGCAATTGTCCAACAGCCTGTTGGACAATTGCGGCATCCGGCCACGCTTCGGCAAAGGCGCGCATATACATGAGGTTGGCGCGTGAGAAGCCCTTCATGTCCGGAAATGCGGCGCGTAAATCATGCGCCAACCGCTCGATCACCTTGGCGCCCCAGCCTTGCTCAGCTTGCCGAGATAGGATGTCACGGCCAATCTGCCAATAGAGCAGCACCAGTTCACGGTTTACGGCCAGCGTTGATCGCTGCTGAGCAGCGTGAATACGACTTTTGAGATCGGTCAGCCAGTCGCCATAGCCTTCTGGGGGCGGGGTGAGGCTAACGGGGACGTTGCTCATACCTTCCCCTCGTGGCTGTCTTGGCCCTCCCTTCACGGTGTCTGCTGCCATCTCGATCTTTTCCAAACGTTCGGTAACGCGTCGACTGATAGACGCTGAAGATTTGCTTGAGTCGATAGACTATCCATCCCTGTCAGGGGCGGAAAGTGGATTATGTAGCCATCCTTGAATCGAACGATCTCAGAGTACCACCCTACCTTTGCCGCCCTGCTTTACAGTAGGTAGAGGCATCTGCTTAGACAAAAGCACTTTGATATCACCACGCTACTTCAATCCCCGCCGAGATACCCAAATGGAAAATGGAAAAAGAAACTCAAGGAGTTTTTCGATGGAAGAAAGGTATTCAGCATCCCGGACTATCAACGGGCATACGCGTGGGACAAGACCCACAACCGCCACATTCAACCCGGCTACCTGACCCTAGATGCTGAGCTCTCGATTCTCTTCGGCGTCAACAACTGGAACAAGTAGGTGCGCTACACCGGAGTCGGTTTTGCCAATGTGAAAAAGCATTGCCGAGCGTGCGCTCAGACTTTTTATTATTGGACGCAAGAACTTGTTCAGCAACACGCCCGAAGGCTCAAAGGCCAAGAGCCCTGTTCGTGGTTGTACCGCAACCTTGAGTGACTGCCCCAGGAAATTTAGGTTGAAGAGTAAGAAGTGTTGTTATCGTATAGCTGCGCGTCGTGAATACCACCGTAGCCATAAGTTCTTGACTCGAATTAGGTTCTATGGAGCAGCTTCTAAACGTTTTAGAACGCGAGGAACGAGGGCATTGCTATTATTAGGTTTAGCAAGAGCTTTTTTTAATTTCTTGACAGTGCCCAGCCGCTATTTCAAACTAATCAAATAAAGGATGTAGCCACTCCAGAAGCCATGTTTGCGGCAAACATCTTGAGAGCTCCCGGCATAGAAATTAAACGGCTTTCGATCTGAATACCTACAATTTGCACCGCCCCCACCACAACCCTTTCAAAGATTGTGCAAGTACCTACGGGCTGAGGGGCATTATCCGGCTGTGCGGGATAGGCTAGTGCCACCAAGTTGCATCTAGCTGCAGTGGAAAAGGCTAGAGCTTCGTAGATGTCAGCCTCACTGATCCGAAGCTGTCCCTTCTCCACATGCCCCTTGTACTTGGCATCCAGCAGGATCCTAGGCCTTGCTCCATGAGACTCAATCACGCAGTCTGGATAAACTGAAAGCTGGCTGACTGCCCCAGTATCCATCTTTGTCTTGGAACCCAAGGGATAACCATGTTGGGAAACTACAGCGTTGCGACCGAATCCCAATCGCGCGGCCAACGTTAACACGTCCTCCCATACGCGCCATGTTTTCACTAAATAACCAGGTGCATGTGCCTGTCCCTGCTTATAGTTAAGCCCCAGGCCTCCAAGAACATCTACAGACAGCTCATGCAGCGGCTTCCATACTCGGTGACGAGCAGGAATAGGGTTACGACGATTAGAAGCTAAGTTCTGAGGCGAAAGGTCCTCAATTAAACGTACCAAAGAACTTGCAACCGCGGGATCACTTACTTCAGGAAGTAACACCTTTGCTGCTGCGACGATGTCCCCGTTCCAATAGTTTTTACGATCAAACCGGATGAGTTCTTGTTCAAAGCCATCAGGTGAAGGAAAGATAAGCTCTACCGGATCAGGATCCCCATCGATGAAAAAGTCTGCTTCACGCACTCTCCGATAGCTGCGTAGTGGCCGACGTTTATGGGCCTCGTACATGCTAGTGATGGAGCGAGCGACTAAAGTTGACAAATCCCTTGGAGTACCACCTGAAGCTGATAATCGCTCGGTAGCCAAGAGCCGCCCATGTCGCGAAAGGGTAGAGAGGAAAAAAAAATCCTCGCGCCACGCAGCATCTCTGTCATCGAGCCCCAAAAACTTAGGCGCAACCTCTAGCTCCAGTGAAGGAGCCAAGCGGATGAGGCCTGCAAAATCTATTGCACGTGTCCCCTTGGTGCTTACGATAATGGGGTTATAGTTCAGCCTCAGACTTGACGCAGCACGATTCCCTGCCTCCAATAAAAGGCTGTTGGCTTTTGCGCGATCTAGTCCAAGTGCATCAGCAATCGCACGGCTCAGGTCAACCGGCGTACCGTATTCAATGAGGGACAGCCTTGTTCGGATGAGAGCCACGCGCTACTCCCTGGGATGAGCAAATGCTCTGAGAGTTGCGTAGATATTGTCTTCGGCAAAATTCGTGGGCCCTTCAAGACGTAAGCGCAAGTCATCCGCAAAGGTAGTCTCGATGAGTTTGAATGGATTATAGACGGGTCCATCAAGCGCATTAAGAACTGCGGCAATGCCTCGAATATCCCCGAAAAACACCTCTTCCACGTGTGCACGAACCTTTGCCCAACCTATACACAGCGTGCTCAAAGTTTCGCTTAGGCTCAGTGTTTGCGGGCTCACATCCGACATTAGTACGCCATGTCCAATCTGAAACTCAGGGCCACGTCCCAAGGTAATCTGCGCGTTGACAGAAACCCAGGCGCGAACCGAGCACTCCAAGGCAACACTCACGTTGGTAGGCGCATCAGGCAATGCGTCGGCCCCCTCTTCACCTAGACCATAAAATGTCCGTAACACCACTTCATCGGGCTCCAGACGCAAAGGCTCCCAACGACGCAAGAACGCCACATCCAAAGGTTCTACAGACGCATCGGCCTGATTCATAGCTGCCAGAATGTAGAGGTCATGAGGCAAAGCATACTCAATCACATCCCCAGAGACGGGATCGAGCATTTCAAAAAATTGCGTTTCGGCACGTTTGGCGCCATCAGAGGCCAAACGTTTGTCGGACTCAATGGCCACGATGGCACCACCAAACACCTGCACAGCAGGGCCCCGGTTAATCTCATCGATAATCAAGAGCGCGGCCCCGGCGGCGCCCTTCGCATGCTCACTGGCACGGTAGAGAGTGCCTTTTACGATGGTGAAATCAGGGGCACCTGCCACCTTGTTAACTGCTGGCGTTATACCCGATAAAAAATCGCGATACTTGGAGTTCTGATGAAAGACCGTTCGAAAAACCTTACGATCCATCTTAGTGGGTGCGGGGATCTCTTTAACAGCTCCGGCAGCGGGTGGGATTGGGATGCCACCCAAAGGATTGAGCCTCGGAGCGCCACCTGCGGGAGCAAGGCCGAAGGCCGTTTCAAAGGCCAATGCGACCTCTGCCAGAAGCTTCGATTTGCCTGTGCCAGGAGCGCCCGAAAGCAGTACGTTGCGCGAGCGTGCCAGTAGCTTTAATGCCTTCTTGCAGCCTTCACTTGCCATTGCAAAACCTACGCGATTTTGTGAAGTCGATGTAACCAATCACAGCCCGGTTCGCAGCTCGCCGTGCATCCAAACAACTCAGTAGCTCTTGAGCCACTGAAGGATCCCAAGCTCCCTTTACTCGAAGAGTCGATTCTTCTGCGAAGTGTGGCCACACAGATTGATCGTGAAGCTGAATCAAGAGCAGCAAAACGCGGTTCCCCACGCCACCTCGTGGTATTCGATCTGTATCAAAGCATGAGAATTTCGGCACCTGAGAAATCCAGCCTTCTGTCGGCCGAGACCTCGTAGGCGACATAAATTCGGCTGTTCTTGATACAACCTTTGTTGAGCCTGGATCTCGCCAAAAGAAGGCCCCCTGATGCGCTACTTTATCTCGCCGAAGTATTTTCTCTGGAAAAATCAATTCTACCGCTGGCAATACCGACTCATAGGGAAACCGAAAATCTCGGGCTCCTCCGCCAGAAGCTGAGTCATTCGACTCTGCATCGGCTTTCCTTCGATCACCCTCAACAATCTCTTTGTAAAGAATTCGGGCAACGTGCCCCGCCTCACTAGCCATGACTTTTCGTTCCTTGTTCGATTTCCTCGCCTCCTAGGGCGAGCTCTGAGGGCACATAAGCCATAGCCCCCAATGCACGTGCCTCTATCACGCGCTGCGACCAAACTGCAGACTGGCTTCCTGTGCGCTTTGCCATTGCAGCCAAAACGCTATCGACGGTAATTGTGGACTTAGCCTCGCCAGGCAATCTTACCTGTCCACGATCCAGAAGCGGGAAGTCTTGGAGCACTAGTTCCATGTCCTCTAGACATAGCGCATATGCCACAGCCACCTCCGCATCAATCTCCCCACGAAGATGCGCCATGCGCTCGTAGGTTTCACGGCTAGCACCGGCAGTATCCAGTTTACGTAGTTCGCGTGCAGCACTCACCAGCCTCTTCCAAGGCAAGCCGTCTTTGGCAAGTTTTGGCATGGGCACGCTTTGCAGCAGAAAATAGTTCACGGTAGTAGTAAGCACGCGCCGAAGCATCCAATCAAAGGCAAAACTGTTGGCGATGGATACCCATACAAGCAACCGTTCTTCCGAAGGGTCCTCAGGGAACAGGATCGTAGGCACCTTGTTGCCACAGATCACCCCGGCAGGAATTAATGAGGCCATTAGCGAGCGCTCATTGGTCTGACCCGCGATGTCGCAAAAGCCAACCCGCACCACGTCCACACGGTGCTGATTCGCACGAGGCATATCGGAGGGGCGAATCCAAAACTGGGGAGAGAGGACTGAGCCTCCAATGGAATAGGCCTCCCACAACGCACTGCGACCGCTGCCAGACACGTGCCCCTTAACGCCAAAACGATGCGCTTGCACCATGCGGCCCTCCACAAGTGGAAGAGCACCAACTGTTGGACGTGCCAGGAACTTTTGGCGTTCCTTGGTCATATCAACTTCACGGCAAAACTTTGGGGTCCAGCCATAGCCAGGCTCCTCCCACGAGATACCTGCTTCTCCAATCTTCGAGAAGAGCCTCCATTCGGACACGCTACGAACCTCAGGCAGGCTCAAATCGTCTCGAACCCTCGCCAGTGCTGTTCGGCCAATGGCAGCGGTTCCCGTGATTTCCAAGCCCGTAGGGGTGCCTCGTTCGTGCAAGAGGGTGATAGGTTCACGCTTACTTTTTTCAGAGCCCGCCTTCGTGAGAGCCATGGCCAAAAATTTAAAGCGCGTATCGATGGCAAAGAACCGTGCACGATTATCGATGATAGACAACGACACACTTTGGCTCGCATCAAAAATCTTCTGGCGCATGGCTTGAGTACCTTGCGAGCGAATAAGTCCGCCAGGGATCAATGCAACCACCACGCCCTGACCTTTGCAGAGCTGAAAGAAGAGGTCAGTGAAAGCAATGTAAAGATCGGGCTCCCCATTACCTAAGTTAGGGTAGCGGACCAACAGGCGTCTAGAGTAGATCGCTATCTCATCACGCTGCTGGGCAAACCTCTTTTCATCGAACCCATCAATTTGGGCCCCATAGTGGCGCTTGGCGCCAGAGGACTTCAAGAACTCATGCCGTGATAGTTTGACCTTTTCCCAAGGTGGGTTGCCAATCACCGCATCAAACCCCTCACGAGCCATATCAGTCCAGACCTTGCGCTCAGCCATCAAGCTGTCGCCGCAGAACCAACGTGCACGCATAGCTTTAAGAGCCGATACGTCATCAGTGAACGAGGCAAGCGCGAGCAATGCCGCACGCAAAGAGTTCTCCGAAAGATCCGCAGCACAAACACCGTGAGCCAGCCAATATGCCGTCTTGGCTCGGTCCAACCCACACACTGCATGGGTCAGTGCTGCCAGCAAAATTCCAGCACCACTCGCAGGGTCAATCACTTTGCTCTTGTGTGTGAGCTTGGGAGCAGCAAGCTTAGCCAAGCGAGTAGCCAGGCGAAAGTCTGTGTGATATGCGCCCGTGTTCTTTCGATCTTGTTCGTGCAAGACTTCACGTGCCAAGGCACTCAGTGCCATAGCAGGATGAATCGGCGAGCGCTCAATCGCATTTGCCACAGGTGCCGCAATATCTAAGAGCTCTGCTGCTGAGTGCTTACTTTTAACCCCAAAAGCCTCGTGAAACTCCGCTAGGTCAAACCCCCCAAAACGCGCTGAAGCAGCCTCCAAAATTTGCAGCCGAAGCTCAAAGCTGTCAGGACCACAACCTCTGCCAACAGTCGCTGTGAGAGCTGCTTCTACTGGGGCTAGATACTCTGCTTCAACGGGACGAGGTGCACTCATGCAAAGCTCTCCAAGAGTATGGGTTTGGTGACCGTAACAACCTTAGGTTGAGCTTCGGAAAGCTTGGCCGTAGTACGTTCAACGGCAACCAAAAATTCGTTCACGTCGGACGCAGTGCTGCTAGCCACCTTATTAGGGCGGTATCGACCAATGGCACCAAGAGGATGCATAGTGAACACGCCGATCTTCGAAAGCTCAGCCTTAATGTCAAGCATGCCAATGTGACCTTCACTGCTGTATGAGAGCAGCACCTTTTGAGCGCGCAAGCCATGCACGAGGCGCGAGAGCGTTTGAAGTGCACGGGTCTTATAGCAAAAATCCGAAGCTAGGCTCTTCCAAGGTCGAAGCCCCGCAACACCCTCGACCTCAGGCTCATCACCCAGCGCCACTGTTTCAAGGATGTGGTAATAGCTCGCGTACTGACGCTTTGTGTAAGGGGGGTCTAAATATACTAGGTCATGCGCAGCATTCGGCACGTCGAACACATCGCCCACCGTAGCTTCAACAAGCACGCTACTATCTTTAAGGTCACGGCAGCGCATAGCAATTTTGTCTTGCGATTGGCTGGTCCACTTGGAGAGGAAGCAGCCAAAGGTACCAGCGATGTTAGCCACTCGATTTAATGCGCCAAAAAGATCTGCTATGAGCAGGCGCTCTTCTACCTCATTGATGGTCCCAGCCTCCACCCAATCAGCGATCAGCGCACGCATGGCGTCGATACGTGCTGCGTTTTCTTGGGTAAAGTAGCGCCGCTCAAGCCCGCACGTTTCGACCGATGCAGGGCTGTACTCGCGCCACATAAAACCATGCTTAGCGTTGGTCGCATTGAGCTTGGCAATGGCCTTGGTGTAGCCACCCAGCTTCTTAAAAGTTGCTTGATCGCCACTGATCAATCGTGCTCCCGCGGAAATCACCGCAGAACGCAAACTGTCATTGATACGCACGTTCCATCCTAAGCCAGCAGCAGCCTCAGCCACCACACCAGTGCCACAGAAGCCGTCCACAAAGAATGCGCCAGGTTTAGGGGTACCCATGTGTGCTTTGATCTGACCGATGAGCCTGGACTTGGAGCCGATGTATCGGAAAGTCATACTCCGGCTCCCGCATGCGCTCTACTTTCTGAACGCCTACGCTTTGGAACTGGCGAATTAACTTTATGGCCAGTAAGGGTGATGCCTTGGAGGCCGCAGTAGTCACCAAGTAGCACTTCTAGCATGTTAACCATGCTGCGCTGTTCGCGAGCTGCGGCCTCCTTTAAAGCTTTTTTGAAGGCCGGGGAAACTCGAAGGTTCAAGGTCTCGCTTTTGGTGTCAGTAAATCGCATACGGCCGCCTCGCAACTGTCTGTGCAATTGCGTTATTGTACATACATCCAGCAGTCTGTCACCCCCCTGATAGAAATCAAATAGTTATACCGGATCGCGTCCCGGGGAGTGGCGTAACGGATCAAGCCGAAAGCGTCCTACGATGAAAGGAGGATGGCCATCGTGGTACTTTGCGGAGATCTAACACTCACCAGAAAGAAGATTTCGGCCAAGCTCACTCTCATATTTACCGAAGTGACTGAGAAAGGAGAGAGGATCTGATCTCTTCAATCAAATGGTGCGGTTGTCGCGGACCGGCCAATGAGATTAATGACCAAGGTAATACCCTCCCTGATCGACTGCCGGAGGGCATTGATCCTACCGCCGTTGATTAACGTAAAGTACGTAAACCTGGCGCATCTTCTCGCCGACGTAAGAATCGCTGTCGCTGCGCACAGCCATGACGGGATGCTCTAAATCCCGCGACTCGACCATAGCAGGTCAAAAATCACGAAAGAAACAGTGCCCGCAGTGATGGCAAAACGCCCCACAAACGGATATAAATAGAGTAGCCAGATCGAGAAAAATACCCCACGCGTTAGAAGCTAACGCTACTTTTTTTGAAGTTAGGGACCGGATCGGTCGAAAAAGACGAAAAAGGAGTTCAGTTTTATGGCTAATGCAGCAGGACAGGTTGCTCGTATTCTATACAAAGAGATAGTTCCTGGCGATCTTCGCAAAATCAACGCGGAATCCAACGATGCGGATACAGGAGGCGGGGCCCGCGATTTTCGCTTCGGCGCATATCCAAACATTTCCGCCATCGTACAGCAGATGTTTCCGAACCAAACCCAGGAGAACAGGCGCCGAAACAGTGTCGTTGTACCCACCACGATCTACTCAGGGATTTTTCACTGGGTGGACCAACTTGGCAGGACATTCAGCGCTACCTCTTACTTTGAACCACCTACAGATGCCCGACCGTCAGAGGGACGAATTACTAGAGTCCATGAGCAACCATGCCTGGCGGTTAATCTAATTCCCGCGTCGACTCCAACAAATCGCACCTTCCTACTTTTGATCCAACTTGTCGACGGCACAGTATGGCCTCGCTACGTTGAAGAGCAAACTCTACGCACCGCGGGATTATTGCCTCCCCTAGTAGCCCAACAGATGCTCCAATGCATAAACGCCCCGCGTCGAGCGGATCAAGTAATCATCGGCTTCTTTGACTTCGTAAACGGCGGTAACTATTGTAATAGCCGCTAGTTTTACATTGATTTCCTCAGCGCCCTAGAGCTCATTCTTGTCCAAGCGGGTCGCATGCGAAGTGGGCTGCTGGGGCTTCCGAGACGGGCTCTAGGCAATGTATGATTGTTGTAGATAACCCCATGAGGGGCCCAATGTGAGCATCTCGACATAGTTTTTTGCAAGCTTGCGGTAGTAGGTTTCCAAGCGGCTGTCCGCCAATCGGCCGACAGCCGTTAAATAACGCTCCGCTACCGGTCGAAGCTGCACGGCAAACCAGGTTTCAGTTTGCTTCAAGCCTAGGTATTTCATACTAATGTATTGGCTGGAGTAAACAGTATTCCATTAGGTATTCCAACAAAGAAACTGAGTCTTAGCTTTTTGCGGAAAGACAATACGTTACAGCTCGAGTTCAAATTACCCCGGCCCACCATTTGATCAACTAAAGACGTCCACGGACGTCTTTTTTTGTGCCTGAAATCCAGTGAAATCAAGGGTTTCAGGGCCATTGGCCTTCGTACAGACCTTTTGAGCTCCAGGCGTTTTGGTATCCCCAAGCTTTGGGGATACCAAAACGATGTTAGAGGTGGCCCGCATGCCCACCAATGCTCCCCACCACTCCCTTCTGCCTAACCAAGGCAACGAAGACAGCAAAAAACGACTTCATCCTCACTGACGATGACTAGCCTTGGCGTAGGATCAAGACCCGTAAAGCCGCACTCAACGCGACTTCATCATTCTAAAAAACTCCCCGTCTCCACCCTTAAACCTACCAATCACATTTATTCTCATCACGCACTTAATAAGCTAGCCACCTAACTAATTTAAAACAATCGTCTGAACTCAACCCCATCTGACAACACCTCTCTTTAACTAACCACACCGCCCTGTTTTTTATTTCACAGGTATTTCACATATCCTTACTTATGCTAATGTCATTACGACATCATCGCTATCAAACCCGGATCGGGAGTGTGTATGACAGGTCTACTGGCTTCCGTTAACAGCCGTACGCAACTGGTCGGGCAGAACCGTCTGGAATTGCTTTTATTCCGGTTCAACGACCATCAGCTGTACGGCATCAATGTGTTCAAAGTGCGGGAGGTTATTCGCTGCCCCAAGTTATCTGTACTACCAAAGTCTAATAACAACATTTGTGGCGTGGCGAACATCAGAGGCTCTTCCATCCCCGTTCTAGACCTTGCGATGGCCACTGGGCTGCCGGGTATTACCGATAAGGAGAGCGCTTTTATCATACTTACGGAGTACAACAATCGCGTTCAGGGTTTTCTGGTTTATGCGGTTGAGCACATTGTTAATTTGAATTGGGAGGATATCCATCCTCCGCCCAAGGGCAGTGGCGATAACAATTATCTGACCGCTGTGACCCGCGCGGATGATCGGTTGGTGGAGATCATCGATGTGGAAAAGGTGCTGACGGAAATTTCTCCTACGTCGGAGGAGATTTCCAACGGTGTGGTGGATCACCAGGTGACTCAGTGGGCACGGCATCTGCGTGTGCTCACGGTCGATGACTCAATGGTCGCCCGCAAGCAGGTCACGCGTTGCCTGGAAACCATCGGGGTGGAGGTGGTTGCGCTGAACGATGGGCGTCAGGCCCTGGATTATCTTCGCGCCATGCTCGATGAAGGGCGCGATCCGCAGGAAGAGTTTTTGATGATGATCTCGGACATAGAGATGCCCGAGATGGATGGCTACACCCTGACCGCTGAAGTACGCAGCGATCCGCGCCTGGCGAAGTTACATATTGTGTTGCACACCTCGCTGTCGGGCGGGTTTAACCAGGCCATGGTCAAGAAAGTCGGGGCCGATGACTTCCTGGCGAAGTTCCGCCCGGATGACTTGGCCGGTCGGGTCGTCACTCGCATCAAGGCGGCCAACGCCAACTGATCCATTCAACCACCACACCATTCACGCCAGGGAGGCTGAGCGGCAATACATAAAAAGAAGAAACAGTAGAGGCCATATCATGACCAAGTGTAATGAGCTCTATCATCAGGTCCCAGTCGGCGAAGCAAGGCCTTTCTGGAAGGGCACGCTGGATACCTGCATATCGGGCTGTGCGCCCACGTCGCCCAATTCCGCATGCGCCCCCGGCACCACAGCCACGACCATCTCCCCCACCTCAATGAAAGACGAGTTGATCGCCGCCCAGGCGGTGTGCACCCGAGCCAAAGCGGCCGTCGTCGAAATGTTCAGCCATGCGCGCATGGGCCGTGCGCTGGAGCTTGAGTCCATCACCTCGCTGGTGGATGACATTTCCAGCTCGATCGCCCGCCACCCAGACGCCTTTATCAGCCTGGCACGCCTTAAAAGCATCGACGATTACACCTATATGCACTCGGTGGCGGTGTGCGCGCTGATGATTGCGCTGGGCACTCAACTGAAATTGCCGCCCGCGCTCATTCGCCGTGCAGGGTTGGCCGGGCTGCTGCACGACATCGGCAAGATGGCTATTCCAAACGCCATTCTTAATAAACCCGGGCGGTTGAGCAGCGATGAATTGCAAGTGGTCCGCCGCCATCCCCTGGAAGGCGAAAAAACCCTGCAGGGCACCGCCCAGGTGTGCGACCTGGTGGTGGACGTATGCCTGCATCACCACGAGAGAGTCGACGGTACTGGCTACCCTCACGGGCTGGCGGGTGAGCAAATCAGTGTTTTTTCACGCATGGCCGCAGTGTGCGACGTCTATGACGCGGTGACTTCCGACCGCTCCTACAACCAAGGCTGGGACCCCGCCGTGGCCATTCAGCAGATGTCTACGTGGCAGGGGCATTTTGACGATGAAGTATTTCGGGCCTTCCTAAAAGCGGTCGGTATTTACCCCGTGGGCTCTATCGTTCAAATGAAAAGTGGCACCATCGGCGTGGTCATTGAACAACATACTGATTCGCTGTTGACGCCCAAGGTCAAGTTATTCTTTTTACCGGTACTTAATATTTATATCACCCCGAAAGTTATCGATTTGAGTGACCCCGCTCAAACCGATCGCATTATCGCGCGGGTGCCGCCGCAACGTTATGGCTTTAAAAATACCGAACACTTGTGGCTCGACGATAACGAGCCCAACTGATTAGCGCTTGCTGTCATGCAGTATTGACCGATGAAACGATAAGCATCGGCGCTACTGCCTAAGCAGCCCATAGTTAAGCCTTAAGTCTTGTGTGCACAAAGACATTGGAATGCCAGTATCCGGTGATATTGGCAACTATCAGCGCAGGCAGGAAACATCATGAAATTCAACTCATTGCAGACTCGAATTTGCTTTACCGCAGGACTCTGCTTATTCATCTCTTGCGCCAGCCTGGTTTTATATGGGCTGTATTCTTCAAATGCGAATCAAACTTACGTGGGCCGTGAAGTTTCAACGCTGATTGAAAATGCGACCATCCGCGAAGTGCAGAACCTTGCCGAATCGCGCGCAAATGCCATCCAAGCCAAATTGCAGAACGCCCTGGACTCAGCTCGCACAATGGCCAACACCATGAGCGCCAGTAAAAGTGCGCAGAGCCCGCTCGCTCTGGGCCGGGAGCAAATCAACACAATGTTGCTCAGCGTGCTCAAGGACAACCCGGATTTCAACGGCACCTACTCGTGCTGGGAGCCGGATGCTCTGGACGGTCAGGATCAAGCCTCTCGTAACAATGAAGGTGGTAACAACCCGCTGACGGGCCGTTTTACGCCCTATTGGACCCGCAGTTCGGACGGCCATATTGCCGTGCAACCGCTGGTGGAATACGACTCCGACGCGCGTCACCCCAACGGTGTCCTTAAAGGCGGCTGGTACTCCGGCCCCCGCGATACCCAGAAAGAGAGCGTGTTGGACCCGATCCCCTACGTGGTCCAAGGCAAAAACGTGTGGCTGACGACGCTCTCGGTACCCATCACCGCCAATGGCAAGTTCTACGGGGTGGTCGGTGCTGACTTCGATATTTCGTTTATCCAGAAACTCAGTGAGCAAATGTCCGCCGACCTGTATGACGGCAAAGGTTCGGTAACGATCCTGAGCCATCAAGGCTTGGTGGTGGCCAACAGTAAACGCCCCGAACTGATCGGCCAGCCATTGAAGGCATTGCTACCCAACACTTGGGAAAAGGTCTTGGCCAACGTGCAGAAGGGCCAGGGTGACAGTCGGATGAATCAGGAGGCCGAGGAGATCGAGGTACAAATGCCGATCACCCTGGGCCGCACCGACAAACCCTGGGCGATCTTGATCCATTTGCCCAAGGCCGTGGTGATGAGCCAGGCGATTGCGCTGGAGCAGGAGCTGAAGTCCCGCGGGCTGAGCAGCAGCATCTGGCAGGTGGGCGTCGGGCTCAGTATTTCTGTGCTGGCCTTGATTGTGTTGTGGTTTGCCACCGCGAAAATCGTCGGGCCGATCCGAGAGGCCGCGACCCTGGCCGCGACCATCAGTCTTGGGGATTTTTCCCAGCGTCTGGTTCAGAAATCCGAAGATGAAGTCGGGCAGTTGTCTTTTGCCCTGAACGAAATGTCGGACAGCCTGCAACGTCAGGTCAAAGTCGCCGAACGCATCTCCGAAGGCGACCTGGACCTTGAGGTTCGCCTGTCGTCCCCCAACGACACCCTGGGCAAGGCGTTGGAAAAAATGGTCGGCAACTTGAACAACCTGATCTCCCAGGTTCAGGTCAGCGCCACCGAGATCACCGGCAGTTCGGGCCAGGTCACAGAGTTGAGTCAGTCGTTGTCCGAGGGGGCGGCCAACTCCGCGTCGTCCATTACCGAGATCAGCGCGGTCATGACGCAAATGGCCGCGCAAACCACCGACAACGCGGCCAACGCTAAGAAGGCCGATGAGCAGTCACAGGCATCACGCGCGGACGCGGGGGAAAGTGACCAGCTGATGAGCGAGCTGATCGCCGCCATGGCCGAGATCGACAACTCGGGCAAAGACATCACGGCCATCATCACCACCATCGACAATATTGCCGCCCAGACCAACTTGCTGGCCTTGAACGCCGCCATTGAAGCGGCACGTGCCGGAGAACTCGGCCGTGGTTTTGCCGTGGTGGCCGACGAAGTGCGTAGCCTCGCCGCACGCAGTGCCGAAGCCGCCCAGCAAACTGCGGCGCTGATCGCCGACTCGTCGACCAAGACCCAGCGCGGCATGGTCATCGCCGGACGCACCGCCGATTCGCTGCGCAATATCGTCAGTGGTACTACGGCGGTCTCAAGCCTGGTGTCCTTGATCTATCAGGCGTCGAGCGAACAAGCCTCCGGGCTGCAGCAAGCCAGTATCGGCCTGGAGCAGATCGATGAAGTGACTCAGCAAAATCAGCACAACTCCCAGCAATGCGCGGTGGCGGCCAAGAACTTGTCGGAACGGGCCAACGCCATGCAGCAAGGGCTGAGCCGTTTCAAGGTCAAAACCAGCTAGCGCGGCGGCCCGTCCGGGGGCGGTCAACCGCTGCCCTCGGTCCCTTTCATCAACCGCAGGTTCATTCACGAAATGTTAAGAATCGCCTCCCTATACTGACCGACTGCGAGCCGCTCCCCCGAGCGGCGCCCTGCCCCGGTATCCACAACCCATGACGCGCCCCGCCTCTCTGCTGCTCCTGCTTGCTGGCCTGTTGTTTTTCTTTGCTTTGGGTAACCACGAACTGCAAGGCTCCACCGAAGCCCGCGTCGCCGGGATCGCCATGGCGATGCACCTGGACAACGACTGGGTGGTGCCGCAGTTGTTTCGCGAGCCGTTCCTGGAAAAACCACCCCTGAGCCTGTGGCTGGACGCCGGCGCGATTCGCGTGTTCGGCGGCACCACCTGGGCGGTGCGCCTGGCGTCGGCCTTTGCTGGGTTGTTCAGCGTGATGCTGCTGTACGGGATGCTGCGCAAGTTCGGACGCCCGCAAACCCTGGCGTTCAGCGCGGCGTTGATCCTGGCGACCATGGCCAGTTACTGGAGCAATGTGCGGGGTGTCGGCGAGGATGCGTTGCTCAGCCTGGGCGTGACCACCGCCCTGCTGGCGTTCTACCAGGCGGTGCGGCCGGATCGTCAAGGTTCGGCAACCGGCGCCTGGGCGTTGTTTACCGCCGGGATGGTGATCGCCACGTTGAGCAAAGGCGTGCTGGGCCTGGCGATGCCTGGCGTGGTGATCTTTGTGTACTTGGCCAGCACCAGCCTGATGGACAAACGCCTGCGCCTCGGGGACTGGCTCAAGCCGGCGGCATTTACCCTGTTGGCTCTGATTCCTCTACTGATCTGGCTGATGTTCCTGTTCCAGCGCGGCGGCCTGCAGGCCGTGGGCGAAGTGCTGTGGACCAATAGCGTCGGACGCTTCAGCGGCGAATTCGTCGAGGCCGGGCATTACGAACCGTTCTATTACTACCTGCTGAAACTGCCGCAAGCGTTCTTACCGTGGAACATCCTCGTGTACCTGGGGCTGTGGCATTTCCGCAAAAGCCTGGTACGTAATCGTTACCGGTTATTTTTCAGCGTTTGGCTGGTGGCGCAGTTCACGTTGCTGACGTTGGCCTCAAGCAAGCGCACGGTATACCTGATGGCCCTGACACCCGCCGCCGCTGTGCTGGCCGCCGAGTATGGGCGGGTCATCTTGGAGTGGCTGAAGGCGCATAAGCCGTCACTCTACAAGTACCACAGACATCTGGTCGGCGGCGTGTTCACGCTAGCGGTGGCGTGTTACCTGACGGCCGCGTTCTGGTTTGCGCCCAAAGCCGATGTACGTCAGTCATTCGTGCCGGTGATCCGCCAGGTTCAGGCATTGCAAGCCGAAGGCAAGGAAGTGGTGTTGTTTCAACCCAACGAACGTATTGCCGGGGCCAGCGTGTTTTATTTGCAGAGCTACTTGAAGATCCTGCAGACAGACGCGCAACTGCACAGTTACCTCGCCGCCAGGCCCGGCAACGTTGCGTTGCTGGACCGTACCGACGGCCTGAGCACGCAGGTCAAGGTGATCAAGGAAATGGCGATCAATCGCCAGCCCTACTACTTCGTCGAGCAGTAGGGCCGGCGCGGCAGGTTAGTGTTTGGTGAGTTTGTCCAGGTAACCCATGGCGAATGCCGAGACCACGAAGGTCATGTGGATGATCACGTACCACATCAGGTGCTGAGGATCGACGTTCTTGGCGTCCATAAAGATGCGCAGCAAGTGGATGGAGGAAATCGCCACGATGGAGGCGGCCACTTTCATCTTCAGCGACGAAGAGTCCATGGTGCCCAGCCAGTTGAGCTTCTCCTTGTTGTCGTCGATATCCAACTGCGAGACGAAGTTCTCGTAGCCGGAAATCATCACCATCACCAACAGGCCGCCGACCAGGGCCATGTCGATCAACGACAACAGCAGCAGGATTACTTCGGCTTCCAACATGGTGAAGATGTTGGGAATGACGTGAATGATTTCCTGGAAGAATTTCAACGCCAGGATCAGCAAGCCCAGGGACAGCCCCAGGTAGATCGGCGCCAGCAACCAGCGCGAGGCGTACATCGCATTTTCGATAAAGCGTTCCATTGGATCTCACACAGCGTGGTTAGAAATGGCGGCGAGTATACCAGCCGCCATCAACGCGCTGTAACCGCGTGAAAACTGACCTGGGCGGCTTCTGTAAGAGAATTTTTCTGCTAGTGTCGAGCCCATCAACTCGGCTCGAAGATGTCGGACAGGAAGAAAATCAGATGATGGATGTGCGATCCCCTTTGGCCGGTTTCGGCCTGTGCGCAGCATTGCTGCTGGCGGGCGGCTGCTCCCCTAGCGATGAAAAGAAACAGGCCACCCTCGAAGAGAAAACCGCGCAATTCGAACAATCCTTGGACAGCATCCAAGACCCCAAGCTGCGCGACGCCATCGCCGACCTCGGCGGCTCGCTGCTGTTGCTGGAGCGGGCGCAACTCAAGCTCGCCAACAAGCCCATCGAGCCCGAGTACGGTGAAGACTCCTTGGCCCTGCTCAAGCACTACCCCACGCCCCAGGCGTTGGTGGACACCTACATCAATGGCCTGTTCGTGCTGCGCAAAACCTCCCACTCCGATTACCTGACCGATCTGCAGCCGGTCTTCCCGTTCAATTTCAACCTGCCCGACCAATTCCCGTTTCCCCACAGCCTGGAATGGCAGTCGGTCACCCTGAGCAACCACAAAGTCATTCCGTTTCAGCCGGAATGGTCGGAAACCGATCCGGGCATCCAACTGAGCCCCAGCAGCTCCAACCTGACCAACCCCGATGATCTGACGGTGACCTACCCGTTCATCGACGGCATCGAGACCGAAAACAAAAGCCAGCCGCAACCGGTGAGCCTCAAGGGCACGGTGGAAGTGATCGCGCCGGGCAATGTGCTGACGTTTGACTTGTCGACCAAGGACGTAGGCCACCCGCGCACTGAAGGTGCGATCAGCGTCAATCTGTTGCGTCTGGAGAAGAACTACGCCGAAATCGAACTGACCAACAGTCAGCCCCTGGCGCCCCAAGTCGGCGATGAATCCCCCAACCCGCTGCTGGTACAGGCGCGCAACAGCACCGGGCAATTCCTTACCCGTTCGGGGTCCATCAATGAAAGCGCGGCTCAGGTGGCGTTCTACCAGAAACAATTGGCCGAGATGCAGAAGCAGAAAGTCTGGTCCGACGCCTTGGAAAAACAGCTCAGCGATGAGCAAAAAGCCTTCGAGCACCAGCAGAGCACCCATTACGCCAAGGTGTACTTCAATGGGCTGATCGACACCCTGCAAGTCAACGTGCTGGATTTTTCCAAGGCCACGGTGACCCGCAAGGACCTCGACCTGCCGGTGCTTCGCTTCGACAAAAACAGCCTGGAAAAAACCGTGCAAGCCTTGCCCATGCCGGTCACCGTGTATGACGACGGCGCCGCCGATTGGCTCAAGGACGCCACACTGACCGAAGACCAGCTGAAAAACAGCGTCACCATCAACCAGTCCGTCGAAGACGCCAGCGCCGCGACTATCGTGTTCGACCACCCCTTCACGTTCAATGACGATCTGGTGGGCGCAGAGCGCAATAGCACTGAGTCGCCGGTGACCTTCTTTACTGCCGATGAAAAAGGCGAGCGCGGCGAACCGATTGAATTGCCCACCGAGGCTTTTGAGCTGAACCCGGCACGCGGCACTCTCACCTACGACCTCACGCTGTTTCCGGAAAATCCGGCCTATGTAGTGGGCTCGATCCCTTTGTTCCTGGCGACCATCGAGAAAAACCAGATCGACGTGGGCACGTTGCCCAAGGGCCTGTCGCTCAAGGACAACGCGCTGGTTGTCGACCAGAAAGCCTTCCCCTCCGACAGCTGGCGTTTCTATGCCAAGGACGCCAGCGGCCACTACCTCAAGGAAATCCTCGCCGTCAGCCATCGCGCCGCGGAATACGGCACGGCGTTATTCGACGTGCATTACTTCTACGGCCAGCCGAGCGCGCTGGAAAGCTACCAGCGTACCGAGCTGAATACCGTGCAATACGGCTTTGAGGTCGAACTGGACAAGCCCGAGGGCAAATAAGCGGACTACAGAGCGAGCTGCTCGTGGCTGCGGTTGAGCAGTCGAAGATGGGCCTGCAAGTGCAGGCACCAGATCGGCGGGTCCTCGGCCATTTCGTAACCCTGTCGAGTCAGGTTTTCGACGATCGACTCCAGCAGATGGGCTGCCTCGAAGGGGCCGCGAAACGGGCCCTGGGACTTCACCGCGGACGGCTGCTCGCCGGTCATCCCGGCGGCAAACAGCACCGTCCACAGCCCGTTATCCCCAGCGAGAGGGCGAATGGCGCATTCGATACGGGTAGCCAGCCCGAAGTACTGGCGGGTAAGACAGAGGTTGCGCGACATGGCGGCGACCCTCGGTAGTTCGGTGTTCAGCCCCTGCGCGTGGGCGAGGCTGTTGCTGTCCAGCGACTCCTGTGGATATCCCTAATCCTCAGGATAGAAGAAAAACACGACAAACCAAGGCCGTAGAGACCAACGGTGTAGGCCCCTGTAGACACCAGTCAAATTATTGTCATTTCTGCCAACCTTGCGGCGAGCGAACTGGCGCCGCGCGAGACAAGCTCGCTCACCACAGGGATCAGGGCACAGGCTTGGATTTCCAGTGCCATTTCGTTGAGAGAAGCGGAAGTCAACTCAGGTTCTGTGGCAACACACCAACCCATGTGGTGAGCGGGCTTGCCCCGCGCGAGGCCGGCTCGCTCACCACACAAATCGGTGCATTCAGTGACATCGGCTGTTATGAAGCGGGTTTGGCCTCGGCCAGCGCCTGTTGCGCCAGTTCCTTCTCCGCTTCTTTGAGGTCGTCTTCACTGATCATCTCTGCAATCGCGCGCAAGCGCTCGACCACCCGGGCGTTGACGGTACCCTCCGGGAATTGCCCCTCGGCATCCGGCTCACCGGCATCCTCGCCCACCAGCAGGCTCAAGGCTTCATCGGCCTGGCGTACCGCGTAGATGTGGAACTGCCCAGCCCGCACGGCCTGCAACACCTTTTCATCGAGCATCAGTGTGGCGACGTTGGCCTGGGGAATGATAGCCCCCTGCTCACCGGTCAGCCCACGGGCTTCGCAGAGACGGAAGAAACCTTCGATCTTCTCGTTAACCCCACCCACCGCCTGCACTTCACCAAACTGGTTGATGGAGCCGGTGATGGCAAAGCACTGCTTGAGCGGGGTTTTCGACAGCGCCGAGATCAACGTGCACGCTTCGCCGAGGGACGCACTGTCACCGTCCACGTAGCCGTAAGACTGTTCCAAAGCGATGCTGGCCGAAATCGCCAGCGGGAATTCCTGGGCATAGCGGCTGCCCAGGTAACCGGTGAGGATCATCACGCCCTTGGAGTGGATCGGCTGGCCGAGGTTGACCTCACGCTCAATGTCGACAATCCCGCTGCCGCCGGGGTACACCGTGGCAGAAATCCGCGCCGGCACGCCGAACGCCGAGTCGCCCACTTCCAGCACCGTCAGGCCATTGCACTTGCCGACCGCCGCACCGGCGGTGTCGATCAGGATCACCCCGGCGAGCATATCGTCGAGAATCCGCGCCGACACCCGCCCGGTGCGCGTGGCCTTAGCCTTGAGTGCGCGTTCGATATGGCCGGCGTCGGTCATCTCGTCGCCCGCCAGGTGACGAATGAAATCCGCCTCGCTGACCAATTGAAACAGATCGCCAATACGCGCCGACAAGCGCCCCTGATGCTCCGCCAGCCGCGCGCTGTAAGTGGCCAGGCGCGCTACGGCGTCGGATGTCAGCGGCGCCATGCCTTCTTCCGAGGTGCGGGTTTTGAGCAACTGCGCGAACTGCTCCAGGCTTTCGTCGACCATCGGGATGTCTTCGTCGAAGTCCACCAGCACCCGGAACATTTCCTGGAAGTCCGGATCGGCGTCCTGCAACGCGTAGTACAACTGACGCGAACCGATAATGATGACTTTGACCTGCAGCGGGATCATCTGCGGGTTGAGGGTTACCGTGGCCAGACGCCCCAGTTCGCCCAGCGGCGACTCCATTTTCAGCTTGCGCGACTGCAGGGACCGCTTGAGGGCGTCCCACACGAACGGCTCGCTGAGCATTTTTTCCGCTTCAAGGATCAGAAACCCGCCATTGGCGCGGTGCAACGCGCCTGCGCGCAGTTGACGATAGGTGGTGTAGAGCGCGCCCTGATCGGTGCTGTATTCGATACGCCCGAACAGGTTGTCGTAAGTCGGGTGCGGTTCGAACACCACTGGTGCGCCACCGTTGACCGGATGGCCCACCACCAGGCTCGGGCAGTACTGCTCTTCCAGCAGCTTGCGCGCCTGGGCGTCGGTCTTGGCATCATCCACCAATTGCTCGACCACGGTCTTGAGCAGGTACACCTGCATGGCTTGCAGGTAACCGCAGACGGCCGCGTTTTCCGCGTACTTTTCCGACAGCGGCGCCAGCAATGGCTGAAGGGCCAGGGTGATGGTTTCTTCGTTGAACTGGCGCAGTTGGTTATTCGACTCGCGCTTCCACTGCGGCAGGCTGGCCAGCTCCTCGTTGAGGCGTTCTTCCAGCTCGGAAATATCAGTGTGAAAGCGCTCGCGGTCGGCTTCCGGCAACTGCGAGAACTCGGCCTCGTCCAGGGCCTTGCCGTCGAGCATCGGCGTGAACGCGATATTGGAGCTGTCGCGGTACAGCGCCACGTCTTTTTCCAGGGCCAGGCGCTCGATCACGTCCAGCGCTTTGTCGTAACGCTGGTTGAAGGCGCGGTCGATAGCGCTCTTGCGCTGCTGGTAGGTAGGGTGTTCGAACACGGCCGGGAACGTGGCCACCAAGTTGTCGATCAGCGCGTTGATATCGGTAATGAACGCTGCGCCTCCCCCGGCGGGCAACTCAAGGGCGCGCGGCTCGCGAGGTTCATCGAAGTTATTGACGTAAACCCAGTCCGACGGGGTTTGCAGGCGCTTGCCTTCGGCCTTCAGGTAGCGTTTGACGAACGAAAAGCGACCGGTGCCCGGCTCGCCCATGACAAAAACGTTGTAACCGGGGCGTGGCATGGCCACACCGAACTGCAAGGCTTCAACCGCGCGTTCCTGGCCAAGCACACCGCGAAAGGGCTCCAAAT
>Ga0308171_1001685_pt1 | contig 27630 bp, 30 predicted proteins | sample PhyGR1_FD_202135 | JGI IMG/M metagenome (GOLD analysis project Ga0308171, IMG submission 202135) | Phyllosphere microbial communities from UC Gill Tract Community Farm, Albany, California, United States - DLSLSG.R1 | ecosystem: Host-associated > Plants > Phyllosphere > Unclassified | place: USA...
CGGCAACCTGCCGACCACGCCGTACACCACCAACGCCGAAGGGCGCGGGCCGGCATGGGCCAACTCGCTGTTCGAAGACAACGCCGAATTCGGCCTGGGCTTCCGTTTGACGGTCGATCAACATCGCACGCGGGTGCTGCGCCTGCTGAATTCGCTGGCGCCGCAGTTGCCGGAGCAGTTGGTCAATGCCCTGCAGATGGAAGACGTGGCGCCGGAGCCGCGCCGCAAGCAAATCGCCGAACTGCGCGCGCTGCTGGCGAGTATTGAAGGTGAAGATGCGCGCCAGCTGGCGGCCGACGCCGACTACCTGGTGGATAAATCCATCTGGCTGATCGGCGGGGACGGCTGGGCCTACGACATCGGCTTCGGCGGTTTGGATCACGTCCTCAGCCTGACGGAGAACGTCAACGTGCTGGTGCTCGACACCCAGTGCTACTCCAACACCGGCGGCCAGCAGTCGAAGGCCACGCCGCTCGGCGCGGTGACCAAATTCGGCGAGCACGGCAAGCGCAAGGCGCGCAAGGATCTGGGCGTCAGCATGATGATGTACGGCCATGTTTACGTTGCGCAGATCTCGCTGGGGGCGCAACTCAACCAGACGGTGAAAGCGATTCAGGAGGCCGAGGCCTATCCGGGGCCGTCGCTGATCATCGCCTACAGCCCGTGCGAAGAGCACGGCTACGATCTGGCGCTCAGCCACGATCAGATGAAACAGCTGACCGCCACCGGCTTCTGGCCGCTGTACCGCTTCGATCCGCGCCGCAGCGCCGAGGGCAAGGCCGCATTGGCGCTGGATTCGCGGCCGCCGAACAGCAACCTGTCGGAAACGCTGCTGAAAGAACAGCGTTTCCGTCGCCTGAACGCGCAGCAGCCGGAGGTAGCCAGCGCGCTGTATCAGGCCGCCGAGAAAGAGCTGAAGGAGAAATACGATTTCCTCAGCCTGCTGGCCGGCAAGGCGGAAAACTCCGCCGCTGAGTAATCTCCCTCAGGGCGCGAGCGATTCGCGCCCTGATCTTTTACCGTTGACGTAAGGCGTAGCAATAAAACCTGCTGGCATTCCTGCGCGCAATCCGTACCATACAGGCCTCGCGTCGGGCGCGTGGCAGCTGGATGATGAATAATGATCAAAATCGGCCGGTTGAATGGTAAACTCGCGGTCTACAACGCCATGCCCCTAGAGCACGATTTAAATGTCAGAAAAGCAATCCGTTAGCCAAAAAGAGCAGTACAACCTGAATGTAAGCCATCAATAATCACAACTCTCTGAATTGCAATATTTTATTTTTATAACAACAGGTTGCGACACACACCCAAGCACACCAAGATACCCCAAGCTACACATTTGATGCCCTTTTTTTGCCCCTTTTCTATCGATTTGCCCCAAATTTGCCCCAATGAAAGAATGAATGACCGGTCATCATTACTTCTTCTCTCGCACCAAAGCAGCAGCATCTCGCAACACGCCCTTGTATAGCGTGTTGCCGACAATCTTGCGTTTTCCTTCAAGAATTCCAGCGATATTCACACGATTAACATCCATGTCCTGCGCGATCAGATCGATCACAGCGGTGCCTATCTCGTTAGCCATAAAGACCACTCGTTCTTCATCCAGTTGCATTACGTGCCCCTCGTTGCCAATGAAAGCTCTACCATACGAATTAATGACCGCACACTAACTCATATTCACTGAATTCTTACTAGTCTACCCGCTCCTTGCATAAGATGGCACCAACTGAATACCCACTCGCATAATTAATAATATAAGACTCTCCTGGACTAACGACATAAGATTCAAAACCAGAACTATCCATCCCAGTTTTTGAACCAAGCGCTAAAATTCCCGACTTAAATCGCTCGGCATTTTTTGTAAAAATTTCAAACCTATCACCATAATCTGAAACGAGTACCAAACGCCCATCTCGCACATCCTTACACTCATATTTGTGAACTGCGATGTGATTATTTGCGCTTCCCTGAGTGTTGCTATTTTTTATTTCTCTTTGAGAATTAGTTCGTATAACTGCATCATAGACTACGAAGGCCATATCATACCATTCATCAATGCATTTATTGCTGGTGCATTTTTCTCTTGCATTCCACAGATCTCGCGCCAACGACGAAAACCCCTTTTTATTTTGTGCAACATCCTTTGCTTGATCATAAACACGCTTTAAAACATCATCTGCTTTAGATAACTCTGGATTGGTACAAATAGCCTTTTCTGCGAAGCTTTTTGCTTTCTCACAATCAAAAGATGCTGCATTTACCTGATATGAAACCCCAAGAACTATTAACGCAAAAATTGAAATGCCAGTGATTTTCATTTTTTATTCCTAACATCGACAGTTAAGCGCAGTGTACACGATCAACACTGCGCTTAAAATGCACAATACCCTACACGCAGGTAACCCTAATAACTCCAACATCTTGACAGTCCAAATGAGGTGGTTATAATAACCCCTATCAAGACAACACAGAGAGCTGGAGGATGGATAGCAGGAATGCGATAGCAATGATTGAAGCCGATGGGTGGTATCTGGTGAGAGTAAAAGGCAGTCACCACCAGTTTAAGCACCCAACGAAGAAAGGGCTGGTAACGGTAAAACATCCACAGAAAGACATACCGCTGCCAACACTGAAAAGTATCAAGAAACAGGCGGGGCTTTAAGCCCCGCCTCTTGGAGGTTTACATGCTGTATCCAGTTGCTATTGATAAAGGCGATTCATCCTTCGGCGTTCGCGTACCTGATATTCCTGGCTGCTTCTCCGGGGGCGACAACTATCAAGATGCGATCGAGAGTGCGCGTGAAGCTATCGAGGCACATATTGAATTGTTGGTTGAAGATGGCGAAGCAGTACCGGTGGGAACCAACATTGAAACCTGGTTATCTGATCCAGATTACACCGGCGTTGTCTGGGCGCTCGTCGATGTGGATATCACTCGGCTTATGGGCAAGGCGGAGAAAATTAACGTGACACTCCCCTCATTGCTGATCCGCCGTATCGATCAGTTTGTCGCCGCGCATCCTGAGTACGGTAGCCGTTCTGGCTTCCTCTCACGGGTTGCAGCTGATAGAGTGATAAGCAGGGAAAATCGTTAAGCCTCGCAAGAGGCTTTATACTTTTGGCAAACTGAATACTGACGATGACACTTAATGAAAGACAAAATTGAATCCATTCAGATCCTGCGCGGATTGGCTGCTCTATCTGTTGTTTTATTTCACTATCGTTACTATTTGGTTCCTGACGGTTCAAGTGTGGCCATCCCAAATATGTTATTTGGCTGGGGCGCTATTGGAGTAGACTTATTTTTTGTAATTAGTGGCTTCATTATGGTTTATATCACTAATGGCAAGACTGTCGGGATGAAGGCAAGTTTTGAATTTATAGTCAATAGACTGACAAGAATTCTTCCAACTTACTATATAATTCTGCTATTCGTTTTCCTGACGGGCGGTGCCATGAGCATATTTCACTACCCGGAAAAAACCAACACTCTAATCAGTGCACTGACATTCCATCCATACACCAACAGTCCAGCGCCACTTTATATCAATGACGAAGGAATGTTTAATGTACGATGGACCTTAAATTACGAGCTATACTTCTATCTTGCATTTTCACTATGCCTATTAGTTAGGCATCGATTACTTGCTTTAGCCTGTTGGTTTTCTTTTCCTGCTATTCTTGCATGTTTCACCGGTCAAAACGTGACATTTTTAACTGCCGGATATGAATTTAATTCTAGCCTGTTACGTTTTTTCACCAATCCAATAATCATTGAGTTTGGCTTTGGGATGTTAACAGGTTATTTATATAAACACTTTAAGGGAAGGAACGAAAAGCTGTTCTTTGCCCTTGCAATCTTAACTTTAGCCACAACGATTTACCTAGTGGTCACAGGAAGGCTGCCAGCTTATAACTTATCCACTTCTTTTGTGTTCTCGCTCTTGGTTCTGTTTTTCGCACTAGGCAATAACATAATAGTTAAAGTAACGCCAAGCCCTGTTATCGTTCTAGGAAATATTTCATTCTCATGGTATTTGCTTCACTCACCCCTTGCCAGCTTTATTTCAGATAAAGTGGAAAAGGAGCACCCAAATTTAATGCATTCGTCGCTAGGATTTATAGCATTGATTGCAATATCTATTTTGATTGCTTTCCTTTCCCATAAATATATAGAAATTAAACTTTCAAACGGCATTAGATTAATAATAAAGAAGCTTGCGCTTGATAAAGACAGACATTTTAAGAAGGATACTCAGGTAGATTAAGTTCACTATCTGAACTAACTTCAACCCTTCCTAGTAACACGCGATACTTCTTTAGCAAAATTAGTGTCGCGCGTTCCTGATCAGTTCCGCCATCAAACTCTATCGCATCCTGAATCCTAACAATATCATTAGTTGCCCTCGTCATTAATTCAGATATTATTTTTGCGTTCTGATATGCCATCTGTTCTTTTGTTGGTGCTGGTGGCAGTGCAGCGATAGGATATCCATTTTCATTAGCAATAATCATTTGCTTATTACGTGATGACTCCATAAGCTTGTCGTAATCTGATTCTGCGATTGAAATTGCATCGCTCGGCCACCTTTCACCATACACATCAATTAACACATCGTTATAAAAGCCACCTGTGCTAGCGCTATAAAAATAGCTCATGTTATTCTCCCATTAAAAACCTATCGCAATCCAATCAGCACTAATCTCTTGTGAGTATATGTGAGAAACAAATCCGGTGCGGCTTCTTCCGGTTGCGGAAATATTAGATGAACTCTGACTACCCCACTGCGAGCTACTTTGAGTCATTTGGACGGATAAACAAAAATTTGGGAAGGCTATAGGGAAGGTAACTGGCAGATCATTACCTTGCCCAACAGTCCCCCACTGAATTATCATTCCTGTAGAACCACATCTCCACCATCCGTTACCTGAAAAATTAGAAGTATTTTTTGCGCCAAAAGTATTGTTTACGTAATCCCAGGTAGCACGACCGTTAATTTGATTGTTTATCCATGTACTGAGATACCCACCCCAGATATTACCGGTAATATTTCCATCGGTGTGGAATATAGCCCCACTGGCTAAAACAGCCCCTGGTGAATAGAACTGGCCGGAATTTGGGTCGAATCTCCAATTAACATCAACGTTATCTCCTTTGGCATGGATGCAGGGAATAGCAAAGCTGGGAGTACCATTAAGCAAGTAGCCAAAGCTCACAGCGGTCGGGTAGCCTTGGCCCTTACGGGTCACAACCCCTTTTGCTATCGGTGCAAAAATACCGCCAGCGGTAACAGGCCACTGCCAATTAGGCTGAAAGAATGGCGCCTGATTGTTCAATTGTTCGGAAAAAGGCCCAGCTCCCCACGGTGTGGCCCCTGGCGTTGTGGCAACAGAGGGGGCGATTAATTGGCCAGTCATTGTGTCACCGCTTTTCTTCACCGCGCCGGTGACGTCAGCCGTAGGCGGGTTTTTGACGGTATAAGCCTCCGTCCAAATCACACCGTTCTCTGGCTTGTTGGAATAACCGAAAAACGCCCGACCGCTATTTTGTACCGCAAGATAACTCGTTGAGGGACCACCGTCACACGGCAGACTTATCACGCCATATACGTTGGGACCCGGTGCATTGGCCGATGTACCGTTAATGCGGTAAAGCATGGCCACGTTATTGTAAGCATTATCACGATGCTGCGGCCCCATGCCCCAACCGTACGCCGGAGGCGATGCCCAGTCTGACCACGGGCCATCTTTGCCGTTCCAGGGACCTGTCAGCCCCCTCACGAACTTTTGCCGCGTGCTGTAAGTCGTGTATTCCTGCTGACAGCCGTAGGCACTAAGGGTGACCAGCAGCGTGCCTGCCAGATTTGCCGGGTAGTGTTTGGCCGTCGTTGCATCAGCATTCACCGTCTGGCAATACACCCCCTCCTGCCCCGTTGCACCAAGGGTGTTCAAGTCCACCGTCAGGGCATCTGGGTAAACAGGAAGCGCGCCGACATCCGTTGCCTTCAGCTTAACATTGCCGGCAACATCGGGGCCGATTGAGTTAACCATCCGAACCGAGCCAACATCCGTGGTCGGGTTCAATACGATGAACCGCCCCTGATCCGAATTGAACACCGCCAGGAAAGGATTTTTGGCAACGATATCCCCCGCGCGTAATGCCGTGTTGCTGCCCTTCACCAACGGGTAGCTTCCCATCACACGGCCGCCCATCGTTAACTGTAACGTACTGGCACCGGTATTGTTCAGGGTGGGGTAAATGAGGATCGGCGTTTTTAATGCCCATTCCGTCGAGCCATTCAGGAAGAATGTTGCCGGCAGCGCCAGCGTTAACCCGTTCGCCGTACCACCGGCCACCGCCGACGTGTAATGGCCGCTTTGCAGTTGCTCAATCTGGACGAACTGATTTTCTGAACCGCGTGTCGCAAAGTTGGCGATCACATCGTTCAGGGACCAGCCCTTCGCCGCGGTGCCCTCCTGACCACGCACAACCGTCAGCATATCGTTGTTGACTGCCGTCAGGTGGCAAACTTCGAACACGGTTTCTTTCGCATCCGTGAGCGTAATTTTCGCGTAAACCTTGAGAGGGTTTGAGTCGTTGACGTAGTCGTAAGTGAGAAGCCCCGCGAACAGCGCGCCCGCGCCTGGCATCACCTGTATTGTGGTCTGGGTCGCCGTAATATCTGCTGCCAACGACGACACGACGTTGTTTCCAAATCCAATAATCATTGTGCAACCACCGTTACAGAGTAGGTATAAACAAAGGGGAGCTTGACCAGGGACTGGCTGATCGCATCTTTCAGGAAATAGCCGACGCCATCGCCATAATCGGGGATCGTGATGGTGAACACGCCGTTATTGACCGTCACGCTGATATCGAAGGTGCTTTGCAATGGCGGGTCGATGCCATTTGTGCCATGAATAAATCGCGCCAGACGGCGCTTGAGCCAGTCGATACAGAAGTGCGAGCCGTCATCTTTATAAAAATTCCAGGTCAGGATCCGTTTAAAATAATCATCGGGTACGTATGACGCCGAACCCGGTACGTAATTTTTCAGGCCGGCATAAGGAATGGCGTTGTACTCGATGGTGTTATAGGCACCGCGGGCGATCGCATCCTCCGATATTTGCAGTAATGGCCGCCCTTCCCCGTAAATGCCGAGCGCTATCCAGTCCAGCAACTCCCCCGTGATGGAGGGAGAAGTCCAGCACGGCAAATTAAGCGCATTGAGGTAGTCGAGATACCCCTGCGCCAACGTGTTATAGGCGGTGAAGAACGCGACGATATTGGGATCGGCGTTATATTGCGTATACGGGTAAGCAGGAATGATTTTCTCAATTAGAGCTTGCATATTGCTTCACCTGTATTTGCGCCGCCGAGGTGGAGAAATAGGCGTAGGTGTCGCCATAAACCAGGCTTGACTCCGGTGCCGGTGGTTTAATTGCGCCATTGATCCCGATTTGCACCTGGATCATGGACAGCAGCGACGCGGCAACGAGCCCCTCAACCGATTTCAGAAAAATGTCCTGTATCTGGAAAATGTTTATCGGCTGGCCAACAGCGATAGCATTAACGTAATCGGCGATATTCTGCTGCACCGCTTTTGCAACGCCAGCCGGATCGATGTAGGTCGTCGACGCTGAGTTCCAGGTGATCAGCACCACCACGTTTTGCGACGATGGCACCACGAAAGGCACCTGGTAGACGTCGGGGTAGACCGTTACCGGTATGGTTTTCTTTTCCACCTCCGCTCCCGATGGATTCGATACATCGTTGGTCAAAATAGAAATATCCGGCACGGCTTTATAAATCGCATAAGCGACTTCATAAGGATCTCCGCCACCAACAACGGCCACCCATTTTCCGAGCGTCGCTTGGCGGAACGAAATCAGGTTTTCCTGTACGCCGACCACTTTTTTCAGCGCAGAACGGTAGCAATCTGGCGTTCCTTGAACGCCGAACATCCCGGCCTGCATCACCTGCGCACGATACGACGCGGGGTTTTGTTCGTCCGTCCCCGGCAGACCCGCCGTCAGGTTGGTGCAAGTTACCTTGTACGACTCCGGCACGGAGGTTTTCACCTGGTTAACCGTGCCTGCCGGCACCGCCCATATTCCCGTTGTGGTGGCCAGACAATACACCGGCTCGGTTTGCCCGCTGTCGGGGATCACCGTGTCCCGTCTCACGGTATACAAATAGGTGCCATCCCCGACAGTAAATCCTTTCGGGATAGCGAACCCAGGCGGGCCAGAAAAAACGACATAGACCGACGTGTTTGTGCCCTCGCCTTGCGGAACACCGTAGATCCCCCCCAAATGCGTCAGGAGATGAACATTCGAGCCGTAAGGACTGCACGAGTTAATCAGATCAACCCGCGCCTGGTCACAAACCAGGAGCGCGCCAACGCTGGTGCTGACCATATCCTCTATCAATGAACCCGGTAAATCGGTCGTGATCCCAGGTGAAAGCCGCGTCGCCGTTTCTATAACCTGCTGGCGCAACTCTTCCGCCGTTTTGGCGACGGGGCCGGTAATATCATAAATAACGGGTAAATCGCTCATACATACACCTTCGCCACTATTTTCGAGCCCGAGTTAGTGATAACTGAAATGTCGTACACCGGCGGATCAACTTCGGTCAGTGCAATCTGAAGAGAAGAAAAATGGCCGCTGAATTGCTGTTGCAGCCGATTCACATAAAAGGTGGGGATAATCTGCTGGATCACCGAACCGTTGGCGGGAATGCCGTGATTCGCGAAAAAAGGAGACTCCTGCGGCGCCAGCTTGAGGTTTTGCACCAGCGTAGTGAGATAGACGGCATCGTTGAAGCCGTTCGCGTCAGTGGCGATCGTGACCCACTTGCCGGATTCGTCTTGCCCATACGTTCTCATTCGGTAATGCTCCCGTCGAAACTCTTTGTCGGGCCGCCGGTGTTTTGCCCACCGTTGCCGTTACTGTGCTGATGAGAATTCAGCCAGGTAAGCAGCTGCTGCCAGCCCTCATGCATAATGGCCGGGCTGGTGCTGGCCTGCCCATCCGCCAGGGTTCCGCTCTGGCCGGTTAGCGACCATGAGCCATTTGTCAGCGTCAACACGGTACTGCCCACCGTGACCTTGAACTGCTCAGGCGTGGCAATCGTGATGCTCTGAGGCGTCAGTAGGAACGTCGTCTTGCTGCCGGCATCACGTATCATGACGCCTTCCGGGCCATACAGCGTGAGCACTTGGCCGTCGACGCTCTCCCATTCCGTGTGACTGATCGGCAAGAACACCAGCGCGCTGAGATTGGCCGGCGGCGTGAGGTCGGCAGTACCGCCGCCCTGTCCGCTGGCACCGCCCAGATACGTATCCGCCGGGATGACGATCCCCCGATCCCCCGGCTGCATGGGATAGCGGATATACTGCGGCCCAAACAACGGGACGGTGACCTGTGGCAACATGAAAGGAATATCGCGCAGCAGGAAGGACACCGTGACCATATTCCCCGCTCGGCTCACCACCGAGGCCGGCAGCACCTTACCGGCCATCTGCATGGCGTCCGCGATTTTTTGTTCGGCGAACCGATGCATGTTTCCGGCGAAACTCTGTTTTTTTTCAATGCTCATGTTGCAGCCATTCCTCCCGTCGGGTGGGCCTCAAGCACCGTCACCCAACTGTTAGCGTCCGGTTGCCGACTGTTGCCAAGGAGCCGCACAGAAGAAACCAGAAAGTCACCGGTAAAGGCGGCATCATCACGGAATTGAGAATAGGAGGAGGCTTGTATCATCGGCCGTAGTTTTTCCGGCATCCGAATATAATCCCCCACCTGAATATCGCTGCGCATGACGCAGGGAATACTGACCGTGCCAAATTGCACCCACGTTGGTTGACCGACCAAATCGGTAAACGCTATCTGGATTGGATTTTGGTTGCGGTAACTGGCGCTTTTTTTCGAATCCTTGTCGATATGGTTGTCAAAATCATTATCGAAGACGCGGATCTCCTTACCATTCACCACCGTTATTTCTACGCCAGAATATTTATCATCCCTGATGATATTTCTGCTCAGCGATTTTAATTTTGCCGCCAGCTCGGACAGGCTGCCGCAAAACATGTTGCTGTCGTAGTTATTCACCAGCCGATCGCTGATACTTATCGAGTAACGATAATCACCGCCCATGTTCTGGAAACATTGCGTCAATGCGACAGACAGTTTTATTCCCTTATTCCACGGCAGCGTTAAGTTGATGGGTGCCAACGGCGCGGGATTCACCGCAGAGACTGCCCCCGCCGTTACAATCAGGTCAGTCCGTAGCTCAGTGCCCTGCCAGTTTCCCAGCACCTGCCACACCGTTCCCTCCAAGACCAGCCCTTGCTGTGCAGGTTTTGCCAACGGCAACCCCTTCGACATACCCCCCCACATTTTTATCGTCATGCCAAACATGTTTTGTCTGGCCTGCTGCATATCTTTCGGGCCGATCCCCCAAATCGTGATGCAGCTTTGCCCTTTGGGTGTAGACTCGCCAAATCGCTGGATATCAAACTCAATCATTAAATTGCCGGGATTGAAAACCCCATTTTTGAGGCTGGAATATTGTTTGAAGAGTTTTCCGGGATTGCCGTCTTTATCAGGCGGGGTAAAAATCTGAATATCGTAATACCTCATCAGTTGATTACCTCTATTTGTCCCGATGAAGATCGCCACACCATTTTCGTATTCGTAAATGCCCCGATAAGCAAATTAATGTCGTAGCCCACCGGCGAGTCGATCATGGGTGTGGTTAGCAGGCGATTTCCTGAGTTGTCAGTAATATTGAGATACCAGCGCTGCGCAGCAATATTCCATTTGGTCTGGCAGTTATACACCTCGCCATCGAGCATCGGCGTGAAAATCATGCTTTTCTGCTCATTACCAGAAAACGGATAAAGTGTTGTGCTCATAAATTAAACGCCCCGCTCAATTTACCGATAAGCCCGGTCACCGCATCCGAAACACTGCTACCCAGGGAGGTATTCCCGAGTGCGGAAACCGTATTGGTCCAGGCGCTTTCCGTGGTTTTATCGCCGTTATCAATCTTGCTCAAATAACTGTTGATCGCCTGTTCAGCACCGGTTTCAGTTATCAGCGGCTGTTCAAAGTCCCACAACCATTGACGCTGCGGCAACGGATCATTCGAGCCAGTTACGTCCCGAACGGTGCGCAGGATGCAGCCGCTATAAATCAGCGACGGTGTGGCCACAACAAACGTGCCGCCAAGGTTGGCGTGCGCCTGCAGGACGGCTTGCAATGCGCTGAGCGTGACCAGCTTTGTCAGCGCGCCGGTATTATCATTCACTGGCGCATCCATCAGCATGGGAATACGCAGGGGCTGCGCCAGCAGCGCATTCGCGGCGACCGCCTGGTTAGCGAAGGGATAGCGGCCGATATCGTAATCCACCATGCTTGCGCCCTGCGCGGCGCGCCAGTGGCAAAAATATTTATCCAGGTCTGTCAGATTCGCCGCGCCGCCCAGCAGGTTGCTGACATAACTGGCGCTCTGCGTCAGCGCCACGATCGGCAACATCCCGCCAGGGATGCTCTGCGCCACGCCGTCGCAAAGGATCACCGGGGAGATTTCAAACCCCAATTTGTAGAGCTCGCGGGTAAATGCCATTAACCGAATCCTCCGAGTTGCGTGCTCGAGACAATCGCGCTGCCGCCGGTGTTGTTGTACACCACCACGCCTGCGCTGCTGTTTCGCCTCTGGTTATCCAGGATCTGCTGCAATATCTGATCGGTTTTACCCGATGCCTGTTGAGGGGCTGCCGCGGGCAGGTTTTGACGGGTTCCAGGACGTTCTTCCCCATAGGCAGCTGCATACTGCTCTTTCACGCTGCCGACCGCGCCACCGGCGTTATTGATTATCCGGGTGACTTTTTCCTCACTAAGGCGATTCCCCATCCCCTCCTTGACCGACATTGAAGAAATCAGCTGGGCCAACACTTTCGGATCGTTGAGGTTCAGCTTTTCAAACTCGGATCGGCCGGTTGCCTTGGTGACATGATCAATGTACGCCCGCGTGTTGTTCTCCTTCGGTGGCGCCCATTTGCCGACAATATCGTGGATGTTGTCGACGCCTCTGGTGCCATAAATTTGGAGCTGTTTGGCCGCCGCCAGCACCCCCTCATCCAGCGTGGGGAACACTGCAAATTTTCCGCTCTTGGTGTTCGCCGTTTGATACCCAGCCGCCGCGCGCAGATTCGCCGGGTTGTTGAAGCGATCGGCAATGGTTCTGCCCCTGGCGCTCACGTCCGCCGGACGCGCATCGACAGGCTCAACCTTGCCACTGGAGAAAAAGTGTTTGACGCCTTTCAGCCATCCCCAAACATGCGGATCGTCGTCAGTACCCGGCGTGTATGTCTGACCGCTCTGCGGATCCGTCCGCTTCTCGTCGCTGAGCATGGAAGAGTGAGATTTCACATCGTCCAGCGTGATATCGGTTTTTCCAGTTACCCAGTCAATCACCTTGCCGATCAGCCGCCCTAACCGCTCAACACCGGTCATGAACGATTCAACGTCGCTTTTAAACTCGGGCGAGGCCAGGTAATTACCGAACCGCCGGATGCCGTCTGCCAGCCCATCCAGCCATTTCCCCAACTCTGGGGATTTAAGGACGGTATCCACCGCGCCGGAGAAAGCATCGGAGAGTTTCCCCAGCTCAGGCGTCAGTGGCGCCAATCCGCGGATGAAGGTGTTTTCGATGCCGACTTTGCTTCGATCCAGCTGAATGTTGAAATCCTGCCACTGCTTCAACTGCTGGTCCGTCAGTTGCAAGCGCTGAGTATCCTTCTGCGCCTGCTTGGTCATCGCATCGATCTCAGCGTCGCTCATTTTTTTGAAGCGATTGAGATCGTCGAGGGTGAAGTAGTTGGTCAGACCGTAGGCTTCCGCGCCTTGCTGAGTGCTGCCGTTACGCACGAAGATATCGCGCGCGCTTTTTATCATCTGCGGCAACAGGGTCGCCGGATCCTGATTGGGGTTATCAATCCCCATCGCCTTAAACTGCCAGCGCTTGCTCAGGTCCAGTTGGCTATCCCGAATGGCGCCCAACGTGCCGACTGGGTTACCGAGCACCTTCTGGTAGTTCACCGCGCTGGCATTGAGGCCGCCAGCAGTGGTTCCCAGTCCCATCGATGTGAACCGCTGCGCAGCAGCAGAACCCGCCAGGCGGTTGATACCCCACAGCCCACCCGCACCGGCCAGACCAGAAAACAGCCCCAGCACGGCCCCCCATGAAAGCAGGCTCGTCGTGGCGTCCTTCATGTGGCCGGCCAGACTCTTCGCGTCCTTGCTGGCTTTACTCAGGAATTTGCGCGCGCCGCTGCTTTTCTTGTTGAACTCGGACTGCGTTTTATTGGCCTTTTCGAGATTGCCATTCAGGCGGTCGAGCCCCTCGTTAATGGACGCAACGGCGGCGATCCCTTCGTTGAAGGCCTGGGCTATGGCCTCCGTGCTGCCCAGTACCTTTTCCGTCTGCTTGGCTGAATCGCCGATACCCTGCGCTGCGCCTCGCCATTGCTCCGGCAGTTCTTCGAGCGCCTTCTGGTATTCATTGAATTTTTCGAGGAACGCCTGAAATTTCTCGTCCTGAACATCAATTTCAACAACGGATTTAGCTGCCATTGAAATAGCCCTTCTGTCTTATTTCTTCCAGAATGAACCGCTGCCGGAAATGGAGCGGGCTTTTGTAGTCGCCAAAATCCAGTTCCCGGCAGAGTTCCCGGAACCCCTCACAGGAGGCCCAGGTCAGGAGGGAATGTACGACAGTTCCTGCGGGGCTGGCGGGGTCGGGGTATCGGTAGCCGTCTTCGACTTCGGTAAAGAATCGCGAAACGCCGTAGCGTTCAATGAGACGAGTTGCCCACTGTACATTTCGAGCGTTTTCCCCACCGTCGGGGCGATCAGGCTGGCTTTCTGAATAGCAGAGGAGACCATAAAAAACACCACTTCGCCCTCGACCTCGCGGTATTCATCCGGCTCGATGATCGCCTGCTTAAACGCTACCTCCAGCGGCACAGGTCGCCATACGCCGTTATCGTTGAAGATCACGGTGGTCAGGCGCTGAATATCATCAACAAGCGTCGGCGTATCCGCGGGAATGTCCCCGATATCCTGCCGCGCTTTAAGAATATTTCTCAGCATCATCGCGGCCACACGCGGCGCGGCGGTCGCACCCACGGATGTGAAGAAGTTGTGGAACATGTTCCCCAACAACACGCAGTTCTCCTGCACCACCTCATATGGGAACGGCACAACGTGCAGGTACACCAGCGATCCGTCCTCGCGCGTAATCGTGCTGACGAAATTCAGTTTTCTGTCAATTTTCATACCCATCAATCCCACATCTTGTCGTTGGTGGTCAGGTAGCCGGAAATGGTCGCAACAAAGCCGGCATCCGTACCGTTGAGGGTGATTTCGTTAAAATTCACCAGGTAGCAGTTCAGAATGGTGTAGTTGCCGAAAGTGGTTGCATCCGGCGTAACCACCACCTCCCCCAGGGCTGTGTCGGAGGCAAACTGCCGTTGATAGCTGGCGGCCAGCCCCTGCGTTTTCAGCAAATGCACCGTCAAGGTCACCTGCTGGTAAGGTGCCTGGCTGCCCACTGTGCCGGTCATCGTGGGGATAATGTCAGTGGCGGCGGTATCCGGCCGCATGCTGATCCCCTCTTTGCCCAGGAATGACGCCGTGACGTTTAACGCCGGCTTGTCGGTAATGCTCACCGCGCCCCGGACGCGGTTAAGGAATCCCTGCGGAACTAATGGATTTGGCATTTATTACGCCCCCACAAAATTGGTTACGTTGAGGTTGAAGGTGATGGACTCGAAACCACGCTTCGGTGTGACAACCGCACTCAGGCCGCTGTATTTCCCATCGGCGTAATCGGACGGATTCAGGCTGGTGTAGTTGGCGAACGGCACGGCGTTGATCACCGCGCTGCCGGCGTAGGTGCCTTTCTCGTACTCTTCGTTGAAGACGTCCTGGCTGAGTTTCGTGTCGATCACCTGGCCGAGGATCAGCCCATAGCTGATGCCAGATCGCAGCGTTTTTAACCCACGGCGCTGCAAGCGGTCGATGCCGTTTTGCTCGTAGTAAAGCGGGTTAACGGTGGTGTTGGAGCCGTTGATCACCTCATTCGCCAGATCCATCTCCAGATTGATGGCGCACCAGGCCACTGCATACCAGTAGTTGAACGGCATGCCGTCCAGCATATGGCCGGCGACCAGCATCTTGTTGCTTAAACCACCCTCGGCCGCCGTTCCGATGTAGTTGATGTTGCTGTCCTGCAGGGATTTGAGCAGCTTGCCGTTCCCGGCAGGTGGATAATCCGTCACGCCATACATGAAGCGGAACGCCATCGGCGGCACCATATTCGACGAGCTTGGATCGTTGGCCAGCGACGACTGGAACGGTGCAGCCATCGAAAACTCGGTAGCGCCAATCCCCGGAGCTTCAACGCCGGCGAACACATTCGGGTATTTACCCGTCGCCCACGCTTCATAGGTGGCAATGGTGGTGGTGACAAAAAACTTCACCAGCGATCCCGGCGAGGTATAGTTGTTCGCCAGCGTCTTGAATGTGGCCTCTTCGTCCCATTCGCGGGGAACCAGGTAGGAGAAGAATTTTTGATAGGTGTTGCCCAGCGAAATATCTTCGTCGATAAACTTGCTCAACGCCTTGATCGCATCTGCGGCGCTAAGTTCGCCCAACTCCAGCACATAAACCGCGCGGCTGCTCCCCTGCGCCCAGTAGGTGGTATTCATCTGCTGAATTTCACCGGCGGCTACGGAAAGCACGGTTCCCATCTTTGTTGCGGTACCCGGATTGCTGCTTAACGTATAGGTAAACGCCTTGTCGCCGGTCACCGTTGCGGTAAACGCGCCGTTGTATCCCTCCGGCTCCACACCGGAGATCACTACCGGCACGTTGTCTCCGTTGGCCCAGCCATGCGCTGCGGGTAGCGTCACCGTGACGGTATTCGTTGCCCAGGCGATTGCCGTGATCGTTTTCGCCGGCGCGACAATCGTTTTCAGGTCGTCTTTTGACGTCAGCAGCTCGTAACTGCCTGGTGCCAGCGTCGTCCCACCGACAGAGACCAGCGCGCCGGATTTCAGCAGTTGGCTCGGCTTCGGTGGGTTGGTGACCGATACATTAATATTCACTATGGCCATTTAATTATTTCTCCACATAAATGGACGGGATGGCGGACGTGATCAGCTGGCGGGCGACATTCCTCATCCGCTGCTGATAGTAATTGACGCGAAATTTGATCTTCTTCCGCATGGCGATGATGTTGAGCTCGTTTTGCGTCACGCGCTCATCCTGCACCACGGGAATATTCATCACGCCCATCTCGGCATCATCGCTGAGCGTGTATTGCTGGACGTAGCGGAGAAAGTCCTCTACGGATGCATTGCGCAGACCGGTTACCGAGATCGTGACATCCTCGGAAACCAGCTGGTACTGGTTGGATTTTTCATCCAGGTAAAAAGCGCCGGCGACTGGTACCGGGTCACTGCATTTCACCGTGGCATACGGTGGCGCCAGGTTCTGCATTGACAGCATGGCTGGAAACATCGGCATGTATTGGTTCAATGACAGCCAGATAGGCAGCGAACTGGAAACCACCACATCCGCCAGATCGATATCGGTCGGCGAGTTGATGATCTGCGACATCATGTGCGGGTAAATGGCGTGCCCGGTGTAGTGGTATATGTTGGCGGGTTCGTTCAACCCGGAACGGCGGGAAAATGCAAACCGGATACCGTAGAACTCGCCGATGTAGAGCACCTCGGAGCCAATATCATTGAAGGGATCGATATCGGCCTGCGCGGTAAACGTCACCACGTTTTTGTCGTAGAGCTGCTCCTCATCCTGAATGCTTTCCGTTGTCAGGTGCAGGTAGCCTTTTACGTCCTTGGTATCCGGTTCACTGCCCGGATCATCGGCAATTGACGCCTTTACCCAAAACACGAAGCCATCCAGCGGAAGCACTTTCCTGATGTACTTCGTGAAGGTGACCACCTGAAAGCGGCTCAGGTCGTCAAGCCCCTGCGTCAGTGTGGCGTTAAGCTCGGTTTTCGCATTCTGCTGAAGTTCACTCAGGGAAGGCATTTAACACCCCGCTTACCCAGGCGCGCATGGCTGCCTGATAATTTCCTGTATCGATAAATGATTCTCGCGGATCGCCCCTCTTATTTTTGAAACGCTTCGAGATGCCAAGCAGCGCGCGACGGGTGGGAACTCCCGGCATTCCGTTCATCTCGCCGTTATCCAGAAAGGCCACGAACAAGTCGTGGATCCGCGACATGGATTCTGCAAGCGGGTCCCTTGATGGCGGTGCGCCTGCCAACATGTTTTCAAGATTTGCGGCGAGGTCTTTACTCATCAGCTCGGCAATGTCATTGCCATACCGATCGAAGAAGGTCTGCATAATCTGGTATTTTTCCTCCAGATATACTGCAACGTCGCTGGTTGTGGTGTTCTCATCCCCATAAGGAATATCGATAACACCCAGATGAAAGGTGATCATGACAACCCCCACAGGCTGCCAAACTGCTCAGCAATCATCAGATAGCGCCGGCCATACGGGTCTTTAAGCATCTGGAGATCTGCCAGAGACAAGTTTTTGAAGAAATCTGGCACCAAACGCTGAGAACTTGTTGCGTTATCACTGGCCCCGGTAATAACCCCAGCGGTGAAATCATTGAGGCCATATATCTTCCTGAATTCAGCAAACACGGGTTCAGTGCCGTAGTTGACCAGGAAAGACGCGCCGAGGTTATACACAGCAACGGTGTACAGGTTCGGCATAACGCACGCGATATCCGAGTTAACCCATTCGACCGCGCCGCCATAAGCCAGGGAAAATGACGGAGAGTCGTCGGGAACCTGTTCAGCAGTTACCTTCATGTCAGTTCGAATGAATTCAATAAATCCCGACAGGCTCGTTGTCATTTTTTCTTGTTCCCGGATTTTTCAGTCACGATGGTTTCGTTAACCACGTCTGCGTCTTCGTTATCATCGCGGCCTTTCGCCTGCTCTGCGCTGACCTCCATTTCACCGGAATAACCGGTACCGCTATCACGCAATGCGCTGTCAAGCGCCGCCACGGATGCCTGGCGGCGTCCGTGCGCACCACGGGTCAAGTGAATGTCGTTATCACGAATGGTCTTCTCGATTACCGCCGCAGATACGGGCTTGTTAAGGCTGTAGCACAAGCCAACAAATGCCTGGCTTTGGTCGATTCTCGTTGAGTCGATCAGCCCATACATCTGGTGATGCTGAATAACTGATTCCACCTCTTCAGTGGAGCCGTCCAGCACCATCATCTGATCGCCGTGGTTAATCGGGATCTGGACAAGCCGACCGGTCTCCAATTTGCGGTAAGCAAAAATTTGGCGTTGTTTGGTGGTGTTAGCGATGAAAAGTTTCATTGGTTACCTCATAAAAAAGCCCCTGCAGAGTTTCCCCGGCAGAGGCTTAACCACTACAAGAATGGATCAGGCGCTGTAGGCCATCGACAGGATAGTGATGGCTTCCGGGCGGACCGCCCAGCCAGCGGTAGAACGCATTTCGGACAGAACATCAATAGCGCCACCAGCAATCGGTGTCGGAATTTCACGCGGCGCGGCCATGTCGCAAAACATCAGGGCGTTCGCAGCAAGAGACGGGGTCAACTTGGCGAATTCGTTGGTGTTAACGGTCGAGTTAACCATTGGCACCTCAACCTCCGGGATGGTGATTACCACCGCATCAGTGCCGCCCGCACCAGCTCCGATTAAGGTGTCGTCATACACCCAGTCAACCTGGACGTTTGCCCCTTTCAGCACTTCTTTTACCGTGTTACCCACGGTATCAGTACCGCCGCCAGGACGCTGGTAAGAAGTCAGCTGCACGATCTGCTGAATCTCCATTGCGCCGAGAATACGCTGAGGACCAAGGATAACGACACGCTGCTGACGACCCAACTGCATGGTACGGGTCATAGCGGCCTGAACATGGCCCAGCAGATACACAGCCATCTGGCCGTGATCATAAGTCAGCACGGTGGTGTTGTTGTTGCTGTCCGGCGGCAGAGACTCGGTGGTGGCACCAGCGGTATTCAGTAGTCCCTCACCACCGGCGGGGTTCATACCGTACAGCAGAGCGGAACGGAGCTGCTGGAAGATGCCTTGGCGCATACCGAGGCGCTGGGCCTCCGGCAGAGCAAAGTTCCAGTTACCGGCCGCTGCCATGTCGTGGTGATCGTAGATACCACGGCAGCGGAACAGATAAGTTGGGGTAGAAATCATCTTCGCATCCAGCGCCACGCTTGGAAGCTGGTTGCCGTTTCCAGACTGGCTGGAGGTGGATTGGGTACGGATATCCAGTCGGCGCATGTAGACGTACTGGTCGCCAACGCCGAGGCGAACTTGCGGGTTACCGCTGGCGATGGTTTCAAACGCACCTGATGCCTGCTGGTAACCGAGGATCATCTCCGGCGCAATATACGACGGATTGACGATGGTGTAGCTGGGGGTAATTGCAGCCATTTAATTCAGCTCCCGATTAAAGTAAGACCAGCGCGCAGCTGTCGGTGTTATTCCAGGTCAGGAAACCCGTCTTGCTGTCATAGCTGACAGTCTTTGAGTTTCCTGATTCGATGGCGATCACTTTTACCGGCAGCGTGATGTCGGAAAGCGTTACTGCGCCCAAAGTGCCCTGCGTGGTTGCTGCGCCACTTGGTGCAGTCGCCGGGGCATAAGTGAAGGAGGTCGAGTTTGGAACGGAAACCACAACAACGGTGCCGTTGTACGCAGCAGGCGCCACGCCGCTGATTTTCACGTACTGGCCAGCGCTCAGGCCGTGGGCTGATTCGGTAACGGCTGTTGCCACACCAGCAGCATACGTCACAGCGGTGGTTGCGATATCAGCACCGGCAAAACCCGCCGCTGCTGCGGTGGTTAGCTGGTTGTTTACAAAGTCCCAGGCCAGAGCCGTCTTCACGGATGCGCCACTGGTGCCCAGCGCAACAACCTGCGCAGACGCTTTCAGGGGAACACGCATGTTGGAGCCGAGACGATAGTACGACACGCTCATACCGGATGCGTACAGTGGCACCGGTGACTGTGGTGTAGTCAGCCCATTGTGCGCCTGATTGAACACGGTGAAGCCTTCCAACTCGGCGACTGACGCAGCGTGGCGGATTTGTGAACCGCGCGGACTAGAATGCGTGCCTGGCAGAAGTTCAGCCACCGGCAGACCGCCCCACAGAGGTTTAGTTTCCGTTGCCGCCACGGTGCCCGCGGCCAGATTAAAGCGGTTAGCCGGGTCATCCAGAGCAATGCCCTGGACATAACCGTCGGACTGCACGCCGAAGGAACCCAGCGCATTCGTGGTTGCCATCGGATTAAGAGATAAATTAGCCATGCTTCAGAGCTCCCGTTAAGCCTGGTTGTTGAAACTGGTGACCTGACGTTTACCTGACTGGAACGGAGCCCAGGTAGCAGCAGGATCGCCTTCGAATGTGCTTATCTGGCGGCCGGTCGCATCAGCGCGTTTGATTTCACGCAGCGTGCCAGGGCCGACAGACAGGCTTGCCGATTTTTGCGCATCGGCATAAATCTGCTTTTCAGCAAATCCAAGCAGCGCGGAATCAGCGATTGATGACAGATCGACGGCCTTAAAGTCCGGCGAGTGTTCCTGTAACTGGATCATCAGACGGCGACGGTATGCCAGTGGCTTTTCGCCAGACAGCGGGACCGGCGCGCGTTTGCCAAAGCAGGAGAACACGCTGTCAGCCTTCACCTGCGCGTCAGCAACCTCGTTACGTTCTTCGTCGCTGAGTTCGGTTGGAATGCGGGAGCGCAGATCAGCAATTTCCTGACGCAGTTGAGAATCTGCCTTTTCTTTGGCCATGCGTTCGGCCTCTTCAGCATCAGCCTTTTCTTTGGCCTCAGCGTCGGCTTTTTCCTTGGCGGCCGCTTCTTCCGCGTCGGCTTTGGCTTTGGCTTCTTCTGCTTCTTTCGCCTCAGAATCAGCCTGTTCTTTTTTGGCTGCCTCTTCGGCATCCGCTTTTTCCTTGGCCTCTTTCGCCTCAGAATCAGCTTTTGCCATGCGGGCATCGATCGCTTTGTTGATAAGCGCTACGATTTTTTCCTCGTCCATCTTTTCAGCCTCATTTGGAATGGAATCAGATTTAACACCAGTAGGGGCAAGGAGCTTGTCCCATACACCCTGTTCACAAATTGCAACGTGGTCGAGCAATACCGGGGAACCTTCCACCAATAGAGGCTGACCGTCGATTTTGATGATTGAGTCCTGCATTTCGCTATACGTGACGGTTGGCGAGGTGCTTAACTGCTTGGTCGCCATAATTCCGGCGGCTTCGGCGTCATACACCCGGGCAATAGCCCAGACCTCGCCATTATCGGCAACCCAACTGTTCGTCAGGGTGCCGATAACACGCTTCGCAAATTCATCGCTATCGAGCTTGTTTTTCTCCGGGTGCAGCCAAATTAGTGGTACACCGGCAACGCGCTGGAGAAACTCAGGAGTGAGATAGTCATCCGGGTTACGGAATGCCATCTGTTGATCTGCAGAGCGCCAGGTAACCCCCGTTCCGGTCACCCGGATGGCGAACATCCACATGTTGATAAAGTATTGCGGGCTGCTTAATGTCCCATCAGCGATGAGTGCGGCCACTTCGGTTTCATTGAGCGCCTGCTGCGCCAGCATCTCAGCAAAAGGCTGATGAAGCGGCTTAGGCAGATCGTCAATATGGAACCACCCGGCGGCCAGCGATTCGTCGTTAAGCTTCGCTTCAAACTGCTCCGGCACCTCTGCGCGAAATGTCAGGTAATCACCGTAGACGCTGTGCGGATTCAGCGGGCCATCGTACTGATACCCCACTTCCTCCAGCACTTCGCGGCGCGCAGCATCAATAGCGAGCTCGCCCGGTTCGACCGTGCCGCCAGGTTGACACCACGTTCCATCATCAGAGCGCTGGATCAGGAAGACGAACTTACCCTGACGGAACATTATCCCGCTGCCAAAAATAGCCACGTTTTAATGCCCCTATGCTGCTTTCATTGACTCCATGAACTTGTGACCCTTCTGGGTCAGCATGTATTCAGGAATACTGCGGATGTTGTAGATGTAGGTCACATAGCACTGGCAGAAAACCTCTTCACCAGGCTGAGTGATTTCATCGAGATACCCGGCAGGACCGGCTTTCACATACCCGTTTTTTTGCGCCCAGTTCCCGCGAATCAGGTAGTACAACTGATCGCGCTCCTTGTGGTCTTCGCGGAAGTCATAACCGGGCCTGCGCCAATGGCTGTGCCAAATCGCCGCAATCGCGTTATTACTCGTTGCGATCACGTTATCAATGTTGGCTATCAGCTTGCGGTTCTGGTCGATCATCACGCGGCGCGCTTCATAGTCCACCTTCTCGGCAGCCTTCTGAATATGATCCGCTGTTGCCCGCATCGTCCCCTGAATGCCAGACAGCGCGATGCTATCGGCAGAAGGTATGCTGCTGGCCCAGCCGCTAAAACGCGACAACGTTGTGTCGATAGCTTTTTTGCGGTTGAGCTGGATAAGGTCAGCGCTGGACAGGATCCGCCTGTCGAGTTCAGTCCTCAGTTTTGGTTCGAGGTAGTTGAGCGTAAAGCGGGATATGCCCTGGTGCCGTTTCAGCGCGCCAGCGCGACCAACCTGCAGATCGTACGATTTAGTCAGGTTCCGCGTGACCATCGCCATGTAGTCGTCCGCCGTTTCACTCTCAGCAGCCTGCCGGATGATGCTCTGCCAGCGCTCCAGCTCCTCGCGAGACGTGTAGCCGTTGCGAAGAAAGAACTTCACCGCCTCACGAACCGTTCTTGTAAATGTCCTCATAGCATCATCCCACCGCCCGGATCTTCAGCCTTCGGTGGCTCTGGCGGCGGATTATCTTTTAGCGAGTCGTAATCGAGGTTAAGCCGTTGAGGGAAGAGGTTCTCGTTAGCGTTGGCGTTTTCACACGCCCACTCGATCAGCGTTGCGCGGTTCTCGGGGTCAGCGGTGAGTTGCGGCAGTATCGATTCCAGCATACTGACGATGGCCTTAAAGCGCGTTTCGTCTACCTTCACCTTTTCGCTCTCCGGCTCCTTGAGGGAGGACGGCCAGCGGTATTCGAAGTTATTTATCCACATCGAGAAATACACGCTGTAGGTGTTTTTCAGTTCCGGGAAGTCGGCTCGCAGCGACTGGAAAAACTCTATGCTCCATGCCCGGTACTGGCATACACGAATAAAGAATGCATAAAGCTGATCAAGCCATTCACGGATGTTGTCGATGTACACAGCAACGGCGCGCGCATCTTCAGTGCCTTCCCCGAAGCCCTGGGCGAACGTCTCAGAGTTAAGAATGATCGCCGGCATATCAGCGGCGGCGGCCACGTTCTCCAGAATGTGCTTACGGGCAGAGTCGAGAGGTTTTTCCAGGTTGCTCAGGTCGATTGACTCGATATTATCTTTGTCACCGATTTGCAGAACTTCTCCCGTTTTCCCTCTTTTCAACATCATGCGCTTAATGCCGCTTAGCTTCTGCATCATGTTGTTGACGACGGAGCTTGGCCCCTGAATTTTTGTTACCAGCAACCCGCCCTTCACGGCCACCATGTCATCAGTGCGCATGGTCTGGATGAAGGATTTCAGCGGATAAAGCGCGCGTTGGTAGACGCTACGCCCGGTGAATCCGAATGCCGCCGGGTTGTAAGCCAAATAGATCGGGTCTTCGTTTTGCACGACGACACAGCGCGATTTGTGATATGGCTTTCCGGCAACTCGAATGCCATCGACTTTCTGAAAGTCCTGCGCATTCGGATCCTGATTCAACACGATGCTGCCCGCGGTGTTCAGCGGGTCGAGGATATTAAAGCTGACGTTGTGTTTATACAGCGTGCGGTAATCGAGCGATTCATTCGGTTCCTGGTTATCCACCAGCATTGCCACCGCCGACACACCGTAAATTCGGGCAATCCGTGCAGCGTTGGCAATGTGCTGATTAGCTCCCATAGCTTTCCATTCGCGCTCGAACGCATCGCGCAAGCGCTGCTCAAGGCCATACGACTGAGCAACATGCACGGTGCGCGGTTCATTCATCGCCATCTTAATGGGACGATCCACCATCTTGCCGCCCAACGGGTGGTAGAGGTAGACCGTTTTGCAGGTCTGATAGCCCGCCGTTGATCCTGGCTGAATATCATCGCTGTCCAGCAATGCCATCAACTCTGAATGAGAGCAGCTGCCGATTTCGAAATCATCTTCGTTCATTGGTTTTCTCGTCAGAAGCCGTCGCCATTGCCTAGCCCAAGCGCGACGCCATAGTTGAAACAGTCAAACAGGTCATCGTCCTGATTTTCTTCGCCAATGATGAACTGGAGCACTTGCGTCAGAAGGTGGTTTTTCTTCGACTGCTTGTATTCCACCAGCTTGTCATAGGCGTATTTCGAGATGCGTACTTTCCCCGACGCCACATACCCGGAGATATTGATGGCGCGGGACTCTTTGGGCAGCGATGTGAGCTCGCTGTCGATTGGGTGAACATTCCAGCCCTCGTTAGCCCCCTGCTGCAATAGCGTGATACCGGTGGCCTTGTCCTCGATAAACAGCCCAGCCGTGCCCATACGTGCCAAACATATTTCGCTGAGGTGTTTAGCTTTCCCAACCCACTGCGGCACTATGTCTTTCAGGAAATACCCGTCAATCTGGATAATGTCCCAATCAAGAATGACCAGGCTGGGCATTGGGAAGTTGCTAAGTGCGAACCAGATGCAGGCTGAACCATCGTTCTGTAGCTGGCCTTTCTGGGCGCAATCGACAACGCCGTAAACGGTATCGCAACTCGCCGGGTAATCGACCGGGACGCCGTTCTCCAAAAGCCATTCCATCTTGAAGAAGTTTTGCCCTCGCCAATCGACGAAATCAGCGTTGTATTCCTGCTGAACCACCATCGGCGGACGTCCTGCGATTATTCGTGCCAACGCCTCAGGGTTAATGGTCGGGTTCGCTGCGGTAGGTGCGTGGTGCTCTTCCCACCCCATCGATTTATCGTTGCAGGCCTGATAGAAAAAGTTCTCGTCATCCACGCCCTTCGGCGTACCGGCCATCACAGCGTCGCCGTCATAATCGAGCAGCGTCGGCTCTATCGCCTGTTCCCAAATATCACGCATACCCTTTTTAACCAGGCTGCCTTCGTCGATGATGACTTTGTGATATTTACGGGAGCGGCCGGCGTCCGGGTTGTCCAGCGTCCAGAACTCCACCTGCCCACCGCCGATCGTTTCGATTATCGAATCCGTCTTGCTGGAACTGGTGGTGATCGGCTTGAGCAGATCCCGAATGGCCTTAAACGAGGGAAGCAGGATTTTATAGGACGGCGCAAACCAGCCCACGCGCATCTGTTTTGCCGCCCAATTGCCGCCAGCCTGTTCCAGCATGGTGGTTTTACCAAAGCGGCGCCCGGCGCGGATCACTTTCCTTTTGGCCGGCGAGCGATAAATTTTCTTCTGCCCGTCGTGGAACGGCAGGAACGTGATCGTGTGTTCAGTCGCCATCAGGAGAGTTCACCAATTTGATCACCACCGTCGGCTCGTCGTTTTTCCCTTTCCCCTTGCGGTTCAGTTCAACCTCTTGCTCCAGGCGGTCGGCCTCGGCGGTGCGTTTTCGGATTTCCAGCTCAAGCAGACGCTGCGCCAGTTCTGATTCGGTAAGCCCCATGCGACGCATGATCGCCTCGAACATTTTTTCCCGGCTTATCGCAGAGATCTCGATGCCACCTTTGACAACCTTCGTGCCGGAGTAAGCCAGTCGCGCAGCACCGGATAATGTTCGTGTATCCGGGAAGTGCGCCCGCCCAATACCATCACCGTTGCACCGCGGGCAAGCTGGGTTAGGCTCCCTGTTGTGGTCGTAGCCATAGCCGCCCTTGTCTGGTGGTTCCGGCTTGTTCCTGGCCTTGGCCTCTTCGCATTTTTCATCATGCTCGATTGAATCCCGCCACTGGTAGTGGTGGCCAAATCCCCAACAATGCCGGCAGGCGCCGCGGCGATACTGCGAAATCTCGTTTGCATCGAACGTGGCCAGCTGCCACATTTTTTCGAGCACTTCATCAGCGTTTGCCAGGGTGCGCGATACCGACGCAACCAGTTGACTATCGATGGCACGTTTAACGTTAGGATTCGCCAGAAGCTGACGGCCGTAGTTTGGGTTGCTGTAACCTGCACGCTCAGCAGCGGCAGTGGCATTCTGATCAATCAGGTATTCCGCTACGAAAAGGCTTTGCTGTGGTGATAAGCCTGATTCCGATATCAGCTCTTCTGCGCTGACTTTGGGATCCGTCTTGGTACGCACCTTTGATTTTTGCGTACCGCTTTTGCGTACCTGCGTACCTTTCTGCGTACCGCCCTTTCCCTTGCGTATCCAGCCATGCTTTTTAGCGCGCTTCCTGATCGCCCCCTCACTGATGCCGTATATCTCTGCCAGGTCGCGGAGAGAAAGTTGACCGGCACAGTAATCGCGCTCGAGGCCGCTTTCTTCCGGTTGTGACATAGCGTTCTCCATAAAAAAAGCCATCAGCCTGCCGGTGCGCTGGGTGCGCGGTGGGTGCAGGTAGACGGCCTTGGTTATTTTGCATTATCGATGGCCCTCGCAAAGGCCACCTGTAATGCTATGGATCTTTTCTGATACCTTCCCGCCAGGCGTTGAGCGTCTCAACTTGTCCGGCGCAGATTGATAACGCTGTTTGAAGCGCCAGCGCGTGGCTGCCGATATCCCCCCAGGTATCACCCTGCAATTTTGGTTGTTCGCAGGGGGTGAACACCGATTCAGGGGGAAACAGCACGAGCGGCGCCGGCGGCGGTGGTGTCCGTTCCGCGCAGGAGGCCAAGAACAGCACCAGGAGCAGTGCGGCGGGCGCACTCGTCATTTTTAATGGCATCCTGATATTTCCTCTGGTAGTTTTCGCCCTGCTGGCGCAGCTGCTGCTCTCTCCGTTGCTGTTCGGCCATCATTGCGCGATTACGGGCGTCATCCGCGCGCAGTGTGGTGATCAGTCCTGTCTGTTGCGCCAGCGTCTTTTTCTGCTCTGCAACCTGCTGGCGTGCCAGCGCCAATCGGTGCGACAACAGCGAGCTGTAACCACCCAGCAAGATGGCCGCCACCAGCAGGAGCAACATTCCCCCGCCGGCCAGTTTTGAGAGCCAGCCGCTCATGCCAGTGCCTGGCGCGCACGCTCAAATCGTTCTTTGCGGTCTGCCAGCCCGTTATTGCCGCCGTTGATCAGCAGCGTCACTCGTTCGACGTCGCCGGCGTACTGGCCACAATTCCGCGATTTCCAGAACCAGCCGGCGGAGCGCATCGCGTACTCGTCTTTTTCCAGCAGGTCAGGCACCAACAGCAAATCGGTTTTGATGCCGGCGCTGCAGGCGCGATAATTGTCGGCGCCGGTGATCTGGATCAGGCCGCGCCCGCGGTATTTCCAACCGTCCCCCGTGGATTTGTTACCCAGGCGGCCGCCGTAGACGAGATTCGCGATCGCCGCCTGGCGGTTCACCGGCACCACCGATTCGCCGCGCTGGCGCCC
>Ga0308171_1001686_pt1 | contig 27613 bp, 21 predicted proteins | sample PhyGR1_FD_202135 | JGI IMG/M metagenome (GOLD analysis project Ga0308171, IMG submission 202135) | Phyllosphere microbial communities from UC Gill Tract Community Farm, Albany, California, United States - DLSLSG.R1 | ecosystem: Host-associated > Plants > Phyllosphere > Unclassified | place: USA...
ACAGCTCGTCCAATGCACCCTGCCAGTCGGGCGGCTGCGGATTAACTCAGTAGACACGGCTAAGCATGTAGTACCGACAGCGGAGTACTGGCGGACGGGGGTTCAAATCCCCCCGGCTCCACCAAACAAGCGTTACAAATTAGGCACTTAGCGAATCTCGCAAGTGCCTTTTTTGTGCCTGAACGGGCGGTTTTGGCTCGGCTATGCCAGCTTTATGACAGTTTGCTTGCCCGTGAAGCCTATCCTTGGCTGTCGCCTTTGCCCCAACAACCGACAAAACGTTTTCCGTCGTTTTTCCGGATTGAAAACGCGCCACAGCATAAGCGTCTGGCAAACACACCTTCCCGACACCGTCGCTTAAGGCGATGGTGTCCACCTAAATTGAAATGGACACCATTTCTAGCCTATTTAAGCGGACGCCCATGCCCCAAGCACGTCGCTCCTATCCCAAATCCTTCAAGGCCCAAGTCATTACTGACTGTGCGCGCCTGACACCTCGATTGCCAATGTCGCCTTGACCCACAACCTCAATGCCAACCTCGTCCATAAATGGATTCGGATGCATGCGCAGAAAAAACTGGCACTGCAAAGTAAGCGTCTGGCAGACACACCTTGCTGATAGCTAAACTGCCGCCTTTCGTTTGTGGGTGATGGAGCCTACTTGCAGGAGTAGGCACTACGCTTTTGATGTCCTACGATCCGACGACGCTATCAAGTAGCGACGTCCCATAGGAGTTGTCCACTACGCATAGCCATTTTTCCGAGATTTGTCGAAACACGTAGGTCGCCCTGCGCGAAATCTCAGTTTTCGCACCGTCCTTATCCGTGGCCTGTAGCAAGGTCTCCATGATAACGAGAGCTACATCACCTCCTTGTATAACTTGGATCTCCCCCTGTGAGACAACGATGCTGTTATTGAAATGATCCGCAATGGAGACAAAAGCTCGGCGGATGCTCTCTTTTCCTGAGACGGTCAATCCTGGTTTTACCACGAGACTGGCGTCATCCGCATAAAATTTCATCAGTTCGTCGAGGTCTTCGGCTGTGATAGCGCGATCAGCGGCCTCGATTGTCTCTTTGAGAGTTCGGGTAAGTGCGTCCATTCCTGTGCTCCTGTATGAGCCTCAGAAGCAGGAATGAAAAACCCCGCTTTTGAGGCGGGGTTCGGCAGATCGTACGCAGCCCCACCACCTATGTGAAGGCGATAATAATTGAACTTGCGCAACGGAAACTGTAACTGTTCATGGCATGAATCTGCCGCATAAAGCCAAGAAAATCAACTGATACAATCCTGTATGGGCACACCGTTTGCCACTACACCGGTCTCCACTGATGCGGCAGCAACTGGCCGATCTCACTCGCCCGCTGCGCCGGCAACCGAGTTAGCACATCTTTGAGATAGGCATACGGATCATGCCCATTCAGCCGTGCAGACTGGATCAAGCTCATGATCGCCGCCGCTCGTTTACCACTGCGAAGCGACCCGGCAAACAACCAATTCGAGCGCCCGAGAGCCCATGGTCGGATCTGATTTTCGACTGGATTATTTTCGACTGGATTATTGTCGATGGGCACAGCTCCGTCATCAACGTAGCGCGTCAGCGCTACCCAGCGTTTAAGGCTGTAAGCCAGGGCTTTGGCCGTTTCTGATCCGTTGGGCACCAGATCGCGCCGGGCCAACATCCAGTTATGTAACGTTGCGATTATCGGAGCAGCTTTTTCCTGCCGTATCCGCCAACGATCCTCATCGCTCATGTCCCGTGTTCAGCGTTCAACTTCATATAGGCCGCCAATCGAGTGCAGTGCTTGTTCGGCCAACTGGCTTTTATTCGCCACGTGCAGATCAAAAAACTTGCGGCGGGCATGAGCCATGCAGCCGATTTCAGTCATGCCTTTCTCAAAGCCTGCCTTGTAGCCGGAAAAGTCGTCGCACACCAACTATCCGTTCCAAGAGCCGAGGAGGTTGCGCGCATGCTCGCCCGCTCGGCTTGGACTGAAGTCGTAAACAGCGGCTTTGAGCGTCGAAAACGGTGTCGTGCTGTAGGCCCAGACATACGCTCGGTGGGTTTTCTTCTCGCCGGGTGCCAGCATTTGCACCGGAGTTTCATCGGCATGAATTACACTTTCGGCCAGCACCGCTTCGCGCAACGCATCGACCAAAGGCTGAAGCTGTACGCCGGTTTGTCCAACCCATTGTGCCAGCGTTGAGCGTGCGATCATCAGCCCTGCTCGGCCAAATATTTTCTCATGGCGGTAAAGCGGCAAGTGGTCGGCGAATTTCGCCACCATCACATGCGCCAGCAGGCCTGCGGTCGGGATGCCCTTGTCGATTACCTCGTCCGGCACCGGCGCCTGAATTAGCGTTTCGCACTGCCGGCAGGCCCATTTCCCACGCACATGCTGTTCAACGGTGAACACGCCGGGTGTGTAATCGAGCTTCTCGCTGACGTCTTCGCCGATGCGCTGAAGTTGGCAGCCGCAGGCGCACTGGGTGCTCTCAAGTTCGTGGCGGATCACCGTGCGTGGAAACTGCGGTGGCAGCGGCGCACGCTTGGGCTTCTGGCGTGGCTCGGTCGGTCGGTCGGTCGGTCGGTCGGTCGGTCGGTCGGTCGGTGCAGGTTGTAGTGGTCAACTGATACCGGACACTAAATTGAGTTTTTCCTCAGCGACCGCAGGCGCTAACCCTTCGTTGAACTGATGCGGTCGCCGCCAGTTGTAGCGCTCCATCAGGAACCGGCCAATATCCTGTTGCGCTAGCGAAGCGCTCACGTAGCCCACCGTCGGTATCCATTCAGTTTTCAGACTGCGAAATAGCCGCTCCATTGGCGCGTTATCGTGGCAGTTGCCGCGCCGACTCATGCTCTGTGTGAAGCGGTATCGCCATAGTCTCTGGCGGAAACTACGGCTGCCGTATTGACTGCCTTGATCACTGTGAAACAGCACATTCTGAGGCCGGCCACGCTGCTCATAGGACATGTCCAGCGCTTTAATCACCAGGTCGGCGTCGGGCTTGGCCGAGAACGCCCAGCCCACAACCCGGCGCGCATAAAGATCGATTACCGCCGCTAGATAGTGCCACCGACCTTCGGCCCAAACGTACGTGATGTCACCGCACCAAACCTTGTCGGGGGACGCCACGCTGAACCCTCGATCAAGCACGTTTGGGATATCAGGCCGCTCCACGGTCGCCTTTTATAGGCATGGTAACCCGGCTGTTTGCTAACCAAGTTCATCTCTCGCATCAACTTGCGTACCTTGAATCGCCCGATCTGCATGCCGTCCTCTTTCATCATCAGCATGATGCTCCTGCTACCCGCAGCGCTTCGGCTTTGCGTAAACAGCTCGTTCACGCGGCAGCGCAAGACCACCCGTTCGGCATCTGGATACCGACGTTTCCGGCAGTACGCGTAGTAGCACGATTAGGTGACTTCAAATATCGAGCACAACAGATCAATCGGCTCGTGAGCCCGATGTTGATCGATTAACGCGAACGTTCGTGTTCCTCGGCCATCAAGAGCGCGGTGGCCTTTTTTGAGATGGATTTTTCCCGTTCCAGCCGATTGATACGAGCTTCGAGTTCCTGGATTTTTTGCTGCTCAGGCGCCAGGGCTTTGCTGGTCGGAGTAATACCGCCACGTTCCTGCTGGAGTTGCTTCTCCCAACGACGCAAGGCCGACTCAACAAGCTCAAGCGAACGGGCTGCTTCGGTATGGCTGTAGCCTTGGTCAAGCACCAAGCACGCCGCCTCGCGCTTTAATTCAGGGGTAAAGGTACGACGTTGCTTGGTCATCAGACACCTCTCTGTGGCGAGCATTCTCGCCTAAATGGGTGTCCGGCTTAATTAGACCACTACAACGAAACCAGGTTCTGTAGGTTTTGTAGGCTTGCCTTGGGCACTGTTTTCAACAATGGCGATCGGCGAGCAGTAGGCTTCCGGAACGATCCGGCCATAGCAGTGACAACGCCACAACCAGGAGAAGCGCGTCGTAATCCTCCCTTGGTTGGGATACGGTAGCCAGTCAATATAGAGCTACAAACCTTCTCATCACATCGGTACAGTTGGGCAGCAGTCGCAGCTTAATTATGCGACCCAACACAAACCGGATGCAGGATATGCATCGTTCGGCTCATGGACATTACCGAGGGCAGTTGATGTCGACGCTCAATCCCGCAAGCAGCCTCACGCCCCATCACGCCAAGTATTTCGCCTGGGAGCTAACGCGCCGCCGTGCAGCCAGCGAAGAGGACCGGCTTTCCCAGTCGCTGTTCGACGCCAGTGTCGACCTCAACCCACACCAGATTGATGCCGCCCTTTTTGCCCTGCAAAACCCCCTGAGTAAAGGCGTGATGCTGGCTGACGAAGTAGGCTTGGGTAAAACGATTGAAGCCGCCTTGGTTCTAGGCCAGCTCTGGGCCGAACGTCGCCGTCGCCTCTTGGTCATCTGCCCAGCGGCACTGCGCAAACAATGGGCGCAGGAGCTTTCCGAAAAATTTAATTTGCCCACCCAGGTGTTGGATGCCCGCACCTGGAAACAGCTTCGCCAGGATGGCATCTACGATCCGTTGGCTCGCGACGTTATCAGCATCATGTCACTCCACTTTGCCGCGCGTATGGAAGAGCAGCTCGGCAATATTCCCTGGGATTTAGTCGTTATCGATGAAGCCCACAAGCTGCGTAATGCCCACCGAAAAAGCAACGAAACGGGGCAATCCCTCAAGCGCTCACTGGCCGGGCGACGCAAGCTTTTGCTAACGGCCACACCGCTGCAGAACTCACTCATGGAGCTGTATGGTCTTAGCTCGCTGATTGACGAGGACATCTTCGGCGATGAGCGTAGCTTTCGCGCTCAGTACAACAACACGGATGGCGACCTTGCAGCTTTGCGCCGCCGTTTGCAGGCCTTTATCAAGCGCACCCTGCGTAGGGATGTTCTGGAGTACGTGCCCTATACCCAGCGCCATGCGCTGACCACACCATTTACCCCAAGCGATGACGAGCAGCGGCTTTACGACCTCATCTCCGCGTATCTGCACCGCGACTTCAGCTATGGCTTCCCACAGCGCCAGAAACATCTCGTGGCTCTTATCCTGCGCAAGCTGCTGGCCTCGTCCACGGAGGCTGTCGTCGCCACACTGCAAGCCATCCAAGCACGCCTGCAGAAACTGCTGGATCGTCAGAGCATCGATGAGGAATGGTTCGAGCACCTGATTGAAGAGGACGACCTGGAGGAAGACCTTCTCGAAGCAGCGGAAGACTCAGCCAACTACGATGTTCATGACTCAGTCAGCAAGCTCGACTTCGAACTGCTGAGCAAGGAAATCGCCGAGCTCGACCTTTATATCGAAATCGCTCACAGCATTCGCGAAGACCAAAAATCCTTCGCCCTGCTGAACGCGCTCGAACAAGGCTTTGCACGCATGTCCGGTATGGGCGCACCGCGTAAAGCAGTAATCTTCACCGAGTCCCGCCGCACCCAAGAATACCTGGCTCGTTTTCTAGAGGCTCATGGGCACGCCGGCAAGGTTGTCACCTTCAGCGGTGGCAATCAGGGTGAAGCCGCGACCGGCATCTATCAGCGCTGGCTGGCGCGCTACCATGGCAGCGACCGTGTCACCGGCTCCCCTGCCATCGACCGCCGCACCGCGCTAATCGACCACTTCCGTGATAGCGCTGAAATTCTGATTGCCACCGAGGCAGCCGCCGAAGGTGTGAACCTGCAGTTCTGCTCCCTGGTGGTGAACTACGATCTGCCCTGGAACCCCCAGCGCGTAGAGCAACGCATTGGTCGCTGCCATCGCTACGGGCAACGTTTCGACGTAGTGGTGATCAACTTCCTCAACCAACGCAATGCTGCAGACCAGCGTGTACTGGAGCTACTGCAGGACAAGTTTCACCTGTTCGATGGTGTTTTCGGTGCGTCTGACCAAGTGCTCGGCAGGATCGAAGCCGGCATCGACTTCGAGAAACGTATTGCCGAAATTTACGATTGCTGCCGCACACCCCAAGAGATCGATTCCGCTTTTGCCAACCTGCGCGCCGAACTGGATGCTGATATTCAGGCACGCATGCTGGAAACCGAAAAGCTCCTGTTGGAAAATTTCGATGCCGATATCCATAGCCTGCTCAAAACGCACAAAGAGCGCGCTGAAAGCCAGCTAGACCAAATCACGCGGCTGTTTTGGCAACTGACCCAGTACATCCTGGCAGAGCAAGCCAGGTTCGACAGCGCCCTACTGACCTTCGACCTCAGCCTACCGCCCCTCCCACAGATCGCAACCGGGCACTACCAGCTCATTCGCAAGGGCGAGCTGGCAAAACAAGCTCAGATTGAAAACACCCGGATCTACCGCCTGACGCACCCACTGGGTGAATACGTACTCGATCAGGGACGTAATGCTCCTGCCCTCGTAGCCACTCTGCGCTTCAGTTATGCGCAATGGCTGGAAGGCCGCAACCCGCGCATTAGTATCATCGAGCAACTGGTCGGTCAGCAAGGCTGGCTTCAGCTCAACCTGCTGGAGCTCGACAGCTTTCAACGTGAAGAGCATCTAGTATTCACCGCCATGACCGATAGCGGCGAGCTGCTCGATCAGGAAACCTGCGAGAAGCTCTTTCATCTATGCGCTAGCGCCGAGCCAACGCACAATGCCCCGCCGGACGATCTGCATGGCAACGCCCGTCGCCAAATCGATGCCGCCTTGAGCCAAGCACTGGAGCAAAACGACAAGTTTTTCCAGCAAGAACGCGAAAAACTGGACGCCTGGGCCGAAGACCGCATCCTCGCTGCCGAGCAAGCCCTGCAAGACACCAAGCTCAAGCTCAAAGGCCTAAAGCGGCAAGCCCGTACCGCTCAGAGCATGGACGAGGCACGACGCTTACAGGACGATATCCGCAAGGTGGAAGGCGAGCAACGCCGGCAACGCCAGGAGATCTTTGCTGTGGAAGACGAAATAGAAGCTCGCCGCGATGCCCTTATCGAAGCCCTGGAAAAGCGCCTGCATCGTGCCAGCCGCACCCAAACACTGTTCACTGTGCGCTGGGCCGTGAGCTAACACGTCGCTAAAAAGCCATTTCAAGAACACGTTGCGCACACATGTCGCCGCCAGCGACATGAGAGCAAAACATGTCGCTGGAACTAAAAAATGGCGACACGTTATGCACACATGTTTACACTGACGCCATGAAAAGGGCACTCATCAGAGCGCCTTTGCCTTTAGATTGATACCCCAAGGATCAGGATCGCATCCGTGACCGCATCCCCCATCCCCTGGCAGGCTGACAGGCCCTATAACCAGCTGCCGCCTCTGCCACCTGCAGCCGAATTAGAAACCCGTGCAGTGCTCAAGCGTTGTATCGAGGCCCGCACAGCCTTGGCCGAATTGAAAAAGGCGGCCGAGCTGATCCCCAATCAAACGGTTCTGATCAACACCATCCCGTTGCTGGAAGCTAAGGACAGCTCGGAAATCGAAAGTATCGTCACCACCACAGATTTGCTCTTTCAGCACGCCCAGGATGGCGACAACCATGCCGATCCCGCGACCAAGGAAGCCCTGCGCTACCGCAAGGCCCTCCATCATGGCTACCAGTCCCTGGCCGAGCGCCCACTCTCTACCGGCACGGCAGTCGAGATCTGTCGCACGCTCAAGGGCGTGAACATGGATATACGCCGGGTGCCGGGCACCCAGCTGGCCAACGATCGCACCGGAGAGATCATCTACACCCCCCCAGAGGGTGAAGACCGTTTGCGCGATCTGCTCGCTGACTGGGAGCGATTCCTGTACAACGAGACCGACCTAGACCCGCTGGTGCGCATGGCCGTTGGGCATTACCAGTTCGAGGCCATTCACCCGTTCACCGACGGCAACGGCCGTACCGGTCGAGTGCTCAACACCCTGTACCTGATCCAGGAAGGTCTGCTGAACCTGCCGATTCTCTACCTCAGCCGTTACATCATCGCCCACCGATCCGACTACTACCGTCTGCTACTGGATGTCACCCGCGAACAAGCCTGGGAGCCTTGGCTGCTGTACATGCTCAGCGCCGTGGAAGAAACCGCCCGCTGGACCAGCGCCAAAATCGCCGCCATCCGCAGCCTGTCCGAACACACCACCCAGTTTGTTCGCGAACAGCTGCCGAAGACCTACTCCCGCGAGCTGGTGGACGTAATTTTCGAGCAGCCCTACTGCCGCATCAGCAACGTCGTCGACAAACAGATCGCCCAGCGTCAAGCCGCCTCCCGCTACCTCAAAGAGCTGGTCGCCATCGGCGTCCTGCAAGAGGTGCAGGTAGGCAAGGAAAAGCTCTTTATCCACCCCAAGCTGATGCAGCTACTGATTCGCGACAGCAACGACTTCAAGCCCTACGCCTGACCCTTTTTTGAGACGTACATATGAGCAAGCAAAAAGACCAATTTATCGCGCTGCTGGGTGACCTCTTCCAGCTCAACCAGCCGGAGCTCGACTTCGGCCTGTACCGCATCCTTCACGCCCGTAGCGCACAGATCAAAACCTTTATCGATACCGAGCTGGGTAGCGAGATCGATGCCCACTTTGCCGGCCAATCGCAAAGCAACGCTCATGACGCTCTAGAAGCCGCCCGCGTAAAAGTCGCCGAGACCCTCGGGGAGGACGCCTTCCTACCTACAGGTGAACTCAAGCCTGAATATCGCGGCACAAAAGTCGGCAAAGAGTTCGAGCTGGCCCAGCAGCACGCCCGCGATGGCGGCGGTGTACTGGCTGACGATGCCCAGGTGTACGAACACCTGTACCGGTTCTTCAGCCGCTACTACGACAAGGGCGACTTCATGTCGAAGCGCTACTTCGTCGCTGAAAACGATAGCCGTGCCGCGCCCTATGCCGTTCCCTATAATGGAAGCGAAGTCATGTTGCACTGGGCCAACAAAGACCAGTACTACATCAAATCGAGCGAGGCACTCAGCAACTTCACGGTCGACCTCACCGCAGCCCTGGCCAAGGAACAAGGCCCGCAGAGCGGCTTCGAATTCCAGCTAGCGGCCCCAACCCCGCTGAAGGTGCATTTCCGTCTGGCCGCAGCAGCTGAGGGCGAACACAACAACGTCAAGGAAGGCCAGGAGCGCTTCTTTATCATCCACGCGGCAGAACCGCTGAAGCTGGAAACCAACGATAAAGGGCTACCGGAACTCGTCGTGCAGTTCGACTATCGCCCCGACAGCACGAAGACTGGCCAGGCCGGCACCTGGCAGCAGAAGCGTCTGGCGGAGGCCGAACAAGTCGTAGGCGAGCAACTGGCTAACCTGGTATTTCCTCACCCAGAGCTGCGCGCCTTCGAGCAGCCGCTGTTTGCTGCAGCCCCCACCGACAAACAGCCGAACCGCACACTACTGGGCAAATATCTGGGGCAGTTCACGGCGCGCAATACCATGGACTACTTCATCCACAAGAACCTCGGTGGCTTCCTCCGTCGCGAGCTGGATTTCTATATAAAGAACGAGATCATTCGCCTCGACGACATCGAAGCCGCCGATGCTCCGCGCGTAGATGAATATCTGAAAAAGCTGCGCGTGCTACGCAAGATTGCCCGGCGCATTGTCGACTTTCTCGCCCAGCTCGAAGACTTTCAGAAAAAGCTCTGGCTCAAGAAGAAATTCGTTGTCGAGACCCAGTACTGCATCACCCTGGATCGTATCCCGGAAAGCTTTTATCCCGAAATTGCAGCCAATGAGCAGCAGCGAGAAGAGTGGGTGAGATTGTTTGCCATTGATGACATCAGGGCAGACATGGCACAACCCGGGTACAGCGAACCTCTTACTATAGACTTTCTGAAAGCTAATCCATTCCTATTGTTAGACACCCAAAATTTCTCAGAGAAATTCACGGAATCATTGCTTTCTCGCATTGAAAACCTAGACGAAAAGTGCGGCGGACACCTTTTACATACGGAAAACATGAATGGAATTTCCATCCTAGCCAACAAATATGAAAAATCTATAAAGTCCATCTACATAGACCCCCCCTACAACACAGGTGACGATGGTTTTCCCTACAAAGATGCTTATCGTCACTCATCATGGATGACTATGATTGAAAACAGGGTTGCATGCGCCAAAAAACTCTTAGAAGAGGACGGACTATTCTTCTCAAGCATTGATCGCGACGAGAATAGAAACTATCTACCTTTACTTTTCTCTATATTTGGCGAAGAAAATTTTGTAGAAGAAATTGTCTGGCAAAAGTCTTACGGCGGCGGAGCAAAGACAAAGCACATAAACAATCTGCACGAATATATTCACGCCTTTGCAGCCAATAAAGAAGCAGTTCCTTTTCTTTCGCTTCCCCCTGACGCTGATGCGGTTCGGTACTACAAGCACAAGGATGCGCAATTCCCCACCCGAGGAGCATTTAGAACTCAACCATTGAATACTAACAGTAACGATTTCAGGAGGAATCTGACTTATCCTCTGCCTATTCCGAAGCTATCGATATATGGAACCAAAAAGTGGGATCTAGAGCTTAATCGGATTAGGCAGCTTCTCAAAAGTGACCAGCTAATCCTTAAAGGCTCTTATGAAGATGGCTGGTCATATCAATTTGAAAGTGGTGAAAGCTGGGATAGTGACGTTCTGCCGCCACCAAGGCAATGGCAATGGAGCTGGGAAAAAACCAGAGACGCATTTATCAAGGATGAACTGACATTAGAGCTTAGAGATGGCTCTTGGTCAGCAAACTACAAACAATACAGATTTGATGAGAATGGCGAAGAGCGCGGCAGAAAACCGTCTAGCATTAACATTGGCCCATACACACAAACGGGAACAGATGAAATTCGGCGTATGTTCGGCGAAGACGTCTCCAAGTACCCCAAACCATCCGGACTAATAAAAGAGTTCCTTGGCATAGGCTATAAGGACACCTCCGCACACTTTCTTGATTACTTTGCAGGCTCCGGAACGACCGGGCAAGCTGTTATTGAGCTAAACAGAGAAGATCAAGGAGAACGCAAATTCTCGCTTATTGAAATGGGAAACCACTTCAATACAGTTTTGAAGCCAAGAATTCAAAAAACCATTTATTCCAAGGATTGGAGCGAAGGTAAGCCAATTTCTAGGGAGGGGATTAGCTGCACTTTTAAATACTTAGTACTGGAGTCCTTCGAGGACACTCTAAACAACTTACAGCTTCCGGAGCCCCCGAAGTTCTCTTGTACATCTCCGGACTCCACTGAGATGGCACGCGACTACCTGCTCAAGTACTGGCTGGACTTCGAAACCGCCGGTAGCCCGAGCTTGCTCAATGTTCGTGAGTTTACCGACCCAACGTCCTACAAACTCAAGGTCAAGCAGGCCGGCAGCGATGCCCAGGTGGAGAAAACCATCGATCTGGTGGAAACCTTCAACTGGCTGATTGGCCTGCATGTAGCCCACCTCGACCAGCCACGCCGCTATGCCATTGAGTTGGTGCGCGAAACTGATCCGGAGCTGCCCAAAGACCAGGATACGCGCTGGCGCTCCACCGCCATCAAGGAGCGTGACGATGGCGAATTCTGGTTCCGGGCTGTGGAAGGCCACATGCTCAGTGTGCCGGGCGACGAATTATCGCGTGAACGTGTTCTGGTTATATGGCGCAAGCTGACCGGCGACTCCGGGCGCGATCAAGCCGCCCTCGAAGCCTGGCTGAACAAGCGCGGCATCAACCCGCGTGAAAGCGAGTACGCCTTCATCTACGTCAACGGTAACCATGCCCTGCCCAGCGATGGCGATGCAGCCACACGCGTGCGCCTGATCGAAGAGACCTTCGCCCAGCGCATGTGGGAGGACGCTTGAGATGGCTCGTGCCCCACGTAAAGGCAAAGCTCAACCACCCTTGGTGGCCAGCCACTTCCAAGAGGCCTTGGTACTTAATCAGTATCTGATCAGCCTGTTTGGTATCGACCCGCTGCTAACGCACAAGGATGGCAACCGCACCGTGCGTCCGCTGGAAATCATCGCAAAAAATCTGCGCGATGCAAAACCAGGTATCGACAAGAACGGCAAGCACCACTTTCTAGCTAACTTGATCTCGCACTTGCCTAGCAATTCGTCTCTGACCCCTGTCGAGCTGGAGCGCTATGACACAAATCTGGTAGCCCATACACGCGCCATCAATGCCAAGCGCAAGCACAAGGGGGAAATCGCCTGGAAATACTTCCAGTGGCTGACTCTGATGTTTGTCGAAATCTACCTCGACCGCTACTTCAACGACCGCCAGGGCCTGTGCGTAGCGCTCAATGAATATATCGAGCGCTTCAACCAGCAGCATCAAGGCCAAGGGCGCGAAACGGGTATCGGCACTTATGCTGTTGAAGACCTCAACAAAGTCTGCCTGCAAAACGCCACGGGCAGCGGCAAGACGTTACTCATGCATGTGAATTTGCTGCAGTTTGCCCAGCACGCGCGGGCAACCGGGCAGGCCGATGCTTTCAGTCGAGTCATTGTGCTGTCGCCAAATGAACGCCTGTCCGAGCAACATGAACGTGAGCTGCGCGAGAACGGCTTTTATCCGGAGCCACTGCGCCAGGAAAGCGACCTAATCTCACGCGGGCAAAACGCCCTTGATGTGCCGCTGCTGACCGAAATCACCAAGCTGGCCGACGAACAGAAGGCCAAGCAAATGGCCGTCGACAGCTTTGGCGATGGCAACCTGCTGCTGGTCGACGAAGGCCACCGTGGCATGAGTGGCAACGACTGGAAAAGTAAGCGCGACAAGCTAGCGGCCAAGGGCTTCACCTTCGAGTACTCCGCTACCTTCAAGCAGGCAGTCAAAGCAGCCAACGACCGCGTGCTGGCCGAGAGCTACGCCAAAGCGGTGCTGTTCGATTACAGCTACCGCTATTTTTATGCCGATGGCTATGGCAAGGACTACCGCATCTTCAACCTGCCTAAGGATGAACTGTCCCACAAGGACGCCTACCTGACCGCTGCCCTGTTGGGGTTTTATCAGCAGCTGCGCATGTTCACCGAGGCGGGCAATCGCTATACCGGCTACAACCTGGAAAAGCCTTTGTGGGTCTTTGTCGGTGCAAGCGTCACCGGGCGCAAGGTCGATGAGGAAAGCGTACAGCCGTCCGATGTGGCGCAGATCCTCGACTTCTTGGCGCGCTTCCTCGCCCACCGTGAAGCCTTTACTACGCTTATCCATACTGTGCTCAACGGCAACAGCCAGCAGACCGGGCTGCTCGATGCCCAAGGGCGAGACATCTTCGTGCAGTCCTTCCCTTACCTGAAGGGCTTGAAGCAAAGCGCAGCACAGTTTTATTCCGACATCTGCCAGCGTCTGTTCCATGCCCCTGGCGGCGGTCACTTGGTGGTTGAGCGTGTGAAAGGTGACAGCGGCGAGTTGCTTCTGAAGGTTGGCGAATCCGACGAACCCTTTGGTGTCATCAACGTCGGCGATGCCGCGGCGCTGGCCAAGCATGTGCAGGATGAGCTGGAAGACAAACAGTCCCTTGCCGAGGTGCGCCCTAGCGAGTTTGGCGAGCCGGTATTCGGTGACGTGCATAAACCGACCTCGCCTATTCACATGCTGATCGGCTCGAAGAAATTCATCGAGGGCTGGGACTGTTGGCGGGTATCCAGCCTGGGCCTGATGCGCATGGGCCAGAGCGAAGGCGCACAGATCATTCAGCTTTTCGGGCGTGGCGTGCGCCTGAAAGGCAAAGACATAAACCTGATGCGTACCAGCCGCTATCAGCCGGTGAACCCACCGAGGGATATTCACTTCCTGGAGACGCTGAACGTGTTCGGCGTGCAGGCCGACTTTATGGCGACCTTCCGCGACTTCCTCGAAAGCGAAGGCCTACCGCCAAACGATGCCCCACATGTTGAGGAAATCACCCTTAACGTCACCCACGACTTTGGCCAGAAGCTGAAGATCCTCCGCCCCAAATTCCGCAAAGACACCCAGGAGCAGTACGACTTCCGCAAACACGGCCCCATCGTGGATCTCAGTATCGGAGCCCTCCCGCCCGGTTTGACCAAGGGGGGAATGCCATTGGTGGTTGATCGCTTCCCACGACTGCAAATGATCCAGGCCAAAGAGGTTATGGGCCAGGCTCCTGAGGCAGCCGATAACCCACCACGTCACTTCGATGCCTTCCGCCTGTCGATGCTCGACTGGGACAAGTTGTGGTTCGATCTGGAGCGCTTCCGCCGCCAGCGACACCTGGACAACGTCATCGTCAAAGCAGAAGCGCTACGCCCACTGCTGGAGACCCCAGACTGGTATCGCGTCCTGGTGCCCGCGCACTGGTGGGCACCTTCGATGACCAACCTGCGTCACTGGCAATCGATAGCCTTCGAACTGCTCTGCGGTGCTCTGGAGCGCTGCTTCAATCACCAAAAGCGCAAATACCTCGATCCACGCATGGAACTGGTTCTGCTCACCCGCGAGAACGAAAACCTACCGGGTGACGACATCAACTACCAGTTGATCGTGGAGGCTACCGAGCAATACCTGATCGACGACATCAAAGCGCTGAAGACGGAGCTCGCTCAGGTTGGCTGGCGTGACCACGGCCACATCCAAGGCCTAAGGCTAGACGCTCACCTCTATGAGCCGCTGCTTTCCAGCGAGAAGGTGAAGATCCAGCCCGTCGGTCTCAACAAGTCCGAGTTTCAATTCGTCGAAGACTTGCGCCACTGGCTGGTGGCCAACGAAACGAATCTTGCTGAACGTGGAGAGCGCATCTTCCTGCTGCGCAACCTGGCCAAGCAGGGCGTCGGTTTCTTTGAGGCCGGCAATTTCTATCCAGACTTCATCCTCTGGTGCCTGAAGTCGGATGGCAGTCAGCGCATCTGCTTTATCGACCCGCACGGACTGGAACACGAAGGCCCCGGCAGCGACAAGATCCAGCTCTCGCAAAACATCAAGGATCTGCAGGCACGCCTGAATGATCCTGGGGTGACGCTGGAGTCGGTCATCCTGTCCGCGAGTACGAACCGCATGCGTATCCAGCACCTGTGGAGTCAGCAGGGGCTGCCAGTCCCGGATCTGAATGCCCTGCATATTTTCTTCATCGGGGAATCGAACTACATTGGCAAAACGATGGAGCTCGTGCTGCGGTAATGTCGATATAACCTAGGCGTTTTTAGGGCGGTTTACCCGCCCTAAAGATCATCCCATACACGCTGTTTTAGCCCAGCCAACCAGGATGATGCGCCGTACGAACGATTACGAGGACGAGGACGAGATAGCGGCTAGTCTGATGTGACATACACCGACTAACCTACACCATGAGAGCAGCACGAAAACTCTCACCTAGGGTCAGCAGGCAACTCAAATACATGCTCAGCGCCGAACCACGCGGTAATCTGAGTTAGCGCTGCCTGGCTCAGCAGTTGAGTGAAAAGCAGAGCCAAACGGACCTTGGGACGAGAGCACGCAACGTAGAAGAGATTCCGATTGCTTTCGAATTTTTCACGCCGGTTCGCCGGTGGCCCCGGCTGAAACCACTCGAGCATTTCAGCAAAATTATATTGGTTCCAGCCGCGGCCCAGCACAACGATCACGTTTTCGAATTCGGCTCCCTTTACTCCGTGCTTTGTCGCGAACGGTGTATGCCCATCAATGAATTGGTCTAACGCTATTAGCTCCGAGTAAGGAACTCCCCTTAGCTTTCGAAGCTGAGTAATCCTGCGTGGCTCGTCCTCACCTGGTTCAACAACGGCGGCCTGTAACCCTTGCTCATTTCGTAGCACCGCATTGGGGAGTTGCATCTGCGGTACGGCTATAATGTGATCAATCACCTCGCCGATGGTACCGGTCAACCTAAGTTCTAGGAGCGTATTCATTGCCTCAGTCCAACCGACTTTGTCGCTGTGCCGTTGAATCGTTGGCCGATCACTCACCAGGTGCCCAAACATGGCGCCGTATCTACGCTGTTGATATGCGACACATGCTGGCTCAATCTGATCTGCAAGATACTTGATGTGCGGATCTTCCTTCTTCAGCCACGGATCGTTGAACTGTCCAAAAATTGGAGGGATCGAGGAGTACCCCTGCTCACGAGCAATACCCTTGTGGTTCAAAATCAGAATCTTGGTCTTCTGGGGAGAGAGGTCCCATCCTTCGACGTTCAGCTGAGCTTTCAAGCATTCGAAGTAAGCACGAGCTGCTTCAGGACTGGTGTCGCCGGTCCAATGCCCACCCCCGATTCCTGTGCGCCTTGTTCCAGGCCAGCGATTGGTATGGAACACCCGGGCTTCACCAATCAAGTCCGGATCTCTTACCTCCTGATGCAAACCTGGTCGCATCTGATTCAGCACATCGACAATCCGTGATGCTGAGCGAAAATTCGCATTTTTTTCGATCGGCTGGAGTGCCTCATGCTCTACCAGGCCGCAGCCCTCATCGTAGATCTTTTGCCAATGGTCACCAAACAGACCAATCATCGGCCCCTCACTGCGATCTAGAAACCACGATTTCAGGGCTCCGACAAAGTGTTCATCCGTGTCCTGATACTCGTCGACAAACAGGATCGGATATCGGGCGGTCAATACGGCCCTGAACTTCGAAGACGGAAGCGCCTGAACCATCAAGGTCAGGACATCTTCATGCCGAATCGAGACCTCGTCCTCGGATACGCGTGGAATACCCATTTCGTAATGGATGCGCCTATTTCCTACGCCACCAACCGTTTCAAGGCGCTCTCGCCAAAAAGATCCAGCACCAAGGAATTCTCTCAGTGATGTTTGAAAATCTCTGAGCAATGACCAGCAGAAACCATGCACGGTCTCGGCTCGGATCGCAGGGTGCGCCTGGAACCGAGAGATGATCTCGTTTTTTGCCACATTGGTGTAAGTGATACACGCGACTTGCTGACGCCCCCGGATCAGTGCCTGACCTCTGCGCTCAATCAATAGGCTCAGAGCCTTCTCCAGTGAGTAGGTCTTACCAGCTCCAGCACCTGCTTCCAGGCGAAAGCTTTGACCTTCTTCCAAACAGGCGAACATACGTTCCAACGCTTCCCGCCCGGCCCTGTCCGCGGGGCTTTCGTGATTGTTAGGCATCACCTTGCTCCCCTTCAGCGGCCACTGCCTCGCCAGCAGCTTCAACCACTGCGGCCATGGCCCGAGCAGCCATTTGGGCATCGACGACCGGCGCCCCAACTGCGAGCCAACGCAGTCCCTCAGCAATGTATTTAGGTACGCTCCAGTACGTATCATCGATCGCGTAGTTCAATGCGAAGGCCGACTTTTTCTGATCTGCTGCGTGCTCGTAAGCTAGGGATGCAACATCACCCTGGCCCAGCTCGAATCGACTCAGGTTCGCCAAAATAAATGCGTCCTCAAAGCTTCTACCTGACGGCCCGGGCTCAGCTCCTTCCGGAATTTGGTAAGCGAGACGCGTTAACCCTCTGGTCTTCTCTACTGGTGTTTTCGCCAGCAGTTGGGTAGGGGTGACTTCGGCCTCAAACCAATCTTTGAGGCAAGCATTGCTCGTGTACAGCCCCTCCGCAACAGGACAGGCTTTACGTTTCCTATCTGCGTTCGGCTTAACGGAATCTATGTCAGTCACGATCAGCGTACGCAGTTCCAAGAAAGTAAGCAGGTCATGGAACCGATGTGCATACGCGCCGCCAACTTCCATAACCGTCAAATACTGACTTGCCAGCTGAGGCCCACCGACCGCCGTCGCGTCAGTTTTGGCAATCATGGTTGGCAGCAGCAAGCGCTCTGATGTCCCCTCGATCAAGATGGCTTTGTCTGCAAAGAATAGGTCGCAACGGGTGAGCGTCAGGTACTGATATAGAAAATCTCTGTCCGGTGCGGGCGCCCCGCCCATACCCTGCCTCAGGTCTTTAATCTTGGACTGTCGGATCCCATTTCCGTCGGTCACCGAGAGAAAGTAACGCATGGTTTCGAAGCGCGCTTCATTGGCCATGTGTGGGGAGTGGGTGGAAATTACAAACTGCACTGGCCAAGGACGGCCGCCATTCAGTTGCTGCTCGAACGCGCCCTTGATCAGATGCAATTGTCGGATGAAGACCTCCTGCATTTGCGGATGCAAATGAGCTTCAGGCTCTTCAATGAAGATGAGGTGTACGCTTGCCGCTGCCGGTGTAGCTTGGAACTCCCTGAAGAATTTCAATAACTGCAGAAGTATGTACACCAGGTTGCGAGCGCCGAGTCCATTGTAGCTTTCCGGGAGGGTTAGGCCGTTTACACCCCGGTATCTAACCTGTGTGTGGTCTTTAAGCAAGCGCTCTACATCGAAGGTAGTCACCGTAGTGAGGCCTGGGTCATCTAACCCTGGGTAGCCGAATAGCTCGAACGTAGGAAGCAGCGAAGTCAGTCCCGCGTTGAAACCGTCATGCAATTCCTTTTGAATTTTCTCCACCGCTCCATGGAGCTGCTCGGCTGTGGTTCGTTTCTCGGGATCTGTGGGGTCAGTCAATGCCGATTGGAACAGCACCTCCACCACCTTCCCAAGAACATCGCGCTCTCGATGTGTATCGTCATCTAGGCCCCGTTGCGCATTGATGAATCCGCCGCGAATCAACGCAGTGAGTGATTTTAGGTCGAGGTCCTTTCGGTTCGTAGGATCGTTAGGGTCAACCGCTTCCAGACGGGGCTCGTAGGCCGCCGCTAAACGTTTCCTGATCAGGCTGAAGAAGCTAGGACGTTGATCCTCCTGCTCAGCGTCGGGGACATTCATTTCCGCGAAAAGCGACTCAAGGCCTGTCGCACGCGGTCCATACGTCATGACGATGCGTGCGCAAAAACAATCTGGATCTAGGTCTACTATGCATTCGCTAAGCGGCCCTAAGTCTGGAGCATCTATGTCATAGGAAATGTCCAATGTGACCCTGACAACGGGAAGCATGGCAGCAACGTCGGAGCGAGCTATTCCGCCGTGAAACGCATTGAATGCCGTCCAAAACTCTTGGTGACTTCCCAAAGAGAAATCCTCGAGCCTGAATGAGGGAGTCCGATCTGAAAGGAGCCGGCGGAACACCTCAGCGATGGAGGTTTTACCGCAGTTGTTGCGTCCTACGATCAGCGTTGTGCCGTCCTCTAGGCCAAGGCCGACGTTCTGAAGCAGTCTGAAGTTTTGAATCTCAACGCGCTCGATCTGCATGATGTCCCTACCGTGAAATCGTATGGCCATCACTGTAGATGCTGAATTGGATTAGTCAATGCCGGGACAACTCTCCTCGAAACACTCGCTGTCCGCAACTGATAGAATTGGCCCGATAGTGGTCAGCAGTCCGCCCCGGTCACTGCTTCAGCCCCCTAGCCATCTAAATACTCCATGTCATCACGCTGTTCTGAACGCAACTGCCGCAAGGCTTCGGACAGCATCAAAGGAACTGCGATTTGCTGGTTCAGAAAAGTAGCGACCATAAGGTCTGAAAGATCATTGGAGGGTGTGTCTCAAGCATATCGACAGCGTTGTTTGCAACGATGTCGACACCGCCCCTTTCTGTAGTCCCATGATGCTTAGTACCCCCGGCCCCCCATCTAGGCGAGAATGCTCGTCACAGAGAGGTGTCTCATGATCAAGCAACGTCGTACCTTTACCCCTGAGTTCAAGCGCGAGGCTGCGTGCCTGGTGCTCGACCAAGGCTGCAGCCATACCGAAGCAGCCCGTTCGCTCGGATTGGTCGAATCGGCGCTTCGTCGATGGGTCAGCCAACTTCAGCACGAACGTGGCGGTGTTACTCCGACTAGCAAAGCTCTGACGCCAGAGCAGCAAAAAATCCAGTAACTCGAAGCCCGTATCAATCGGCTGGAACGGGAAAAATCGAGCTTAAAAAAGGCCACCGCGCTCTTGATGGCCGAGGAACAGGAGCGTTCGCGTTAATCGATCAACTGCGGGCTCATGAGCCGATTGAAGTATTATGCTCGGTATTTTAATTAGCCCGATCTTGGTACTCCGCGTACTGCCGGAGACGTCGGTATCCGGATGCCGAGCAGGTGGCTTTCCGCACCTGTGTGAACGAGCTGTTTACGCAAAGCCGCAGCGCTGCGGGCAGCCGGAGCATCATGCTGATAATGAAAGAGGACGGTATGCAAATCGGGCAATTCAAGGTACGCAAGTTGATGCGCGAGATGAACCCGTTCAGCAAACAACTCGGTTCGCCTGCCTGTAAAAAGGCGCCGTGGAGCGACCTGATATTCTGAACGTGGCTGATCGAGGACTAACCGTCGCATCCCCAAACAAGGTCTGGTGCGGTGACATTACGTACGTCTGGGCTGAGGGCCGATGACATTATCTAGCGGCTGTCATCGACGTTTGTACCCGCCGTGTTGTGGGTTGGGCGCTCTCATCCAAGCCGATGCCGACCTGGTAATCAATGCATTAGACATGGCTTACGAGCAGCGTGGCAGGCCGCAAAACGTATTGTCTCTCAGCGACCAAGGCAGCCTATATGGCAGCCGAAGTTTCAGCCAAAGACTATGGCGATACCGCTTCACACAGAGTATGGGTCGGCGCGGCAACTAGCATGACACTGCGCCCACGGAATGGCTGTTCCGCAGCCTAAAGACTGAATGCATATCGGCGGTGGGCTACATAAGCGCTGCTCTGGCACAGCATGATATCAGCCAGTTTCCAATAGAGCGGTACAACTGGTCGGGACCGCATCAGTTCAACGAAGGGCTACCACCTACGGTCACGGAGGAGAAACTCAATTCAGTATCTGGGTTCAGTTGACCACTACAGCTGGACCATAATTGTCCAGGTATACGGACCCTGAAAAGCTTGCGGAAGAACTCTGGGCTAGTCCAGAGCCTATAGTATGCGGCTCCGGTGTCGCAGAGGTTTCGCTACTGGCATGATTTTTTTACTCACGATACGTCTCGACAACGCCGTTGCTTGAAGGGAACAAAGGAAAGGGTTAACCTCAGCGTAGATACCTGCCTGCCTTGCAACGTTTACGAACCTATCAAAGACCTGCAACGCAACCTCTACTACAAGGAAATTCTCTTGAGCAGCGAATACAATGAAGGTCTCGAACCACTCCTAAGCGAAGATAACGACCTGGAATCTATCCCTGCATCATATGAAGTCATTACCTACCCCGCCGACTTTACTTTAGAAGGGCTTGTTTCGAAATATAAGAAAGGAACCATGAGCGTCCCTGGATTTCAGAGAAACTATGTTTGGAACCTGAAACAAGCGAGTCGACTGATAGAGTCGTTTTTATTAGGGCTACCTGTTCCGGCAATATTCCTTTTTACAGATGAACATAAAAATGAGCAGCTAGTCTTGGACGGCCAACAGCGCCTAATGACAATTGTTTATTTTTTTGATGGGTACTTTGGCGAACCTGATGCGAAAGGCCGAAAAAAGGTATTTAAACTTACCGGACTAAATCCTAGTAGTCGGTATGCTGATAAGACGTATGTGGATCTTGAACAAACCGACTCCGCAGCGTTCAACAAGCTTAACGATAGTGTGCTTAGAGCCTTTGTAGTCAAACAAATTACACCGAACGGAAATACAAGCGTATACCATATTTTCGAAAGACTTAACACTGGAGGAACTCAGCTCGTAGGACAAGAAATAAGAAACTGTGTTTATCACGGTACGTTCAATGACTTGCTATGCGAGCTAAACAATTACAGCAACTGGCGATTAATATTTGGCAACTCCACCGCCCATAAAAGACAAAAAGATGTAGAGCTCATCCTAAGGTTTTTTGCTTTCCTTGAGGAGGGCCATAAGTATGAAAGACCGATAAAAGATTTTATGTCTAACTACATGAGAAGCAATCAATTCATTGATGATAATCGTGCCGCAGAACTGGAGCATATTTTCAAGTCCACTTGCGATTCCGTGGTAGCAGTCTTGGGCGAGAAACCATTCCACATTTGGTCAGGTTTGAATGTTGCGGTATTTGATTCGACATTTACAACATTAGCAAAATATGGATTTAAGCAAGACCTCCCGCAAAGGTATGAAGCGCTTAAAGCAGATACTGGTTTTGTGTCTGGAGTTCGCGGTGCTACCGCCGACGAATCCATTATAGAATTAAGAATGGCGTTGGCATACTCCTATCTGGTGAACTGATGATACATCAACGGATCGAAAACGCGCTTACTACTTGCCAAAAACACGTCATGGGACTTGACCCCACCGACGTTAACCATATGGAGATGCAAACATATCTGGTGGCAGGTTTGGTAGTGCTTATCGTCTCTGAATATGAGGAATACCTGGAAGAACTCTTCGTAAAACGGGCAGAGATGTGCGGTGACCTCCACGCTACTAACTTCATAAGAGCAACATTGAGCCAAAAATTTAGAAGCCCGGACCTGAGCAAAATAAACGAAACGCTTAATAGATTCGACGCAACATGTAAAAAAAACTTTTTGGGAACTATTGAAAACTCTCCAGCACATGCCGCTTGGGATTCAATCATGAAGGCAAGACACGCCGTCGTTCATAAAAAAGGAAATTTAAACCTTACCTTTCAAGAGCTTATATCTAATTATCAGCTTACTAAAGACATTATCCAACATGTTGAAGCATCGTTGGGGACCAACGCACCGTCCGGGAACTCCGATTCGATAGTGTCGCGCAGCACAATGGTTCTTACAGATGACAGAGATATTACAGGTTCACGACTGCAGCCCACATAGATACGGCGTATCACGGGGTGTTGAAATTCCCCGGCCTATCAATCAAGCATCATAAGTCACGCACTTCACGTAGCTCGCCAGTGCTTGGTTTGTGCCTAAATCGACGGCTTCGGCTCGATCGCACCGGTCTCATGCCAACGCTCCACCCGACACCCCTTGCAGAACCTCCCCCACAAGCCGAAACTGCACCAAACGACGAGGTACACCATGGCACTCGACTACCCGCCCAGCCTCCTGTCCCATGAAGAACGCTCAGCCATTGCTGAAATCGAAGCCACCACCAACATCCTGCGTCTGGTGACTCGGCTAACCAACATGCGCTTCGCCGCGATCACCAAATTTGGCGACGCCGAATTGGTCATCTGCTCTGTGCACGATTCCGCCGACCTGGGAATCGGCGCGGGTGAGGCTTTTCCGCTGGAAGACACGATCTGCAGCGAGTTTCAGCGAGACCCTGCGCCGTTACTGATCCCGAGAGTGAGCCATGACCAGAGCTTCGCATCGCGGCTGATCGTCAAGACCTATGATCTGGACAGCTATGTAGGCGTGCCCATTTTCCTGCCTGATGGCCGGTTGTACGGAGCGCTTTGCGCGATCGATTCTCGGCCTGTGCTGTTTGAAGATCCCGATGTGTGCGAAACGCTGGAGATTTTTGCCCGGTTGATCGGGTGCATATTCTTTGCGAGCTTGGCGGTTAAGGTGGCGAGTGCCGGGATTGAGTTGGAGTGATTGTAGGAAGGGGATGCTAGCTCAGGTCACCTTCGAGCGATGTGTACATACCGCCCCACACAACAAGCGCGACAACTGCCCCACCGAATAGGGTTTATGCAACAACTCGAATCCATCGGTTCCTTTCTCTGCCAGCACATGGCTGTATCCCGACGTCAGCACTACAGGTAAACCCGCGTATCGCCGACGAATCTCATGGGCCAGCTCGATGCCTGTCATCCCCGGCATCACCACATCGGAAAACACCACTTTGAATCGGCTGGCGTCGCGCGCCAGTTCGGCCAGTGCTTCCTGTCCATTGATGGCAAGGACCGGCCGGTAGCCCAAATCCGTCAGTGAATGCATCGCAAAGGCGCCCACTTGAGGGTTGTCTTCGACGATCAATACACCGGTGCCGTGCCCTTGCACCAATTCTTGGGGCACATCGACAGCTCGTTGCTCGCGCGGCTCGGATGCCTGGGGCAGGTAGAGTGTGAAAGTGGTGCCTTGATCGACTTCACTGTCCACGGTGATCTCGCCGCCCGATTGCTTGGCGAACCCGAACACTTGCGACAGGCCGAGGCCCGTGCCTTGCCGCACGCCTTTGGTGGTGAAGAAGGGCTCGAATATGCTGCCCAGGTGCAACGGCGCGATGCCGCTGCCGGTATCGGTCATCGAGATCACTACCTGATCGCCGGCGATCATCGGCTGTTCGCCGGCCTTGGCTTCGTAGCGGGCTGGACCCACTCGGATGGTGAGGCGCCCTTGGCCGACCATGGCGTCACGCGCGTTGACGGCCATGTTGACGATTGCCATGTCGAACTGAGAGGCGTCGGCGATCACGAAGTGGCTGTGTTCGGGGATGTCCATCACCAGCTCCACTTCGGCGCCCACCAGTGTCTTGATCATGCTGGCCAGGGCCCGCAGGTTCTCTGCAGGTGCGAACACTGTGGGTTGCAGTGTTTGACACCGGGCGAAGGCAAGCAGTTGCGAGGTGACTTTGACGGCTCGTTCGACGGTGTCAGCGATGGCTGAGACATAGCGTGCGCGTCGTTCGCTGGAGAGATCCGGCCGTTTGAGCAGGTCAGTCGACGACTTGATTACGGTCAGCAGGTTGTTGAAGTCGTGGGCAACGCCACCGGTGAGTTGGCCGATGGCTTCCAGCTTCTGCGATTGACGCAGGGCTTCCTCGGCGGCGGCCAGGGCGTTGGCGCTCTCCCGCTCGGCGGTGAAGTCGCGGCCCACGGCGTTGATCTGCTGCTCGTCTGGCTGGGTCGACCAGGATATCCAGAGGTAGTACGCCTTCATAGCCGCCGCTTTCGCCCTGCACAGGCGAAAAGCTGTAGGTCCATACGGTCTCTTCCTCTTTGCGGTGACGCCGCATCATCATCGACAGGTTCTCGATGGAGAAACCATCGCCTGTGGCGAGCACCTGTGCCACTTGTGGGCTTAGCACCGAGGCTATGTCGGTGAGCACCTCCGGCATCGGGCGACCGAACGCTGCAGGGTGCCGATCGCCCAGTGCCAGGCCGTAGGCGTCGTTGTAGAGCAGCCACTGCTCCGGCCCCCAGTAAAGGGCCGCGATGCCTTTGGTGTTCAATACCAGCGACAAGGCAGTACGCAGGGATGCAGGCCATGAGCGGTAATCACCCAGGGCGGTGCTGGACCAATCCGTGTCGCGCACCAAGTCTCCCATTTCTCCGCCGCCGATCATGGGCGGCACGGGAGCCAGCGGATTGGGGGAATTCAGGCAAGTCTCCTCCACGACCCACGAGCCTTTTTGGATTTATGCTTGAGACACTGCTTGCAAACAATCAACCGGGGCCGGCGCCCTGGCTAGACAGGCATCACAGTTGACCTGCCTACCCACGCTGCCTATCCTCCCACTCGTCACGCCACATGCGTGACCAGGTTTGACGGCCTGTCTTACATACGAACGCGCAGTCTCAAGACTCGGCTCGGACGCCTCCGCACCCGTTTCGAACTCTATGGCGGCTGTGCGTGGGGCACCTTCGGGTGCGCCGGGTTCGTATGTGACCGGTCCGTCAACCCATGCACAGCTGCCACCCACTCGTTTGACGGCGAGTGCTGGCAGATCTCACCTCACATACGGAAGTCGCCAATCATGAAAGATCAAACGAATCTCGCTGCTTACCAATCCCTTCAACGTGCTAGCCAGTTGCTGGATACCGCGTCTGTGCTTGCCGCGGAAACGAGCGATGCCAATCAGCAGGTTTGTCGTGCGCTTAACCAAGCCGTTGCCTTGCTGACGGAGACAAGCAGGACGCTGGTGGAGGATTCGCTGTTGGAGATGAAGTTGCGGTTTAGTTGACCCCTGTCGTCACCAAGTGAGAAAGCGGTGCCGATTGAGATTGATAGGTACCGTTCAAAACATGAACAGCATTGCAATAGGTGAGTGCCGTTCACTACCTCAGAATTCAGTATCGGAAGTCGGCCCTGGTGGCTTCTTCACTAATCGCGAAGCTCTTCTGGGACCAAGTGGGGACTAAGTCGGGACCAAGTTCTCCATGCCCCCGTCACACCCCCCGCATCACCTCCCCTCCATCCACCCCAATCGCCTCGCAAATCTCCAGAAACTCCACCACATCCAGCCTTCTCTCCGCATTCTCCACCTTTGAGATATACGACTGCGGCCTGCCCACTCGCCGCGCGAGCTCGGTCTGGCTCAGTCCCTTCTCTTTTCTGCACGCGATGAGTGCCCGGATCAGCGTGGAATAGCGTTCTGTGTGGATGGATTTCATAAGGGCTGCCGAATGACGATTCGGCTCCTTAAGTAAACCCAAAACAGGATTATCCCAAAACAGGATATAGATGCTATGGTTGGTGTCAGCTTTCACATCAGCCAAGAAGGGGAATGGTCATGGAACGTCCATCACAGTCGCTCAAGCTCGTCGGTTCGGTTTTTTTTGCAGGCAGTCGAGTGATATTGCCGACTCTGATTACCAAAGATGAGATCCTCGAGGGCATTTGCCACTGCGTGCTGGAGCGCTGGCATCAGCTTGCTCCTGATAACCAGACGGCACTGGGTCTGGATACCCGCACTGCCGAATCACCCGATGAGCAAGCACTCCAGTCGGTGACTTGGCTGCTTCTAGAGGCCGCGAGTTTGGCCGCGCAAAAGGCTAGGCAGGCGTGCAACAAGCGGTTGGACGCTGCCGATTACTAGCGGTGAAGGGCTCTACCCCATCGGACTAAACCCCGAAGCTGCCGAACAATACCGCTCCCGCAGTGCCGGATTTCGCTCTGAACGGCACTGCTCCTTGAACCACTGCTTCGCACCTTTCCTGCATTCCCGATATTCAATCGACCCACTTCGGTAGCCAGTGCAAACACTGCCGTGATCAATCTGGTTATCACTGACACTCCACGAAGCCGTGTACAACCCCTTCCTGTCCCAACCCAGTATCTGGTGCGACTCAAACCCACTACTAACAGCCCGCCGAACGGGCCGCGCACTTTGCCCCGCCTTGTACTCCGCCAAATACTGCGCCGACACCATCCCCTGCACCGCCCGCTCTTCCCGCATCGGCTGAGGACGGTCGCCATACCGACACCGCAATACCTGATCGTTGACCACATTGTCAGCGCCCATGCACTCCTGCAGGCTTTTAGGCACAACCGGCGCCACTGCTCGCACAACGGGTGCAGATACCGGTGCAGTTTCAACAACCGGCGATTCATATCGCTCAACCACCTCAGCAGGCGGTTCTACACGCGCAGGTTCAAAGTACGCGGCAATCCGCGCCCAGTTCATCCCCACCGCAATCGCTGGCACCAGTAGCCACAACAGCCACCCCGGATGCGCCCGTTGTTGAACACGCGGCCGTGGCGCAATGGGTCCATCGTGCAGGTCGTCATGCAGACTCATTTGAATTCCATTTCCAAAGCAAAGGCTGAGATGCCATCACTGATTACCTATCGGTAGCCCTTTGCCATTCTTTAGGTGTAACGCCTGCCGAGTCACCTCATCGGGCTTCGTGAAAATCCCCTCAAAAAAGCGTTAACGCTTCGTGAAAGTCTTGTTAGGATACGCGCCACTGAGACACATTCTCAGTTGCCAGGGAGGCGCTTCATTGACCTCTTCTATTCCCGGAATTGCTCCCATGGCCCTTCGTTTTCCTTCTCGCCCTACCCTTCTGGCGGTGTGCTGCTCACTGAGCCTCGGCGCCCATGGGGCGGACGCTCTCGTGTTGGACGCTACCTCGATCGATGCGCAAACCACCAAGGCTGCCAAAGGCGCTTCGCCCGAGGTGTTTGCCGGTGGGCAGGTGGCGCGTGGC
>Ga0308171_1001688_pt1 | contig 27605 bp, 21 predicted proteins | sample PhyGR1_FD_202135 | JGI IMG/M metagenome (GOLD analysis project Ga0308171, IMG submission 202135) | Phyllosphere microbial communities from UC Gill Tract Community Farm, Albany, California, United States - DLSLSG.R1 | ecosystem: Host-associated > Plants > Phyllosphere > Unclassified | place: USA...
GAGACGAAGACCGCGCCTGCGACCTACCTCATCAAGAAGGCCGCCAACCTGAAGTCGGGCTCGAAGGAGCCGGGCAAGGTGTCGGCGGGCAAGATCGCGCGCTCGAAGCTCGCGGAAATCGCCCAGATCAAGATGAAGGATCTGAACGCCAACGACATCGAGGCTGCGACCAAGATCATCGAAGGCTCCGCCCGCGCGATGGGCCTCGAAGTGGTGGAGGGCTGATATCATGGCGAAGCTGACCAAGAAGCAGAAGGCGATCCAGATCGACGCCGAGAAGCTGCACGGCATCGACGAGGCAATCAACCTCGCCCGCACCAACGCGACCTCGAAGTTCGACGAGACGATCGAAGTCGCCGTCAACCTGGGCGTTGACCCGCGCCACGCCGACCAGATGGTCCGCGGAGTCGTCACCCTGCCCAAGGGCACCGGCAAGACCGTTCGCGTCGGCGTGTTCGCCAAGGGCGCGAAGGCCGACGAAGCGCGCGCCGCCGGTGCGGACGTCGTGGGTGCCGAAGACCTGATGGAAACCATCCAGGGCGGCACCATCGACTTCGACCGCTGCATCGCGACCCCGGACATGATGGGCGTCGTCGGTCGCCTCGGCAAGGTGCTGGGCCCCAAGGGCCTGATGCCGAACCCGAAGCTGGGCACCGTGACCATGAACGTCGCCGAAGCCGTCAAGGCGGCCAAGGGCGGTCAGGTCGAGTACCGCGTCGAGAAGGCTGGCATCATCCACTCGGGCATCGGCAAGGCGTCGTTCCCGGCGGAAGACCTGCGTGCGAACTTCGACGCGCTGGTCGATGCGCTGATCAAGGCCAAGCCGTCGGGCGCGAAGGGCAAGTATGTCCGCAAGGTCGCCGTCTCGTCGACGATGGGCCGCGGCATCAAGGTGAACGTCTCGGAAATCCCGGGCGCGTAATCCGCCGCTGCCGAAAGGCTGAGGAATTGGGGGTCGGAACCGCGGTTCCGGCCCCTTTTTCTTCGGGGTTCGGCGTCGGGCCTTTGTCCCTCCACCGCCGGACTGCGCCCGGCGGCCCCCAAGTACAGCTTGGGGAAGATTTCGACAGACCCATTCCTCCCCATCTCCGATGGGGAGGGGGACCGCGCCCGTCAGGGCGTGGTGGAGGGGCATTGCCCTGCCCTCGATCCATGCCCCGCGCGAGGCGATGTTCCGCTTTGCCCCGGCCAAGACGGAACCAGCGCCGATCGACATTCATCCATTCCGCCCCTTGCAGGGGAGGTGGCAGGCCGTCAGGCCTGACGGAGGGGTGTCGCGCTCTCGATACGGGGACACCCCTCCACCATGCTACGCATGGTCCCCCCTCCCTTACAGGAGAGGAAAGATGGTCCTTCCGCCCGAATGTCGACCGGCTCACAAATTGACCACTTCGTCGGTCCGGCAAGCCCCTCTACCACTGGGCTGCGCCCGGTGGTCCCCCTCCCCAAAGGAGCTTGGGGAGGATTAGGGCGACATCACGCCGGGTCGGGCAAACTCCCCTCGACCAACCCGCGTCCAGACAGGACGAGCGGCACCCCGATCGTCTCACGCGCGCGGGCGGGGAGCGTCACCTCCAGCGCGTCGCCGGTGCGGCGGAAGGGCAGCGGGGTCGTATCGCCGAACAACGTCACCCGCGACACCTCGCCGCGTCCGATCATATTGCCCGTCGCGAACAGCGTCAGCCGCGCCACGCCGTCCTCGGGCCAGCCGAGCAGCAGCGCATGGACCTGATCGCCCTTGCGGACATAGCGGATGTCCCTGGCGCCATATTTGGACTTTTGTGATTCACTGAACATGCCGCCGCCGCCCATGCCCGGCCCTTCGCCGAAGACACGCCACGGCCGCGAGCCATGGATCGCCCCGCCGTAGCGGCCCATCCAGGCGGCGATGCCCTCGACGATCGCTTCCTCCTTCTCGTCGATCGTGCCGTCGCCGCGCATCGGCACATTGAGCAGCAGATTGCCGTTCTTCGACACGACATCGCACAGCGTATGGATCACCGTGGCCGCGCTCTTGTAACCGTCACGCTCGTAGAGCGCCCGGTCATAATGCCAGTTGCCGATGCAGGTATCGGTTTGCCACGGATAGGTCTCGATATAGGTCTTGCCGCCGCGCTCCACATCGTCGACCAGCGCCATGCGGCGGTGCGCGGGCGTGGTCTTGGCAGTCAGCACGCCCTCCAGCCGCCCGCCATGCCAGCGCCGATTGGCGTTGTAATAATAGGCCGCCATGTCGAGCCCGGTCTGCTCCAGCGGCAGGTCGATATCGTCGAAATAGAGCAGGTCGGGCTGGTAATTGTCGATCAACTCGCGACAGCGCCGCGCCCAGCTCTCGACATAGTCGGGGCGGTTGGGCGGACGCCCCTCGGTCCACATGCTGTCGTTGCGATCGTGAAAGGCCTGTGCCTCGGTCCGGTTGGTGATGCCGTCGGGCATGGGCATGATCGGGCCGTTGTAGAGAAGCTGCGGGTCCAGCCCCTCCCACCAGGTGCCACGTCCGTCCGCCGTCCGCCGCCACGCCGCGTCGTAGCGCCTGCCCTGCATCGGCCCTTCGGGATCGTAACCATAAGCGGGCTGGTACCAATGCCAGCTGTGCGCGCCGTGGTTCGACACGCCGAAGCGCAGGCCCCGCGCCCGTGCGAGCTTGGCCCAGGTACCGACGATATCCCGCTTGGGGCCGATCCGGGTGGTGTTCCACGGGTGCGACGAGGCGAAGGTGTCGATATTGTCGTGGTGATTGGCGAGCGCGACGAAATATCTGGCACCGGCGCGGGTGTAGAGGTCGATCAGCCGTTCGGGGTTCCAGCGCTCGGCCTTCCACTGGCCTGCCACGTCGAGGAAACCGACCTTGCTGGGATGGCCATATTTCTTGACATGGGCGTTATAGGCGCGCGAGCCCTGGATATACATGTCGCGGGCATACCAGTCGCCCTCCTCCGGCACGCATTGCGGCCCCCAATGTGCCCACATCCCGAACTTGGCGTCGCGATACCAGTCGGGCGCGCGGTAACCGGCGGACAGCGATGCCCAGTCCGGCGTGAAGGAACGGTCCTGAGCCGCCGCCATGCCGGCAGCTCCCGCCGGAGAAGACAGCGCCGTCGACGCACCCGCCATTCCGACCGCCCCCAACAGATCGCGCCGATTGACCTTCATCCCGCCCTCCCGTCACACCGCCGCACTGCCGGTCTTGTCGGAGTTAAGCTGTCATTCCGCACGATGCCATGCAAGCATTTTCATAAGCGATATGCAAAATTCGCCAGTGACAACGACAATGACCAGCTAAGGCTAAACGATGCGACCGGACATGGCAATTTGGTTAGTCCAAATGCATCACCGCAAAGCGGCCAGCGCCTCGTCGCGCCCAGGGATCGCGCCCGACCGCATCACCGTCCAGCCCGCGAGCAAATGCCCCCGAACCGCTGCCTCCTCCGGTGACGCCCCATCGAGCCGCGCCCCCAGATATCCGGCGTTGAAGGCATCGCCCGCCCCGCTGGTATCGCGCGGCGACAGGCGCTCGGGCGGGGGAACGACACCGACGCCGCTGAGCAGACAGCCTTCCGCGCCAAGCTTCACCACGACTTCCTCGGCACCAAGCCCCTGCCACTGCGCCTGCACCTCCGCCGCCGAGGTCGCGCCGTTCAGCATCGCTTCGTCCTCCAGCGTGGGCAGGCCGATGTCGCAGACCGCAATGGCGCGGCGGCACAGATGCTGTGCCTCCTGCTGGTCGCGAAACAGGCGCGGGCGGTAATTGCCGTCGAACGCGACCCGGCCACCCCGCGCCCGCACGCGACCGGCCAGCGCGATCAACCAATCGCGTCCCTCTTCCTCGAGAATGGCCATCGTGATCAGTGAGAAGAGCAGCAGATCGGCCTGCTCCGCCGCCGCCATCACCGTTTCCGCACCGGGCAGGGACAGGGTCCGCCGCGCCGCACTCTCGCCGCGCCAATAGGCGAAGCTGCGCTCTCCATCCGCATCGGTCGCGATGGCGTACAACCCCGGCATCCGCATGGGGTCGCGCTGGATCAGCGAGGTGTCGATCCCCTCGGCCGCCCAGTCGCGCAGCAATCCGTCGCTGAACGCATCCTCGCCCAGCGCCGTGACATAGCGCACGTCCCGTCCCATCCGCGCCAGATGGATCGCGGTGTTCAGCGTGTCGCCACCATGGCCGAGCCGCCACAGATCGCTCTCCGCGCGCGACAGCTCGACCATTCCTTCGCCGACGATCACGATCCGCATCAATATTCTCTCCTACAGGCCCATGGCGCCACATCCGCCCTATAGTGGCAAGGCCAAAATTTGTAACTGGTCAACCAGACCGGGCGATGCTACCGCGAATGCGGAAAAACCAGGGTTTGGGACGGGGATGACGGCGTGTTGATGATCCAGTCTATGCGGTGGTTCGGCCCCGCCGATCCCATCCCCTTGTCCCATATCCGCCAGGCGGGTGCCACGGAAGTCGTGACCGCGCTGCACGAGATTCCCAACGGCATGGTCTGGCCGCGCGAGGCGATCGCGGAGCGGCGCGCGATGATCGAGGCGGCGGGGCTCGGCTGGTCGACGGTCGAGAGCCTGCCCGTCCATGACGCGATCAAGCGCGGCGGACTGACCGACGAACTGGTCCGGGCCTATGGCGACAGCCTGCGCAACCTTGCCGCCGAGGGCATCCGCACCGTCACCTATAATTTCATGCCGCTGCTCGACTGGACCCGGACCGATCTGGACTGGCGGCTGCCCGACGGCGCGACCGCCCTGCGGTTCGAATGGGCGGCGGTCGCGGCCTATGACATCCATATGCTGCGCCGTCCGGGGGCGGAGGCGGATTATTCGGACAGCGTCCGCGCCGCCGCCGCCCGGCGCTTCGCCACGATGAGCGCGGAAGAGCGCCACCGGCTGGAGCGCACGATCATCGCCGGCCTGCCCGGCAGCGAGGAGAGCTTCGACTCGCCGGCCTTCCTGCGCGCGATCCACAGCTATGCCGGGATCGATGCCGATGCGCTGCGGGCCAACCATATCGCCTTCCTGAAGGCGGTCTGCCCGATCGCGGAAGAGGTCGGCATCACGCTGGTCGTTCATCCCGACGATCCCCCCTTCCCCATTTTCGGCCTGCCGCGCGTGGTCAGCACTGCGGAGGATCTGGACCATCTCTATGCCGCCGTGCCGTCGATGGCGAACGGGCTGTGCTTCTGTACGGGTTCGTTCGGCGCGCGGCCCGACAACGACCTGCCCACGATGGTCCGCCGCTTCGCCGACCGGATCGACTTCCTTCACCTCCGCTCGGTCGGCTGGGAAGAGGGCGAGCGCAACTTCCACGAGGCCGAGCATCTGGGCGGCAACGCCCGGATGACCGAGGTCATGCGCGCGATCGTCGAGATTTCGCACGACCGGGGCCGTTCGATCGTGATGAGGCCCGACCATGGCCATCGGATGATGGACGACCTTCATCGCACCTCCAATCCGGGCTATTCGCTGCTGGGCCGGATGCGGGGTATGGCCGAGTTGCGCGGGCTGGAGCGTGGGATCGTGCATATGCTGGGCCTGGACAAGACGGTGGCGCGCGCCGAACTGGAGTTGACCGCATGACCCGTCCGCTGGCGCTTCACCCCGACCGGCTGTTCCCCGCCGATCCGACGACACGCGGGATCGCGCGGACGCTCTATGCCGAGATCGCCGATCTGCCGATCATCAGCCCGCATGGCCACACCGATCCGCGCTGGTTCGCGACCGACGAGCCGTGGCGCGACGCCAGCGACCTGCTGCTCGCGCCTGACCATTATGTCTTCCGGATGCTCTACAGCCAGGGCATCGCGCTCGACGATCTGGGCATCCCGCATCGCGGTGGCCGCCCCGCCACCGATCCGCGTGCGGCGTGGAAGCTGTTCGCGGCGAATTATCACCTGTTCCGCGGCACGCCCTCGCGCACGTGGCTCGACCATGTATTCGCCGAAGTGTTCGGCTTCGACGAGGCGCTGGAGGAGGCAACCGCCGACCGCTATTTCGATGCGATCGGCGAGGCGCTGGCCACCCCCGCCTTCCGTCCCCGTGCGCTGTTCGAGCGGTTCCGCATCGAATGCCTGGCGACGACCGAAGGCGCCGACGATCCGCTGGTTCATCATCAGGCGATCCAGGCCTCGGGCTGGCAGGGTCGCGTCATCACCACCTATCGCCCCGACAGCGTGATCGATGTCGAGCATGAGCAGTTTACGGCTGCGATGCAGCGCTTCGCCGAGCTGACCGGCGAGGACGTCCACAGCTGGTCGGGCTATCTCGCCGCCCATGCCAAGCGCCGCGCCGCCTTCCGCGCTTTGGGGGCGACCGCGACGGATCACGGCCATCCGACGGCGGCGACCGCGAACCTATCGACGGCGGAATGCGAGGCGCTGTTCGCGCGCATCGTCGGCGGAAGCTGGACGCCTGCCGATGCCGAGCTGTTCCGTGCGCAGATGCTGACCGAGATGGCGAAGATGAGCGTCGCCGACGGCATGACGATGCAGATCCATCCCGGATCCTATCGCAACCACAATGCAGGTCTGTTCGCCAGCCATGGGCGCGACAAGGGCGCGGACATGCCGATGCGCACCGACTATGTCCATGCGCTGAAGCCCATGCTCGACGTGGTCGGCAATGAGAGCGACCTGACCATCATCCTCTTCACGCTGGACGAGAGTGTCTATGCGCGCGAACTGGCGCCGCTGGCCGGACATTATCCCTGCCTGAAGCTGGGCCCCGCCTGGTGGTTCCATGACAGCCCGGAGGGAATGCGCCGCTTCCGCGAGATGACGACCGAGACGGCGGGTTTCTACAACACGGTCGGGTTCAACGACGACACCCGCGCCTTCCTGTCGATCCCGGCGCGGCATGACGTGGCGCGGCGGGTCGACTGCGCCTTCCTCGCGCGGCTGGTCGCCGAGCACCGGCTGGAAGAGGACGAGGCGGTGGAGCTGGCCCATGCGCTGACCAACGGGCTGGTCCGCTCGGCGTACCGCTTGTGACCCGGCTGAGCGAAGCGACCGCCGCCGCCCTGCCCGCCTCCGTCGCGCGGCCTGGTTACGACCGGGCGAGCCAGCGGATCGGCATCCTGCACCTCGGCTTGGGCGCGTTCCACCGGGCCCACCAGGCGGTCTATACCGACGACGCGATGGCGGCGGGGGACCGCGACTGGGCCATCGCGGGCGCATCGCTGCGCTCGGGCGGCGTGCCTGACCAGATGGCGCCGCAGGACGGGCTCTACACCGTCACCGAACGCTCGAGCGAGGGCGAGGCGGTCCGCGTGATCGGCGCGATCCGCGAGGTGACGGTCGCGGCCAGGGCGCCCGAGCGGCTGGCGACTCTGCTGGCCTCGGCCGATACCCGGATCGTGACGCTGACCGTCACCGAGAAGGGCTATTGGCGGCGGCCCGATGGCGCAACCGATCTGCCGGGGATCGTCGCGGACGGCAACAGCATCTATCACCATCTCGCTCAAGCCGTGGTCGCGCGTCAGGCGGCCGGGCTGGGGCCGCTGACGCTGGTGAGCTGCGACAATCTGCCCGACAATGGCCGGGTGCTGCGCGCCGGTGTTGCCGCCTTCCTCGACCATCGGGGTCAGGGTGCCGCGCGCGACTGGTTCGAGCGCGACTGGCGCTGCCCCAATACCATGGTCGACCGGATCGTCCCCGCCGTCACCGATGCGGACCGCGCGCGCGTGGAAGCGACGCTCGGGATGCGCGACGAGGCCGCCGTCATCACCGAGCCCTATCGCCAATGGGTGATCGAGGACGATTTCGCCGGCGACCGCCCCCGCTGGGACGTCGGCGGCGCACAATTCGTCGCCGATGTCGCGCCCTATGAGACCGCCAAGCTGCGCATGCTCAACGGCGCGCATTCGGCGCTCGCCTATCTGGGGCTGGAGCGCGGGCATCAGTTCGTCCACCAGGCGGTCGCCGACCCTGCGATCCGCCCAATCGTGGAAGCATTGATGCGGGACGAGGCGGCGACCAGCTTCACCGCCGCCGAAGGGCAGGCGCTCGGCCCCTATGCCGATGCGCTGCTCGCCCGCTTCGCCAATGTCACGCTGGAGCATCGCCTGTCGCAGATCGCCAGCGACGGGTCGCAAAAGGTGGGACCCCGCTGGCTGTCCTCGCTCGCGGCGCATGGCGGTGACGCGCCCGCGACACTGACCGCGCTGGCCGCGTGGCTGCGCTTCATCCGCACGGGGCATGATGCGTCGCCCGATCCCCGCCGGGCGGAACTGGCCGGACTATGGGCCAGGGGTGATGCGGCATCGGTGGTCGATGCGCTGTTCAGGCCGGGCGGCTTGATGGCGAGCCAATGGCAGCCGACCGAAGCGCAGCGCGCGGCGTTGCTGCGAAACATCGCCGACTAAATTCCTCCCCCTGCAAGGGGAGGCGGCAGTCCGCAGGACTGACGGAGGGCTGTCACCGCTCGCGTCGATGCCCCTCCACCACCGCTTCGCGGCGGTCCCCCTCCCCAAGCGAAGCTTGGGGAGGAATTGGCGGGATTACTGCCCGTCCTTGGGCGCGTCTTCCGCAGGGGCATCGCCGGGCGTGCGCTCGACGCGGGAGGTCATGCCGGTGGCCGAGGCATCGTCCATCATCTGCTGATCGGCGGTCCGCTCGGGCGGCGGGGGCGGCGGTGCGGCCTCGGCCATGTTGGCGGGGGCGGCGGGTTCCGCCTCATTCTCCGGCGCGGTCATGTTCTCGTCGGGCATCGCCTCTTCGACCCCGGCGTCGTTCTCGACCGTGGTGACCGGCTGTTCCTCGGGCTCGGAGCGCGAGCAACCGGCCAGCGCGGGCAGCAGCAGCCCTGCTGCCAGCAACGCCATGGTGCGCTTGTTCGTGATCGTCCTCATGTTCCTGCCTGACCTTTTTTAGTTCGTGTTGGCCTGCGCACGCTCGGCGGAGCGTGCCTCGATCTTGTTCGCCAGTTGCGCGTCCCAGCCATAGGGATCCTCGCGGAAGCCCACCTGGCCATCGGCATTGGCGAAGGCGGTCCAGTAGAGCAGATAGACCGCCACCGGCTCCGCCATGGTCGCGCGCACCGTCTTGCCCGACGCCAGCACCGCATCGACCTGCGCCGGTTGCCATTCAGGCGTGGTCTTCAGCATCAGCGCGGCGAGGTCGGCGGGCTTTTCCAGCCGGACGCAGCCATGGCTGGCCAGCCGGTCGAATTTGGAAAAGCCCGATTGCGCGGGCGTGTCGTGCAGATAGACCGCAAAGTCGTTGGGGAAATCGAACTTGAACCGCCCCAGCGCGCTCTTCTCCGACGATTGCTGCAACCGCTTGCTGCCGTCGCCATTGTCGATCACGCGAAAGCCCGCCCGCTTCAGATAGCCGGGATTGGCCCGCTCCTTGGGCCATAATTCCTTGTTCGCGATCGAGCTGGGCACGTTCCAGGGCGGGTTCAGCACGATGCTGCGGATCGTCGAGACCAGCATCGGCGTCTCGTTGCCCGGACGGCCCGTCACCGCCTTCATCGACATGACCGGATTGTCGCCGTCGAACACGGTCAGCACGGCGGCGGCGATGTTCACCTGGACGCGCTTGGCCTCAAGCTGCTGCGGCAGCCAGCGCCAGCGCTCCATGTTCGCCATGATCTGGCGGATGCGCTGCGCCACGGGCACGTTGAGCACGGCGATGGTCTGCGACCCCACGGTGCCGACCGGGTTCAGCCCATATCGCCGTTGCGCCCGGCGCACCGCCGCCAGCAGATCCTCGTCGAATGTCTCGCCGCTGGTGCTGACGGACGAATCCTCCATCGCCAGCCGCTTGCGCAGCGCCAGCACCTGCAGCCCGCTCGCTCCGAAATTGATCGTGGTCGCCGGCAACGCGGTCCAGCCGCCCGCCGCCGCCATCGCGCGATAACGGGCCAGCCCCTTCACCAGCGCGTCATAGCCCGCATAGGGCGGCGGCAGCGAGGCGATCCATGCCGCCAGCCGGTCGCGGCGCACCGCATCGGCAAAGCCCGGCAGCGGGTCATAGGCCTGGGGACGGATGCCCCAATCCTTGGTGAAATCGGCGGTATCCAGCCGACCGGTATGAACCGCATGGGCATAATCGAGCACGACACGGGTCAACGCGGCGGGCGACAGCCCGGACAAGTCGCGCGGCGGCCCCTGTCGAAGCCCCTGGGTCACCTCGCCCTGCGCGACCAGGGTGGCGAGCTGGCGGAGCTGTGCGTCGGACAGGCTCGGGACGGCGACGCTGGGCACGGCCGTTTGCGGCAGGGGCTGAACGATGGCGGCGGGCGGTGGTGTCTGTGCCTGGGCGGACGTGCCCGGCAGCATCACCGGCGGCGGCGCGACCTGCGCCATCAGGGGCGTGGCCACCAGCGACCCAGCCGCCAGCGAGCCGAGGAGCCGAGCAATGGAGGGGCCGAAAACGGGGAAATGCAATGCGGTCATGTCGGTATGATAGCCCCTATTCGTCGGAATGTCGTCGCAGGAGCGCGCGCTTATAACACGCAATCCTACGCCAAGCTGAACCGATCCCAGGATTGACGGGGAATTTCGCGCCCGGCCATGGTGCCAGGGTCGATCGACATTCACGCCACTCCTTCTTCCCTCTTCCCTGGATAGGGGAGAGGGTTAGCGGAGCTTGCTGGCTAGCGCAGCTTGGGTGAGGGATCGAGCGAGCCGAAGGCTCGTGCGCTCGCCATCGCGAGCGCAGCACCCCTCACCCAGCTCCGACTAAGCCTTTGCTCTCCCAAAGACCAAGTCTGCGCAACCCTCTCCCCTCTATGAAGAGCGAGGGAAAGGAAGGGTCATTTCATCACACGCTTCCCCCGCTTCCGATAACGCTGCCCGGCGTCGTGCTGCGGATCACCAGTTCGGTCGCGATGGTTTCCTCCTCGGCGCGCAGTTCGCCGCCCTCCAGCGCGTCGATCAGCCGCGCCACCGCCCGCGCGCCCATCTCGGCCATCGGCGCGCGGATGGTGGTCAGCCCCAGATAGCGGGCCAGTGGAATATCGTCGAAGCCCGTCACCGCGACCGCGCCGGGCACGTCCACCCCCGCCGCCCGCAACGCCGCCATCACGCCCAGCGCCATCATGTCGTTCGCCGCGACGATCCCGTCACAGGCGATCCCCCGCGCGCGCAGCATCGCGACCGCCGCGCCGCCCGATTCCTCATGGAAGTCGCCCGCGATCACGACCGGCTCAACCTCGGGGGCCAGGCGCGCCATCGCGTCGAGAAAACCCCTGCGTCGTTCCTCCGCGTCGATATTGGCGGGCGGTCCCGAGACATGGACCAGCGCGCGCCGCCCCTGCGCCACCAGATGCGCGACGCTCGCCGCGATCCCGGCGGCATTGTCGATCCGCAGCGCCGCGCGGGCCACGCCAGGTGACGAATTGACCAGCATGGCGGGCATGTCGGGCGGCAGCGCCTCGTCCAGCGCCTGGGTATCCAGTTGCGGGGCCATGACGATCATGCCGTCGACCCGTCCGCGCATCGACCGCACCGCCTGCGCCGCCAGCACGGCATCGGCATGCATGTTGGACAGGAGCAGGTGATAGCCGCGCGCCGTCACCTCCCGGTCCATGCCGCGCACGATCTCGGAGAAGAATTCGCCATGGAGGTCGGGCAGGACGACGCCGATCGCATGGCTGCGCGACAGGGACAGGCTCCGCGCGCCCGCATGAGGGACATAGCCGAGCGACTGCGCCACTGCCATGATCCGCGCGCGCGTCTCCGGATGGACGCTGACATGCCCGTTCATCACGCGCGAGACCGACGCGACGGAGACCGCCGCTTCGCGTGCCACATCGCGGATCGTGGCCGATCCCTGCCTCACACCCCACCCCTTTCCCGGACATGACCGGGTCGATCCGGCTGGGCCCAACGCGGCTTGTGCGAGGGGCCCAGCCTGTGTAACCGGTTACAAAAGGCTGTCACTGCAAAAGTCCATGCGACCGGTGAAGCGCAGGACGTTCGCCCGATCGTGGCATGTTAGGAGAGAGATTGTCCATGTCCGACATTCGAATTTCGCGCCGTGCGGCGCTGCTGGGCGCAGGCGCGGTGGCGGCATGGGCGGCCAGCCCGGCCCGTGCGCTGCTGGCGCGGGGCGACGGCACCACCCTGTCCCCGGCGATCGAGGCGATTCTGGCGAAGATGACGCTGGAGGAGAAGGCCGGTCAGTTGCAGCTCAATGCCGCGGCCTGGGGCGGCGGGATCGCCACCGCGCTCAATCCGCCCTCCAACGGCCCCAGCTTCGAGGGGCAGATCGCCGATGCGGTCGCGGGCAAGCTGACCGGCGTTTTCAACGGCAATGGCGCGGAGATGGCGCGGCGGATGCAGGGCGCGGTGATGCGCGATTCGCGCCTGAAGATCCCGCTGATCTTCGCCGCCGATGTGATCCACGGCCATCGCACCATCTTCCCGGTGCCGGTGGCGGAAGCCGCCAGCTTCGAGCCCAATCTCGCCATGCGGACCGCGCGAATGGCGGCGTTCGAGGCGGCGGCGGCGGGCATCGACTGGACCTTCTGTCCGATGGTTGACATCGCGCGCGACCAGCGCTGGGGCCGTACCGTGGAGGGCGCGGGGGAAGACGTGCTGCTCGGCAATCTGTTCGCCGCCGCGCGGGTGAAGGGTTTCCAGGGCGAGGATCTGTCCGCCGACGATGCGGTCATGGCCTGCATCAAGCATATCGCCGCTTACGGCGCGGGCGAGAGCGGGTTGGACTATAATATCGTCGACCTGTCCGAACGGACTCTGCGCGAAGTCTATCTGCCGCCCTACAGGGCCGGGTTCGAGGCGGGCGCGATGAGCGGCATGGCCTCGTTCAACGAGATCGACGGCATCCCCTCGACAGCCAATCCCTGGCTGATGAAGCAGTTGCTGCGCGACGAGTGGAAGTTCCCCGGCATCGTCGTGTCCGACTATACCGGCGATGAAGAGATGATCGCGGCGGGCTTCGCCAAGGACGGCAAGGATGCGGCGCGCCTCGCCTTTCTGGCGGGCGTCGACATGAGCATGCAGTCCAACCTCTATGCCGAGCACCTCCCCGCCCTGGTGCGCGAGGGGGCCGTGCCGCAGGAGGTGCTCGATCGCTCGGTACGGCGGGTGCTGGCGGTCAAGCAGATGCTCGGCCTGTTCGACGATCCCTTCCGCCGGATCGATCGCAAGCGCGAAAAGGCGCGCTCGCGGACCAAGGCCGCGATCGCCCTGTCGCGCGAGGCGGCGCAGAAGGCGATGGTGCTGCTCAAGAATGACGGCGACCTGCTGCCGCTCGACAAGAGCCGCCGGATCGCGCTGATCGGCCCCTTCGCCAGCGGGCAGCACGACCTGAACGGGCCCTGGGTGGTCTATGGCGACAACAACCAGGCGATCGACCTGGCCACTGGCCTGCGCGACGCGGGCGCGCGGAACGTCACCGTCACGCCGGGCTCGGGCGTCGAGCAGCCGCTGCCCGGCGGGATCGAGGCGGCGATCGCGGCGGCGCTGGCTGCGGACGTGGTCGTGCTGGCGATCGGCGAGAGCGAGAGCATGTCGGGCGAGGCGCAGTCGCGCACCTCCATCACCGTCCCCGCGCCACAAATGGAACTGGCCGAGGCGGTGGCGAAGACCGGCAAGCCGGTGGTTGTCCTGCTGAAGAACGGACGGGGCCTCGCGCTGGAGGGGGCGGTGCGCGACGCGCCCGCGATCCTCATCACCTGGTTCCTGGGGTCCGAGACCGGCCATGCCATCGCCGACATCCTGTTCGGCGCGGTCGGCCCCTCGGGCCGCCTGCCGCTGAGCTTTCCGCACGAAAGCGGGCAGGAGCCCTATTATTACGCGCACAAGGCGACGGGCCGCCCCGCGCCCGAGGGCCCGCGCGTCCCCTACAAGACGCAGTGGCGGACCGCGCCCAATGCCGCGCTCTATCCCTTCGGGCACGGCCTGACCTATGGCGCGGTCCGCTATGGGGCGGCGGAGGTGCCCGCGACCCTGGCATGGGACGAGCGGATCACCATATCGGCGACCGTGACCAACACCGGCAAGCGTGCCTGCGAGGAGCTGGTCCAGCTCTATATCCGCGACCGCGTCGCCAGCATCACCCGCCCGGTCCGTGAACTGAAAGCGTTCCGCAAGGTTGCGCTCGCCCCCGGTCAGAGCGAGAAGGTCAGTTTCACCCTGACCCGCGCGCAACTGGAATTTCTGGGCAGGGACCTTCGCCCCACGGTCGAGCCGGGCCTGTTCGACGCCTGGATCGCACCATCGGCCCAGGCCGAGGGCGCGCATGGCACGTTCGAGCTGACAGCATAGCTTGCCAGTAAAGGTCGACATTCATGCCATTCCTCCCCTGGCAGGGGAGGTGACAGGCCGTCAGGCCTGACGGAGGGGTGTCACCCTCTCGATAGCACGACACCCCTCCCCTGAAGGGGAGGGGCTCGGCTCGGATCACTCTATTGCATCCTCTTTGCCGGACCGAATCAATCGTCGGGAAAGCCCCCGAATCCGCTCATAGCGCGGGGGGAAGCCAGGCGGGCTCGAACTGGGGTTGCCGGGGCGACAGCGGCGACAGGCGACGCAGCGCGCCCAGGTCGAGGAGCCGGACCCGGTGCCCCGACCGCGCGACCAGCCCCTCCACTTCCAGCGCGCGGATCGTCCGGTTCACATGCACGGCGGTCAGCCCCAACAGGTCGCCGATGATCTCCTGCGTCAGCGGCATAACGAAGCCATCCTCCTGCACAGCGCCGATCGGGGTCAGCCGGGCGTGGAGATCGAGCAGCAGCCGCGCCAGTTGCTCGCGCGCCGACGCCTTGCCGGTGACGGCCAGCGCATCCATCAGCGCCAGCCGCTCCATCTGCACCGCCATGGTGAACACCGCCGCCAGACGCGGCAGGTCATGACAGAGCCGGCCCAGCCGCTCATAGGGCACGAACGCCGTCACCGCCTCCGTGATCGCGGTCAGGGTATCCGCCGCCTGGGGCAGGACCATGCTGGGCGTCGCCAACATGTCCCCGGGCAGATGCACCTTCTGCACCAGCCGGTTGCCGCTGCGCAGCAGGATCGAGGAACTAACCCAGCCCTTGTTCAGCATGTGGATGCCGCGAACGCTGTCGCCTTCGCGCTGGAACGTCTCGCCGCGCCGCCGGACGACCTCGTCATCACCGAGCGCGAGAAGGGCCTGTTCCTCCCGCGCGGTCAGGGCGGCGAAGGCGCGGAAACGGTGGATCGGGTACGCTATGCCGGTTTCCTTTCGTGTCACTCGCGCGGTCGCGAAAGGACGAATCACACGACCGCAAGCGTAACGATAGCCGCCCCGCCGCCGGTCGTCCTGCGTCTACATCAAGCTCAGGGCGGTAAATCGTCATCGGGCCCGACGCTACCCTGCGCCCGGAAACGGTACCGCTCTGGTGACGGACACGGCCCCCACTATGCCGATGCTATGCGAAAGCCGGAAATCCGTCTCGAAATGCTATGCCGGGCTCGATAGCTGGAGGGCCGCAACGAGGATTGTGGCATGGCGGCTTGGCATCGAACGCGGCGCGCGGATGGGGCGCTGCGGGGCGGCGGACTGGTCTTGTGGGGAATCGCCTATGCGGCGATCACGCATCTCTATGCCGAGCACCCCTCGCCTGTGTCACCGGGCGCGACGGCGTTGGCGCTGGCGGCGATCGGCTTTCTGGGCGCCAGCATCGGCAGCGCCCTGGTGATGCTCGGGCGGCACGTGTTCGACGAGGTGGAGGTCAGCAGCCGCTGGCGGATGCGATCCACCGCCACCCCGCCGGGAGGTATCGATCGCGACTGACCGTTCGTTACGGGCCGGTGTCCTCCGAACGCCCGGCATCTTTTTACGCAACTGTAACGACGGCATGAGCCTTTCCCGGCGATTGCGTCGTTCAGTGCCCCATGACTGCCGCCATGCCATGGCCCCGCCATCCGGGGCGCCGTTCCGTCGTGCCCAGGCTCGACGGGGCACAGCCATGTCGCCTGGGCCCGACGGCTTCGGCCCTGTCCCCTGCCCTGCCCACTCCTGCCCCGATACGCCATTTGGGTCCGGCGGGCGAATGCGATAGGCAGCGCCCAGGAGATTGAAATGCGACGATTAATCAACCGGGTGAGGCGATTGCGGCAGGCCGATGATCAGGTCTCGTCACGGGTCCGCGCCGTGCTGGTCGAGTCGCTCTATGCCTCGCCGCGCTCGCTGATCATCGGCGCGCTGACCAGCAGTGCGATCGCCGCCGTTGTCGCCATCGCCAGCGGGGACGACTGGCTGATGGCCTGCGCACTCGGCATCGCGCTGGTGGGGCTGGTCCGCATCGTCGACACTTTATGGACCCGCCGCACCGCGACCGTCCGCCAGCAGGAGCGCGGCTATCGGCTCGGCGCGCTCAGCTATGCCGCGCTGCTGGGCCTCTTCGGGCTGCTGACGCTGACCCGGACCGAGGACGGCACGCTGCATCTCCTGTCGGTCACCACCGCGATCGGCTATGCGGCGGGGATCGCGGGGCGCAATGCGGGGCGGCCGCTGATCGCCCTGTCGCAGTTGTGCTGCGCCTCGCTGCCGCTCGCCATCGGGCTGCTCATGCCGCTGGAGCCGCTCAAGGCGCTGATGGCGGCGGTGATCCTGTTGTTCGTCGTCGCGATGATGGACATCACGCAACAGACCTATGCCGCGATCCTGCGCGCGACCGTCGCATCGCAGGAAAAGGCCGCGCTGGCGGACCATCACGCGCGGATGGCGCGCCGCGACGACCTGACCGGCGTGGCCAACCGCACCGCATTCCGTGAGCATTTCGAGGAAAGGCTGCGCACCCTGTCCACCACGGGGGAAAAGCTGGGACTGCTCTGGCTCGATCTCGACCGGTTCAAGGAGGTGAACGACTCCTTCGGCCATCTGGCGGGCAACGCCCTGCTCGTCCATGTCGCCCGGCGGCTCGAGGCGCATTTCGGCGAGGCCGGGCTCGTCGCCCGACTGGGCGGGGATGAGTTCGCCGTGCTCTGCCATATCTCCCATGCCGAGGCGGCGGGCGGGATCGGCACGACCATCCTCGACCTGGTGCGCGAGCCGGTGGCGTTCAGCGGCCATGTCCTGCGCACCTCCGCCTCGATCGGCGTCGCCATCGCACCCGAGGATGGCGGGGACGCCGACACGCTGCTGAAGAATGCCGATCTGGCACTCTATCGCGCGAAGGAGAATGGGAGGGGCCGCTTCTTCCTCTACGAACCCGTGATGGACGAGAAGATCGAGCGCCGCCGCCAGCTGGCCGCCGCGATGGACGGCGCGCTGGAGCGGGGGGAGTTCCATCTCCTCTTCCAGCCGATCTTCCGTCTGGCACAAGCCAATATCACCTCGTGCGAGACGCTGCTGCGATGGCACAGCCCGCAATTCGGGCCGGTGTCGCCCGGCGAGTTCATTCCCATCGCCGAGGAGAACGGGCTGATCGTCCCGATCGGCGACTGGGTGCTGCGCCAGGCGTGCATGGCGGCCAGTGCCTGGCCGTCCGAGGTCACCGTCGCGGTCAACCTGTCGCCGGTGCAGTTGCGCACCCCCGATCTGGCCGAGGTGGTGAAGGCGGCGCTGGCGGCGAGCGGCCTGCCGCCGCAGCGACTGACCCTGGAGGTGACGGAGACGGTGCTGCTCGACGATGTCGAACGCTCGATCGACGCGCTGACCGCGCTCAACCGCATCCATGTCTGCACCACGCTGGACGATTTCGGGACCGGCTATTCCTCGCTGAGCTATCTGACCCAGTTCCCGTTCCAAACGCTGAAGATCGACCGGTCCTTCGTCATCGATCTGGAGCACAACCCCGCCTCGGTCGCGATCGTACAGACCATCGTCGAACTCGCCGCCAAGCTGGGCATGCGGACGGTGGCCGAAGGGGTGGAGACGCCCGCGCAACTCGAACAGTTGCGGCGGACGCGGTGCGACGCGGTGCAGGGCTTCCTGCTCGCCCGGCCGATGACGGCGGACCGGCTGTCCGCGCTGTTCGCCGATCTGGGACTGGAGGATGATGGCCCCGGGGAGGCGATCGCGATCCCCGGGGCCGGTTGATCAGGCGTCGGCCTTTTCGCGCAGACGGGTCTGTGCGGCGACGAGCCGCTCCATCCGCTTCAGATCCCCCTCGGTTAGCCGCAACGCGGCATCGGCCCAGAGGTCGACCACCGCCTCCAGTTCCTCCAGCGGCAGCGGATTGACCGCGCGCGACGCCTCATAGATGGCGCAATGCGCGCTATGCCGCCGATGATTCTGGCGGATATAGTCGGCGACCATGCGCCGCCCCTCGCCCGGTTCGGCCAGATTGTGGACCAGACCCATGTCGTACAGTTCCTCCGCGCTGTAGGTCCGACCGCTCATGATCATCCGCTCCGCCCGCGCCGCGCCCAGCCGCCGCGACAGGAAGCAGTGCGCCCCCATGCCGGGGAAGAGACCGAACAGCGTCTCGGGCAGGCCGAAGCTGGTGCCCCGCTCGGCGATGACGACATGGAAGGACAAAAGCGCCTCGAACCCGCCGCCCAGCGCGTCGCCCTCGACCAGCCCGATGGTGATGATCGGCCGCTCCAGCCCGCGCATGTTGCGATGGAGGATCTGCACGCAGGTCCGTCCATAATGGACCAGCATCGCATGGTCGCGGTCGCGGATTGCCTGCGCGAATAGGTTCAGGTCGCCGCCCAGCGAGAAAACGCCGGGAAAGCCGGAGCCCAGCACGACATAGCGGATGGGCATGTCCCCACCATCGGTGGCCGTGACGATCGCCTCCTGCCAACGGACGAAATCGCGCAGCAAATCCGCATTGAAACTGGGCCGTGTCCGCGCCCGCATATCGGTCCACAGCGTCCGGGTATCGGGATCGTAGCGGGTATCGAGCTGTTCGAGGCGAAACGATGCCGCGATCCCCTCATCCCCGGCACGCGACGGGTGGCTTTCGGCAGGGCGCGGGCTGAGAATGTCCGTCGCCATCTTGAAATCATAAGCGGTCATGGGTTTTACTCTCGACATGCAGCACCATGCTGCACATCGAAGATAGGCCCGGCGACCTGCCGAGACGTCCGTCAAAGCGACGTATCTGGAAGGACTTACGCCGCCGTCACCCTGGGCGCGGCCGAAATATGCGGTCGGTGTCCATGCTCCTGTACAACCGACCGCCGTCGGGCCCGGTCGGCCTCTCCCGATGCCGGTGGCGGCGCGGGGTGCCCATAGAGATAGCCCTGCCCCAACTGGCACCCCAATTGCCTCAGACGATGCGCCTGCACCTCGGTTTCGATTCCCTCGGCGACGACGACCTTGCCCAGCCCGCGGCCCAGACCGACGATCGCATGAACGATCGCCAGCGTCCCGCCAACGGACTCGTCGATGCCCGCGACGAAGGATCGGTCGATCTTGATCCGATCGACCGGCAACTGGCGGAGATGGACGAGCGAGGCATAGCCGGTGCCGAAATCGTCGAGCGCAATGCACACCCCGGCATCGTGCAGGGTGCGCAGATTGGCGAGGATGCTGTCCGCCGCCCGGTCGAGCATCACGCCCTCGGTCACCTCGACGCACAGCCGGTCGGGCGCGACGCCATGATGGGCCAGCCGGTCGAGCACTTCCCGCGCACCGTGCGGGCCCGCGAGTTGCGCCGAAGTGAAGTTGACGCTGAGCACACCCAGTCGCTCGCCCTGTTCACGCAGCGCGCTCAGTGCCAGTTCCAGCACATGCTCCTGGATAATCAGCCCGATCCGCTCCGCCACCAGCACATCGGCGAAGCGATCCGGCGGCAACAGGCCGTGGCGCGGGTGATCCCACCGGAGCAGCGCTTCGTGACCGCCCACCGTCCCGGTATCCAGCGACACGATCGGCTGCATATAGAGCAGGAATTCGCCGCGTTCGATCGCGAGTTCGGCATCGTCGATAAAGGCGATCTGAAGGTCGCGCAGCGAGCGCTGCAAGGGATCGTAGCGGGTATAGCGCCCCCGGCCGAGCCGCTTGGCGGTGTACAGCGCCAGATCGGCATTCTGGTAGAGCAGGTCGACCGCCTGCGCGTCTTCTGGGAAGCGCGCCGACCCGATACTGAGCGACAGCGGACGGCCGCGATCCTCGGCACGCCAGACATCGCCCTGAAGCCCGATCGCGGCGTCGGCCAGGGCGATCTCGTCCCGTTGCGTGCCCGGGCATAATATGGCGAACTCGTCGCCGCCGATCCGCGCGATCTGCGTCCCCGGCCACCCGCGCGCCGTCTCGGCCAGCACCGCGCCGACATGCTGCAACAGCGTGTCGCCGACCGCGTGACCCAGACGGTCGTTGACGTCCTTCATGAAGTCGACATCGACCAGGAACAGGCTGAAAGCCCTGTCCGCAACCATCCAGTCATGGGCCTGTTGCTGGAACGCGAAGCGATTGCCCAGCCCGGTGAGGAAGTCGGTATGCGCCGCCAGCCGCAACGTCTTGGTTTCGGCCAGGTCGATTTCGCGGCGCTGGCGGGCAAGCTCCAGTTCCTGGCGGATCAGGCGGAACCGGTCGGCGATCGCCAGCGACAGGATCAGCGCCTCGAACGCCAATGCGGCGAAGGTCGCCATATCGACGATGTCGTTCTGCGGTGCGAAGCCCAGATTGCGCGTCAACCGGGCCAGGAAGACACCGATCACCGGCCCCCAACCGATCAGATAGAACCAGATCACCCGACTGCCGCGCCGCGCCGCGATTCCTGACGACAGGGCGACCAGCACCGCCGTGGCCGCGATCACGTAATTGAGCAGCCGGTCGGTGATCCCCGGCGGCAACCATCCATCCGCCGCCGCCAGGAACCCCAGCACCGCCCCCGCGATCGACAGCATTCGGCCGGCCATGGCGAAGCGGCGCGGCAAAACCCCCTCCTCGATCACCGCGAAGAAGAACATATTCCCCGCCGCGACCATCAGGCCGACGAGCACCAGGTTCAACCGGACCGCGAGCGGCCCGATCAACCACGGCACCAGAAAGGCCGCGGTGTTCGTCCAGACCAGTCCATAGGCCAGTGCGACGCTGACCCACAGCAGGTACCAGCGCTGGAACGCGGGACGCTGGCCGGTGTGGATCACCAGATTATAGAGGAGCGCGGACAACAGCGTCCCCGTGAACAACCCCATCAGCAACAGCCAGCGAATGTCGCCGTCAGTCATCCGGACGCCCGGTCGCGCCTCCAGCTTGCGCATCAAATAGAGTTCGTCGATGTTGCGAAAGCCCAAATACAGGCCGCGCACGTCGCGCCCCGCCAAGGGAATGACGAAGCGCAGAAGCCCGCCAGGGGCGCCATGTCCCCGTAATTCGTCGGGCGAACGCTCGATCCGCATGCTGCCGTCACGACCGACGACCAGCAGGGCGATACGGTCGAACCGGGTCTGGTCGATCAATATGTCCCAGTTCGGCGGCAGCGCGCCGAGCTTCGACGCGTCGAGACGCAACCAAAGCCAGGGCGCGCCCCGGTTCGGCTCTTGCCCATGGCATCGATAGGGTGCGCTCACCACCCTCGCCGCGTCCGATCCATCGGGCAATATGGCGCCGCACGCCGATCGACGCAGGTCTATGGTCGCGGCCGACGCCGTTCCCGACATCAACCCCGCCAGCAGCATCAGCAACGCGAGCGCCACCGCCTTGATGTCCGATGCCACTTTCGCGGCCCCCATTTACCTGCCCGCCCTCAACCGGCTCTAAGCAGGCTATATTAAGTATAAGACAAGTGTAAAATCGGTTACCGAATTAACCCTGGAGGCGGATTGTTCGATATCGGCCTTACGGCGCGCCCATTGCCGCCCCCTGCGCCGCCTCGATTTCCGGGCCCCAGGGATCGGGCCGGGCGATGGCCTTGCCGTCTGCTGCGAAGTCCATGATCCGATCGCTGGCCCGGGCATAACGCGGCCATTGGGGCAGGCCGGGCGCATTGGGGTCGCCGGTCTTGGCGAACTGGATCAGGTAACGACTCATCACCTGCCCGATGGCGCGATCGCGGGATGTCGTCGCATCACCATATTTGATGGCGGTGGTGTCTAGGAAAAAGGGGATGTCGGTCGCATGCTGCGCGCCCGGCTGGTCCACCGCGTTGGCGACGTAGGAAAAGCGATATTCCCACACCGGCACGCCCTTCCCCGCCATACGGCCCGCCACGTCCCGCGCGCCCGCGATCATGAAGCCGGTCATGCCGCCGATATCGGCACTGGTCGCGCCCACGACCATCGGTACACGGGCAAAGCGGTTCTCCCCATAGGCCCGGCCCATATCGACCACGACCTTGCCATCGGCGAAGGGCGCCATATGGGTGGGGGGACCGGGCTGGGGCCGGAACAGCGCCATCATGTTGAGCCCGTCGGTCACCCGCTCGGCGCTCAGCGCGCGGAGCCTGGCCAGCGCATCGGGGCGCTCGGGATCGATATTCTGGGACCGCGCGAAATTTACGCCGATCCGCTCGGCATCGGACAGCGTCTTGCCATCGGATCGGCCATTGCCGCCCGACATGACGAAGATCTTGTGGAACAGGCCCTTGGCCAGCGGCGAGGTGTTGAGCATGTGCACCGACATGCCGCCCGCACTTTCGCCGACGATCGTGACGTTGGACGGATCGCCCCCGAACGCCGTCGCGTTGCGTCGCACCCATCGCAGCGCGGCGATCTGGTCCATGATCCCGTAATTGCCCAACCGCCCGCCATCTTCATCCGCCTTGGTCAGTTGCGGCAAAGCAAAGGTGCCGAACCGCCCGACCCGATAGTTGAAGCTTACGAACAGGACGCCCTGCCTGGCCAGTTCCGCCCCCGAATAGGTCGGCGGAGACGCGCCGCCATTCACGAAGCCGCCGCCATAGATCCAGACCACGATCGGCAGTTTGCCGCGACCCGCCACCGGCTTCCAGACATTGGCATAAAGGCAATCCTCCGCCGGGGTCGTCCCCAGCGGCGCGGCGTCGCTGGGGAACGGCACCTGCATGCAGTCATGCGCATAGGCCGTGGCATCCCGCACGCCCGTCCATGCGACGGCCGGCTGAGGCGCCCGCCAGCGAAGTGGCCCGACCGGCGGGGCGGCGAACGGGATCCCCTTCCAACTGGCGACCCCGTCCGTCACGCTGCCCCGCACCGCCCCGCGGTCGGTGGCAATGACAGGGGCGTCGGACGGCGTCTGCGCGACCAGAGGAGCGGCCATCACGATGGTCGCCGCCACTACGGCCTTCAGGGCAATGCTCACGGCCCCCTCTCCTCACGTTGCGTCGTAGCCACGATGTTCCGCGGCCATTTTCAGCAGGATAGTAGCGAAGCCCGTCTATTGGGAAGAGGGGGGCGTATCATTCCGACGAGCCGATCGACGTGCGGAGTATGAGCGCGAAGCCACGCGGCTTGCCCGGATCGACAGTCACGAGGCTGACACGGCCAGGATTCGTCTACAGCAACTGGAGCGCGAACTCGGCAATCTGTACGAAATCTGTTGGCGGGTATCGCCAGCCCTGCCCTGCGTCAGATGATCGACGAACGGGAAGCGGAAAAGGCCCGCCTGATCTTGCGAAACGCTACCGTCGACAGAGAGGTGGCTTCGCACCCTCCGCTTCCAACGCCATCCGTACTGCAGGCCCAGTTTCGGGCGCGGATCGCCGCCCTGCGCAGCACGCTGGAAGATCCTGCGGTACGCGGGCAGGCTGCATCGATCATGTCGCGGCTTATCGAGAGCGTGACGATCTATCCGGATGAACCGGAAGGTCCCGCAGCAGAGGTGGTGGCCAACATAGCGTCGCTGGTGGCGTATGCCCTAAACGACAACGCCGCCCTGGAGGGCGGCGTATCGAGTTTTATAGCGGTGGTTGCGGGGGCAGGATGATTTCGCAACCACGACAACACCTATATATATGATTTACTTACCTATTTCTCTCACGTTAACGGCTTACACCCCCATCGGTACCCCCACCTGCGTCCGAAGGCGCCGAGGCGGTAAAAATCTGCGACAAATGGTCCAAGCATCGGCGGCTCGACTATGAGGCTGCAAGTCGCATCGAGACTGAATGCATCGCTGTTTTCATTGGGGTACAATTGCGGGAGAGTACGTCACTTCCAGCGAGCTTTAATGAACCGGACTATCTCGGCCGCCAAGTCGTCGTCCTCCGGGGTGTTCCCTTGAAATCCGCCGTGTGGCATCGCTTCAAAGACATGCAGTTCGGCATCCACATCCGCCCGGCGCAGTGCACGGTGCATCCGTACAGCGTTGGATAGGAAGAGGTCTCGCGTGCCGGATTGGAGGAAGGCCGGCGGCAGATCTTTTAGATCTCCGAACAATGGCGAGAGGTAAGGACGCGACAAGTCTGCCCCACCGGCATACAGCGCGTTGTTCCGCATCAATGATCCGGGCAGCACGACATCCACCATTTGATTGACCTGGAAACTGTCGCCGGACTCAGTCAAATCGACCTCGGGTGACAGGAGAACCATGCCGGCGGGCATGGGCAGCCCTTCGTCCTTCGCGCGCAGGAGCATCGCGACAGCGAGGTTGCCGCCCGCCGATCGCCCGCCCACGACGATGCGCGACGGTGCTTGCCGTTCCAGCACGTAGCGATACGCCGCCATCGCGTCATCCAATGCCGCCGGATAGGGATGCTCGGGCGGCATCCTGTAATCGACGCCGTAGCTGAGCGCCCCAAGCCGATCCGCCTGCATCCGTGCCTGCACGCGACACGCCTCGCCGCCACCAAACACGAACGCTCCGCCATGGAAATCCAAATAGGCGCCATCCGGCACCGTTATGGTCTCGGGCGTCGCGACATGGATCGTGGTCTCGCCGATGCGAAGCGACTCGGCGCTGGCACGCAACGTACCGGCTAGCCCTTTCACTGCCGCCGCATAATGCCCGTCCGCTGCCGCCTTGATCTTCATCCAGCCTGCATGATCGTCCGGCGGTGGCATCGAGTAGAGCGCGTTGATCGGGACGCCATCGTCATTCACCAGTCGTTCGAGACTGGCGCGAGCTTCCTGGCTTATCGATGAGGGGAAGGGTATCAAACGGCCCTGGACCACAATGCCGCTCTTCTGGTCGATCATGTCGTTGCGCTCCTCATGACGCGCTCCGGATCGCAGCTGCGCCGCAACCAATGCTGACGGGGCCCAAGCATTGCGTCAAAGCGCCCCCTCCCCTGTCCCCGTAAACGGACCTCGAGCGGGTTGGTCTTGCACCGCTGGGTGGCGCCGTCGTTTAAGGTGATAGCTGCTCAGGCCCGGCCGCTCAGGCATTTTCGACATAATCGGTCGAACGCGTTACGCTTTCCCAGCGATCCATCTCGTCGATCACCACGTCGAGCTTCTCTCGGGCACGCCGCAGCGCGTCGCTCCCAAGCAGCAGATGCAGCGGCGGATTGGGCGTGTCGACCAGTTCGAGGATCGCCGCAGCCGCCTTGTCCGGATCGCCGATCTGGCGCCCGGCCATCGCGTCAAGCCGTGCGATTCCGGTCCCGACGCTTTCGGCATACTGCTCGCTGCCCTGACTGCGGCGGATCGAATGACCGCTGAGAAAGTCGGTACGAAAGGCACCAGGTGCGATGGCCGTGGCCTTGAGACCGAAAGGCGCGACTTCCTGGGCTAGGCTCTGTGTTAGGCCTTCGAGTGCGGATTTGGTCGCGGAATAGAGGCCGGATGATCCCGCCGGCGCACGGCCTGCGATCGAGGTGATGTTCAGGATGTGACCGCTGCCCTGCCGCCGCAAGACGGGAAGCGCGGCGCGGATGATGGCAAAGGGTGCAAAGACGTTGACCGCGAACAGCCGTTGAAACTCGGCGTCCGTCGCTTCCTCGATCGCCCCGAGCAGGCCATAGCCGGCGTTGTTGACCAGCACGTCGATGTGGCCAACCTTGTCGAACGCCGCACTTACAGCCGGTGCGATCGCCGCCGCATCGGTAAGATCGACGGTCAGGACATGCAGCGTACCATGACCCACTTCCAAATCCGGCGCAGCCTCGCGCACCGTGCCGACGACGGTGTCGCCTCGAGCGAGCGCTGCCTGCGCGAGCGCCTTGCCGAGGCCGCGGGAAATACCCGTGATGAACCATGTCTTCATAGCTGTTCTCCTTCACCGCCAGATGTAGCGCTTCACTCCAAGCGGATAATCGACCATTTGCTACCCAGACTTGTAAGGCCAGCTTCACAATGCTGAGATGCACCCCATGATCCATTCCAGCGAGTTCGGCGCCCTGCGCGCCTTTGCAGCCGTAGCCGAGCAGCGGAGTTTCAGCCGGGCGGCCGAGCAGTTGGGGGTTTCGTCCTCGGCGCTGAGCCAGTTGACCCGCGGCTTGGAGGAGCGGCTAGGCATCCGCCTGCTCCATCGCACCACCCGCAGCGTGTCGTTGACCGAGGCTGGCGCCGCGCTGCTCCGTGATATCGCACCCGCGATCGACAGCCTGACGGACGCCTTGGAGCAAGCTCGTACTGCCGCGAAGCTGCCGGCCGGTACAGTCCGCCTGCACTGCTTCCATGCTGCCGCAGACAGGTTCGTGGTGCCGATCCTGCCAAGGCTGGCGCGCGCATTCCCCAACATCACGCTCGATCTCACGATTGATGACACGGTCGTCGACATCGTCGGCAGCGGCTATGATGCCGCAATCCGTATCGGCGAGGTGATCGAACGCGACATGGTCGCACTTCGGCTGGGCGAGGATATTCGCCAGTTGGCTGTCGCCGCGCCCGCATACTTGGCCGAGCACGGCGTTCCGCAAACGCCAAAGGACCTGCTCCAGCATCGTTGCATCCGCTGGCGCTGGCCGGGGCAGCCCGGCCCCTATGCATGGGAGTTCTTCGAGAAGGGACACTGGTTCTCGGTGGCGGTCGAAGGGCCGTTGATCACCAGCAGCCGCGCCGTGATGGTGGACGCCGCGCTTGCTGGCATCGGGATCGCCTTCCTCAAGGAGGAGTCTGTCGTCGACGCTTTCGCGCGGGGTGCCCTCGTTCCGTTGCTGGCGGAGTGGTCGGTTCCCTTTCCCGGCTATTATTTGTGCTACCCCCAGCAACGGCAGATGGCACCGGCCCTGCGCGCGGTAATCGATATGATCAGATCGGGTGAGGATGCGGCTTTCTAGCTAGCCGCATCGCAGTGTGCGTCGAAATCGCGCGCCAGTTCGGCCAGGCTGACCGAACCGAGGCGCGTCACTAGCAGCGCCTCAGCGTCACGGAGCACACCCTCCAGCGCAGTATTAACGGCTTTCTCGACCGCGCAGTCGGTATTGGCGTTCTCATGGCCGATTGCGAATAGGCGGGGCCCGCCAACCGCGCGGTGTACGTCCAGCAACGACACGTTCTGCAAGGGCTGCGCGATCACCCAGCCGCCGCCATGGCCTTTTTCCGACCGCACATATCCTGCATCCCGAAGACCAGCCATCGTGCGCCGTACCACGACCGGATTAGTACCCAGCATGCGGCCAATCGCTTCGGAGGTCATTGGTCCCTCATGCCGCGCCATGTGGAGCAGCACATGGAGCATTCGCGAAAGGCGGCTGTCGTTACGCACGATATGATCCTTCACGGCGCCATCGAGATTGGCAAGGGTCCAGTATCACGATACTTATCATGTTACATGATTCGTGGAGTGTCGATTATGCCTGCCTATGAAAACCCAGATCATTGGGACACAGCCGCCCAGCATTATGAGAAAACGGCGCATCCATTCACGTCCCTTTATGCCGAGGCGGCACTCGCAAAGGTCGCTCTGACATCA
>Ga0308171_1001691_pt1 | contig 27554 bp, 34 predicted proteins | sample PhyGR1_FD_202135 | JGI IMG/M metagenome (GOLD analysis project Ga0308171, IMG submission 202135) | Phyllosphere microbial communities from UC Gill Tract Community Farm, Albany, California, United States - DLSLSG.R1 | ecosystem: Host-associated > Plants > Phyllosphere > Unclassified | place: USA...
CTGGATGTTGCCGAAAGGACATAACTCCATGCTTTTTGAGGTTGGCGAGACCGTCGTTTACCCGCACCATGGCGCGGCCACGATCATCGAGGTCAAAGAACGCGTCATCAAGGGCGAGACGAAGAAATACCTGAAGCTGAACGTCACGCAAGGTGACCTCGTCATCGAGGTCCCGGCTGACAACGTCGACCTGGTCGGCGTTCGCGACGTCATCGGCAAAGAGGGTCTCGATCGCGTCTTCGACGTGCTGCGCGCACCGTTCACCGAAGAGCCCACCAACTGGTCTCGTCGCTACAAGGCGAACCTCGAGAAGTTGGCTTCGGGCGACGTCATCAAGGTGAGTGAGGTCGTCCGCGACCTGTGGCGCCGCGACCAGGATCGCGGACTCTCCGCGGGCGAGAAGCGCATGCTGGCCAAGGCCCGCCAGATCCTCGTGTCCGAGCTCGCTCTGGCCGAGAAGACCGACGAAGACCGCGCGAGCGTCGTGCTCGACGAGGTCCTCGCGTCCTGAGACGCTTCATCGCCCGTCGTTCGTTCCGAACGGCGGGCGATGCCCGCGCTAGCGTAGGGGAGTGACCCCCTCGCTTTCCCCGCGCCTCGCCGTCATCATCGTCGCCGCCGGCTCCGGAACCCGTTTGAACGGGGGAGCGCCGAAGGCGTTCGTCGCCTTCGACGACCGCTCGATCCTGCAGCATGCCCTCGACGGGGTGTTCGCCGCTCTCTCGGCGCACGTCGTGATCGTCGTCCCCCCGGGCTACGAGGATGCCGCTCGTTCCGCCGCCGGAGATCGCGGTGAGGGCGTGCACGTCGTCGTCGGCGGTCGAACCCGGCAGGAGTCGGTCGCCGCCGGTCTCGCCGCCCTCGATCCGAGCATCGCTCTCGTGCTCGTGCATGACGCCGCCCGCGCGTTGACTCCGGCCGCCGTGTTCGAGCGGGTCGTCGACGCCCTCGAGGGCGGAGCACCCGCGGTCATCCCGGCACTCCCCGTCGTGGACACGATCAAGCGCGTCGACGCCGAGGGCGTCATCGTGGCCGCTGTCGACCGCTCGGAGCTCGCGGCCGCCCAGACACCTCAGGGGTTCCGTCGCGATGTCCTCGAGGCGGCGGTCGTCTCGGCCGACGCCGACCATACGGACGACGCCGCCCTCGTCGCGGCCGCCGGTCACACGGTCGTCACCGTCGCGGGGGATGCGAACTCGTTCAAGATCACCACCGCCCCCGACCTCGAACGCGCCCGAGGCCTCGTCGCTCCGCGCCACGCGATGATCCCTCGCATCGGCATCGGAACCGACGTCCACGGATTCGGAGGAGAGGGCACTCTCTGGCTCGCGGGTCTCGAGTGGCCCGGCGAGGAAGCTCTCTCCGGTCACTCCGACGGCGACGCCGTCGCGCACGCGATCGTCGACGCGCTGCTGGCCGCCGCGGGGCTGGGGGACATCGGCACGCACTTCGGGACCGATCGGCCCGAATTCGCCGGTGCCCACGCCGAGGCCTTCCTGTCGCACACCGTCGAGCTGCTGGGGGCCGCCGGGTGGCGCGTCGGCAATGTCGCGGTGCAGGTGCAGGCGAACCGTCCGCGCTTCGCCGCTCGTCGGGTCGAGGCCGAGCGGGTGCTGTCGGCGTCTCTCGGTGGAGCACCGGTATCGGTCAGTGCCACCACGACCGACGGGCTGGGATTCACCGGCCGCACCGAAGGCGTCGCCGCGTTCGCCACCGCCCTTGTCGTCCCCCTCTAGAGCTCCCGCGTCATGAACGTCGACAGCGGATCGGGCGCGTAGGGCGCGAACGGCGGGCACTCCACGAAACCCTCGCTCGCGTAGAGACGACGAGCGGCCACGAACTCCTCGGTGCTCCCGGTCTCCAACCACAGACTCCGGATGCCGCGCGCCCGCGCCTCGGCCACGAGGTGCCGCACGAGCGCTCGTCCGATCCCCCGACCGAGGAAGTGATCGGCGACGCGCATCGACTTGATCTCCGCGCGCTCGTCGCCCAGGGCGGACAGAGCCCCGATTCCCGCGAGCTCGCCGTCGACCCACGCGGACCACAGCTGCACGCCCTCACCGGCGAGCCGATCGAGGTCGTACGCGTGCACGCTCTCGGGCGGGGTGTTCTCGAGCATCCCGCCGAGGTGGGCGGTGACCAGCGCGCGGGTCGCGGCACCGGTGAGGTCGTCGGGGCGGATCTCGAGGGGCACGGCTCGACAGTATCGTCCCCGTGTTTCCGGCTCGGGTCGCGGCCAGGGGCGGCCGGTAGGCTAGGGCGGTGACTGTTCGGCTGTACGACACGAGAGCGCAGGTCCTGCGCGACTTCGTCCCTCTCGACCCCTCGAACGTCACGGTCTACGTCTGCGGTCCCACCGTGCAGTCGGGTCCGCACATCGGTCATGTGCGGGCGGCCCTCGCTTTCGATCTGCTCCGCCGCTGGCTCGCGCACCGGTACGGCCGGGTGACCTTCGTCCGCAATGTCACCGACATCGACGACAAGGTGCTCGCGAACGCCACCGACACCGAGCCGTGGTGGGCGCTCGCCTACCGCATGGAGCTCGAGTTCACCCGCGCGTACACGGCAATCGGCATCCTTCCGCCCACGTACGAGCCGCGGGCGACCGCCTCCGTGACGCAGATGCAGGAGTTGATCGCCGAGCTCATCGAGCGGGGTCACGCCTATGCCGCCGCCGGCGACGTCTACTTCGACGTGCGCTCCTGGCCCGCCTACGGCGAGTTGACCCGCCAGAGCCTGGATGCCATGGAGCCCGCCGCCGACGCCGACCCTCGCGGCAAGCGCGACCCGCACGACTTCGCGCTGTGGAAGGGCGCGAAGGAGGGCGAACCGGCATCGGCCACCTGGGCGTCGCCGTGGGGCGCGGGCAGGCCGGGCTGGCACATCGAGTGCTCGGCCATGTCACGCCGCTACCTCGGTTCGGAGTTCGACATCCACGGCGGCGGGCTCGACCTGCGCTTCCCCCACCACGAGAATGAGATCGCCCAGTCCACCGCGGCGGGCGACGCGTTCGCGCGCTACTGGGTGCACAACGGCCTCGTGACCGTCGACGGACAGAAGATGTCGAAGTCGCTGGGCAACTTCACGCTCGCGTCCGACGTGCTCGCGGAGAACGATTCGCGGGTGGTGCGGTACGCGTTGGCCGCGGCGCACTACCGATCGAACCTCGACGTCTCGGATCGTGCCTTCGCCGAGGCCGCCAACGCCCTCGACCGTATCGACACGTTCCGCCAGCGCGTGCTGCGGGCAGCGTCCGCCGATCCGCTCGCCGTCGTCGCCGGGGAGATCCCCTCGGACTTCGCCGCGGCGATGGACAACGACCTCGGCGTCCCGCACGCGCTCGCGGTTCTGCACGAGACGGTGCGCGCCGGCAACGTCGCGGTCGATGCGGGAGACCTCGACACCGCGATCGACGCTCATCGTCGCGTCGTCGCGATGCTCGGCATCCTGGGCCTGGATGCCGATGGGCCCGCGGTGGCGACCGGGTCGAGCGAGGGTGCTCTCGACGCCCTCGTGCAGACGATGATCACGCAGCGCGCCCAGGCGCGCGCCGACAAGGACTGGGCGGCGGCCGATCGCATCCGTGATGCGATCGCCGCCGCAGGAATCACGCTGGAGGACACTCCGGCCGGAACACATTGGAGTATCGATGGCTAAGCCTGGACGCCCGGGAGCACGCAACCCCGGAAAGAAGAAGGGTCCCCTGAAGGGCACCGGCGGGCACTCCCGCAAGGCGCTCGAGGGTCGTGGTCCCACCCCCAAGGCCGAGGACCGCGCCTGGCACCCCGCCGGCAAGCGCAAGGCCGCCGAGGAGCGCTACGCCGCCGCGGGCGGCAAGGGTCGCCCCGGTGTCCGCGCGGTCGGGACCAACTCGAACCGCAAGAGCCCGAAGGCCGCCGACGACACCGAGACCGTCACCGGTCGCAACTCGGTGCTCGAGGCGCTGCGCGCGAAGATCCCCGCCACGGCGTTCTACATCGCGCAGCGCGTCGAGATGGACGACCGCGTCAAGGAGATGCTGTCGATCGCGACGAACCGCGGCATCCCGGTCCTCGAGGTCACGCGGCCCGAGCTGGACCGCATGGCCGGATTCGACGGCGTCCACCAAGGCGTCGCGCTCAAGGTGCCCCCGTACACGTACGCGCACCCGCAGGATCTGCTCGAGCAGATCATCGATCGGGGCGAGGTCCCGCTTCTCGTGGCGCTCGACGGCGTGACCGACCCGCGCAACCTCGGGGCGATCATCCGCTCGACCGGAGCATTCGGCGGTCAGGGACTCATCCTGCCGCAGCGTCGCTCGGCAAGTGTCAACTCCGCGGCGTGGAAGACCAGCGCCGGCGCGGCCGCCCGCATCCCCGTCGCCCTCGCCGCGAACCTGACCGCGACGCTCAAGGAGTTCAAGAAGCAGGGTGTGTTCGTGCTCGGCCTCGCCGGTGACGGCGACGTGTCGCTGCCGGCGCTCGAGCTCGCCGACCGCCCCGTCGTGATCGTCGTGGGCTCCGAGGGCAAGGGGCTCTCGCGCCTGGTCACCGAAACGTGCGACCAGGTCGTGTCGATCCCGATCTCGACCGCGACCGAGTCCCTGAACGCCGGGATCGCGGCATCCGTGGCCCTGTATCAGGTGTCGACGCTCCGCGCCGCGCACTGAACCGCTGAGAGAGGAACGCTCATGACCCGTATCGCCGTCATCGGTGGCACCGGCTACGCCGGCAGCCACATCATCGCGGAGGCCGTTCGCCGCGGACACACCGCCGTCTCGATCGCGCGTTCGGTTCCCGCCGAGCGCCTCGAGGGGGCGACTTACCTCGAAGGCACCGTCCTGGACGTGCCCGGTCTCGTCGCCCAGCTCGAGGGCGTCGACGTGGTCGTGTCGGCAGCCGCTCCGCGTGGCGACATGGAGGGCAAGCTCCGCCCCGCGATCGCCGAGCTCGTCGCGGCGCTGCCCGAGAACGTCCGCGTGGGCGTGGTCGGCGGGGCGGGAGGCTCGCTCGTCGCCGAGGGCGGCCCCCGCCTGATCGACACCGACGGTTTCGCCGAGGAGTACAAGCCCGAAGCGCGCGAGGCCATCGGCATCCTCGAGGACCTGCAGGCCGACGACACCGGCCGCGACTGGTTCTACGTGCACCCCGCCGGCGGCTTCGGCTCGTGGGCTCCGGGCGAGCGCACCGGCAGCTACCGCGACGGTGGCGACGTCCTCGTCGTCGACGCCGACGGGAACTCCTTCATCGGCGGCGCCGACTTCGCCGTCGCGGTCCTCGACGAGATCGAGAACCCGAAGCACACGCGCGAGCGCTTCACTGTCGGGTACTGACACTCGTTCCGCGCGGAAGGCCGTGGCATCCCGGATCGATTCCGGATGCCACGGCCTTCCGCATGCGCGGGGTCGGTGTCAGACCAGGTCGCGCCAGTCGACGACGTCGGTGTCTGTTGTGGGTACCTCACCGGTGGCGGGGGCATCCGCATCGGAGATCGTCGGGAGCGACATCGTGTCGGTCGGCGGGCCCATGACGGTGGCCTCGTCGCGGCGGTGGCGCAGGACGTCGTCGATGTAGGACGTCACGACCTCCGCGAGCGGCACGGAACGTCCGCGCGCCTGCGACATGTACCAGCGGTGCTCCAGCACCTGGTGGAACACCTCGGCCGGTTCGAGCTTCGCGCGCAGGTCGAACGGGATCGACATCACGATCGGCTCGAAGACGCGGGTCAGCCACTCGTGGGCGACCATCTCTTCGTCGGCGCCCAGGCGCGAGACGCGGGCGCGGAACTCGTCGAGGTCGTTCAGCAGGCGCCGGGCCTGGTTCTCTTCGACGTCGAGACCGGTCAGTCGCAGCAGACGGCGCTGGTGGTGTCCCGCGTCGACGACCTTGGGCTGGATCGAGACGCGAGTGCCGTCGCCCGTGGTGCTGATGGACATCTCGCCGATGTCGAAGCCGAGGGCGTTGAGGCGGTGCACGCGTTCGGTGATGCGCCACGACTCGTCGACCGCGAAGGACTCCTTGTCGGTGAGCGCGCCCCACAGCGAGTGGTACGACGACACGAGACCGTCGGCGATGGCGACGGCATCCAGTCCGCCTTCCAGACGCCCGCCGGCCTCGAGATCCATGATCTCACCGGCGATGTTCGTCCGGGCGATGTCGAGGTCGTGCGCGCGCTGCCCGGGGCTGAGGCGGTTTCCGTGCAGCTCGCCGGTCTCCGCGTCGACGAGGTAGGCGGCGAACTCGCCCGCGTCGCGACGGAACAGGGTGTTCGACAGGGATACGTCGCCCCAGTAGAAGCCGACGTTGTGCAGGCGCACCAGGAGGACGGCGAGAGCGTCGACCAGGCGGGTCGCGGTGTGCGGGCGGAGCACCTGCGTGAACAGGGCCCGGTAGGGGAGGGAGAAGCGCAGGTGCGCGGTCACCAGGGCCGCGGGGAGCGGACGACCGGAGGCGTCGGTGCGACCGGCGATGACGGCGATGCGGTCGACGCAGGGGGCGTCGAGCCGGTCGAGGTTGCCGAGCATGTCGTACTCGCGGCGAGCCATCTCTTCGGTGGTCTCTTTGATCGCGACGACGCGCCCCGAGAGGTTCGCGAACCGCACGAGGTGGCGGGAGATGCCCTTCGGCAACGCGACGATATGGTTGCTCGGCCAGTCGGCGAGGCCCGTGGACCAGGGGAGCTGCAGAAGCCCCGGGTCGACGGCGCTGGCGGTGATGCGGAGGGATTCGGACACGGTATCTCCGGGGAAAACAGGTGCGGCGCGTCTTCGTCCCGTGACAGGTCAGGAACGAAGACGCGCCGCAGCGGTGCGTCGATCAGGCCGAAGCGATGGCCTTGTCGGTCAGGCGGTCGCCCGAGGTCGCGTCGAAGACGTGGACGTGTCCGGGGACGGGGGCCAGCACGACGGTCTCGCCGGCGTTCGGGTGACGACGACCGTCGACACGGGCGACCAGGTCGGTGCGCTTGCCGTTGACGTCGGTGTGACCGTAGAGGTAGCCGTCGGCGCCGAGCTCCTCGACCAGGTCGACGACGACCGAGAGGCCGCGGCCGTCGGCCGGGGCGACCTGGATGTCCTCGGGACGGACGCCGATGGTGACCTCGGAGCCGTTCGCCTTGCCGATGACGTCGGCCTCGACGGGGACGACGAGGTCTCCGAAGCGGACGCCGCCCTCGGCCAGGTCGGCCGAGAACAGGTTCATGGCGGGCGAGCCGATGAAGCCGGCGACGAAGACGTTCTTCGGCTTCTCGTACAGGTCGCGCGGGGTGCCGACCTGCTGGAGGAGGCCGTCCTTGAGCACGGCGATGCGGTCGCCCATGGTGAGCGCCTCGGTCTGGTCGTGCGTGACGTAGACCGTGGTGACGCCCAGGCGACGCTGCAGCGAAGCGATCTGGGTGCGCGTCTGGACGCGGAGCTTGGCGTCGAGGTTCGACAGCGGCTCGTCCATGAGGAACACCTGGGGCTGACGGACGATCGCGCGGCCCATGGCGACGCGCTGACGCTGGCCACCCGAGAGGGCCTTCGGCTTGCGGGTCAGGTACTCCTCGAGGTCGAGGAGCTTGGCGGCCTCGAGGACGCGGGCGGCGCGCTCTTCCTTGCCGACGCCGGCGATCTTGAGCGCGAAGCCCATGTTCTCGGCGACGGTCATGTGCGGGTACAGCGCGTAGTTCTGGAAGACCATGGCGATGTCGCGGTCCTTCGGGGGCACGTCGGTGACGTCGCGGTCGCCGATGAGGATGCGGCCCGAGTTGACCTCTTCGAGGCCGGCCAGCATGCGCAGCGACGTGGACTTTCCGCAACCGGAGGGGCCGACCAGGACCAGGAATTCGCCATCGGCGACCTCGAGGTTCAGCTTGTCGACCGCGGCACGGGTGCCACCGGGGTACAGACGGGTTGCGTTGTCAAATGTGACGGACGCCATCTTTTCTTCTCCTTCACCGGCAGGTACGTGCCGGACGATCCGTAGTGAATGGAATGAGCGGGGGCGACCCCGCACGCCCGACATTGGACGCAGGGTCAGTATGCCATGCGTCTGGGCTTTTCTCAGCCAGCCTGGCTAGCATCGATGCTCGTTCGCCCCAACCCGAGCGTTCCCCAGATTTGCTGCGGCACTTCGCGTGCCCGAGAGGTTCCATGTCCAACGACCAGACGCCGAATGTGCCCGCCGAACGCGATCGTCGCGAGGCGGTGCGCGAGAAGGCGCAGCAGGTGAAGGCGCGCCAGACGCGGATGCGCATTCTTCGTCGTTCGGTGATCGGCGTGGGTGCCATCGCGGTCGTGGCGGTGGGCGCGGTTGCCGTGACGTACGCGCTGTCGTCGAACGGCTCGCGTCCGCAGGCGCTCCCGGACGCGGCATCCGACGACGGATTCCTCGTCTCGAGTGCGACCGGGATCGCTGACCCCCTGGCCACCCAGACCGTCGACGGCGACGCCTCCACGCTCGCCGCCGGGGCGGCTCCGACTCCGGGTGCCGCGACGACCCCCACCCCGTCGCCCACGGCGACCGCCGCTCCGGTCGACATCCGCGTGTACGTCGACTACCTCTCCACCGAGGCGCGCGAGTTCCAGGTGGCCAACGCCGAGCAGCTCTCCAAGTGGGTCGACGAGGATGCCGCCACCCTCACGTACTACCCGGTGGCGATGCTCACCTCGAAGTCCAATGGCACGAAGTACAGCCTTCGCGCCGCCGGGGCCTCGGCCTGCGTCGCGACCCACGCATCCGATCGTTTCTTCGCTTTCAACCACGAGCTGCTGACGAACCAGCCGGCCGTGGACTCCGAGGGCTACAGCGACCAGCAGCTCGCCGACATGGCTCAGGGAGCCGGGGTCAGCGATGTCGACACGGTGCGCTCGTGCATCGAGGACGAGACCTACACCGGGTGGGCGAAGGCTGCGACCGACCGCGCGATCAAGAGCCTGCCCGACACGAAGGGCCTCGCGCTCACGACGCTGCCGACGGTCCTCGTCAACGGCACCCCGTACGTGGGCCACATGGACGACCCGAAGGAGTTCGCGCAGTTCGTCCTGACGATCGACAGCAACGCGTACTACTCGACGGCGACTCCCACTCCGACGGCGACACCGACGACCACGCCCGCGGGCTGAGCCTGACCCGCCCGTGCGCGGGGGAGGCCACCGCGGATCGCTAGACTTGGTGGCCTGCCGGCTTGGCGCAATTGGTAGCGCACCGTACTTGTAATACGGGGGTTGCAGGTTCAAGTCCTGTAGCCGGCACGTGATTCCGGGCCTGCCGGCCGGAAAGCCCGGCCTTGGGGCCGCGAACCCATCGGAAACCCATCGCTTTCACCCGACGTCGCGATCGAGCATCCCCTCCGACGTCACGGCTACGCTCCAACGCATGACTCTGCCGCCGCCGATCTGCTGCCCGCTCTGCGGCACGGTCATCGCCGTCACCTGGTGCCACGCGTGCCGCGTCGACGTCGTCCCTCATGTCCGAGGTGAGGCGTAGCCTCCCCGCACGCCCGCCCTCCACCCTGACGTGCAGCTCGGTATTGCTCTCGGCGCGATCTGCGGCCGGAACCGGTACACCAGCGACCCCGCACCGGTCATCGCCGAGCTGCTCGCGCGCGCGGGCGTAAGAACCGACATCCTGGCGATGGAGTCCGGGAAGTGGGCCGGGTACTACGACGACGCGGAGACGGCTGTGCTCGTCTCCGCGATCCTCGCCGAAATCCCCGGCGCGGCGCAGTGGGCAGAGGCGGGACGAGTGCAGCGGGCGCGTCCCCCGCACGGCACAACCGCGTTCGGACCCGCTTACCTGCCGTCGACGTTGGAACCAGAAGGGAACGCCTGAGCGTCGATATAGGGAGCGTCGTCAGGCGAAGTGCGCGGCAGCCGTTCGGGCCTGGACCACCCCTCTCCGACGGAGTGAAGACGCCAGTTGCCCTCATCGGGGCGCCAGATCCAGGTAAAGACGGCCGCTGGATGCAGTGGCTCGTCCTCCTGCGTCATCCGCATTGGAGCGTCGGGCTCCTGGCTGATAGCTATGACGTAGGCAACATCGCTCGCGCCCTCGTATTGCCGGACCGTGCCGAGCACGCCAAGGGTGTGGGATCGTAGGAAAGTTGCGGCCTCCGAAAAGTTGCCCCAATCCTCCACTGACTCTGGGGTAACCCATGTCCGCAGCAATTCTTGATGCTCCGCGGGGTTGTCGAGCGCCGTCATCACCCCCATCGTCAACGCGATTGGGTGGTCGTCGGGCAGAGCATGCATGGCGAACTGCGCGTCATCGGCATCAGTCCAGCGATCTTCGCTCATTCAGAGAGCGTAGGACACCGTCTGCAGCTCCTAGCCGACAACGGCTCGGACAGTAGTCGACCCACGGCGAGTCATCGAGGCTGGGTCTGGGTCGTCGCTGTCGACGAAGAAAGCGGGCCTTCTCGATGATCCGGTGCTCACCTCGGTGGGAACGATAAGTTGGCGCCATGACTGATCCGAACCAGCCGGTCGACTGGATGCAGATGCTCGACGACATCCGACAGCAGGTCCTTGACTGGCTCCAGGAACAGGCCAACGGACGTAGCGCCCAGATGTCGCCATACGAGGAGGAAGCGACACTCGGGCCGTGGGCTCGAATCTGGACGTCGCTGCTGGAGCATGCGCTGCGGGGTCCGTACAGGCATATGACCAGCGCGCAGCTCAGTACGGAATACAACGAGCACAGCACCATCTTCGAGCTGACGCTGGGGAAGCCTCAGACAGGTCTTGAGCAACGCGAACAGACCATTCGCAACAGTCTCCTGTCCTGGATCGACATGCTCGGCTCAAAAACGGACGACCGAGCGCGTGCCTACCTCACGAATGGTGCGTGGGTATCTTTGCTCGTCGAGGCGCGCACCCTCGCTGCAGCTGACAACATGGCGCGACGCGCTGACTCTCGAATCGAAGACGCCGTCCGCAGGACCTCAGAGGCGCGGTCCACACTCGACGGGGCACTGCAGCAGCTTCGCGAAGCCGTCTCCTCAGCTCAGGAAGCGGCAACCCGTGCAGAGAACGCGGAAATTGAGGCCCGTAAAGCCGCTGGCGAGAAGGGGCTGGACGAGTTCGGTGAGAAATTCGGCGTGTACGCGAAGGAGCAGACTAGGACAGCGGCGACCTATCGGGGGTGGACGATTGTCGTCCTCGTGGTGGCGCTGCTCGTCGCCACCGGCTTCGTGATCGAATCGCTCGTTAGAACGGGTGGCGGTGCCGCTGCCCCGGATGACTGGCACTCCGTCGTATACCGGCTCGCAATCATCGCGGGGTTGACAGGTCTTTCTGCCTACCTAGGCCGCCAATCCACGCAGCATCGCCGCCTCGGAGATTGGGCACACGCTCTCGAAGTGCAAAGTCGTAGCTTCGGAGCGTTCGCGGAACCAATCGCCGACCTCGCTGTGAAGAACAGCGTGTACTCCGCAATGTCGGCGCGCCTCCTCGCGCCGCCGCCCGACAAGCAGCCCGGCGAGGCCGCCGTGCCCAGCACGGCCATTGACCGCATCGTCGACGCGATCATCCGGCGCGGGGTGTGAACGACGAAAAGCCCCCGGCGTCACCTCAGTAGAGGGGCGCCGGGGGCGTTTCAGTATGCTCACGCTCATGGGGGAACCGAGCGCGAACGACGATGTCGAGTCATGGACAGGAGAGTGGTCAGTCCCGGCGGCGAAACTCCTCGACGCGGCCGACCTGTTCGGTGAGGTCAACGAAGCAATCGCCACGTACATACTCAGCACTCCACTCCGCCTGATCGAAGAGCCACGGTGGGCTGACCCTCAGACAGTCGATCTTTTCGTCGTGGCGCTCAGGATGCCGCCGCTGCGCATAGCTACTCGCATCGGGGCGTTGCTACACAACCTCCGCTCGGCCCTCAACGCCGCGCTCGGCGTCATCTGGCGGAAGGGCAAGCGCGTCGACTTCCCGATCGCTGCCTCGAACATGCAGTTCGTCGACTGGGTGCGATCGTGCAAGCCAATGCCGCCCCGCGCTGTCGCCGAGGCAATCGAACCGTGGCAGCCCTATTATCACGCGCAGGCGGACCATCCACGCAACGTGGGGGTCGCGATCCTCGCCCGATTGAACAATCACGACAAGCACCAGGGTTTAACGCTGACGCCGTGGGGCCTCGGGGGGCCGAACTCTTCCGCCGAACTGCGCACGGATCACCCTGAGCTCGTGCTCGGCCTCCAGAACCATCTCAAGGGAGGTCGTATGGGCCGCCGAACGCTGGCATACACAGTCCGCCTCGTCGCTCCTCAAGCCCGACCCGGTTTCAATCTCGAGTTGCGGGGCCTGCAGCTGGCGCTCGATGACTATTTTCCGGTCCTCGAACTTCTGTCGCAGACGATCGACGACGTGGAGGTCATTCTGCGAGCACTGAGGGCTCCGACGCTTTCGCAACCATAACGGCCGGCGCGGCTCGGCTGAGCGAAGCACGATCACCTCCGGCATCACAGCGATGACGACCCGAGATGACAGACGCGAGTCGCTCATGCGATGGTGGCCGGGTCGCGCCAGGTATCGCCGGCGTAGCGGCCGTTCGGACCGTGGATCTGCGCGTGCTTCAGTGCGAATAGCGGATCAACGTCCGAGAAGTTCCGACCCGAGACGGTGAAGTCCTCGAAGTAGAAGTCGTGGACGATGAAATCGACAGCCTTGTTCGCCGAGGCGGACGAGAGCGGACCGCCGGTGAGGAACCAGTCGACAAGCGAGGTGATGTCGACGTTCCGGTCGGTGTCTTTCCCGCGACCGGCCGCGGAGACGCGTACGAGCCCAGGTGCCTTGTCCGTCGTGCGGTTGGGCGTCGGGAGACCGGACAGGCTGGTCGACAGGACCGCGGATCCCTCCTGCGCGGCGAGGGCGTATGCCGTGCCATTCTGGCCGACGCGGATGATCTGGTTGACCCCGCCGACGAGGCCGGGGCGCAAAATCCGCAGCGAGCACGAGAAATAGAACATGTGCGAATTGTTCGCGAGGATCCACGCCTTCATCTCCGGTGTGAACTGCAACTGGTAGACGTGATCGCCGACGCTGGCCGTGCGGGACGACGCGATGTAGACCGCGCCCTTGCCGGTGCGCTCGACGACGCCTTCGCCGACGCCCATCGTGTTGGCACCACGACGCGGGTGTGGTCGATGTTGGTGGTGCCCATCGTCTTGGCGGCGATCTAGCTGACGAGGTTGCTGACGGTGCCGACGCCGGCGGGCATCGGGTTCGTTTCCCTCGTCGGGTCGACGTACATCAGCGCGCGGATCGGGGCGACGCGGTTGCCCGGCGGGGGCACGGGGATGGCGGTGTTGAGCACGAGCGTGGGGACGCGGGTGCCGGTGTGTTGAGGCATGGGCGGGGCTCGTAAACTTCGCGGACGTCGATGCGACGTTCGCCGCGAAGCACGCGCAGATCCACGGACCGAACGGCCGTTACGCCGGGGACACCTGGCGAGACCCGGCGAACATCGCATGAGCTGGATTGCTGCTGAGGAACTACGCCTCGCACTACCGCCAGTTCCCGACGAGGCCCCCATGTGCATTGTGTATGACGGGATGCTGACCGCGATCGAGAGTGTTACTTACGGGGAAGAGTCGTATTGGCGCTCAAGGGTCGTGGGAACCGCGTAGAGACCCTGTCGCCGGCGTGGTGCTTCGTGACGAGCGCTTTGCTTAGTCGCCCCAAAAGCCGTACGCGCTCACCCGGCCGCCCTTGAGCCTCGCAGTGGTGCCAAACCGCTTACCGGCAGCTGCAAAAGAGAGGATGTGGTGATCCCCGTCGGGGGCATCCCAGCTGCTCGTGAACGAATCGGCCTCAACTGAGAGCTGAGATCCGTCCGATCCGATGCGGATCCAGTCCACACCCACTGGTCGAACCGGGAGTTGGCGCATTTCTGGAGCGTCCTCGGGGTGACCCAGCTTGCTAAGTGTGTACCGCAGTGTGTCTTCCACCACGACGGCAGCACTCTCGATGATGTAATCCGCCAGAGAGATGTCATGCACGCCGCCAAGCGAAGCCACGTCCAGCCATGCCGCAATAGTCTGCGTTGCATGCGACCCGCGCACATTCGCCAGGTCGTTGATGAGTTGCTGCCAAGTATGCCGCTTGTGGGTCGCCGGCAGAGGCGCATCGATCCGTTCAGCAGCAATGAGCGCAGGAGTGTCCAGCCACTCCAAGAGGCTGAGTGTCACGTGCGACGGAGCGTGCGCACGCAGCTGCGGTACGGCGCCCAACTCGAGAACGGTTCCGGGTAGACCCTCGACGGGGCGCGCGTAGGACATCTGTGCCGGTTCTATCCCGTAGGAACGGACCACCCTCATAATCAATTTGTCGCCAGCACCTTTCGCGCACAACGTGCGCAGCAGCGCGGCCACATCGTCGATAGCGGCGAACTCGCCGTTCAGATGATCGGTGATATGGCGCGAGAGGCGATGTGTCGCTCGGCGAAGAGACTCTAGGTCGTATTCCCGAGATACATCGCGCGGGCCACCCGGCTTCCCCATGCTCAACCATCCTGCCTGCAAGTCGTCAACTTTGTGCGCGCGCCTACTCAGTCGCCCGGCGGCCCTCACCCTCAAGTAGGACGGCTGTCGCCGGTCCCCGGTCCTGCGCGCTGGTCAAGCGGGTGCCTCAACGGGTCAGCGCGAGCGAGCCACCGATGCGAGATGAGGTGAATTGTCTGGACGGCGCACACGAGAGCCCTGACGTCGACCGATTCGTTGAGGATGGTGTAGGTGCCACTGTGCGGGTCAAACGCGCGACGGTAGATCGGCGCCGGACCGCCGACGACCTCAACCAACGATGGCGGGCCGTACAGGGTGACTAACCCCGCGCCAGGCTGCGACTCCACCGCTTCTTCGAGGTACTCGTCGTAGTGCTCCAACCGGTGTCGAACCGCTCGGTTGTGGACCGGCTCCGCCGCGGGATCGTCAAAGAGGCCCTCGAGGAATTGCTGACGGGCGCGTCGCACAGGCTTCACTGAACCCTTGCCTGATCGGGTGGGGCGTATCGTCGACGCAATTCGAGCTCCGCCGACCAGCATTTGGTCCAGGCATCGAATCATGTGGGGCCAGTCCCACTCGTCCTCTTTCAGTGCAGCTTCGAGCTGATTTGCTGACTGCGCGAAGTCGAGGCAATGCCCATTGACCGTCTCGACGATCTCTACCTTGAACCGCGCATCTAGCTCACCGTCGAGGCCTACGAGGAGCGGCGCGCCCACGAAAGCTTCCTCGCCCATGCCACTGAGCATACTAAAACGTCCCCGGTATCCCTCCTCAGAGGTGATGCTGGGGGTGTTTCGTCGTTGTGCGTTTTGCTCGATGGGAAGTGCCACGGATGCGTTGCCGCTCATCACAGTCGCTTGACCGACGCTGAAGGCGACGTACTTTCGCGGGCATGCTTGTTCGTGGAATGATGCACGCATGTCAGGACTATCGACGCACTCTCCTGTGCCCGAGGTTACGTCGATGGCCCTGACGATCCTGCCTGAAGATGGTTCGCGACCAATTCTGATGATCTCTCAGCTATCGGACGAGGAGATCCTCGAACCTGGGCTCAGTAAGCTAGATCGAGAGCAGCTTCAATTCGAAGCCTTCAGTGCCGCAGTGCCCGCATACCAGGGAGCCACGGCCACGCACGGGAACGATCCGCCGGACCTCTTAGTGAGCCAAATAGATCGCACTGTTGGCCTCGAAATCACTCAGCTGTCGGTGAGCAATCTGCGCAGCGATGTCGCCCACCTATCCGAGATTTCAAGAATCCTCCGGGATAGCGTGGACGTGAACGGCGCCGAGTACGCTCACCTGTCTGGTCGAACCGTTCGGGTCGCCGTTCATTCCATCCCCACGAGACGTGAAATCCCAGGCTTGGTTCGGGAAGTTGCCCAAGTGCTTCTGGTAGATGTCGGATACATGTGGGAGGGTGTCGACCTATCAGGCGGATTTCCTGATTCCATCAAGGAAATGAAAGGTCTTCATAAATCCGTTGCTGGTGCACCCATAGTTAGCGTAGAGCGCGCGAAAGATGGTGAGTTTGACGTGCGTGCGAACCTTTCCGGTGGGCTGCTCGTCCCAATTGCTGAGATTGAGGCCGCGGTCATCGATCTAATTGCGACCAAAGACCGCCCTGAAAACGATGTTCTCGTAATTTCCACCGGAATGCCGGATTACAATGGGCTTACATTTCCTGCGGACGTGTATCTATTTGAAGCGCTGAGAGAGTTTGAATTGCCAGGGGAGAATGCTCCCCAGCATCTTGACGAGGTCTATCTGCATCACTGGCCCTCGCATGACTACAGAATGCTCTTCGGGGGCGCCCGAGATTGATTTCTACCCGTCCCCGATTTTGTGTCGACAAGAACAGGAGCCCTTTGCGTCTCTCCTCGTGAGGTGACGTGCGAGTCGCTATGTCACCTACTCAGTAACAGGGTGACCGCCGAACCATCTCTGGACAAAGGCGATACCCTTCGGGGTGAGGAGGATCTCGTCGGACCCCCCGGATATTCGCCGAGAAGTTCCGGTCCGCGGGCTATCAACGTCGGGGTGCAGCCGAACCCCGACCAGCTCGATGCCGACGAAGCCGTTCTCCTCCTGCCACGTTCCGCCAGGACCAATCTGTACATCGACAAGACCATCTCGCACGATGTTGCGGATGGACAGATCGAGGTGCTCTCCCGCGTCGAGGGTGATGACTTTGCCGACGCCGCGCTCGTGGAGCGCCTCGAGGAGGCGGCGCTCGAAGTCGTTGTATCGGCCGTTCAGGACGGCAAGGTTTTGCTTGTAGGAGCGGATCGCGGTCATGGGGATCCGCTTCTCACGGTCGTACATCTGGTGGCATACGGCGCAGAGCACGAGGAGGTTGTCGAACGCGTTGTCGTGGGTCTCGGCCCACGGCTCAATGTGAGCCAACTCGAGGGCGAGGGTGCCTCGACAGGTCGGTACAGCACACCTGTAGCCCGCTTCCTCCATCAGCTCACGTTTGATCGAGGCGGGTACATGTCGCGGGTCGTCGTGGTGCACGGCATCATCGTAGAACTTGGACACTCCCTTCACGAGGTTACGTCGTCAACGGCCCCCGCCCACACCCAGCACCGGTGTTCCATGTCCTCGACGCGGAAGACGATGCCGACGGCGTCCGGGGTCCAGCGCACGGCGGTCGCGTCGACATGGATGGGGGTGTCGCCGAACCTCACCCACGCCTTGACCTTTCGCCGCGGCCGCGGGTCGATCGTCAGTGGCACCTGGTTGAGTCGCAGCTCTGCGGCGGTGAGCGACTGCAGCGGTCCGCTGCGCGACACGGTGAGGAGAACCTTGCCGTCCATTCGCCGGTCAATCGCGTCCGCGTAGCGTCTGTTCGTTCCCACGGGTGGCCAGTTGTCCTTTCCCCGGCTGAGAGATGATCAGGCTAAGTGACCCCACCGACACCGCCGCTAGCGGTAATACCAACTTCTGCTGCGCGGGGCGACCCGATGCTCGCTGGTCGAATCTTGAGCGGGGCAATGTTTGGCGCGCTGCTCACGGTTTACTCACGGTTTTGGCGACGTACTTACTCGTACCTTCGCGTACTGCAGCCCCGGAAGCATGTGGAAAGTACACAGAAGTACGTGCACGTACGCACCACATCACAAACGGGGGTTGCAGGTTCAAGTCCTGTAGCCGGCACCAGACACCCTGGGCGATGCACCTGCCGCGCGGCGGCTCCTCGACCGGACCGGATGTCGAGCGCGCGGGCTGCGCTCGTTGCGTCTCGAATGGGCTCGCGGCTACGTTGGGGCGGATGCCAGAGCGTGTTTCGGATCGGGTGCGGAGGCTCCTGGTGGAGCAGCCGGACATCGTCGTACGCTTCACCGCCGCCATCGCGCCGGAGAGCTTCCACCACGCGGTTCGGCCGAACGGTGCCGTGCTCTTCCTCCACCCGGTCCATCGCGAGTTGGTCGAGCAGTTGCGCGGCTAGCGACCGTCCGCCACCCCTGGTCACGTCGCCCGACGGAGGCGAGGATGGTCGCATGGGCTTCCTCGATCGATGGCGACAGAACAAGGCGGACGCGGCACCCGGAGGTGCGGATTCCTCCGTGGAACTGGGACCGGGAGAAGACACTTTCGCGGGCCACGTCTTCGATGCGCTCGGCATCGACCCCGTGGTGATCGGAGAACCGATCGGGGGTTCCGTCCTCGTCATCGAGAAGCGTGTCGCGAACGGGCCGATCGTGGTCATGACATCGGGGGCGTCGAGGCTGCCCACGGATTCCGGCGAACAGGTCGAGCTGGCGGTCGAGGTCGTCGACGGGCAGCAGGGCGCGGCACGCGTCGCGCTGTCGATCGTGTGCGACGACATCGCGACCCATCGTCGCGTGCCACCAGTGGGCGTCCCCTGGCGCAACGACCAGCCCTTCCTCAACGGCACGCGTATCTCGGCGATCCTGGCGACCCCGTCTCGTTGGGGAGCGCCGTTCGACGAGGTGCGTTCCGCCGACGGGGAGCTCCGGGGGCACGTGCGTACCCTGCGCCTTCTCACCGATGCCGAGGCGGCCACGGCGTCGGCGATCGGGTGGGACGCTCTCGTGGAGAAGGCGGGGAGCATCGACGCGTTCCTCGATGTCACGCGCGACGATGTCACACGTGACGATGTGGCGGAAAGCCCTGGGCTACCCGGAAACGCACCGGTCTTCGTGACGAAGCTCCACGCGGAGCACCCGCCCCGGTGGGTCACCTTCACGGGGGGTTCGCTGGAGTCCGTCACGGGGTTGGAGTCCCAGGAGTTCATGGATGATGCCGCGAACCACGAGATCTGGTCGGTCGAGTCGTTCCTCGCTCGTTTTCCCCAGGTGTCGCGCTTCGCACGAGAGGCGAAGCCCGGACAGACCGCCTTGTTCACCGATGACTCCGGGGCCTACACGATCGAGGAAGGCTGATGCCCCACCACGATCCCCGCGTCGTCGATCTCTACGACACCGACAACCCGGACGGTCCCGACCACGACTTCTCCCGGGCGCTCGCCGACGACCGCGAGGTCGGGGCGATTCTCGACCTCGGATGCGGAACGGGCATGCTCACCGTGAGCCTCGTCCGCGCAGGTCGCAGAGTCGTCGGGATCGATCCGTCCCCGACGATGCTCGCGTTCGCCCGCCGGCGCGAGGGCGCGGAGCGCGTCGAGTGGATCGAGGGGGACAGCACGGCGATCCCACCGGGCTCCTTCGATCTCGCGCTCATGACCGGCAACGTCGCCCAGCACATTCCGGATGCCACCTGGCACCGCACTCTCCGTGACCTTCGCGCGAGCCTCCGCGCCGGCGGCATCCTGTCCTTCGAGACACGCAATCCCGCGGCGCGCGAGTGGGAGTCGTGGCACGCGGCCCCGCCGGCGGAGCGCGACACCGTCCACGGGCCGCTGGTCGAGTGGATGGACGTCGAGGTCGTCGACGAGCGGATCGTCCGCTTCGATGCGCACAACGTCTTCTCGGCGACCGGGGACACGGTCATCGAGACGCAGTCCCTCGTCTTCCGCGACCGCGCCGAGGTCGAACGCGATCTGGGTGCGGCGGGGTTCGAGGTGGAGAGCGTCAGCGGCGATTGGGAGGGCACCGCCTTCGATGGCACGACCCGCCTGATGATCTTCATCGCACGGGCTCGCTGAACCCGTCCTCAGGAGCCCTTCGCCCGCTGTTCACACGATCGGAACGCCGCCGATGCCGAGGCCGCGCCCGAAGGTGGCATCCTCCCGGAAGGGAGGAACTCATGGCTCGTGCTCGGCTCGTCACCCACGCGTACCGCTACCCCGAAGGGTGGCAGGAGGTGAAGCATGAGCGCCTCACGCGCGAGTCCGCCCGGGAGCTGATCGCGCAGGGCTTCACGCTCGTCCGAGCTCGACGCGGTTTCTTCGACGTGCGGGAGGTCTCGCTCAGCTGGTACCTCGGCTGAAGCGCCGCACAGGGGCGTTGTCTCAGCGCAGCGCGACGCGCCACCACGCGACGCCGTGCGCGGGGAGGGTGCGACCCGGACGCAGGGAGATGTGCGCGCCCTCGATGAGATCGACCGCGTCGGGCGCGAGTCCCGAGAGGGTCAGCGGGGTGATGTGGACCGCGTGATCCCCGACGTTCGCGAGCACGAGCACCGAGCTCCCCGCCGGCCCCGGGCGGAGGAAACCGACGACCGGGTCGTGGTGCGCGTCGAAGGGGATGAGCTCGTTGCCCGCGAACTCCGGCGTGCTGCGTCGCACCTCGATCAGCCGTGAAAGCCGGGCGAAGACGCGTCCGGCCGGGGTGGCGGCATCCGTCCGATCGGCATATCCCTGCTCGGGGCGGAAGGGGCGGTGCACCCAGCGGCTGTCGCCGGCCTCATCGGCACGGTCGCGATAGCCGTAGTCGTTGAGCTGGGCGACCTCGTCGCCGAGATACAGCAGAGGGATGCCGCCGGTCGAGAGGGCGAGGGCGTGGGCCAGCACGACGCGGTCCTCCCCGCCGGCGTCGCCGGCCTCGATCCCGGCGAGGGATGCCGTGGTGCCGGTGACCCGGGCGTCACCCGTGCGCGGGTTCTCCTGAAACGGCACCCCGCGGGCGAAGGTGCCCTCGGCGCGCCCGACGTAGAAGTCGTTGAGGAAGCGGCGGTGCGGGTAACCCTCGATGCCGAGCTCGGCGGCATCCTCGTCGGCGAACGTCCAGCCGATGTCGTCGTGACTGCGCACGTAGTTGACCCACGCGGTGCCCTCGGGCAGCGCGTGCCGACGCTCGAGCGCCTGCTGCAGAAGGCGGCCGTCGCGTGTCGCGAGGGCCTCCCACGTGAGGGCCATCTGTAGCGGGTTGTAGGAGATCTGGCACTCCTCTGGCGAGATGTACGAGACGACCTCGTCGGGGTGCACGATCGCCTCCGACTTGAACAGCAGGCCCGGGGCCGCCATGCGCAGCACCGCGTTGAAAGCCTGCAGCAGCAGGTGCGCCTCGGGCAACGACTCGCACGTCGTGCCGAGTTGCTTCCAGATGAAGGCCACGGCATCCATCCGCAGGATCTCGACGCCCTGGTTCGCGAGGAAGAGCATCTCGCCGGCCATGGCCTCGAAGACGGCGGGGTTGGCGTAGTTGAGGTCCCACTGGAAGTGGTAGAAGGTCGCCCAGATCCACCGCCCGTCCTCGAGCTGCACGAACGAGCCCGGGTGGTCGTCGGGGAAGATCTCCCGCGTGGTCCGCTCGTACGCGTCCGGCATCTCGCGGTCAGGGAAGATGAGGTAGAAGTCCTCGAACCCGGCCTCGCCCGCGACGGCCTTGCGGGCCCACTCGTGCTCGTTGCTGGTGTGGTTGAAGATGAAGTCGACCACGAGCGAGATCCCGGCGCGACGGAGGTCGGCGGCGAGGGCCGCGAGCTCTTCCATCGTGCCGAGGGCCGGGTTCACGCGGCGGTAGCTCGACACCGCGTAGCCGCCGTCGCTGTTGCCCTCGGGGCTCTCGAACAGCGGCATGAGGTGCAGGTAGGTGAGTCCCAATTCGCGGAAGTACGGGATCTGATCCCGGATGCCGCGGAGTCCGCCGGCATACCGATCGACGTAGCAGACGCCGCCGAGCATGCGCTCGTCTTCGAACCAGTCCGGGGTGCTCTCGCGGTCGCGGTCGAGGGCCTTGAGTGCGGGCGGACGCTCGGTCCAGGAACGCCGGGCGAGATCGACGACCGATGCCAAGCGCTCAAGCCCGTCGGATCTGTCGCCGTACAGCCGCACGAAGAGCTCGTGCAAACGGGGCAGGTGCAGCTCCGCGTGGGCGAGGAACTCGCGATCCGCCCCGGACGCCGTCAGGTCGGACAGGATTCGCGCGACGTCACGAGAGCCGGGGTTGAGCATGGTCACGGTCCACAGCTTGTCGCATGGAACGGGCCGCGGCCAGTACCGACGTGCGTGGCGCTCCGACGGGATTGTGTCGCTCGCATGGTACGAATTGTGTTAGAAAAGTGACACGAAAGGTGGCTGCATGAACACACAACACTTCGAGGGCTTCGCAAGCTTCCTCGCGCGGATCTCTCCCTTCGACCTCGTCTGGGGGCTCCTGTCTTCGCCCGTCGTCTCCGTCGTGCTGGCCGTGGCGGCCGCCGTCGCGATCGCTGCGATCCGGCGTCGAGCCGGTGGCGTGTCCGCCACCTTCGGTCCTCGCGGGGAGCGCGTGGCGGTCGCTGCGCTCGCACTCGCCGTCGGGGTCCTCTGGCTCCTCGACATCCTTCTGCGCGGCTACGTCTTCGACATGTCGGCCACGGTGTCGTGGTGGCGCTTCGCCGTGGCCCCGACCGTGGCGGCCGCGGGTCTCGCCCTCCTCGCGATCGCGATGCGGACGAGCAGACCGCGCCGAGTTGTCGACGCGGCGACGGTGGTCCGACGCACCTGGACGACCTTCGGCCCGCGTCGCGGCATCCTGTCGTTCGTCGCCCTCGGGGGAGTCGCGGTCGTCATCACGCTGGTGTTCGGGTGGATGTCGACGGCATTCGAGCCGGGCCTCAGCGCCCACGTCGCCCTGGAGCTGCCGAACACCGACGAGGCGCCCGTCATCCTTCCGTTTCCCGGCTGGGCGTACGGCATCCCCCTGATCCTCTCGATCTGTGCGCTCGCCGCGGCGGTGATGTTCACCCTGCGGCGAAACGCCGTCCGCCCCTTCCCGGACGACCTCGCCCTCGATGTCGAGCGCCCCCGGCGGGCGGCCGTCGCGCGCGATGCGGTCGTCCTCGCGACCGCCGCGACCCTCCTCGCGCTGGCGGGAATGCTGCGCCTCGCCCGCGGTGCGGTGACGACGTCGGTGACGATCATGACCGATTCGGGTACCGGGCCGGCGCTGAGCGTGGACCTTCCGCATGCCGACCTCATCCTGGTGGGTGGCGCGCTCGCCCCCGTGCTCGAGATCGGCGGCTGCCTGTTGCTGGCCCTGCTCGTCGGCCGAGGAATCCGGGTGGCCGGTGCCCGACGTCGGCGCACGCCCGCGCGTGCGGAGGTGTCGGCATGACGGATGCCGCGCCCCGCGCCGTGGAGGAAGCCGGTTCGACCGCCGACCTCCACCGGTTCTTCCGCGGGCTCATCGTGTCGGGACGACTCGGCGCCGGAGAGCGGCTCCCGACGGTGCGTCAGGCGGCGGCCGACTTCGGCGTCGCCCCCGGAACGGTGCAGAAGGCGTACCGGTCGCTCGAGAACGACGGCCTCATCGTCACACGCGTCGGATCGGGGACCCGGGTCGCCCCGGGCGTCGCCGTCCTTCCTGCGGAGGTGACGAGACAGCTTCGCGCCCTGGTCGACGCGGCCGTCGCCGAGAGGGTCGCGGTCGAGACGCTCGCCGACGTGCTCCGCGTGATGTGGGGGGACGCCCGGACGTCCTGAGCGGCTCCTCCGCGTGCGGGCAGGCGCGGCGAGCGGTGCCCCGTACGATCGACGATGGTCCTCGAGCCGGGGGCACGGAGAGGAGAGCGGTGTCGGAGCGCGGTGCCATCGGTGTAGCCGTCGGGGGAGCGGTGCTCATCGGCGCCCTCACGGCGTTGCAGGCACGCATCAACGGCACCCTCGGCGCCGAGCTCGGGGACGGCATCGTGGCCGCGGCCGTCTCGTTCAGCTCGGGCCTGGTGATCCTCGTCGTTCTCTCGGCCCTGATTCCCGAGGGTCGACGCGGGTTCTCCCGGTTGGCCGGCGGCATCCGGAATCGCTCGATCCCGCCGTGGATGCTCCTCGGCGGCCTCGCGGGGGCCCTCACGGTCGCGAGTCAGGGTCTGACGGTCGCCACCATCGGGGTGGCCCTGTTCACGGTCGGCTTCGTCGCGGGGCAGACCTCCGGCGGCCTGATCCTCGACCGGGTGGGATACGGGCCGGCCGGTGTCGTGCCCGTCACCGTGCGCCGACTCCTCGGTGCGGCCCTGGCGATCGCGGGGGTGGTGGTGTGTCTGTCGGGCGACGCGCTCGGGGGCGTGCCCCCGTGGATGCTCATCGTCCCGGTCGTCTCGGGTGCCGGCGTGGCGTGGCAGCAGGGGACGAACGGTCGGCTTCGCGTGCGGGTCGAGAGCCCCCTCACCGCCACGCTGGTCAACTTCATCGGCGGAACGATCGTCCTGCTCATCGCCGCGATCGCGCACGTGATCGCGGCCGGGGCACCGCGAGCCGTGCCGACGGAACCCTGGCTCTACCTCGGTGGCGCCGTCGGGGTGGTCTACATCTTCCTGTCGGCGGTGGTGGTCCGCCGTACCGGCGTGCTGCTGCTGGGCCTCGGGTCGGTCGTGGGCCTGCTCAGCACCTCGGTGCTCCTCGATGCCCTGTGGCCCGCTCCCGCCGCCCCGTCCACTCCGGTCGCGCTGCTGGCCGCGGCGGTCGCGATCGCGGGCGTCGTCGTCGCGGCGGTGCCGTGGCGGCGTCGGCGCCCCTGAGCGGTCGAGACCGGCCCGGCACGCCGAGACCGCACCCGCCGAACGGATGCGGTCTCGTGAAACGCGTCAGAGGCGGGCGTCGTGGGCCTTGGGGTCCTTCTTGCTGCCGGGCAGACGCGAGATGTGCTTCGCGGCATCCACCGTCTTGCGACGAACCGGACGCGAGCGCGGGGGCTTTCCGCCGACGTACAGCCAGCCGAGCAGGACCTCGCCCTTCTTCAGGCCGTGGGCCTTCGCGAGCGCCTTGCTGCGGGTGTTGTCATCGGTCCGCCAGAACACGCCGAATCCCGCTTCATCGAGCGCCAGGCTCAGCATGTGAGCGACACCGGATGCCACGGCCTCCTGCTCCCACGCGGGGATCTTCTTCGACGACAGGTCGGCGACCACCGCGAGGACCAGGGGCGCGCGACGGGGCTTGGACGAGTGCCCCTTCTTGCCGTCGGCCTTGTTGAGGGCGCGCGCGAGGATGTCGCGGTCGCTCCCGCGGATCTCGATGATCCGCCACGGGCGCAGGGTCTTGTGATCGGCGACACGACCGGCCGCGGCGACGAAGGCCTCGAGCTCGACGCTCGTGGGAGCGAGTTCGGTGACCTTCGACCAGGAGCGGCGATCGCGCATCGCCTCCAGTGCGCTCACGCGTCGCTCTCCGGGGTGAACGAGAGCGACAGCGAGTTCATGCAGTAGCGGTCGCCGGTCGGCGTGCCGAAGCCGTCGGGGAAGACGTGGCCGAGGTGCGAGCCGCAGTTGGCGCACCGCACCTCGGTGCGCTGCATGCCGTGGCTGTTGTCGTCGATCAGCTCGACCGCCTCGGGCCGCACGGACTCGTAGAAGCTCGGCCACCCGCAGTGGGAGTCGAACTTCGTGCCGCTCTGGAACAGCTCGGCACCGCACGCGGCGCACGCGTAGAGGCCGGCACGGCTCTCGTCGAGGAGTTCACCGGTCCAGGCGCGCTCGGTCCCGGCCTGGCGCAGTACCGCGTACTGCTCGGGCGTGAGTTCTTCGCGCCACTGATCGTCGGACTTGTCGACGGCGTAGGTCATGGGGACATCTCCTTCTTTCGCGTCCTATTCTCTCGTGCCGGGAGACCGTCAGGTCGGCGCGAGAGAATTCCCGGATGCAACAGGATGCCGTGACCTTCGTCGTCGACCGCTACCGACGGTTCGCCCGAGACGAGGCTCCCGGTCGTTCGCCGCTCTACGCGCGCTGGGCGGAACGCGTCGCCGCCGACGCCACCCTCGCGGGGGTCATCGCGCGCATCGTCGAGACCCACCGCCAGCCGCCGCTCGTCTTCGCCGTGATGCGCCTCCTCGGGGCGCCGGAGGGCGAGGTCGACGCGTGGGCGGCCTGGGTCGTCGCCCACGCCGACGCTCTCGTGTCCGAGTGTGATCGCCGGAGCGTGCAGACCAACGAACCGCTGCGTTGCGCGGCGTTGCTGCCCGCGCTCTCGCTCATCGACGGTCCGATCGCGCTGCTCGAGGTCGGGGCGAGTGCGGGACTCTGCCTCTTCCCCGATCGCTACTCGTACCGCTATCGACGGGATGCCGACCTCGTGGCGCTCGATCCGGTGGACGGACCGAGCCCCGTCGTCCTGGAGTGCGATCTCGAGGGAGATCCGCTGCTGCGGATGCCGGAGATCGTCTGGCGCGCGGGGATCGACCTGCACCCGCTCGACGCCGGGGTGCCCGAGGACCGGGCGTGGCTGACCGGGCTGGTCTGGCCGGGAGAGGAGGGGCGGCGCGAGCGGATCGTCGGCGCCCTGGACATCGCAGCTTCCGACCCGCCCCGGCTCGTCGCCGGTGACGGAGCCGCCGCCCTGCCGGCGCTCGCCGCGGAGGCGCCGCGCGGCGCGACACTCGTCGTCACCACGCCCGGCGTCCTCGCGCACGTTCCGTGGTCCCGCCGAGCCGAGGTGATCGTCGCCGCGCGCCGGGCGGGGCGGTGGATCACCCTCGATGCTCCGGGTCTGCATGACGGGTGGACGAGCACTCCGGCGGTGCGATCGAACGGTTTCGCGTTCGCGCTCGACGGCGAGGTCCTGGGCAGCGCTGATCCGCTCGGGGCCTGGGTGGCGTGGCACCCGGAAACCGGGGTCCGAGCGCAGTAGCGTGGCGCCGTGCCTCTCTCCGACCGTGACCGCGACGTCCTCGCCTTCGAGGGTGAATGGCGTCGCCACGGGGGTGCGAAGGAGGAGGCGATCCGACGCGCGTTCGACATCCCTCCCGCGCGGTATTACCAGCTCCTCGGTCGCCTGATCGATCGGCCCGAGGCGCTCGCTCACGACCCGATGCTGGTGCGCCGCCTGCGTCGGCTGCGGGACGGCGAGACGCAGACGCACCGCGACCGCGCGGCGACCCTCTGACGGGGCACAGAGGTAAGGACCGGTAGCATCGTCCAATGGCCAGATCGACCTTCCCTCGGGATCGCTTCGACGACCTTCCCGCCGAATCCGGCCGCGTCGGCGCCCATCGCGCCGAGAATCCGCATCTCCGGGGATGGGTCGTGTTCCTGTGGGCCGCTGTGGCCACGGTGGTGCTCATCGTCGTCGGCATCTTCGGCACGCTCGTTGTGTCGGGGCGCATCTCTTTCGGGTCTGAGCCCGTTCCCACGCCCACGATCGCGCCGACGACCCCGACTGTGATCGACACCTCGTACTCGGTCGTCATCCTGAACGGCACGTCCGACGAAGGTCTCGCCGGTAACCTCCGCGACCAGGTCATCGCGGCGGGGTGGTCGGCCGACACCGTGCAGACGGGTGACTCGGACACGACCGACTTCGCCTCGACGACCATCTACTACCTCCGTCCCGAGGACGAGCAGGCGGCTCGCGGACTCGCCGACGCCATCGGCGGGGCCGAGGTCGCGCAAAGCGACTTCCTGCAGCCGACCGACGACCCGAACACCCCCGATGACGAGAGTGCCGAGAAGCGACTCATCGTGGTGATCGGCCTGGACCGTGCGGCGGCGCAGTCGACCGCGACGCCCACGCCCTGACGCGCTCGCAGCCCGCGTGTTTCCGCGGCGTAACAAGTTGGCTGCACGCACGTCAACAATGCCGCCGCGGGCCGTTTCGACGCGGATCGCCGTGCTTACGATGACCTCGTCATCAAGCAGCACAGGAGATTCGCATGACGCAGGGCACCGTCAAATGGTTCAACGCCGAGAAGGGTTACGGCTTCATCACCGTGACGGACGGCCAGGACGTTTTCGTCCACTACTCGAACATCGAGATGTCG
>Ga0308171_1001695_pt1 | contig 27498 bp, 30 predicted proteins | sample PhyGR1_FD_202135 | JGI IMG/M metagenome (GOLD analysis project Ga0308171, IMG submission 202135) | Phyllosphere microbial communities from UC Gill Tract Community Farm, Albany, California, United States - DLSLSG.R1 | ecosystem: Host-associated > Plants > Phyllosphere > Unclassified | place: USA...
GCTGGTCTTTTAAAGCTGTGATGGCCACAATCTACTATTTTTTGTTTTAATTTTATAATTTCTTGATTGCCGTCTGGATTTAGTATTTCTGTTAATAACAGGTAATAATTTAACTTATCTCCATTGATTTTATAAACGCCAATTCCGTTGAGTACTTTTTGACTTATTGCCAGAAATTCCCAGCCATCGAACTCATCACTTGGAAAAGTTCCGGTTGTTAATTTTTCAAATTGATTTTCTTCTCCAAATTGCTTGATTTTTAAAGTCTCAGTTTTACTTTTTACAACAAGAGAATTATTGAACCAGCTCCACATCCAAGTTTTTTGACTTAAAGATAAAGTTCCAATGGGGATATATTTGAAAAAAATTTCATCATCATCATTGTTGTATAATCGTAGTATCCCAGACTCATCATCATAAAACCAATTGATATAAGAATCAATATCAAATTCTTCCTTGAATCTATTTTGAATTGGAATTACACGATTAAGTTCTGCTTTTGCAAATTCTTTATAATCAATCATCAAAAGTTATCTTTCAACTATTTATGAATCAATCTCATAATCTCCAACGCCACCTTCAAAGCCTCCGTTCCATCTTCCAAAGAAACTTGAACAGGAACATCATATTCAATAGCATTAGCAAAACTTTCCAATTCATCCAGAATGGCATTATTCGGCTGGATGTTCGGATATTCAAAAAGAATTTGATTTTTCTCTCCTTCTGCATTTTCGATAATCATATCAAAATCAGACGGATTTTCCGGCGCCGGTTTCATACGGATGACTTCCGATTTTTTCTCTAAAAAATCAACAGAAACATAAGCATCTTGTTGGAAAAACCTCGATTTTCTCATCGCTTTCATCGATATTCTGGAAGTCGTCAGATTCGCAACACAACCATTTTCAAACTCAATTCTGGCGTTGCAAATGTCCGGCGTTTTGCTCACAACCGAAACGCCACTTGCGTGGATCAATTTCACTTTCGACTTCACCAAACTCAACAAAATATCCAGATCGTGAATCATCAAATCCAAAACCACAGAAACATCTGTTCCTCTCGGATTGAATTCCGCCAATCTGTGAATCTCGATAAACATTGGGTTTTTAATATAATCTTTCGCACCAATGAACGCTGGATTGTATCTTTCCACGTGGCCAACTTGCGCCTTGATACCAAACTCATTGCATTTTTGAAGAATTTCTTCCGCCTGTTCCAAAGTCTGCGTTACAGGTTTTTCAATGAAAAAATGAATTCCTTTTTCAATCGCTTTTATCGCATAATCGTAGTGGTAAAGCGTTGGTGTCACAATATCCAGCATTTCGATTTCGTTCAAAAGTTCCTCCAAACTTTCAAAATATTGATAACCGAATTCCGCTTCCAGTTTTCGGCCGTTTTCTGCGTCTTTGTCGTGGAAACCAACGAGTTCATATTTCTCAGATTGATTCAACAATCGCAAATGGATTTTCCCCAAATGTCCCGCGCCCACAAGTCCGGCTTTTATCATAGCTTAATTTTCTTAAAGACGTAAATTTAAGAATTATCGCCAACCAACATAAAAAAAGACCCAGAATTTTTAAACTTTCTGAGTCTTATCATTTTAAATATTTTTATTTGGGCAGCTTTATCCGCCTTCCGTTCCCGCTTTTTTTGTCATTGCGAGCGACATTCTTTGTTTAGTTGAACATTTCTATAATCGCAATGACAAAAAAGAGCTCCACTCAAGTCGGGCTGCAGATTCTACATAAAAACAAGATTTGTCATACAACACAACGTTTGTCATTCTCAAAGAATCTCGACAATTTTCAAGGATGAAATACTATTTTGAATTCCACCAATTCATTATTTGATTCACAAAAATTTCTGAATCAAACTCATTATTAAGAAGACCATAGTTCACAATTAATTCTGATTGCAAAATTCTGTCAATTTTTTCTGCGTCTGCATTTTTATAAAGCTCGCTCAAAATTTTATTATTAAGCGAATCAAATTCATCGTCTGGACTTCCAGAAATCAAATTCCAAGAATTGATGATTTTTCTTAATTGTGAAAAATCTCCATCGTAAATTCTTTTCAAATCTTTTTTATCCAATATACTATTATTTATAAAACAACAATTTCTCCCTTCTCAGAACTTTCCTTCGCTGCTTCAATCACTTTCATCGTATGATAAGCCTGTTTCGCAGTTACAGGAACTTTTTTATCATTCACAATCGCATCATAAAGGTCATCACAAAAGTTAAGGTAATTCCCTTGAAAAGTAGGGAAGTGGACAACTCTGTCATTGTAAACTAAAAGTCCGGTTTTCTCTTCCGGCTCGGTTCCCCAATTTTCACGATTCGGAACTTTTCCTAGTTTCAATTCATCTTCTTGAACGTCACCACGATGTTTTAGAAAACTTCCTTTTTTGCCGTGGAAAACATAAGCTGGCGTTGGTTCTTTGACGAAATAACTGGATTTTAATCTCACACGTTTGTCCGAATAATAAAGTAAAATATCAAAATAATCATCAATCTGCGTATTCTCTCTCGTCCTTCTGATGTCGGCAAAAACTTTCTCAGGATAGCCAAATAAGGTCAAAGCCTGGTCGATAATATGCGAACCCAGATCCATTAAAATACTTGCGCCGGGATTTCCATTTTCTTTCCAGGCTTTCGGGCTCAGTTCAGGATTATATCTTTCAAAACGGATTTCTGCTTCCACGATTTCACCAAGATAATCCTCATCCAAAACCTTTTTCACAGTCTTGAAATCGCTGTCATATCTTCGGTTTTGATAAACGCAGAGTTTCAGCTTTTTCTCTTTGGCAAGTTTATGCAATTCCTCAGCTTCCTCAGAAGTCGTCGTAAAAGCTTTCTCTACCAAAACATTTTTGCCAGCTTCCAAAACTTTTTTCGTGAATTCAAAATGTGTATCGATTGGTGTGTTCACAACGATTAATTCTGCATCGCTTTCCAAAACGGCTTCCAAAGAATCAAAGCTTTTTACTTCCGGATAATCTTGCTGGATTAATTTCTTGCTTCGTTCGTATGCTCCTAATAATTCATAACCTTCGTGAACTTCAAAAAACGGTGCGTGAAACAATTTACCGGAACCGCCGTAAGCCAACAAAGCTGTTTTTATTTTTCTCATAAAATTTTACAATTAATTTGAAATAATTTCTGTCTTGCAAAGTCGCAATAAATTTAAAATAAAACCACAAAAGTCACAGAAGATTTAAATAAAATCTCGCAGATCAAGCTGATTTTGCAGATTCAATTTTTATAAATCTGCTCAATCTACTCAATCTGCGAGAAATTTATACTCGTATTTGTTATCGAACTTTAATATAGAAAAGGCTTCGAGAGCCTCAGCCTGACAACCACACTTCAAATCGTTAGTCGTGGAATCCCCGTTCTAATCGGAGTCGAAGACCTTCAAAACTCTAAGACCCTCAAACACTCCAAATCTCCAACTCAAAAACTCTCCAACCCAACTATCCCATAATATGAAACCCACCATCCACGTGACGAATTTCGCCGGTAATTCTGGTTTCTTTTCGGAAAAGATGAACAATCTCGTGTGCCAGATCTTCAGGTAAAGCATTTCCAAGCGGACTGATTCTGTCGGCTCGTTCCACATCTTCAACTTTCAAAGTTGCGTTGCCGGCTTTGCTTCCCATATAGGGTGAAAATCTGATGGCGTTGGCACGGATTGCGTATTCTTTTCCTAGTTCGTAAGCCATTTCAATGGTTAGTCTTTCAAGCGCCGCTTTTGCAATACTCATATTGATGTAAGGAAAAAACGAAACTTTTTCTGCTGCAATGTAACTCAACGAAACAATCGAAGAACCTCTTTGCAAAACACCATTGGACAACAAAGCGTGACACAACGAAATCAACGAAAATGCCGAAACATTCATCGTATCATTGAATTCCTCAGCCGTGACTTCCAGCATTGGTTTTACAGATTTGTTTCGAATGGTTTTGTCCATTGCAATGGCGTGAAGAAATCCATTCAGTTGAATGTCTTTACTTTTCAAATCCTCAGCAAGGAATTTTAAACTTTCCGGAAGCGTCACATCCAAAGACGCGGTGTAGACATCATCGCCCAAAACCTTTTTACATGCTGCTTCAAAATCTTCATAGTTTTTATTGAGAAATCCTGCTGCTTTTTCCGAAAGATTGTTGTGGAAAGGTGTCACGCCCAAACCTGTGCAAACGACTTTTCCGTTGTTTTCTAATATTTTCTCAGCGGTTTTCATCGCCAAAGAATTTTCATCTGCAATTCCCGTAATGAGGAAAGTTTGATTTTCTAACATAGTTTCCAAGTGTTATATATTAACGCAAAGGCGCTATTTTTTTATTTGAATTTTGTTTAAAAGTCGCAAATGAAAACTTTGCGACTTTTATAAGTTTATATTTTAAAATCTTGCGACTTTGCGATAAAATTATGCCTTGTAAAGCGCAGTTCCCCAAGTCCAACCCGAGCCAACCGCTGCAAAAAGTAAGATATTTCCAGGTTTCACTTTTCCGCTTTTGTAAGTTTCATCAAGGACGATTGGGATGGTTCCGCCGGAAGTGTTGGCGTATTTGTCCATATTGGTCATCACTTTTTCGAAAGGAATGTTGGTTTTTCTTGCCGTTTCCTGAAGGATTCTGATGCTTGGCTGATGTGGAATGACCCAATCTACATTGTCGGAAGTCATTTTGTTGGCCTCCAAGATTTCGTGAATTGTTTCTGGTAAAACTCTGGTTGCCGTTTCATAAACTTCTTTCCCATTCATTTGGAAATAATGAAGTTTCTGTTTCAAGGTTTCTTCCGAAGCTGGCATTTCTGAACCTCCAGCCGGAATATTAAAATGGTATTTCCCAGTTCCGTCTGCGTGCAATTTAAAATCAAAAAAGCCTTTGTCCTCCGTAGTTGCAGATAACAAAATTGCGCCTGCGCCGTCTCCAAAGAAAACAGAATCTTTTCTTTCCCAATCGGTAATTGTCGAAAAAGTATCAGCTCCGATAACGAGAACATTCGTATACATTCCGGTTTCTATAAATTGACAACCAATCGCAATGCCATAAAGTCCGCCTGAGCAAACTGCAGAAATGTCAAAGGCAACGGCTTGTGGCGCATTCATTTTTTCCTGAACGAAACACGCAGTTGATGGCGCTTGACGGTCAGGCGTAGAAGTGGCGACTATTATTAAATCGATATTTTCTGGTTTAACATCGGTATTTTCCAAAGCTTTCAGTCCGGCTTTGTAGGCCAAATCGCTGGTGACTTCGCCTTCCGCAATTCTTCGTTCTCGGATTCCGAGATTCTTAAAAATCCATTCATCGGACGAACCTACTTTTTCGAAAAAGTCATTTTTTAAAATTTTTGGTGGAACGTATGAGCCAGTTCCTTTAATGTAAGCTCTTATTTTCTGCATAACATCCATTCGTTCATTCAATTAATTAAAAGTTTATTTAAATATTTGGTAAAAAAACAATCAAATTTATAAAGTTTAATCTGATTGAGGTATAAATTTTTAATAAATGTTGAAAATTATGATTCTTGTTTGGATTTTAAAATTATCCTTCGGAAATTGCAAGTGATAATACAAAGAACTAACAGCAATAATGAGAGATACTTACGTTCACAAAGGGAAAAGAAAACAATTAATGGATTATCTTCATCAGAAGATTGGAATCACTGACGGTTTTGTTTTGTCTGCGATGAACGAGGTTCCAAGGCATCTTTTCATTGAAAGTGTTTTCGAAGATTATGCGTACGAAGACCGCGCTTTCCCGATTGCTGCAAAACAGACGATTTCTCATCCTTCAACCGTTGCGGAACAAACCGAATTGCTGGAAGTTGAAGAAGGTGAAAAAATCTTGGAAATAGGAACTGGTTGCGGTTATCAGACGGCGGTTCTTATCAAAATGAAAGCTTTGGTTTACACGATTGAGCGTCAAAAAGATTTGTTCGATTTTTCTCATAAACTTTTCAAGGAATTGGATATTCGTCCGAAATTTCAGAGTTTTGGGGATGGATTTGCAGGTTTGCCGACGTTTGCGCCTTTTGACAAAGTGTTGGTGACTTGTGGTGCAGAAGTTTTGCCCACCGAATTACTGAAACAATTGAAAGTTGGAGGCAAGATGGTCATTCCGCTTGGGAAAACCGATGAGCAGATTCTCTACCGATTTACAAAGATTTCGGATACACAGTTTGAGAAAGAGGAATTTGGGGTTTACAAGTTTGTTCCGATGTTGCAAAATAAGTCACACTGATGAAAGTTTACGAAAGCAGAAGAGACTGGATTTATGGTTCTATATTTTTGGGAATCACTTTGCTTTTTGCCGTCATTCTGGTTTTGTCTTATTTTGACACCGACTTTTGGGATTGGATGTTGATGGTTTTTATTTTAGTTGGAATCGATTTGATCATATTAATCAACTTTTTCTTTATTAAGACCAAAATCAAAGATGAAGAACTGATGATTAGCGTCATCTATAATGTATTCAAAATCAATATTTTTAAAATCACGAAAATCAGAATTGGAGAAACAATGTGGAGCGGTTTTCATAAATGTGGAACTGCAACGAGAGGTCTCATCATTTTTTCAAAAAATAAAAACGACCTTTACATCACGCCGCAAAATCAGGATGAATTTTTGAAGGAATTGCTGAAAGTGAATAGTCATATCATTATTGAAGATGTCAGAAAATAGTTGATGGTTGTTGGTTGAAAGTGGATGGAAATTGACATTTAAAAGACAAACGTTCAACTTTGCGAAGCTGCAGCCCGACTTGAGCGGAAATCCTTTTTTGCTTCTTCTCAGTTTCTATTGAACTGGAAAATTTCTGCAAAAAAGATTGGGAGCGGAAGGCGGAAAAGCTGCCCAAATAAAATTTAATTATAATCATTAATCAATTATCATTCATCATTTATGAACACAAGAGAGGAAAAAATGGAGGCTTTTGGAAGGCTTCTCGACATCATGGATGATTTGCGGGAAAAATGCCCTTGGGACAGGAAGCAGACCTTGGAAAGTTTGCGCCATCTGACGCTTGAGGAAACTTACGAATTGTCCGATGCAATCCTGAATGACGATCTTTCAGAAATCAAAAAAGAGATTGGCGATGTGCTTCTGCATTTGGTTTTCTATGCGAAAATCGGGTCGGAGAAAGAGAGTTTTGATATTGCTGATGTCATCAATTCTTTGAACGAAAAATTGATTTTCCGTCATCCTCATATTTACGGTGATGCTGTTGCTGAAGATGAAGAAGCGGTGAAGCAGAATTGGGAAAAACTGAAACTGAAGGAAGGAAATAAGTCTGTTTTGGAAGGCGTTCCGAAGAGTTTGCCACCGATAATCAAAGCTTACAGAATTCAGGATAAAGTGAAAGGAATCGGTTTTGAGTTCGATTCTGCGGAAGATGCTTGGGCGAAAGTGGAAGAGGAATTGGTGGAATTTCACGCAGAAACTGAGGCAGACAAAAAAGAACAGGAATTGGGCGATGTGTTTTTTTCTTTGATTAATTATGCTCGAATTTCGGGCTTGAATGCAGACACAGCCTTGGAAAGAACGAACTCCAAATTCATTTCCAGATTTCAGAAAATGGAAGACATTGCAAGGTCAAAAAACCTTAACCTTTCCGATTTGGACCTCGAAAAAATGGATGAACTTTGGGAAGAGGCCAAGGTTTTTGAAAAATAAACTTTGCGGATATATTTAATTTGTATATTTGATTATATTAAATTTTAAAACACATCAAACTATGAAAGGTAAAGGTTGTATCGCTGTCATCGTCATTGTTGCAATTATTGCAATCATCGGATTTTGGGCAGTTGGAATTAGAAACGGATTTGTGGGTCAGGAACAGACCATGAATGCCAAATGGTCAAACGTAGAGACCGTCTATCAAAAAAGAGCGAACTTGATTCCAAATCTCGAAAGAACAGTAAAATCATACGCGAAGTTTGAAACCGAAACATTAACCAAAGTGGTTGAAGCAAGATCAAAAGCAACATCTGTAAATATCGACCCAACCAATATGACCGAAGCTGATATGGCGAAATTCCAGGCAGCCCAAGGTGAATTGAGTGGTTCATTGAGCAGATTATTGGCAGTTGTAGAGAGCTATCCAAACCTGAAAGCTGACCAACAGTATATCAACTTCCAAAGAGAATATACAGCGATTGAGAACAGTATCCGTTCTGAAACGGTTTATTACAACGATGCTGCGAAAGAGTATAATACGAACATCAAAACGTTTCCAAATAACGTAATCGCCAACTTCTCAAACTTCAAAGAAAAACCATATTTCAAAGCGGAAGCAGGCGCACAAAATGCACCTAGTGTTTTCTCAGAATAATGAATCACTTTCTTACAAATACAGAGATGGCTTCCCTTGTGGAAGCCATCAAAATAGCTGAAGATCACTCGTCAGGAGAGATTCGTGTGCATATAGATTCTACTGCAGAAGATAACTTTGCCGCGAAAGCTTTTGGCATTTTCAAATCTTTGGATATGCATTTGACCAAGGAAAGAAATGCCGTTTTGTTCTACGTGAATTTTGAACAGCATTATCTAACAATCATTGGAGACGAAGGTATTCACAAAAAAGTGAAGCAATCTTTCTGGGATATGATCCACGATGAGATCACGGCTCAATTTGTAAAAGAAAATTATTATCAAGGTCTCAAAGATGCCATTCTGAAAACGGGCTTTGAACTTAAAAAATATTTCCCTGTAATTGGGGAAAATATCAATGAACTACCCAATGATATCAGCTTCTCTTAAACGGTATATTTTCTCAGTATTCCTGGTCTTTGGTTTGTTTATCAAAGCTCAGCTTGTGCCGGAAAAACCAGCGGTGCTTTATCCTGTTTATGATAAGGCCAATCTGCTTTCGGAAAGTGAAAAGGATGCACTGAATCAAAAACTGATCAAATTTTCAGATTCCACTTCTACAGAAATCGAGGTCATCATTCTTCCAACAACTAATGGCGAAGATGTGAATTATCTCGCAACAATGTACGGTGAGAAATGGGGAATAGGACAAAAAGGTGTTGATAATGGCGTTGTCTTTCTGATTGCTACGGAAGACCATACAATGTCAATCCAGCAAGGTCGGGCGGTTGAACAATACTTGACAGCTTCAGTGGCGGGACAAATCCTAGATTACCTCGTAACACCAAGTTTCAAAAAAGGCGAATGGTACAATGGGATAGACAAAGGAACTTCTGCGATAATGGAGGCGGTTCAAGGGAAATTCAAACCCATCGTCAAGAAGCAGAATAAGGATGGTGGAATCAGTATTGGTTCTCTTGTTTTGATCGTCATTGTTATCATCATCTTGTTAAGTATCATCAACAAAAATAATGGGGGAAACAACGACGACGATGATTACACGCTTTCCAGAAAAGGAAGCCGAAGATACGGTGGCGGATTCTTCCCATTCCCAGGCAGTTTCGGCGGCGGTGGATTTGGTGGTGGCAGTAGTGGCGGCGGTTTCGGTGGCTTTGGCGGCGGCGGAAGTTTCGGCGGCGGCGGTGCTTCTGGTGGTTGGTAACAAACCTTAATATCAAAAACAAAAAAATCAGAATCTTAATTAGGGTTCTGATTTTTTTTGTTAGATATAAGATTTTTATTTCTTTGATTTTATTTATTATGAATATTTATTAATATTTTAATCTTGATTTTTGTTTGAATTTTCATTATATTTACGAAAATCGCAGTTTCTCTTGAAAAAAACACTGGTTCTATTTGCGCATCCTTACTTCGAACATTCAACAACCAATATTAGATTGTTGAAGTGTTATGAGAATATGCCAAATGTCACTTTCCGAGACCTGTACGAGGATTATCCCGACTTTCATATCCAGGCTTTTCGCGAGCGGAAGAGGATTGTCGACTTTGAAAGGATCATTTTTCATTTCCCGATCATCTGGTTCGGATTGCCACCATTGCTTAAGCTTTGGATCGATGAGGTTTTCGATATGCGATGGATCTCGGAAGGCCAGCTTAATATCCTATCAGGAAAAGATGCATTGATCATCACCAGCGTGGGCGGAAGCGAGAGCAATTACAGTAAAGAAGGAAAATACAAGACTGATGCGGAAAGTCTCCTCATCGGTTTGCAGGTTTCTTTGGACATCAACAATATAGAACTGAAACATACACACATCATTTATAACGCAGATAATTTGGATGAGAAACAATTGGATGTTTCTTGTGAAGAATTATCAAAGATCCTAAAAATAGAATGACAGAAAATTCAATTGCAATGACGATCCTGATTTTCTTGGGCGTTGCCATCATCATGGTGCCGCTGGGGAAAAAACTGGGTTTGAGTTCCGTGATTGGATATCTTCTCGGCGGAATTTTGATCGGCCCTTTTTGTTTACAATTGACGGGAAGAGATGCGGCAGATATCATGCACGCATCAGAATTAGGTGTGATCATGCTGTTGTTCCTGGTCGGTTTAGAATTGGAACCGCAAAAACTCTGGCAGATTAGAAAACGTATTCTTGGACTTGGTTTGAGCCAAATGCTTCTGAGTATTGTTGGGATTTTCATCGTGTTTTATGTCGCTGGATTTGGGCTTCAAAAATCATTTATCATTTCGCTTTGTTTCGCCATGTCATCTACGGCAATCGTGCTACAGACTTTGAAGGAGAAGAATCTTTTCCGAACGGTGAGCGGCGAATCCTCATTTTCAATCTTACTTTTTCAGGATATTGCGGTCATTCCGATTTTAGCATTGTTACCATTTCTATCAAGGTCACAAAAAGCTGTTGCGCAAGCAGACCACGAAAAAATATTGCTGCATTATATTCCCGAATGGTTGCAGCCTTTTACCGTAATTGGAGCAGTTTTGATCCTGATCTTGTTGGGAAGATACATCTTCATTCCATTCCTCAGATTTGTTTCCAGGTCCGGCCTCAATGAGCTTTTGACCGCTGCTTCCTTGTTCCTCGTGATTGGCGTTTCAGAATTGATGATCTCGATTGGATTAAGTCCTGCTTTAGGCGCGTTCATCGCCGGAGTCATGCTGGCAAACAGCGAGTTTCGTCATGAGCTGGAAAGTAACATTGATCCGTTCAAAGGTTTGTTGTTGGCGGTATTTTTCGTTAGCGTTGGTGCGACGATCAACTTTGATATCATCGCTTCAAAACCAGTTTTCATTTTTTCAGCGGCCTTCATTGTTTTAGCGATCAAAGCAACAGTACTATTTGGCATCGGAAAATATTATAAAATGAACAATGAGCAGAGTTTCTTCCTCGCTTTTGCCTTGTCACAGGTTGGTGAATTTGCTTTTGTTTTGATCAATTTCTCTGCCAGTCTATTTTTAATTGATTATCAAGCCAACTCAGAATTGATGGCGATTGTAGCAATTACGATGTGCATTTCGCCATTGCTTTTGATCTTCAAGGAAAAAGTTCTCGATAAGCGTTTTATCAAAGAGAAATTTGAAGAAAATGTAGAACTCGGGATCATCAAACAAAGAAAGATCATCATCGTCGGATTCGGATATTTTGGAAGTACAGTTGGTAGATTGTTGAAAGCCAACGGCATCCGATCTACGGTTTTGGACAATGACCCAGATCGTGTCGCGCTGTTGCGTTCCAACGGTTTCAACGTGTATTACGGCGACGCCACGAAACCCGCGTTGTTACGTTCTGCCGGAATAGAAGACGCTGAGTTGCTCGTAATCTGCCTGGATGATCCTGAGAAAAACAAATTCCTCGTCGATTACGTCAAAGAAAATTATCCAGATATCAAAATTTTCGTCAGAGCAAAAAACCGTCTCGACGCGTATGAATTCCTCAATAAAAAAGTCGATAATATTTACCGCGAAACCCTAGGAACTGCCGTAGATATGGCCGTTGACATCCTCAAAGAAAACGGAATGCGAAAGTATACCGCCAGACGAATGGGAAAACGATTCATGATCATCGATAAAGCCATGACCAGACGACTTGCCAAAGAAAAAGACGAGAATATGGTCACTTTTACACTCAGGGAAACCTTGGAACGTGAGGCACAACTATTGGCGCTCGATAGCATCTCCTTCGAAGAAAACCATTGGAGCGGCGATGAGGACGAGGATAAATAATTATTTTATTTTTTTAAAGTTGATATTAGTGAGAATGATTTGGGCAGCTTTTGACATTCGTCGAATAGCTAATTTTTATTTTTTTATGGCAGCTATTTCCGTCTTCCACTCCCGCTATTTTTGCCTTTGCTTTTCCAGCCACAAAAAATGAGCTCCGTTCAAGCCGGGCTGCGGATTCAGCATAAAATTACATTGGTCTCCAAATTCACGAAAATCTTTAAATAGTAAATCGATTAATTCCGAGATCATTACTTTAAAAAACCAGGTCGATTATTCCCTCACTTTTCATTACTTTTATTCCCCAATTAATTTTTATTCTATGAAAAAAATAAAAACATCATTGCTTGTCGCATTTTTAGCGTTCAATACAGGTAATATGATGATCAATGCCCAGCAGAAAAAGACCACGGCAACCACAGAAAAAGCTATGAACAACAATCCATTTCTTAAAAAAAGTACCTTACAATATCAAGCACCGGAATTTGACAAGATCAAAGACGGGCATTTCAAACCTGCTTTCGAATTTGGTTTGAAAGAACAATTGGCCAACATCGATAAAATTGTCAACGACAAAGCGGCTCCAACATTCGAGAACACGGTTTTGGCTTTGGAAAACAGCGGACCAACTTTGGGAAGAGCAACCATTATTTTTTACAATTTGACGAGCTCCAATACCAATGATGCGCTTCAAAAATTAGAAGAGGAATTCGCTCCTATCTTTGCGTCCCACGCGGATAAGATTTCATTGAATGAAAAATTATATCAAAAATTAAAAGCCGTAAAAACCGATAAGCTTGATGCGGAAAGCAAAAGACTCACTGAGTTTTATCTTACCAATTTCGAATTGGCCGGCGCAAATCTGTCAGCAGAGAACAAAGAAAAACTAAAAGAGATCAACCAACAATTGGCAACTTTGGCAACACAATTCAGCAACAAATTGTTGGAAGCCAGAAAGAACGGCGCCGTTTTGATTTCCGATGTCAAAGAACTAGACGGACTTTCCGCCGATGACATTGCTGCTGCTTCGGAAGACGCAGAGAAAGCAGGACAAAAAGGAAAATACCTTTTGGCTTTACAAAATACAACACAGCAGCCACTTCTTCAAAATCTTAAAAACAGAGCCACCAGAGAAAAACTTTATAAAGCATCTTGGACAAGAGCCGAAAAAGGCGACGCCAATGATACGAGAGAAACTGTTGAAAAATTAGCTAAACTAAGATTGCAAAAAGCGCAACTCTTCGGAAAGAAAAACTTCGCTGAATGGAGCTTGCAAGACCAAATGGCAAAAACGCCGGAAGCTGCAATGGGACTTCTAGCGCAATTGGCAAAACCAGCTGTAGAAACCGTAAATCGTGAAGCTGCAGAAATCCAGGAAGTAATTGATGCACAAAAAGGTGGCTTCAAAGTGGAACCTTGGGACTGGAATTTCTATTCTGAGCAAGTGAGAAAAGCAAAATATGACCTGGATGATAACGAGATCAAACCTTACTTCGAGGTAACGACGGCTTTGGAAAAAGGTGTTTTCTACGCCGCTGAGAAATTCTACGGTATCACTTTCAAAGTGAGAAAAGACCTTCCGGTTTATCATCCAGATGTTGTGGCTTATGAGGTTTTCGACAGAGACGGGAAATCTTTGGCGCTTTATTATTTGGATTTCTACACCAGAAGCAATAAAAGTGGCGGTGCGTGGATGAACAACTTCGTTCAGCAGTCCCATTCATTAGGTCAGAAACCGGTAATCGTCAATGTTTATAATTTTCAGAAACCTGCACCAGGAAAACCATCTTTGATCTCCTACGATGATGTGGAAACATTATTCCACGAGTTTGGTCACACTTTGCACGGCCTATTCGCAGATCAGAAATATGCCTCTATTTCGGGAGCTAACACGCCGAGAGATTTTGTGGAGTTCCCATCTCAGATCAATGAGCATTTTGCTTTGGAACCGGAGATCTTGAAAAACTATGCTTTGCATTATCAAACCAAACAACCGATGCCACAAGCATTGATTGATAAAATCAAAAAAGCATCCAACTTCAACCAAGGTTACGCAACGACAGAATTGGTTGCGGCCGCGACTTTGGATATGAATTGGCATACGGTAACTTCGGACAGTCAGCTGATCCCAGTTTTGGACTTCGAAAAACAAGCTTTGAACAAATATGGATTGTTGGTTCAGCAAGTTCCGCCAAGATACCACACGCCTTATTTTGCGCACATTTGGGGCGGCGGCTATTCGGCGGGCTATTATGCTTACTTGTGGTCAGAAACTTTGGATTCCGATGCTTGGGAATGGATCAAAGCCAATGGCGGAATCACGAGAGAAAACGGCGACCGTTTCAGAAAATATATTCTTTCTGTTGGTAATAGCGTTGACTTGAACAAAGCTTTTGAAGGCTTCACAGGTCACAAGGCTGATATCAAACCATTGTTAAGAAGTAGAGGTTTTATCAAGTAAAAATAAAATCCAGTTATAAAGAACGTTTCCAATTTTGGGAACGTTTTTTTTTGTTTTAAATTCTGAAATATTTTTGATTAACTTCGTTTAAAATTAGTAAAAAATCATTTTTGAAAAACATCTACTATCATATTCTCCTGATCCTTTTGTTGTTGCTAATTCCGATCTTGTCATCGCCGGAACTGGATAGCAACCTTAGTTTGTTGAAGTCTTCAGGATTTCTCAGGGATTTTTCGAGATACTTTTTATTGATTGTCTTTTTCTATATCAACCTCGGTTTTCTTTTGCCAAAATTATATGATAAGAGACGGTTGCTTCTGTATTGGGCAGGCGTTTTTGTTTCCTATGTTTGGATTTCGACTATGCCTTTTTTGATGTTTCCAAATCAGCACAGAAATGATGATGAATTTGATTTCTTTCAAAACAAGATCTCCAAAACAGCAGGTCAAAGTAATCGGAATGAATTTCGGGATTTACCGCCACCGCCACCAAATGATCTCGATTTTATACCTGAAAATGGAAGGGATTTTACAAATCAAAAATCACTTTCGGATATGCAAGGTTCCGAGGGAAGACAAGTCGGGCCGCCTCCGCCAATGTTGCGACAGAATAATTTCTTTGTCCGCACTTATGTTATGGGAATTCTTCCTTTCCTATTCTCGTTTTTCAGTTCTTTCTTTTTGCATCAATCCATTAAGAAAAAGGAAATGGAACGTGCGAAGGCAAAAGCCGATCTCCTAAATCTAAGATATCAGCTTCAACCCCATTTTTTATTCAATACGCTTAATTCGATTTACTCATTGATTTTGATTAAATCTGACGATGCTTCGGAAGGGATTTTGAAATTGTCAAATGTGATGCGCTACATTGTTGAAGAAAGTGAAAATGACTTTGTATTGTTGTCAAAAGAATTATTTTACATTAAGGATTACATCGCGTTGCAGTTGATGAGAACAGACGAAAGTCTCGACTTTGATTATAAAGAAAACGGCGTGACAAATGATGTGAAAATCGTACCTATGATCCTCCTCAATTATATCGAAAATGCTTTCAAATATGGTGTGAATGCGGAAGAGAATTCGAAGATCTCTATCGAGGTCAATGTGAAAGATGAAACATTGAACTTCAAAGTCTTTAATAATATAGTCAATCATTCTGCCGCAGACGAATCGACCAAAGTTGGGATGAAGAATACGACCGAACGTCTGGAAAAACTATATCCAGGAAAATATACTTTGAACGTAGAAGAGATTTCCGGAACTTATTCTGTTGAACTTAATTTAGATCTAAGTGCTTAGTTATGATAAAAGCAATTGCCATAGACGACGAGATATTGGCTCTCAAGATCATCGAAACTTTCGCTTCGAAAATCGATGACATCAGTCTGGAAAAGACTTTCCATAAACAGAGCGATGCCGAAAAGTATCTGCGGAAATTCCCGGTCGACCTGATCTTTTTGGACATCCAGATGCCGAACAAAAATGGGTTGGATTTTTACAAAAGTCTGTCTCAGGACATCAAAGTCATCTTCACCACCGCTTTTTCGGAATATGCGGTTGACGCTTTTGATGTGAACGCCATAGATTACTTGGTAAAACCTTTTTCGTTCGATAGATTTCAAAAAGCGATAGACAAGATCAGACAAAAGTCGAATTCTGAATTACAGATCCAGCATCTCCTGATACGTGCCGATTACAAACTGCATAAGATAGAATTTGAAGATATAAAACTGATCGAAGGCCTGGACGATTATATCCAGATCCATCTAAAAAATGCTTCCAAGATCACCGCAAGGTCATCCATGAAGAACATCATGTCGAAACTTCCTGAGAAGGAGTTCATCCGCGTTCACCGATCTTATATTCTCCCGATAAAGGCTATCAAAGGGATTGTGAACAAGAATATTCACTTGGAAGATTTCATCATTCCCGTTGGCGAGACTTACAAGGAAGATCTGAAGAAGATCATTGGATATTATTAAGATATCTTTAAGGTTTAGCCAAAAAATCGACACATTTACAGCGTTTCCCTCAAAAATTTCTTCTTCTTTCCCGGTCGTCCTACTTTTGTCCTGTAAAACTTAAATGTTCAAAAGATGAGGATGGTGAGTAGGAAAGACTTCCTGAAAAGTCTAGGATTAGCAGGTGTAACTGTTGTTGCAACACCGTTTATTTTACGTTGCAGCAGCAAAAATGATGATGAAGAGAATGCAGCGATCGATAATTCTGTTTCCACAGAATGTGCGGTGACGAATTCTGAAACGGAAGGTCCTTTCCCCACCAAATCCCCATCGACTCTTGTTCAAAACAATATTGTTGGCGACAGGACAGGTATTCCTTTTGAAATTGATCTAACGATTCAAAACGTAAAGGCCAATTGTGCTGCGTTGCAAGGCGTGGTCGTAGATATTTGGCATTGTGACAAAGACGGCAACTATTCCGAATATGGCGGTGGCGGTATGCAGTCGACGAATTACACCAATTATCATTTTCTGCGAGGCAGACAGACGACGGATGAAAAAGGCAAAGTAAGTTACGCATCCATTTTCCCTGGTTGGTACAATGGGCGGGCAACACATATTCACGTTCATATCTACAACAATGTGGGAACGTCACTTCTCATCACGCAGATCGCTTTTCCGGAAGGGTCGGGGAGTGCGGTGGAACTGGTGAACGCGAGTCCTGGCTATCGCGGCATGAGCGGCTATACTTACAATGCCAATGATAATGTCTTCAGTGATGGGACAGCAAATGAGATGAGCACGGTCAGCGGAAGTGTGGGTGAAGGATTTAAGCTTCAGCATACCATCAAAGTGAATGCGTAAGTTATTTAGTATTAGTAAAATATTATAATATCTTTTTAAAATTTAACATCTATGATCGCACGACTCTCGTAGATGTAGATGTCCATAATAATTTTCATAAGTTTATTTTTTTTCCGGAATCCTGACATGTTGTAGGTTTAGGTTGTTGATAGGGTTCCGGAATTTTTTTAATGATCATCAATCAAGTTTTTCCAAATAAAATATGCTGGTTCAGACACCTTCAAAGATATTACGATCGGATCACAGGTTTTGGGATCTTGCCCCAAGTGCTGCCATTGCAGATGTTTACAAAAATGAGAGAACGGTAAGCAGCACGGACCATACATTGTATGAAGTTTTAGAGTTTGTGATTTATAGAGATTCTCAAAACCTTGTCGATCTGAAAGCAGACCAGAAAGTGATCTTTATACCCATTTACGGAAAGGTCAGGATCCACGGTTTCAATAAGGTGATAGAAGCTGGAGAGGTCGTGATCTTCGAAGCTGCCGAGCCACAAAGTGTGACCATCAAGAATGTCCTTGATAATGAGGATGCGGATGTTCTCGTGATCAAATTCCATAAAAAGATAACGGAGAATTCTTACCGGATCAATCATCTGGACCTGGAAATCAGAAACAAACTGAACTTCATCGATACAGGTTTCAGTTTTCCTGGATTCATAGGGGTTTTCGATGGGAGAGAGGAAGGGCGTTATATCCTCAGGGAGCAAAGTCATGGGATCTTCGGGATGGTGATCAATGGCGCTTTTGAGTTCCAAAACAGATTGCTGGAAAACCGGGATGCCGTCCTGATAACGGATATCGAGGAACTGGAATTCGAAGCGTTGAGTGAAAACGCCATCATCCTTTTCTTTGAGGTCCCTGAATAGTAATTAAAATTGTTGTTATTATTAAATTTTCATTTTTCGATTTATTTACCCAAAATCCCGGTCAAATTTTGATCGGGATTTTTACTTTGTTAAGTCTTCATCCTGATCAAAAAGTGACCTTCTGCAAATCCCATGGATAGGACGTTTAGAATGGTACCTCAAAAGGTCAAGTTGTTTTCATGAAAACAACTTGACCTTTTGATCAAAACAACTTGATGTTTTTAGGAGAACATCAAGTTGTTTTTTGGAAAATACTTTTTTGGAATGTCTTATTCTCCAATTTGAAGTTGCGTACTGATCGCAATTCTGTTCCATGCATTGATGGTCACGATGGCCATGATGATCTCGGCGACCTGTTTCTCAGAAAAGAACTTCAAAGCTTTTTGATATGTCTCATCGCTCAAGCCATGTTGGGAGACCTGTGTGACCTCTTCTGTCATTTTCAGAGCCACTCTTTCTTCTTCTGTGAAGTGGCTTTCTGCCTCGTGCCAGGCACTTAGGATGAATAGCCTCTCAGCACTTTCGCCATATTTGATGGCATCTTTGGTGTGCATCGCCAGACAGTACGCACAGTTGTTGATCTGTGATGCGCGGATCTTGATCAGTTCTTTCAAAGTTTTAGAGATCTCTGTGTTGGCAAGATACGCTTCCAATACTAGCATGGCTTTGTAAGCGTGCGGTTCTGTGGTGTTGATGTTGATACGTTTGTCCATTGTTTTGATGTTTTAATTTGATAGGACAAAGTTCAGGAATCGAAACTGCGAAAAACTTAAACTGGTTTAAGAAAGCAGATCATGGACAGATTACGAATCGATATCTCTCATAGATCTGGCAAATGTTGCAGATAAACTCGGGTATAGATTTAAGAGACAATTTTCTTCCTCAGTTCACTCAAATATTCTGGTGTGAAACCGAGAAAGGATGCGATGAGGTATTGCGGAACACGCTGTACAAAATCTGGATATTTCTTGAGTAGATTGAGATAGAACTCTTCTTTGGAGAACGAGAAAATATATTTCACCCTCCGTTGATTGGCCGCAAAAGCTCTTTGGTAAACGATCCGGAAGTACTTCTCCATCATAGGTAATTCTTCCAACAGTTTTTCCTGAGCCTCATTGGAAATGACCAGTACTTCCGACTTCTCTACCGCCTGAATAGAAAAATCTGAAGGCGTTTTGTGCTCGAAGGAAAAATTGTCGGTCATCCACCAGCTTTCCAAGGCAAAGTCTGTGGTCTGTTCGGTTCCTTTTTCATTAATGAAAAACTTGCGTAAAAGACCTTTCAGAACGAAGTAATTGTGCCTGCAGACCTGTCCTTCTTCCAAGATGTCTTCTTTTTTTGCAAAGGTCTTGACCTCGAAATAAGAGAATATCTTTTCGAAATCGTCATCGTTGATCTTGATGAATTTTTCTAAATGGTTTCGGAAGATCTGGGACATTAAATGTTATATTAAAATTAGAAAGGAATTTACATTAGCGCATCCAGTCGATCGTATCGATCAGCCAGCCACAAAAACATTCTCTACTGGCCATCAAACAAGCAATGTAAATAATAAAAATAACAAACGGAATCAGAAAAGGAACATTGATCAAAGCTATTTTATACTCTTTTCTGCTAAGTCTCACCAATAGATCTATTAGAAAACCCCCAAATAAAATGATCAGAATAAAGGCAAGTAAGACGACAATTCCCAAACCCGCGTCTGTCGGATGTTCTTTTTTTCTGTTGGCTTCGAAAGCGATTTCAGCATAAAAATACAAAACCAGCAGAGGAATCGCAACGATCAACAAGCGCAACAGAAAGGCTTTCCAGGATTTCATTTTTTTAAGTGGTTTTGCAAGGATGGACTTTACATTCTAGCCAAGATTTCTTTCTTTTTAGCCTCGTAATCTTCGGCGGAGATCAGGTCGTTGTCCAGATAAGCTTTCAGTTTCATCAGCGTTTCCATTGGATCCTCAGTTGGGATTTCTTTTTTCGGTTCTTCTTTTTGCTCAGGTTGTGTATTGACTGTGATTCCGCCGGAAGTTGCACGCTTGTCTTCCAGCTCTTTTTGTCGGCGAAATTCTATCATTTCTTCTTCTTTGGCTTGTGCGTATTGATATAATTTTCTCGCTTGAGATTTTGGAATATAATCAATCGTCTCAACAAATCCGCTCACCGCAGTCATTTTGAAAGTAGAACCAAGAATTGCTTCGCTGATGTGACTTTCGCCCACATCTTTCCAAAGATAATCCTGAAAATCTGTCACCAAACCAAATGTCTTGGAACGGAAAAAGATGATTCTCTTATTGGTAAGCACGATAGAATCTGGAGAGATATTGATCGTAGGTTTATTTTGTACAGCGATGTATTCCAGAGTTTCTCCGTTGGTCAAAAGGTCTGTTACTTTTTCTATGATTTTTTCAACGGATTTTGGGTCTTGCTCTTCGTTGAGGTATTTTTTGAGGTTGTTGATCATTGTATAACTTTTGTGATTGAGGTTTTTATTTAATGTGAAATTACAAAAATTGATTTAGATAAAAATTTTACTAATTAAGTGCATTACGCTTCTCCTGCGATATTCAATATTTCAATTTTTCCAGTCGTAAGGTTTAATTGTACATGAACATTACAGTTTCCACCATCCATCATTCCAGTTTTATAATATTGGAAACCACTTAATAATTCCTCACTTTTACAAAAGCATTTTATATAAACTAGATGCTGATTCTTTTCATTTTTAATTGAATTAACTTGTTTCAAATAGTATGAATATTTTCTGAGACGTTTGTTATTTTGAAATTGAATTTTTAATATATTTTCAATTTTTTTTAAATCTTTGGTTGTTAAATCTATGCTTTTATAAATATGGTCATTTTCAAATTTTGCATAGTCTGTAAATACAGCGTAGTCTTTAAAATTCTTAAAATCAATTTTATTCTTAACTCTTAAAGATGTTTTTTCAATCTTCATTCTAAAAGGTTCTTCTCCATCAACAAACTCTATAAATCCATTTTTCAAAACAGCCGTTTCAGCTTCATTGTAATCAAATTCAAAAGGATCAAATCTTAAAGTGTCATTCTCAATTTTCAACCTTCCATCAAAACTTTCATCTCGGCTGTGATTTGTTTCTTTAATGATCTCTTTAAAGGTGTAAGTGCTGTCAGAAAATATAGTGAATGTTCTACTGATTCTGCTAAAGTCATCTAGGTTTTGTTTTGCAATTAGCAATGTATCTTTCGGATCAATTTCTTTAGATTGATTTTCAGATTTATTGCAACTTAAAAATAGAATTATAATAAGTAATAAATTGATTTTCATTAGTTTTTATTAATAAATCAAATATCCGAAATTATTCTTGTGCAACAAAAAACTGCATCAGGATATCCAATGCAGTTTATATTTTATTTTAAAATTTAAATTCTAACTTTCCAGCTGAGTTCCCAAGAATTCCCATTCCTGCAAAGTCAGATCCAATTCTTCTTTGATCTTATTGTAAGTTTCCAAAGTCTCCTCAGAAGGATTTTCTTTCGTAAAAGAACTTTCAAATTCCTCGATCTTCAATTCAAGTTCAGAGATCTTTTCTTCTACTTTTTTGATCTTGTTTTGGATGTTCTTTTGTTCTTTACTTACGATGATGTTAGATTCTTTAGCTGGCTCCTGAACCTTCACTTTCACTTCTGGAACTTCTTCTTCCTGATGCAGTTTTGCTTTCTCAGCAGAGATCTCACGGATACTTTCTTTTTGTCTGTATTCCAGATATTCATTGATGTCGCCAAGGAATTCCTTCATGCTTCCATCACGGAATTCGAAGATCTTGTCAGACAAACCTTGTAAAAATTCACGGTCGTGAGAAATCACGATCAAGGTACCTTCAAACTTCTGAAGTGCCAACTTGATGATCTCCTTAGATTGGATATCCAAGTGATTCGTAGGCTCATCCATGATCAACGTATTGAATGGACGAAGCAAGAGTTTACAAAGCGCCAGACGGTTTCTCTCACCTCCGGAAAGGACTTTCGTTTTCTTGGTCACATCTTCACCTTGGAAAAGGAAAGATCCCAAAAGATCCCGAACTCTCGGTCTTGTTTCCTCGGTTGCAGAGTCTTCTGCTTCCTGTAGAACGGTTTTATCCGGCGTCAAAACTTCTTCCTGATTCTGAGCGAAATAACCAATGTTCACATTGTGACCAAGATTCCAGCTTCCTGAAAAGTCAGTGATGTCTCCCGCAAGGATTTTTGCCAAAGTCGTTTTACCTTGTCCATTTTGTCCAAGCAAAGCAATTCTAGCACCTCTTTCTACGATGAAATCCACTTTATCGAAAATCTGTTTTTTGCCGTAAGCTTTCCCAAGATTTTGTGCTTCGAAAATCACTTTTCCTGGTTGAACACTCGGTTGGAATCGGATATTGAATTTGGAAACGTCATCATTCTCAACTTCGATGCGCTCCAGTTTGTCAAGTTTTTTGATCAAGGACTGCGCAAAAGAGGCTTTGGAAGCACTTGCACGGAATTTGTTGATCAATTCCTCGGTATGTTTTACTTCTGCATCCTGGTTTTTCTTCGCCTGGATGAGTTTTTCTTTTCTGTCTTTTCTAAGTTCAAGATATTTGGAATAGTTGGCTTTGTAATCGTCAACCTTTCTGTTATTAACATCAAATGTTCGGTTACAAGTGGAAGTCATAAACTGCTTGTCGTGACTTACGAGTAACATCGATCCCTGATAATCTTTCAAGAAATCCTCTAGCCAGATGATAGATTCCATATCCAAGTGATTGGTAGGCTCATCCAGAAGCATTAAATCGTTTTGCTGAAGTAGTAATTTTGCCAATTCGATTCTCATTCTCCATCCGCCGGAAAATTCGTCGGTTATCTTTTGGAAATCGTCCGCTTTGAAACCTAGTCCAAATAGGATCTTCTCCACATCGCCTTCCAAATTGTAAGCATCGAAATTCATCAAAAGATCGTTCAGATCTGTCATTCTGTTGATGAGATCCGTGTAAGCATCACTTTCGTAGTCGGTTCTGGTAGCCAGTTGGTGGTTGACTTCTTCCAATTCGTCTTTCAAAGCATTGATCTGCTCAAAAGCCTGCATGGTCTCGTCCCAAACGGTTCTTCCTTTTACGAAATCAAGATCCTGTTTTAGGAAACCAATTGTGATCTTACCTTCAGTGATCACATTACCTTCGTAGAAATTGATCTCTCCGGAAAGTATTTTGAGAAGCGTGGATTTTCCAGCTCCGTTTTTTCCGACCAAACCTATTTTGTCCCCTTTTTTGATGGTAAAATTGGTGTCTTTGAAAAGATAATTTCCTGCGTGATGTAAGCCTAATCCCTGAACCGAAAGCATTGTATTCTATATTTTATTTGAATTTGCAAAAGTAAGGTTTAATTGATGACGAACCAAGAGCGAATAATTAAGATAAAATACAGTTAATAAAGCTTTTAAAATAGTGGGCTTCGAGAGTCTCAGCCTGACAGTCGCTAATCAAATGTTGTTAACTATTTTTTAATGATAAAAGTTGGAAATATACCGGATCTGCAGCCCGACTTATCTCAATTTCTTTTTTTTTTATTTGAATCGATGAACCACTTCGTTAGGTTTGAGTGGAAATCCTTTTTTGCTTTGACTTAAGTTCGATTTAAATGGAAATCTTCGAGCAAAAAAGATTGGGAACTGAAGGCGTATAAAGCTGCCCAAATTGATTGAAGGCTTTCTAATCAAGAAATTTTAGATGGAAAAAATCTAACGATTTTTGAATTTTTATTGGTCTTCGAGAGCCTCAGACTGACAATCTATTACTGAAATCATCCAGCTTCCAACTTCCACCATCCAAACAAATCCTTATCTTTGCAAAAATCTTAAACAAAATGAGCAAACCGATTACTGAGTTCATAGAAAAATATTATCTGCATTTCAATGCTGCGGCGTTGGTAGATGCGTCCAAGGGTTACGTTGCCCACCTAAAAGATGGCGGAAAAATGATGATCACGCTTGCTGGTGCAATGTCAACTGCTGAATTGGGGAAAATTCTGGCTGAGATGATCCGTCAGGGGAAAGTGGATTTCATTTCTTGTACAGGTGCAAACTTGGAGGAAGATCTGATGAACCTCGTAGCACACACACATTACGAAAGAGTTCCTAACTACAGAGATCTGACGCCTCAGGAAGAGTGGGGACTTTTAGAAAGAGGCTTGAATAGGGTGACTGACACTTGTATCCCGGAAGAAGAAGCGTTCCGAAGATTGCAGAAACACATCTACGAAATCTGGAAAGATGCAGACGAAAAAGGAGAAAGATATTTCCCGCACGAGTATATGTATAAAATGATATTGTCAGGTGTTCTTGAGCAGTATTACGAGATCCCGAGAGAAAATTCCTGGATGATCGCGGCGGCTGAGAAAAACTTGCCGATTGTGGTTCCAGGATGGGAAGATTCTACAATGGGAAATATTTTTACATCTTATTGTATCAAAGGCGATTTGAAGTTCTCAACAATGAAATCTGGAATCGAGTATATGGCTTATCTGGCTGATTGGTACCCTAAAAATTCTGGTGGAAAAGGTGTCGGATTCTTCCAAGTTGGAGGTGGGATTGCAGGTGATTTCCCAATTTGTGTGGTTCCGATGTTGTATCAGGATATGGAAATGCACGATATTCCTTTCTGGAGTTATTTCTGCCAAATTTCTGATTCTACAACCTCTTACGGATCATATTCCGGAGCGGTTCCGAATGAGAAGATCACTTGGGGGAAATTGGATATCAACACACCGAAATTCATCGTGGAAAGTGATGCGACAATCTGTGCACCACTGATGTTCAGCTATATTCTTGAGAATTCTTAATTGAATTAACTATAAAACATAAAAAAAGCGTTCAAATTAGTTTTGAACGCTTTTTTTATGTTTTAATTTTTGATGATTTAGTCTAATGAATTTAGCAAAACCTTATATCGATAACCGAAGATGAGTTTTTGAAATTTGTTCAGTTTTGTAAAATCTCGTTTGCTGTATTTTGGTAGAATTGCTTTGTTGATGTTATTCAGAACTCTGAAAATTGCTTTTTTCATAACTTGAAATTTTAAAATACTGATGGTTAAAATACAAGTTTTAAGCCACTCCAAAAATCATTTATCTATCATCATTTACCATTGATAATTAAAGCATCATCACGTTTTCGATTTTCGCCACTTTTTGATAGATGTCGATCACCTGATCAGCATCCATCACAAAGCATTGCAAAGAAACGGACGTGTATTTTCCTTTGGAACTTTCTCTATTGGATAAAGTATATTTCAGTCCGTCAAAAACTCTTAAAATCTCAGTGATTTTTTCTGAATCTCCCGGAACAATGAATTTGAAAAGGTATTCCTCTGGGAAGTTGTGTTGACTTTCTAATTTTTCCTTAAGTGACTTGTAAAAATCTTCTGGGTTATTGTGGTTGGTTTCTACGATATCTGCCATTTTATTTTTTGAATATTTAATTAATAAAAAAAATCTCCGTAAAAAACGGAGATCAAAGTTAGTGATATTTAATTTGTTGTTACGAAGGATTTTCAGCCGTTGCTTCTTCTGGTAGTGAAACCCCATCTGGTGCTGCCTCTAAAGCTTTGTCCAACGTGAATAGAGATTCATCTGTTGCACTGTCTCCGCCTGCAATTTTCAATTTATCAATCAACTCAAGTGCTAATTTTTCTTCCTCGATCTGTTCTTTGACAAACCACTGCATAAAATTCCATGTTGCCCAATCTTTCTCTTCGAAGGAAAGGTTTACTATTTCATAGATCGCAGTTGTATTGTCAACTTCGTGTTCAAAAACTTTGTTGAAAGCATCTGTTAGGTTTTGAGGATTTTCTGGTGGTGCAGGGATAGCTTCAACTCTAGCTTCGCCACCTCTGTCCAATATGTAACGCATAAACTTGATCATGTGATTTCTTTCTTCTTGCGAGTGACGATAAAGGAAGTTAGCGATTCCGCCATAACCTTTGACGTCTGCCCAACATCCGTAAGAAAGGAAAATTTGTGATGCGTGCGCTTCTTTTGTCATTTGTTTTATCAGTGCTTCCTGCATTTGGTTTGAAAGTCTGTTGGTGTTCATAATTTTAATATTTTATGTTAATTTTTTTCGTTTGGTTAGTGATTTATTATTGGCTCATTTTGAAACAATAAAGCCGCAGAATTTTTAAAAACACAAATATTGAGCCAAAAAATGGGGATTTTTTGATTGGCTTCCGATCAACTGTATTGTTTGATTTTGTGCTGTATTTCTATGGTTATCAGTATGTTAATTTTTATTAATAATAATTAACATTGAGTTAAGAAAAATATTTATATTCGGTGTAAGAAAATAATACATAAGAACATTATGAGAAAAAATTATGTGAAATTACCATTGTTGATTGCTGCTTTGTACTTCGGCGGTGATTTACATGCACAATCCACACAGGATACTACTGCGAAAGAAAGTAAGATTGAGGAGGTAGTTGTGATCGGATATGGTACTCAGAAAAAGGAGAATGTAACGGGAAGTATCGGTATTGTCACTGCAAAAGATCTAGCAGATAAACCGAATGCAAATCCTTTGAACTCGGTTCAAGGGAAATTAGCTGGTGTTAACGTGGTAACTTCTGGTACGCCTGGAGGATCACCGAGAGTTGATATCAGAGGTGTTGGTTCACTATCTGGAAATACGGTTTTCATCGTAGACGGAATGCTAACAGAAGATATTTCTTTCCTTAATCCTCAGGATATAGAATCTATGAGTGTTTTGAAAGATCCATCATCTTTAGCAATCTTTGGAGCAAAAGCGGCCAATGGTGCTGTGATCATCAAAACAAAAACAGGAAAAGGAAAACCGGTTTTCAATCTTAATTCTTACTTAGGGATCAAGACTGTAACCAATGTTCCTAAAATGGTAAATGCCGATCAGTATATCGAATTATACAATGAGAAACTGATCAACGATAACGGCTCTTCTGCAGGGTCAATTTCTAGGGCAGATTTTCCAGCTGATACAGATTGGTTCAAAGAAATTTTTCGTACCAGTATCATCAATTCAAATGATTTCTCTGCGTCTGGAAGTTTAGGGAAACTTAATTATTACGGTAGTGTAGGATATCTTCAGGATGAAGGTAATCTAGCTGCAGGACAAGGAATCAACTCTGGAAGTGGTTTTAATAGATTCAACACCAAATTGAATCTTAGTTATAAGATCACGGATAATATCACCATTGGAAACAATTTTTCCTACTCCAAAACACGTACAGATGTTGCGCAAAATCCTTTGA
>Ga0308171_1001697_pt1 | contig 27482 bp, 32 predicted proteins | sample PhyGR1_FD_202135 | JGI IMG/M metagenome (GOLD analysis project Ga0308171, IMG submission 202135) | Phyllosphere microbial communities from UC Gill Tract Community Farm, Albany, California, United States - DLSLSG.R1 | ecosystem: Host-associated > Plants > Phyllosphere > Unclassified | place: USA...
CACCGCGCTGTTCTAATGTTAAATGGCAAGGCGACATCGCCTTCATAAATGCCAACTTTTAGCGCACGGCTCCTTGAGAGCCATTTCCCTGGACCGAATATAGGAATCGTATTCGGTCTTTTTTTGTTTAGTATTTGGCATCAATGACTTATCGTAAAATCAATGAGTTAAACCCCATCCTGTTGCCTTCTGTTCTACTCTGTTGGAGCCTGTGCCGCCACTTTACCGCCACTCTCTAACCGCCAAAGTCCGGTACTCAACAGTGGCGGAACGTGCTTGTAGTCATCTATTTCGAACTACATTAGCTGTTATTTATTCTTGTAAGCTGTTGCCCTGACAACTTCACTGGTTGTCCAATACGATGGCGCACTATTAGGATCGAGAACTATGTATTGCGCGCCAGCTGTAGCAGCTTTATCTAATACCTCATTCAATGCATTCTGATAACCGGTATGCCTGGCTACTCCGGTCAGGGTGGAAGATCCCGTTAAGTTAGCGACGAATTGATATTGTTTTGCATCATCAGCGGAGATGATTTGTACGCGAGAAGCTCTTTCCGACATGCTGGTTGCGCAACCTGCGAGCATAGTGATGGCTACTAAAACCGAACTTAATTTTCCAAGTTTCATTTAATACCTTTCTTACCCCCAATAAACATAGGGGCGATTATTCGCTCAGCAAATCGAATTTGCAATTGGGTTTAACTTGATCGCGTCTTCAAGATGATCTGGAGCAAAATGCGCGTACCGCATTGTTACCCTGATATCTGAGTGTCCAAGGATGCGCTGCAGAACGATGATGTTTCCCCCGGCCATCATAAAGTGACTGGCGAAGCTGTGTCGCAGGACGTGACTCATTTGTCCCTCAGGCAACTCGATGCCTGCCAGACGAATGACGCGGTAAAACTGGCGATAGCACTCGTTAAAATAACGGTCTTTCCTTTCCTTCAATTCTTTATACAGTTCATCGCTGATCGGCACAGAGCGATTCTTTTTCCCTTTGGTATTGATGAAGGTGAGTTTATTCGGGGAAAGTTGAGTCGCCTTTAATGATGCTGCTTCACTCCAGCGGCATCCAGTTGAAAGGCAGATTTTAATTATGAGTGTCAGGTCATCGTTGCCGTGAACTTTACAGGCAGCAAAAAGTTTTTGTATTTGCTCACCGGTCAGCCAAGCCATTTCTTTTTCTGGCTGGTCAAATTCACGAATGTTTTTGAGCGGGTTGGGGTAAGAGATTTCACCGAGTCGCTCCAGTTCGTTAAACAACGCGCGCAGGAATGCATGCTCACAGTTAACGGTGCCAGGCGAGACTTTCAATGATTTCAAGCTAGTCTTATAACCGTTCTGAATTTTGCCTTCCAACCGGTCATCACGATAGTGTGCCCAATCCTTTGCTGTTATCTCGGATGCAACAGGATTTCCCATTCCATTGCTGATGATATAGAGCTTTGCCAGGCGGCCTTTGTTATCGCTTAGGGCGCGTCCATGCAATTTGTACCACAGCTCAACCAGCTCGTTTAATCTGCGCTTATCCTCTTTTTCTGCCAGCCACGGCTTTGCTTTCATCTCGTCGAGAGTGTATTGCTCGAAGGCGATCGCTTCGGCGCGGGTTTTAAATTGGCGCCTGACGCGTTTGCCGTCGCGCCCGTTGAGATAGCACTCGCACAACCATTTTCCGGTGCTCAACTTTCTGATTGCCATGACCAAGCTCCATTACAAAAAATGGCGCTAAATTACTGTATATAAAAACAGTTTTCAATGTTTGTTTATCAGAAAGTAAACATGAAAAAGCCCGCGTAAGCGGGCTAAATTAGTGGAGTAGCGACGGTTGATGTTGTTGATTAGAGTAGAGCGGAACCTTGTTTACCTGGCCGGGCGAAACAATGATTCCTGCAACTGACTCAAGGGTTTTGAAGGTGCAGCTGCAATTAATATTCTGGCACTGGTGATAGCGTTCTTTCGTCTCTTTAGAGACGTAACGGCTGCTCTTGGCGTGAGCCGCCGTTTGGCATAACGGGCAATGCATCATGTTGAAATCCTTAGCAAGTAAAGCAGGGCGATTGAGGCTAATTTTGAATAAGCAAATCCCGGTTTGCAAATTACAGCCTAATTAGCCGCTTTCCGTTTCACCCTCTGACTCTGACTGATATTCAATGTCGGTGAGCAGCACCTCAAAATCGAGTTGTGTGGTGTAGCCGTTGTTGCTCAGGCTATGCGTCACCTTACTTATGAGCCACGGCTGCGCATCGATCACCGATTTAAAGCCGCTGACTTTGACCGGTGTTTCGGGATAGAGATCAGCTCGCCCCATTGCCAGCGTAAGCGAGAACTCAGCCACGCCACGCTGTAGCTTTTCCCACTTAGCTTTAGCGGCGCGCATCGCCGTAGCTTTGCTGGAATAGACTGTTGTTAATGAAAACACGTTGTCTTCGCTGCCTGCCAGGTAATCGCCTTCTTTCGCCTCCGGTGGTTTAGCCGCCTTTGCTTTTGATTTCTTCGCTGCAGGATGTTCCAACGCGCGAAGCTGCCGCACTTTCGTTTTGCGTTGTAGCTTCACTTTCTTTGGCTTTGGGTCTTTGGTGTGAAGCCAGCTTGCCGATACGCCGGTATAGGCGCCACGGTCAGCGATGCTGAAAGTGTGCCGATCACCATCTTTACGCGTGATGTTCATCTGTGGGATGGGTTTGCCGCTTATGGTGACGCCATTACCCGGACGGATAAACAACAGGCGACCGGCTTTTACAGCGGCCACCGCACCATAGAGCGTGGCAAGGCGCGTCAGAAATTTGGCATCGGTCTCCTGTGTCTGGTCAATATGCGCCACCGCAATCCCGGCAAAGCCATCGGCCAGCATAGGTTTAAGTTTATTGCGACCGGCAATCTGCGTGACAATATCGCCCAGGGTTGTTTCGTGGTAGGACACTTCGCGGCGTGAATTCAGCGAGCCGCGAAAATCAGCACTGCGGGCGCGAATCGTCATGGTATCCGGCGCGCCGTGGTGCTCGACCTCATCAACGGTAAAACTCCCTTTACCGATTAGCGCTTGTCCTTTCCAGCCGAGAAACAGCGTTACCACAGCGCCACGTACTGGCATCGCCAGTTGGCCGTCTGCGTCGTCCAGCTCGACGTCAAGCTGGTCAGCCTCAAAGCCGCGGTTATCGGTCAGCGTGAGTGATATCAGGCGATCACGAATGTTCGCTGTGACGTCTTTTGAATTCACCGTCAGCATAAAATCAGGTGTTAACCGCGCACCCATCTGCACCGGCAGGCCACTGATATCGGTCATCCGATCAACCCTCCCGCCTGTGAAATGAGATTGCCTGCCGCTGACTTAACGCTGCCGATGGCCGATGTGATTTGCCCTGGCAGATTTCCTGCACCGCTGATAAGCCCATCAGCCTGTTTTTTCAGATCGCCAAACATTGACGTAAGAGACTCATCCACACGCAAGAGGCTTAGCGTAAACATGATTTTGCTGGCCGTGCCGTTAGGGAAAAATTCGCTGTGGGTATTCGAAATGCTCTCGATAACGTACATGCCATAAATCATGCCGCTGCCACCAATAAGCGGCCATGCCATTCCCTGATCGGCCAGCAGTCGAATCGTCATCAGAGAAATGGCACCGCCAGTAATCTCGGGTCGAAGTTCTCCCGACAGCGTAATTTTTTCGTCACCCGGCCCAATGAACTGCGCCGCCGGTCGCTGACCAACACGGTTGTTAGTCGGCCAGCGGTAATCGATGTTCTGCTGCAGTTCGCCATAAGGCAGCGTCTGTCGCATAAACGGCATCATGCCGTAGATCATCATCATCGCTTAATCCTCCCAGCTCATTTTGCTGCGATTCTGCGCCTGTCGGTTACGCTGCTCACGCGCCTGATGCTGCGCCATAAGTGCCAGCGCATCGTCTTTGCTCATCCCTTCATGCATGTTGATTTCATACTGATAACTGTTCTGGCTGCGATCGGTAAATCCGCCACCTGCGGATGGCGCCGACACGGGTCGATAAGGTGCACCGCCAGTTGCCAGGCTGTATTGCAACCCGCCCGTATTTACGCCAGCGCCGCCCGTTGCTATCGGATCAGGTGAGGGGACTTTGTCTTTCAGACCATCAGATTTGGTGTCGATGATGCCGAGTTTTTCCAGCACCCAATCAATACCACCGCGCAGCTGATCAAGCGCTTCTCCTGGTATCTTCAAAGCCTCCGCCAGCATGTTGCCGAACTTCTTACCCATCTCACCGGCAGAGGCCAGCTCCGACTGCGTGGACTTAACCGGATCCAGCAGCTTGCCAAACCATTCCCAAAGCTCTTTGACCTTGCCGCCCAGCCATTCAAACGGCGGTTTTAGCGAGCCAAATGATTCGCTGATTGGCCCCATTGCGGCGGTAAATCCTTCAGCAACGCCTGCCATAAATGCGCTGATAGGCTCCCAATATTTGCGGATCATCAATGCACCAGCCACGACGGCCGCCACGGCAGCAACGACCGGCAGCGTGATTAAACCAAGCGCCGCTGTTATTGCGCCGCCAGCGATGGTGAATGCTGTGCCAAGAAAAGCCGCGCCTGCGATCAATGCGTTAATTCCCGCAACGACCGGCCATGCCACTAAACCAATCAATCCCAGCCCGGCAACTAGCGCGGTTGCCGCGCCGGTCAGCATAACGATTTTGGTTGTCAGCTCAGGATTGGTTTTCACCCAATTGCCAGCGGTGATAAGCCATTTGTTGGCGGTGGTCGTCAGCTTGCGAAGGGATTTGTCTTGCTGTTCAAATTCCTCAATCCGCACGTCTTCCCATGCCGATGAAAGGTTGAGCAGATCGCCATCAAGGTTATCAACCTGGACGCTTGCCACTTGCTTAGCAGCTCCGCCTGCGCTCATCAGGTAGCCGCGCTTTTCATCAAGCTTACCGTTCCCGGCTGCGTCGATAAGGTTAATGGCACTTTTCATCGCTTCTTCGCCAAAAATAGTCTTGATGTACTCCGCCTGCTGCGCTGTGCCGAGCCGGTTCTTTTTGAAAGAGGCATCAATACTTTTTAGGATGCCAAAAACCGGCAGCATGTTGCCTTTGCTGTCGCGGGTTTTAACTCCCAACTCGCCCAGGGCGGCAGACGTTCTGCCAGTTGGCGCCTGTAATCGGGTGAAAATAACGCTGCCACCTGTTCCCGCCATCGAACCTTTGATGCCGTTATCTGCCATCACACCAAGCATGGCGGTGGTGTCTTCGATGCTGGCACCAGCCGCGCGCGCAACCGGCGCGACGTATTTCATTGCCTCGCCCAGCTCAAGTAAGTTGGTATTGGACTTGGTGAAACCCTTCGTCATTACGTCGGAAACGCGCTGGATCTCCGCCATCGGAATTTTGAAAGCGGTCTGCATGTTGGTAACGATGTCAGCCGCCTCGGCAATATCGACCTTTGACGCCAGTGACAGGTTTACCGTCGATTCCGTTGACGCCAGGATGGCGTCGGCATCGTAGCCGGAACGGGCCAGCGTGCTCTGTGTACGCGCAACGTCAGTAGGTGAGAACGCCGTACTGCCGCCAATATCGCGCGCCTGCTGTCGAATTGCGGCTAGCTTGGGATCATTTTTGCCGGTGTCGAGCAGCGCCTGCGTTTCTGACATCTGCTTATCGAACTCCATACCCGGCGCAATCAGCCTGCCTTCGGCATAGAGTGCAGCGCTACCACCGGCAAATCCCGCCGCGCCGGTATTGCGCACTTTCGCCGACAGCTCCTGCCCACGGCGATAACGTTCGCTGGTTCGGTTTAATCTCTCCTGCTGAGCATTAAGGCGCTGCAGCTCTTGTTTCTGTCGGCCCAGGGCTAGTGTTGCTTGTGCTGAAGCACTTTTTAAACGCTGTTGTTCACTGCTGAGATTGCGCGTGGAAATACCAGCGGCTTTAAGAGACTCGCGCTGCTGCTGAACTGACAGGCGCAAAGAGTTCGACTTGGTTTGTAGCTCTGCCGCTGCCTGCTTAGCCTTTTCAAGTGCACGTGCCTGCTGTGCCGTTGGGCGCTCGGTGCTTCTGAATGCCACCGCCAGCGCTGCCGCTTCGGCCCTGGCATCTTTGAGTTTCTGCTGGGTGACAGCAAGCTGCGCGCTGGTCTTGCGGAACCCCTCGATTTTACCCGCCTGCGCATCGAGGGCTTTGATGTTGTTCTGAGTCTGGCGGATCTCAGTGGCAAGCCCTTTGGTGGCTCGCTCGATAGCTTTGAAGGGGCGAGAAGCTTTGTCTACCGCGTTCAGCAGCACCTGTACTCTAAGGTTATTGCTCATCCGGGTTTGCTCCGCTGCGGATAAAAGCTTTATGCCGCCAATCCATCAGCTCGGCCAGCGGCATGTCGTACATTTCAGAAGGAGGCCAATGAAAGATTGTGGCAATGTCGGCAATCAGGTCATTGACCGTTAGGCCTGTAGGCCACTCTATTCGTCCGACTTCGTCTGCAAAAAACCAATCACCTTGCCACCGAGTGAAATCAGGTCAATCGGGTCGAGGGCGTTGCACTCAGCCTTAGTGAGTGAGGGCAGGGTGATGCGAGGTAAAACGGTCAGCAGCGCGTCAACGTCTGACTGACACAGGTCGGCCAGGCGCACGCCTCGCAGACTTCCAGCCGTTGGTTTAATCAGTTCAACCTGTTTGATTTCGCTTTCACCACGCTTAAGCGGAGTTTCAAATGCCACGGTGTTTTCGTTCTGTTCCATCTTGGTTATCTCTTCAATTAAGTCAGCGCCGCACTGGCGCTGGTTGCAGGTTTATACCAGGCCGATGTTTTTGCGGCGCTGTTCGAGGCGGTCAACGCCGTTTACCTTCTCCACCATGTTGATGGTGTCGATTTCGATCAGCTCTTTGCCGCTCCACGTCAGTTTGTAGTAGGTGCACTTCGAGGTGATTTTGGTTTCGGTGTCTTCGCCCTGTTTGGCTTCGCCAAAGTCAAAGCTCTGGTGCTTCCCGCGCACCTCAACCTCTACCGCGATCTCTTCGCCGGTATCGTCGCGCTGATAAGAGCCGGTGAAACGCAGCGGCACGGCAGATGCACCCCATTGCGTGAGTACCAGCTCATCCATACCGCCGATACTCCATTCCACATCGAGTGCGTCATCTTCCAGACCATTGTCGATGTGCGCCGCGCCGCTCATGCCGCCTGCACGGTACGGATCGAGCTTGCGCGCCAGCTTCGGCAGCGTGACGGCGGTGACGATGCCCTGATAACTGTTTGCATCGTTGAAAAGGTTCATCGCCTTTAGTTTGCGTGGCAGTGCCATTTATCCGGCTCCTTAGCTGTTGACGGATGCGGCGAAGCTCGCCAGATAGGTGTCGGTGATGCGCTGGCGTAACGTCAGGTCTTCCAGCGGCGGCACCGGCGTGTAGTCGTAATCAATAAAGAGCTTGCCCGCTTTCAGGGTGTCTTTATCGTTGGCGCTTTCGTCGTACCAGGCGGACGCGCCCAGCAGATAACCGGCGTTGACCAGCTCGCGGAATTTCGCGTTGATGCCCGCAATAATTTCGCGCACCAGTACCGGCGTAAGCGGCTTATCAACCGCCCACATATGCGCTTCGGCCATTGTGTCGGCCAGCACCTGCGCGGTGCGGGTGTAGTTCTCGAACTGGAACAGGGGATCGTCGCTGCAGGTACGGTTGCCCCAGAAGCGGAAGCCGTCTTTACGGATCAGCGTGGTGACGTCCGCCTGGTTCAACAGGTCGGCATCTGTGCCGGTCTGCTGCAAATCCCAGAACACCGACGCCGAAATACCGGTCACGCCGTTTACGCCAACGTTCGACAGAGTTTTATGCCAGCCGGTGTCGTTGTCGATTTTGGCGCGCAGGCCCAGCGCGCGGGCGGTGGCGTAAGCAACGTCGGATTTATTTGCGGTGGTATTCCATGCGAGGAAATCCGGCCAGATCACCATCAGCTCACGCTGGCTGAAGTTGTCGCGATACAGGCGGGTTTCGGAAATGGTTTTGCACTCCCACGCCGACACATAGGCGAAGGCGCGCAGTTGCTGCGCGATGCTGGCTAGCGCGGTGGCAACTTCCAGCGAGTCGAGGCCCGGCACGCCGAGGATGCGCGGCTTGACATTGAGTTGCGTCTGCGCGGCGAGCAGCGCTTTCATGCCGGTGTACTGGCCGTTTTCGTCGGTGCCGCCAATGATATTGGAAATGGTTTCGGCTTCGTCCGCGCCTTCTGCCACGCGCACCACGACTGTGACGGGCTTTGACTGATCGGCGATAGCCTGTAGCGAGGCAGAGAGCGTGCCTTTCACGCCAGCTTTGCCCACTGCGCCCTGCACGTTGGTGATCAGTACCGGCGTGTTAAGCGGGAACGTTGCCGCGTCCGCATCCTGCGCGGTGCATACCATGCCGACGATCGCGGTTGATACGGTGGAGATGGTGCGCGTGCCGTCGTTGATTTCGACGACGCGGACACCGTGGTGATAATCTGCCATCTGTTGCACTCCTGGTTAAAGGTGTGCTCAGGGTGTCAGCTCAGGCGGAGCGGTGCATTCGGTTGCGGTTTACTGATGGCTCAACGGACAAAAGAAAAGCCCCGCAGGGCTTTCAACTTCACGCTGGCTTTTCCGGCCAGTCGATATCAGGTGCTGCCGTTACATCAATCCGACTCAGCATTACGCGGTACTTTTTCCACTCAGCGAGCCGCGTTGTTTCTTGGTCCGTCGCCATACTGATATCAACCGCATCCTGGAGAGGAGCCATCGTCCGGTTGGCATCGTCCATTTCTGCGGCCAGTCGGCTACTGGCGAGAAATACGGCGTCCTCTGCTTCAATGACAGGCGCGGTAAATACGCCATCGCTGTAGAGGTAATTCACGTCCGGTTGCTCAGCCAGTTCGGTAATGTCCACCCATACCAGCGACGGGTGATAGAGCTTTTCAGGCTTCACGTTGAGCGAGACGATTTCCTCGACGCGCTGCTCCTCAATACGGGCATACGTTTTCATCAGGTGTACTCCTCAATATAAATCACGCCGTGAGAGCCAAAGTTTCCAACAAACGGATTATCGCGAGTGCTGCCCCCTCCACCCATGCCAAAAGATACCTGTCGGCCAAGCGTTGCATTCTCTGAACTGCGGATACCTCCGCCCCAGTAACTTACGCCGCCATCACCGGAACCGCCGCGATAAACGTTAGTGGTTGCACTAATAAGTCCCGGTGAATCACTGCCGTCACCGCCCTGAAGATTGATTTCTCCACCGACGGCAACACCACCGCGCCCCCCGTCACCGCCAGTTGCGGGAACGGCACCGTTAGCTGCCGTCAACACACCGTTGAACGTGCTGCTGGTCTGCGTTAGCGTGTCGTCACCGCCACGGCCCACCACGCCCGGATAGGTTTTAGTGTCGTCAACATCCAGCCAGGCAATCGCGGTAGCACCCGCACCGCCGCCCGCACCGCGTGCGCGGTAGTCCGACCCCCAGCCCAGAAAACCGTATCCGCGTGCGCCGCCGCCGGTGATGATGATTTTGATTCGCTTCGTTCCCGGCGTGGGCTTGTAGCTGATCGCACCGGGCGTGGTGAAAAGCTGACGCCCGATAAAGCGGCCCTTAAAACTCTCGGCAAGGCCGAGATTTTCCAGCAGCTTTGCCACCAGTTTTGCATCTTTGATTTCTGACAGCGCATTGGCCGTTTGCAGATACTGCTCATGCGGATTGGCAGCATCAATATGCTTTTTCATCACGCTATCGGTGTAGGCTTTTACCTCGATCACCGCATCATCCACGTATTTACGCGTCGCCAGCACAACGGACGGATCAATTTTCAGCGTTACGGCGCTGGTGCTGTTCACGATAATAATCATGCGCACCGTCTGCGTACGCCCGCTGCCCTCGGCAAGCTGCGGCTTGTAGGTCTCTGCGCAGTTCGCCACCGCAATCAGTACGCCGTCAGCGTCATAGAGACCAATTTCACGAATCCAGAAACCGCCCTCGCTCTCCGGGATTATCTGCTCTGCAATAATCTGGCTGCTGTTCGCCGCATCAATCGACAGCGAGTTAAGCTGTGCGCGACGTTTCTCACCGATAAGCTTCGTCTGCGCCGGGTCGGGCGTTGGCAGCGTGCCGCCACCGTCACCGACGGCCATTTCCTTGAGGTCTACTTTGGTGCCGAGCGCGGCGGCGTTCGCCAGCTTAGCCGCGCCCTGATTGGTCAGCAGGGCAAAATATTTTGTTGTCATGCGCTTACTTCCGTCAGGTCGATAAGATGCACCGCCGCACCGGAATAGACCGGCCCGCCGACGCTGATAAGTTCAGGGGTGTAGGGGTAAACGGTCAGCTCGTCACCGCTGTAGCTGGCGACGGCAACCGGGATAGCACCGCTGGCATCGAGGTTAATGGAAAGCCCAATCAGATGACGGCTGCACGGTTTGGCATCCGCTATCAGGCGCTCCAGCTCGTTATACATTTCCTCGGTAATGCCGGTATCCAGCACGCCAACATCAAGCCGGAATGTGCCTGGCGCTTCACTTGTCTTCCACCATTCGATAACGCGGATCAGATAGCCCAGCGGCTCAACCACGCGACGGATAGCGCCGATGGTTCCTTTATGGCGATGCACGTACCGTGCGGCAGTAACAACGGCGCGCTTGGTTGATTCACTCCAGCCAGAATCCCAGCGGTCAACCGACCATGCCCACGCCAGATACGGCAACAATGGCACCGGGCAGGTCTGCGGGTTCCAAAGCTGGCGCAGCGGCACGTTCATAGTGCTTAGGCTCGCCAGCGCCTCAGCGGCGGCAATCTCCAGCGAAGACGAGCCGGTAGGCAGCAGGCGATCACTCATCCGAACCTCCCACGGTCAGCGTGTAGCCGGTGCAATATGCCGCCTGCGTCTTGTCCAGCACCACGTCAGCGACAGGCTGAATCAGATTTACGCGCTGCACGCCCTCAACGTGGATAGCCGCATACAGCGCCGACAGACGAATATCACGCCCCAGCCGTTTCTGTGCCGTCACGTAGGCCGCAAGCTTTGCCTCTGATGCCGCCCGGATGGGTTCAGCCTCCGGCCCCGGATAGAGATAAAGCTCAGCTTCGATGGCGTAATCAACAATCTCCGCCGACTGCACGCCTACGCGGTCAGCCACCGGGCGCACGTTCTCATCGTTCAGCGCGGCATCCACCACCGCCAGCAGGTCGTCGGCAGCGGTGCCATTTCCCTCGCGCGCCAGCACAGTTACCGTAACAACGGCGGGCGATGGACTGATGGCGGACGCATCTGCCACTCTGCCGTCAGCGCTTCTGGCGTGATACTCATATGCGCCAGTCGGCCCGGCAACGCTTAAGCCTTCAAATGCAGCGGCGATACGGGCGCGAAAATCATCATTACTTTCCATCACCGCCGCCGTGGGCGGGATGGTCGTTTCATCTGCCAATGTAATGGTCAGGCGCTCAACGCCATTATTCGCACCGAGCTGGTCGAGGTCGTCGTCAAGTGCGTAAGCCACCATCACCGCCTTAGCCGCTTCGTTGATACGCTGGCGCAGAATCACTTCACGATACGCATTTTCCTGCAGCAGCTTCACGATGGGTTCAGATTCAAGCGACAGCGTGCGGGCGATAGCGGCACGCTGTTCTTCCGGGTAAAGCGAAATCAGCGTGGCTTTGCGCTCGGCCAGCAGGGTTTCATAGTCCAGCGTTTCCACCACATCGGGCGCGGGTAGCTGGCTCAGGTCGATAGTTGCCATGTTCTCAGCTCACAGGAACGGTTAAGGAAAAAGGTTGCGTCGTGTCGGCGCGGTTGCCGGTCAGCTCAACCACCATGCCGCCGTTGAAATCAGAATTGAAATTGATGCCGGTGAGTTTTACCCGCGGCTCCCACTGCAGGATCGCCATATAACAGGCGGACATAATCTGCAGGCGTAGCGATTCGTTTTGCGGCTGGTCAGTCAGCGCCGACAGCAGCGAGCCATATTTGCGCCGCATCACCCTGGAGCCGAGCGGCGTTAACAAAATGTCGCGCACTGACTGGCGGATATGGTCGAGGTCGTTAAGCGCCTCACCGGTCTCCCGGTTCATGCCGATATATTTTGCTGCCGTCATTCAGGGCCATCCGTTCTGCTTCCGCCGCGCTGCACGCCGCCGTGATCGTGGTCATCCACAACAACGCCGTTCGAATCGAACTTACCGCCACTGTGCTCGACATTGCCGGTCATCTTTCCGCCCTCTGAAAATTCAAACGTTTTGGCTTTCAGGTGCGCCGAACATTCAACCTCTGGCGTACTCAGCAGGATTTTTACCGCCGCCTTAATGGTTGCGGTTTGTATGCCGGTTGCTTTCAGCTCACCGGTTTCCGGCTCGTACTCAATCACCGCGCCGTCAGGGAACGACCAGTGCAGGGCGTCAGCAGATGCGGATGGGGCGGGGTTGTCATCAGAAAAGATCCCCGGCAGTACAAACCCGGTATCGAGTTCACCGCCGAGACATAAAACGAGCACCTGCTCGCCGACCGATGGCGCATTCCATGAGCGGGTTTTCCCCGCACGCGCAGACAGCCAGTGAAGCCAGTCGGTAGTGTTATTTCCTGTATTCACGCGGCATAACCCATCGTCCAGTTTTACGGCGGATACGGTGCCAATGCGGATTAGGTTGCGCAGCAGGCGCAGGATTTCGCTGATTTTTTCGTTCATAATGTTCATAATGAACTGTTGATATTAATTCTTATAATAAAGCTTGTTTGCTGGCCTATAGACAAAACTGAAAATCACTAAAAGGACGTGATATTAATGAATGCATTTTTTGATAATGATGAAAACAAAAGACTTTTGACTAACTATCGCAGAGCAGTGACAAGGCTAGAGCCTGATAACAGTTTCGAGCAAGAACGTAATCAGTACATTACTAGAATAATTGATTACATAATATCGTCACCTAAAGATTGGGACGAAGGGACTCAGATAAATATTTCCTATTTCGGTGATGTTTTTAAGATGGAATTAGCACAAGAAACCATGAATAAGACAAATGTCGATGCTGTCTTTTCTTCCTTGTATAGATTCTTCATTGAGAAGTATATAAGCACACCTGGAGATATGACTATGGAATCTAGGGCGATAAGAAAATTCGCCACTGAGCGGATTGATAGTTTTGAGGAAGTTGCTAGAGAACAAATTAACTATGCTATGAATCAAATGACATTATCGATGTTTAAAACATTATATAATGAGGACGGGCTTAAGGCTATTAGGAACTTCAGTGCTGTTAAAAAACAAGCTGAGGATCTTAAAGGAAAATGGGATGAAGAATTAAAACTAAAAGAGGATAAAGTAATTTCCCTTAATGCTATACTTACTAATCAACAAGATTCGTATAATTTTGTAGGTTTACATGCAGGTTTTGCTAAGTTGGGACGTATTAAAGTAAAAGAACTATTTTGGTCACGGATGGCGATGTTGTCAATTGGAATATTGATTCCCGCATTAATTATCGCACAAGCATTTTTTTATAATACAATGAATACAACATTCGAAAAACCAATGGATCTTGTCAAGATCATTCCTGGTGCTAGCATTACACTAATAATGATATATTATTTTAGAGTTACGCTCGGGAATTACTCGTCGGTGCGTGCCCAAATTATGCAGATTGAGTTGCGCAAAAGTCTTTGTCGATTTATTCAACGATATTCCGAGTACTCAGAAGGAATAAGCGCAAAAAACCCTCAGCTATTGGCAAAATTTGAGGATGTTATATTTTCAAATATAATGGCGTCAGAGGATAAAATACCTTCCACCTTTGACGGAATTGAACAAATGGCTAATTTCATATCATCATTAAAACCTAAAGGGTGATTTTCTAATGATGCTGCAGTGTGAGGATAATTACGTCTTGAATGATATCAATATCTTTAGGGCTAACTCCTAATAATGGACGAGCCTCATACTGCACATCTTTGCCATTTCGTGACGGCCGATCCCGAAGCCCGTAATTATGCACCCGCGCCATACGTTGCACACGACCAGTAAACTCAATTGCAGCCTCATTTGAGGTTGCCTGTGCTTTCATGTATTTCGCGGTGCGTAGTTTGGCGAACATCTCTCGCTTAACCCGGCCCTTTTTGCTGCGTATAGGCTGTGCCTTGCGTGGCTTGAAGGGTGTGCCGTCCGGTGCCTGTTGGCGTTTGATATTCTGCTGCTGGCTGGCGCGCAGCTTCTTAGCGATGTTGCGCGCCATCTCTTTACGTGAAGACGGCGAAAGGTTGCCAATCAACGCATTCAGCCGGTCATTGACCAGTTGTAAGTCACTCATGTTCGCCACTCGCTAACCAAATCACCGCCAGCATAGAGCTGCACGGGCCGCGTATCGTTCTCCGGCAATGGATTTTCGCCAACGTGTTTAACGTGCAGTTCATCACCCACGCGCTTGACGATCACCCGCTCGCTTAATTGCAGGTCAATACTGATGTCGCTCGCGGTATCGCTGATCACGTCCGCCTTGAACGTGAAGCCGTTCTGCTGCTTGTCTTTGGTCGCCATGATGTCAGGTTCATTCACCCGCAGCCATTCCAGCATAGGCACGATCAGCAAATCGATATCGCCAGTGTAATCAGTGATCACCATGTTCAGCCGGTACTGATACTCAAACGACAGCGAGGTGGCGAGCGTTGACACGATACGCCCGCTATCGATGAACACATTCAGGCTGTCAGGGTTGCGCTGCAGCAGCGGCACACTGGCGGTCAGCGCCTTACGGAGTTGTTGGGGTTTCAGCATCGTGTTGCTCCTGGCACTCTTTAATGATTTCGACCTGCAGCCCGCAGGAGGCGAGCGCCGCCTCAAGCTGGCGATTGTCCGCTGCCAGATCGCCCGCCGTTCTAAGGCTATTTCCCGGCACCGGGCAGCTTGTCACGCGCGGACAGCCAATCCAGATAATCTCTGGCGCTGGTGAAGGCGGGGCGGGTGTGCAGCCTGATAACATCGTCAGGCAAAGCAGTAACAGACCAGTCACGGAGTATCGGGTGTGCATCGGTTTCCCTCTGTATGTGTGCTTCTCGCGTCAGCGCTCCGGCGCTGGCTTTGCCCTGCATCAGCCGCAGCGTGGCTTCGCGCTTTTGCCCTTCGTTGTTTTCAGTTTTAAGCCGGGTGATGGCTTTATCCCTGCTCTCGATACCGGCGGACAGGGTGCCGATAACCCGCTGCGCACTCGCCAGTTCATCGCTGGCAACCGACCAGCGCCAGCCGGTTAGCGCAAGCGCCAGCAGCGCCACGGCTAGAAGCGTTCCCGTAATGCGGATCACAGCGCCCCCTTAAGGCACCATGCCATCTCGCGCACGCGGCGGTTATCCAGCCCCTGATTAAACACGCCTTTCACGTATACCCAGCGCGGCAACTGATAGCAGGCTTCGCGCCAGCGGCTCTGGTTCAGCAGCGTCACCATCGTTGAGCTGCAGGCATTGCCCGTGCCGACGTTGAAGGCAAGCGACACCACGGCGTCATACACCTTTTGCGGCACCTTCACGAACAGGCAACTCGCTAACGCTTTTTCCGTGCGCAGCACGTTAGCGATAAACGTTCCTGCCGCCTGCCGTTCGGTGATGGTTTTGCCCGGTACCACGCCGACGGTGTTGCCGATGCCGTCCGTCCATTTGTCCGCGTCGCACTTGTACGGACTCAGGCGACAGCCTTCGTAATCGGCGATGAGTTTCAGTCCCTCAACCGAGGTGTGCAGCAGCTGAAAGCCCGGCAGCGTGGCGGCAATCGCCAGCACCACGCCCACCGAACAGCGCTTAACGGTTTGCAGATTCATAGTCACTCCGGCTGATGCGGCCTGTTGCAAAAAGCTGGTAGGTTTTGCGCCGGTAATACCAGCTCACCAGAAACATGCCGACGCCGAGCACCATGCCGAGGATCGTCGCCACGTCCTGCAAATCCCATTTACCGAGCCAGCCCATCACCACGGCAATGCTGTAGGTGATAAAGGCGCTGATGCGCTCCATCGTGATATTCATGATTCAGTCCCAAAGGTTAACGGTCTCACCCGTTGACGATTCCGGCAGCTCAGGCAGAACGACCGGCCAGCCGTGCGGCAGTATCGGCCCGGCGTCGGCGAGGCCGGGGTTAGCATCAAAGACCGATTCCGTTACCTGCTCCGTCCGCCCGTAATGGCGGTAGCAGATATCGTCGACGGTATCGCCCTGCAGCGCGTAAACCCGCGTCACAGCAGGCTCACGATGCAGTTAGGGCGCTCACCGACGCGGCTGATGCTGAACCGCGCGTCGCGCCAGTATTCGTCGGCGCTTGCTTCAACGTCTCGGGCCTTCTTCGTGCCGCTGGCGTCATAGCCGCGATAGCGCTCGGCAATGGTGGCGGCGGTGATCGCCTCGACGGCGGCGAGGTAGTGCGTGATTTTTTCGCTTACGCCGTCCAGCGCTTCCGCCGGGACGTCAGCGAGCATTTTGAAGCCCGCCGCCATCTGGTCGGCGCGCCAGTCGTACAGCTCGGCGTTCACTTCGCTAATCGCCGTTTTCACCGCCAGCCGCAGGCGCTGCGCGGTGACGGTTCCCTCGTAGCGCAGTGATTCGCGCAGCTGCTGCAGGTCGATATCAGGCCAGAAAAAGGTGTTCTTTACCGGCGGCTCGGCAGTCTCTGCCGGTCGCTGTGCTGCAATTACCAGCGTGCTCATAGTTGGCCTCAGAAATAGGTGGGCGGTGGAGGACGGCACAGGCACTGAAAGTGCGTTGCCGTCCTGCCGCCCTGCGCGGGGTCGCGTCCGGTCAGCGGCTGGCCTGCGCCTGCTTTTTCATGGCAGTCGCCAGCCGCTCTATGTCTTTTTTCACGCCGCAGCCCTCGTTAAGCTGCAGCGCGCGTTTCAGGTGGTGCATGGCTTCCAGAGTCCCGCCCGAATCGCGATAAACATACCCGGCGATTTTGTGCAGCTTGGCGCGCACCTGATCGGGCATATCTTCGGCGTCGGTCAGCCGGATGGTTTCAAGCAGCGGCGCAATATCGACCGCCTCTTTTGCCGTCCAGGCGCGTGTCGCGGCGCAGGCCACTTCTTCGGCCAGCAGATACGGCAGGCTGTCGCGCTTGAATCCGTCGGGTGGCACCAGACCGTGCTGCAACGCATAGCGGGCTATTTCGAGCGCGCCGGTTACGTCGCCTGTGTCCAGTCGCCAGATCATGACGGTCATCACGATGGCATCCTGCGCGCCGCGCCCGCTGTTCATCACGCCTGCAATCCACGGCAGGTAGTCGGGCAGGAGCTGGCGCTTTAGCTCAGCCTTGCGCTCTACCGAGTGGACTTTCTTCAGGCGGCGCTTGTCCTCGTTGAGTTTCACGAGCATCTGCTCATAGCCGGTGGCGTGGCGCAGCGGGTTCGCATCCCGCTGCGATTCGGTTTCGGCCTGGACGCGCATCCGGTGACGGCGGGCGGGACTCTTCATGCGTTACTCTCCCGCTGCCGGGGTTTCGGTGGTGGCTGCTGCCGGTTCACTGAAATCACCCAGCTCGATGTTTTCAATCACGCAGCCCGCCGCGTAGTCTTCCACCACGTAATCCTCGTTAGCGGATTCGTAATTTTCGATGCGGTCACGCTTTGGCACCTCTTCGATGTGGCGGCGCTGCGTACCTTCCTGCCAGTAAATTGACAGGTTATCGGTGCGGGTGATCATCATGGCGTTAGCGGGGAAGTACGGCACGCGCACCGCTGGCAGGTTGCCGATACGCTTCTGGCTGATGATGACGTCAGCGGCAAGCTGCTCGGTGTTCGCCTGGTCTTTGTTCACAATCGGGAAATACTTGTCGGCGAGTAACTGGCGGCCCACGATGACGACCAGCTCCGGGTCTTCCTGATACCACGGCTCGATCAGGTTGTTGGTGGCGTCCATCACCAGCGCGTCGAGGTTGGCGTAGTCGCCGTCTTTGCCCACGCGGATTTTGGGTGATATCACCGTGCCGTCTTCCTCCGTGATTTTGCTCATCACGCGGCTCGGCGCTTCGTTGCGGTACTTCTGCAGCCAGCCCACCGCCACGTCCTGCAGCATCGGGTTGGCGGCGCGGTTGGAGGTTTTAGCGCGGTGCGTGCCGTTAAAGCCGATCATGATGCGGTCCAGCGCCTGTCGCTGGATTATGGAATCGCGCAGACGCGTCTGGAAATCGTCGTAGCGCGCCCACAGGTCAAGCGTGTTATAGCGGATGTGGAAATCGAAGTTGACCTGCGCGCACTCATAACCCTGACTGTCGAGAGAAGAGAAATCAGCGGTTTCACGCTCGTCGCCGCCAGCGGTATCGGTAGTGCTGGCAATCGAGCCGGACACGCCGACGCCGATTTTTTCACCCTTCATTTCCGGCACCGGCACGATGTTGATGCGGGTCAGAAACGCGGACGACTCCTGCACACGAGTCATCAGCTTCTGCGTAACGGACGGCTCAACGCTGAATTTCTTATTCATATCGTCGATTTCTACGCCGTTCAGCTCGGCGACGCGGGACATGTAGGCGTTAAATTTAAAGCGGGTATTCTTGCGCATTGGCGCTCCTGTTAATCAGTAATCGGGTTTTCTCAGGCCGGACTTATCAGCAGTCGGTCTGCACGCTGCCTTTGTTGTCACCGCCGGTCGCAGGCGGTCGTCGGTTAAAGCCGCCGTCAGTTTTCGCCAGCGTCTCCTGCAGGGTGCTCAGCGCTTCGCGGTCTTTACCGGCTTCCAGCTCCAGCGCAGCGAGGCGATCGGAAAAGGTTTTTTCCAGCGCGGCCACCTGCTGCGAATGGGTTTCGCCGTTCTTCTGCACCTGCTCCGCGACGGCAGTTACCGCCGCGCTCACGTCGCTAAAGCGCTCGTCGTCGTTATTTTCTTTGCGGGTAAACAGCTCTTTCACGCGGGACAGCAGCGACGGGCCTGCGTCGGCTTCGTCGTAAAACTCGATCAGGGTTTCTTCGGCGGCAGTAAACAGGTTCTCTTTGTCCTGCTTGCGGGAGGCCAGCGGGCTGGCTTTGGCGGTGGCGCTGAAGCTCAGGTATTCCGTGCCGAGGCTTGCCGGATCGTCGGTCACGGCCAGACCAATCAGATAGGCTTCGCCGGTGTCGGAGAATTTCGGGTTCACTTCAATGGAGGTGTAAACCTTCTGGCGTGCTTTAGTCAGCTCGACCAGCTCAGGGGTGGGATCGATATAGCCAAACAGCGCCAGCTTGCCCGCCAGCGGCCCTTCGGTGATTTCCTCGGCTTCGACCTTCGTTACGTCACCAAAGCGGCGGAACGTGCTGTCGGCGGCATAGCCTTTGATGTGCTCCATATTGACGCGCGCACCGTAGACGGTGGGGTCATAATTTTTCGCCATCTGCGAAATCCAGTCGCGGGAAATTTCGCGGCCGTCGGTGGTTGCGCCCTGCACAGCGATGCGGAAACGCTTTGCTTTAGTTGCCATTAATCAGGCTCCGGTCAGTGGGTTGGTTCGGTTCGGGGTCAGTTTCACCGCCGCCACCCAATCCCTCAACGCATGCCCGCCCGCTCATGCATCAGCAAACAGCGAGTGCAGGCGCGCCCCATTTGCCACCGGTAGCCTTACCGGCATGAACATGACACCCGGCACCATCATCAGCGATCCGCGCCGTCAGGCTGCGCTGCTTTACTGGCAGGGATTTTCCGTGCGCCAGATTGCGGAGACGCTCGGACAGAAAACGCCGACCGTGCAGAGCTGGAAGCTGCGCGACGAATGGGACAGCATCGCGCCCATCAGTCGCGTGGAAGCCAGCATGGAAGCGCGGTTGATTCAGCTCATCATGAAAGAGGTTAAGGGGAACGGTGATTACAAGGAGATAGACGCGCTAGGCCGTCAGATTGAACGGCTGGCGCGCGTCGAACGCTACCGCAGCAGCGGCAACGAGGCGGATCTCAATCCCAACGTGCGCAACCGCAACAAGGGCGAGCGTCAGCCGGTAATTAAAAACGTTTTCAGCGACGAGCAGACCGGCAAACTCACCGGCCTGTTTATGGATAGCTGCTTTGCGTACCAGCTCGGCTGGCATCAGGCCGGACTCGCGCACCGCATCCGCAATATCCTCAAATCTCGCCAGATTGGCGCAACGTTCTACTTTGCACGCGAGGCGCTGATCGATGCACTTACCACCGGGCGAAACCAGATTTTCTTATCAGCGAGCAAGGCGCAGGCGCACGTCTTCAAAAACTACATTCTCGACTTTGCCCGTCAGGTAGATGTTGACCTGAAAGGCGATCCGATTGTGCTGCCCAACGGCGCGCGCCTGATTTTTCTCGGCACCAACGTGCGCACTGCGCAGAGCTACACCGGCAATCTGTACCTGGATGAATATTTCTGGATACCGAAGTTTCAGGAGCTGCGCAAAGTTGCCAGCGGCATGTCGCTGCACAAGAAGTGGCGCACAACCTATTTTTCCACGCCGTCGAGCCTGTCGCACAGTGCTTATCCGTTCTGGTCTGGCGAGCTGTTCAACAAAGGGCGCCGTAACAAAGATGACCGCATCGAACTGGATCTCTCGCATTCACACTTGGCGAAAGGCGCGCTGTGCGGAGACGGGCAGTGGCGGCAGATTGTCACGGTTGAGGATGCGCTGACCGGCGGCTGCAACCTGTTCGATATCGATCAGCTGCAGCTCGAATACAGCCCGTCGGAGTATCAGAACCTGCTGATGTGTGAATTTGTCGATGATGAAGCCAGCGTGTTCCCGTTCGCCGAGCTGCAGACCTGCATGGTCGACAGCCTCGAAGAATGGACGGACTTCAACCCGTACGCGCTGCGCCCATTTGACTATCGCCCGGTGTGGATTGGATACGATCCCTCGCATACCGGCGACAGCGCCGGATGTGCGGTAATCGCGCCGCCGCTGGTGAAGGGCGGCAAATTCCGCGTGCTGGAGCGCCATCAGTGGCGAGGCATGGACTTCGCCGCACAGGCGCAGTCGATAAAGCAGCTCACCGAAAAATACACCGTGGAATACATCGGCGTGGATGCGACCGGCATCGGTCAGGGCGTGTTTCAGCTTGTTCGCCAGTTCTTCCCGGCAGCGCGCGAAATCAAATACTCGCCCGAAGTGAAAACCGCAATGGTGCTGAAAGCGAAAGACACCATCAGCAGCGGGCGACTCGAATACGACGCAGGCCAGACGGATATCACACAGTCGTTTATGGCGATCCGCAAAACGATGACCGCCAGCGGCAACCGTTCAACCTACGAAGCCAGCCGCAGCGAAGAAGCCAGCCACGCCGACGTAGCCTGGGCAATTATGCACGCACTGCTTAACGAACCGCTCACCGCTGCCAGCGGCGGCGATAACCCTTCATTCATGGAATTTTACTGATGAGCAAACGTAAAGACCGCAGGGCATTCACCGCCCAATCCCAACCTTCACCGGCAGCGCATCAGCCGTTCGAGGCGTTCAGCTTCGGCGAGCCAACGGCGGTACTGGATAAGCGCGATATTATGGATTACACCGAATGCATTCATAACGGGCGCTGGTACGAGCCGCCGGTCAGCTTTCACGGGCTGGCGAAAAGCCTGCGCTCAGCGGTGCATCACAGCTCACCGCTGTACGTGAAGCGCAACATTCTGGCTTCAACCTTTATCCCGCATCCGCTGCTGAGCCAGCAGGAGTTCAGCAAGTTTGCGCTGGATTATCTGGTATTCGGCAACGCCTTTGCCGAACTTCGCCGCAACACGCTCGGTCAGCCACTGCGACTGGAAACCTCACCGGCAAAATACACGCGGCGCGGCGTCGAAGATGGCGTGTACTGGTTTGTGGGGGAATGGAAAGAGGCACACCAGTTCGATACAGATCAGGTGTTCCACCTTATCGAACCGGATATTAATCAGGAGCTGTATGGCCTGCCGGAATATCTCAGCGCGCTTAACTCGGCCTGGCTGAATGAGTCGGCGACGCTGTTCCGCCGCAAGTATTACCAGAACGGCGCGCACGCCGGGTACATTCTCTACATGACCGACGCGGCGCAGAGCAGCAGCGACATTGAGCGTATGCGACAGGCCATGCGTGACACAAAAGGGATCGGTAACTTCCGCAACCTGTTTATGTATGCGCCTAACGGCAAGCCGGACGGAATTAAGATTTTGCCGCTGAGTGAAGTGGCAACGCGTGATGACTTTTTCAACATCAAGAAAGCCAGCCGTGACGACCTGCTAAGTGCGCACCGTGTGCCGCCGCAGATGATGGGGATTATCCCGGATAATACTGGTGGTTTTGGTGATGCGGTTAAGGCGGCGCAGGTGTTTGTGAGGAATGAACTGACGCCGCTGCAAGAGAGGATGAAGGAGATAAATAACTGGATAAACCAAGAGGTAATATCTTTTATCAACTATAAACTAGACTAAAAGTAGGGGCATTATTATGCCCCATTATTTTAGTTTGAGTTGTGTATGAATTTAACCAGTCCGGATATTTTTTCATTTAAGTCCAATACAGTGAAATCAGGTTCATAGGATGATATGTAAAGTTTGGCAACTGCAACCTTGTCAGCGGTATGGTTTTTATTTGTGGTATTCTTTGTTTGATGCTCAAAGACTAAAGTGTTATCCCATCGTCCCTTACCAAGAATATGACTTGCACTTTTAGGGTGAATCCTTTTAATGCAATCTTCCACATTGTCAGCTAATAGGTAGTTTTCAATTTCTCTACCAGCAGTTAGCCAAGCATAACCATGAGAACGATCAAGCTCTTCAATTAATCTTTTTTTCGTATCATTAACCCTTGATTGTTGGCTCGATTTATCACTATCAAGTAGGATTGCTGAATTTCTATTCAAAGATAAAAGAGATATGAATTCGGAGTTGCTTGATTTATTATCATCAGCGTAGTCATCAGCAGTGAGATGAGATGCAAGCCTACCGCCATAAAACATGACAGAGTAATGTATTCCTTCAATTAAATCTCGGTCTTTTAATGAAATCCAGTAATTTAAATAAATTCTATCTGAGGGGCCTTCTACCCAAATAATGCAATTGGCTTGTAAAATGTCTGAGGCCCTGAAGCCAAGGTCTTTGCACACCTGACTTCTACGACTTCGGTTAGATACTGCATCAATTAAAAAATTATCATCTTTTTTGTAAATGTGAAAAATTTCTGATTCCACCATGTCTAGCAGATGGGCGGAATGCGTCGTAAGAATATAGGTGTTATTGGTTTTTTCAGAAATATACTTCAGAAGCTTTCTTTGTAGTAAAGGGTGTAAATGTAATTCTGGCTCCTCAATGCACACGATCTTATTTTCAACTACTGTAGCAGCCACTGCCAGAATAATAACCTCATGGATTCCTGTTCCTAAAGATTCGAGAGGTAATACTTTATTTTCCATGTGAACCAGAATCATGTCTCTTTCGTAAGGAATTTCAATTTGCGCATCCTCACGCTCTAAAACATTCTTCACAAATTGATTAATTTGATTGAATTTTACTTTTGCAGCTTGATCTAAGTGTTGTGGGTTTTGAAGTTTAGCTAACTGTTGTATTATTCCATTGCCACCAAAGTCTATGTCAGTACCCTTGCTATCTCCAATTCTACGTATAGCCGGAACTACTATACTTTCTGGGATGTTATTAGGCTTGAATGCAAGTTGAGTCATCACTGAACTTATGGTTAATTCGAATCCTGCTGAGAAACGAATGTTTTGGCGAGGGCCCAAACCATTTAACATCGAATTCCAATCGTTTTCAGAAGGAATGATTTTTTTCAATTCATCAATATCGACGTTTAACTCGAAACGGTTTTCTGCACGGTTGAATATATATTCAAACCAAATTGCGTCTTGATTGCTTCTTTTGAAGTAGTAGCTATTTAATAAGCGCTGATAACACATGAAAATGTTACCGCTTCTATTATAAGAAGAATGGTGTTGCCACTCATTATTGATTAAGCTTGAGATGTAATCATCAATTTTTGAAACTTCCAGTGGGAAACCAACCCTAACCTCATTATTCTTCCCGTTAGGGTAATTGTAATCGACCTCTGAATAATCTAATTTATAACCTTTAATGCCAATGTTTGCATGTATTTTTCTTAGTTTTTCATTTAGAAATCTTACAATATTAGATTTTCCAATATTATTTTGCCCTATGATGAAATTCATTTTTTTCAACGGATAAATGGCAACTGAATCATTTCCGATGCTTCTATAATTATTGAACATAAATCCTTTAAATTCATCCATGACATATTCCTCATATAATTAAATTTTCAGTTAACATCTAATAAGATACATTATTGAGCTTCGAGCGCGCAATGCTATCCCCGCCACGCCTGCCCGCTTTATGCATCGCTTTTCATGCAGGTGCATGTGTTACCTCTGAACGCGCCAGCACCGGCCTCACACACGCTAAGCGATCCAATTTGGATCATGCGGATTCATGCAAGCATATGCACTTTGATGCAGAAGCAAAAAGCCACCTGAAAGGTGGCTAGTGAACGGTAGGGAAGGGGCAATTAATCATTCAGCCTGGCGGTATATGGCAGCTTCGAAAACAGATGTGTCGATTGTCCCTGCCAGGTCGCTGATCATCGACAGTGCCATTTTTAATTCATCTTCTTTGCAGTGTGCGATCAGTGATACGTCAGCAATAAACTGGATGCGTGCAACCGTCTCGCTTAGATTATCTATGTCCATCAAATGATTAACTCCTTCTAGTCAAAATATACTGTATGCATAAACAGTATCATGGCGTTTTGGAATCGTAAAGAATCGTGCGGCTCAGATTAGTCCGACTGCCGTTTTATTAATCAGGCACATGTATGCCGCTTTTTTTCGCAAGAACATTAAATCTTTTTAAGGGAGTAGGATTCTTGTTCCGTCTATGGAACAGATAGCCACTTGTACCGCTCCAGTAAGAAAGCTCCCCAACCTTGATTGTATAGCCTTTCATCATGCGCACAGCTTCGCCGTCGGACAGTGTTAACCTGGAGATCTCGAAGAAACTCTTTTTCAACGCCTTCCGTTCTGTGCAATGACTAACTTCAGGTGGGTATTTGTCCGGCTCAGGTTGCTCCTGCGCTGGCTTTTCTCTTAATCGCTTAATAATCCTTCTTCGCTCGGCGCGAGTAGGGGGCTTTGTGAAATCGATAGCTGCTTCAGAGCCTGTTGGCTCCGTACAGTTATTGACAGAACTCCGAGAGGACGCGGACGCGTCCTTAAATTCAATACCCAAATCAACGGCACGTTTCGGAACAATCTTCCATTGCATCAGACGGGTTAAGATCGGCGTGTCGTCGCCAACTTTGGTTGCATAAACGCCCTTAATGCGCACGGTTTCCTCGCCATACTCATTCACGTCTTCGCTTGCCTGATACCATGTGCGCACGGCCAGCTCGTCACGGCGCACGAACGGGCCTCCCTGCGCGTTAACGTATCCGGCCCAGTCGCCTGAGTCGGCTGCATCATGCGCTGCCGCAAACTCGACGCTAAGTCCGTGCGCGGTTTCGCAGTCAGCCATGCGGCGCAGTTCGCGGTAAACCGTGACCGGCGCACCGCCCACAAACTGAAATTGACGGATGTGCCATCGCGCCGCCCAGGCAGAAACGGCCGAGGCGGTTTCCTTAAGGTCTTTGCCGCTTTCGTCGTCCGTCTCGCCGTCCAGCGCGTAGCCATCGATATTCTTGGAAATGTATTTAGCAATGTAACCCGTCGCGCTGCCTTTCTCCGGGTCAATAGCCTCGGCGTGAAAACGGGCCTTACGGGCTTTTTCGGTTGTCAGTTCGCTGCCGTCTTCCTGCCAGGCGTAGTCGCGCATAATCTCGCGCACGCGCTCAGCCTGCTCCGGGCGCATAAACATGAGCATGTGCCAGTGCGGGGTCGCATCATGATGAGGCTCAGCAACGCGTATCCCGAAGATGCGGATTTCTTCGCGGTGCAGCTTGGCGCGGATTTTCTGCCAGACGCTGCAGAGATAACGCTGCGTGTCGGCCGGACTGGCACCGTTCCATTTACGGTTACGATGCCCGGTTTTGATTGTGGCGTGATAGCGCGCGGGGGCGGTCAGGGTGTAGAACTCGCCGATAAAGCCCATCTCGTTGCAGATGTTTTCGAAGCCGCGAATGCGGGTCATCAACTCGCAGCGGCGAATCGCCGGATTGGCTACACTGCCGTCGTATTTCTCGATCAAGCTGATGCGGTTGCCTTCTTCGTCTTCCAGCTCCATTCCCTTCAGAAACTCACGGGTGCGGCGCTTCTGCTCGCGCCACTCTGAAACGGTCATGCTGCTGGCATAGGGGGTATGCTTTTTGCTGACTTTTGCCAGTGCGATTTGGAGATGTTCACGCCATGATGCGGCGACGCGACGCAGCCTGCCTTTCCACCATTTTTCCTTCTGCATACGCAGGATTGCCGGAGTAACTTCCTCCGGGTCAAAAAGGCGCGACGTGACCTTTTCCCACAGTGGAGGCGTCTGGCTCAGCTCGCGGGTGATGGTGGCAGCGGTCATGTAAACACGGTGCGTGTATTTGTAATCTGACTCGTCGCTGGCTTGCGCGTGTGCCTGCACCAGCTCGGCGAGGATGAAATTAGCAACATCCCCGGCCAGTAGATCGACGTCGGCGCGCGCCATGTCAGGCAGTCGGTTGAAGCGGCGCATTAGATTGAAAAGCTGACCACCTGCTACAGCCGTGTTGTCACGCTCAGTTGCGTTATCCCCGAGTAAATTTAATGTGCTCCCCTTCATGACGCTGACACGATATTGAGCGTTAACGGTTTCAACGCGTGGCAATGTGCGCTCAACAAATGTTTTGGTTAAGTACGCATTGGCGCGGGCTGTTCCCTGTGTCTTTTCCAGATCACTGACGCGGTGTTTTACGTCGAGCTGTATCAGAGTCGGCTGCTTTTCGAGTAATTCCTGCGCACGCACTAAAGCCGCAATCATCTGACTACGGCTGTGAATTTCCTCATAGGTGGGATAGGGGCTGGCGATGGCTTCCCGTGGAGCATTCCACGGGTAAGCAAATTCCTCATGCATCAGGCATTACCCTGCCGGTGTTTATTGCGATGTTCTTCAATTTCCTGGCAGGGAACACAGCGAGTTACACCCAGATACGCGCGGCGACGCTTTTCAGGAATTGGGGCATCACAGTCTTCACAAAATGAGGCGCTTATAGCAGGCGCGCGATTGACGATATTGGCGATGTTACGAGCCAGCATTTCATCGGTGCGCTGCTGTACGATGTCCATTGAGTCAGCCATTAATGTGCCTCCTCAGTCTGTGCCTGGATTTTTTCTGCTTCCTGATTAAGTAGCTCGGCAGCTTCGACATGGGTTAATTCTTCCCGGCGAATTTTCGAGGCCAAGATGTTAAGGCGGGATATCATGAGATCAGCACGACCGCGGCGTTCTTCGCGACGCGCATCATTCAGCATCATATCGAGTTCGATATAGGAACCAGGCTTAGTGGTATCAGATAATTTATTCAGCATGTGATTTTCCTTTATTCAGGCAAAGTGAATCCCGGCGGGTTTACGCCAATTAATTGCTTTGGTTATTTAGTTTGAAAGAGTCATTCGTTTGGGAAACAAACTTACAA